>Ga0315272_10000456_pt1 | contig 20448 bp, 20 predicted proteins | sample C3_middle_MG_FD_203918 | JGI IMG/M metagenome (GOLD analysis project Ga0315272, IMG submission 203918) | Sediment microbial communities from Yellowstone Lake, YNP, Wyoming, USA - C3_middle | ecosystem: Environmental > Aquatic > Freshwater > Lake > Sediment | place: USA: Wyoming | collected...
ACAGCAGAACTTCTGAATAAGGAAGAAACATCTGATCTTACCGATCTTTCCCGTCCTGCATTTCCATATTCACTGGGATCCCGTCACCCCATTTCAATAGTCAGAAATGAGTTAATCGATATATTCAAAAGAATAGGATTTACAGTTTCAGAGGGGCCTGAAATAGAGGATGATGATCATGTCTTCACCAGGTTAAACTTCGCACCTGAGCACCCTGCCAGGGACATGCAGGATACATTTTACATATCAAGGCTATCTTCGGAAGATTCAAGTCCCGAGGACATATTACTACGTACTCATACATCTTCGGTGCAGGTAAGGGTAATGCAGAGTCAGAAACCGCCAATACGTACAATTTCTCCTGGCCGGGTTTTCAGAAATGAAGCCATATCTGCGAGAGCACATTGTATATTTCACCAGGTTGAAGGTTTATATATTGACGAAAATGTATCATTTGCCGATCTCCGTCAGACCTTGTTGTTTTTCGCAAGGGAGATGTTCGGTAAAGATACCCAGATCAGGTTAAGACCATCTTATTTCCCTTTCACTGAACCATCAGCAGAGATGGATGTAAGCTGTAAAATCTGTGGCGGAAAAGGCTGCAATGTGTGTAAGCATACAGGCTGGCTTGAAATATTAGGTTGTGGAATGGTTCATCCTAATGTATTGGAAGCGTGTAATATTGACAGTAAAAAATATACCGGTTTTGCTTTCGGAATGGGAATTGAAAGGGCAGCAATGCTAAAATACGGAGTAAATGATTTACGTTTGTATTTTGAAAATGATCTTCGTTTTCTTGATCAATTCAAAACATCATTCTGAAAATTTGAACATTATTTTAACGGCAATGTTAGTCATTGCATTATAATACAGGAGACTAAATGAAACAGCAAGAAATTCACATCCCGCTTTGTAATACCTGCGCTATGGAATCAGGGTCGATCTTCAAACATCTTACCCCTGAAGAGGTAGAGACAATGAATTATGAAAAGGATTTCAGGCAGTATAAACGCGGTGATGTTCTTTATCAGGAAGGCAATCGTATAAGTGGATTCTTTTGTATAAACAGTGGTATAATCAAGGTATTCAAGACAGGTTTTGACGGTAAGGAACAGATAATAAGATTTGCCAAGCATGGAGATATCATTGCTTACAGGAGTGTTTTGAGTAATGAACTCGCCTGTACTTCTGCAAAAGTTATTGAGGATTGCCATGTCTGCTTCATTCCCTCTGAGATACTGACTTCATTTATCAAGACAAATCCTGCTTATGCACTTGAATTACTGAAACTTGTATGCCATGAACTAGGGGAGGCAAATTCTTTTATTACTGACATTGCCCAGAAAACAGTTAGGGAAAGGCTTGCAGAGATTCTACTATTACTCGTGAATGATTTTGGGCTTGATAATGACAGTTATCTCAATATTTCTCTTACAAGGGAAGAACTTGCCAATATTGTCGGTACGGCTACAGAATCCGTAATCAGATTATTGTCCGAATTTAAATCTGACAAGCTTGTAGAACTCAACGGTCGAAGAATCAAAATACTGAATATCCGTGGACTCGAAAAAATAAGTAACGTTTTTAACTGATTTCGGTCTTAAAAGAGATATGATCAGAAGAGCGTCCCGTTCACGTCATGCCCAAATTTTTTTCCAAGATGCCTGTATGCATGCTCAGTGGCTTCACGGCCTCTGGGAGTTCGTTTAAGGTATCCTTCCTTGATTAGAAATGGCTCATATACCTCTTCAATTGTACCGCTTTCCTCACTTACGGCAGTCGCAATTGTATTTAATCCCACAGGGCCTCCTCCGAACTTGTCAATTATCACTGAAAGTATGCGGTTATCCATCTCATCAAGGCCATTCTGATCAATATTCAGAGCTTTTAATCCATATCTTGTTATAGCGATATCAATTTTTCCAGATCCCTTTACCTGTGCAAAGTCCCTGACTCTTCTTAATAGTGCATTTGCAATTCTTGGTGTGCCTCTGCTCCTTCTGGCAATTTCAACTGCTGCTTCATCATCTATAATGACATTCAATATCCCGGCCGATCTCTTAACAATTCCTGTAAGTATTTCATGATCATAATATTCCAGATGAAACTTGATCCCGAATCTTGCTCTCAAAGGACTGGTAAGAAGACCTGACCTGGTAGTAGCTCCTATCAGGGTAAAGCTGTTGAGAGTAAGCTGAACGCTGCGTGCACTAGGGCCCTTATCAATCATTATATCAATCTGGAAATCCTCCATTGCTGAATAAAGATATTCCTCAACAATAGGACTTAGCCTGTGAATTTCATCAATAAAAAGAACATCACCTTCCTGAAGGTTTGTAAGCAGACCCGCAAGATCTCCGGGTTTATCAAGAACCGGACCTGATGTAACACGAAGATTTACCTGAAGCTCATTTGCTATTATTGAAGCAAGTGTGGTTTTGCCAAGTCCCGGAGGACCATGCAACAGAACATGATCAAGAGACTCACCTCTTTGTTTAGCGGCAGTTACAAATACAACCAGATTTTCAATAACCTGCTTCTGCCCTTTAAAATCGTCAAAACTCAGTGGCCGAAGCTGCTTCTCAAATTCCTTATCGGCCGGGGCTATAATGTCTTTTCTTATATTTATATCTTCTTCCATAAAGCAATATTACTATTTGATCAACTTCGTATCGCTTTCAGGAAGCTTAATTCTTACGCCATTTATACTCACTTCAGTATCATCCTTATAAGAAATAACAATATAAGGAAGTCCTGTTTCATCATACTTTTTCCAGGTTTTTTGTCTTATGCCCATCTGGTAATACTGTTCCTCTTTTGTCTTTCCGTTTTCATAATAAAAAACATGCTGTCCATCAGCGTTTCCCTGCACATAACTTCCTTTAAATCTCAGCTTTCCATTTGAATAGAATGATTTCCATACACCGTCTTTCAGCCCGGTAATATATTTCCCTTCCTCACTTATATCTCCTGATTTAAATTTCCATGCACCATTTCTTTCTCCATCGGAATATTGCCCCTGAGCTATTATTTCTCCTGTCATTAAATATTCGGTGGATAATCCATCACGCTGACCCTGAAAATATTCCTCCTCTTTAAGAATTGCTCCACTCTCATAATACCAGTTCCATAAACCATCGGGACGTCCGTTTTTATATGAGCCGGTCTGTTCAACCTTCCCGTCAGAATTATAAAATTTCCATTGTCCGCTTCGTCTGTTATCAGCATATTGACCTTCAGCCTGTATTTTACCGTTGGAATATAGATCTTTCCATTTTCCGTTAAAATTTCCTGCTTCGTCAACAATACCCTCTGAAATCAACAACCCGTTGTCGTTATATATGTATGAGTTTGTCACTTTTCCGTCTTTTCCGAATTCTCGATGGACTCCAACTGGTACTTTATTCCGAAATGGACCTCTATATGTCAGTTTACCATCCTGATCATGCTTAGTAACAACTTCTATATCAGGTTCATCTTCAACTTTCGATTTTACTATTGCTCCTTTATCATATAGCATAGTAAGTGTAAGCTTGCCTCTTAAATCGTATTCTTTATAATAACCTGTTATCAGATCATCCTTATAAGTTGTTTCAGATTTAATTCCGCCGTTTGGATAAAATTCTTTCCAGTCTCCCTGTTTTAAGCCCTTATTATCTCTTCTGTTTATTCTTTCCCTGCTAACCAGGAAATCGTTACTGTATTCCAGAAGAGTTATAATATTTCCAAACTTGTCATATTCCATCGAAAGACCTTCCTTTTTTCCATTGTTATAGGCAAAAGTCTGTTGAATTTTTCCATCAGGAAAATAGACATATGCTGTGCCTTCCTTTTTATCTGCCGCAAAAAGCTCTCTTGACCAGATATATACACCACGGGAAGCATCTTTTTTATATTTAAAATACCAGCCGTTTTTCTTACCGTACAGGTAGTTAATTTTTTCAGTGGTATCTCCTGCCTGATCATAAAATACCCATATACTGTCGAGAAGAAAATTTGTCCTTTTTCCTTCAGATTTCTTAACACCTGTTACAAAGTAGCTTTTCCATAAACCTTCAGGCTTGCCATTTTTTATTATGCCTTCACTCGAAACAGTCCCGTTTGGATACTTAAAAACCTGAAAACCATCCTTAAGCGTTACGCCTTCCTGAGAAAAGCTTAATCTGAATATAAAACTTAATAAGACAAAAACTAAAATTCTTTTCATGACTAAAGACCAAGTTTTTCGGAGATTTCCAACATTCTTAATATGGGCTTTTGAGCTTTTAAGATTAGATCCTTTTCCAAAATAATTTCAGGCTGTTCATTTCTAAGGCAATTTAGTATTTTTTCAATTGTAATCAGCTTCATAAAGCTGCATTCACTGCAACCACATGTAGAATCGAGCGGGGGAGCAGGAATAAATATCTTTTTAGGGTTCGCTTTTTTCATTTGATGAATGATACCAACCTCAGTTGCAACAATATAACAATTCCCTTTATCTTTTGTAGTGAATTGTAAAAGAGAAGATGTAGATCCTATATAATCTGCAACCAGTCTTACAGGAAGCTCACACTCGGGATGCGCAATAATTTTGGCATCTTTATTTTCGTTTTTCAACCTAAGAATCGCTTCAAGAGAGAACTCGTGATGAACATGGCAGGTTCCATTCCATATTACCATATCCCTGCCAGTTTTATTCATTACATAGTTACCCAGGTTTCTGTCGGGAGCAAATATTATCTTTTCATCTTCAGGAAGAGATTGTACGATCTGAACTGCATTGGAAGAAGTACAGATAATATCAGACAAAGCTTTAATTTCGGCAGTCGTATTTACATAAGAGACCACAGTTCTTCCAGGATTTTCCTCAATAAATCTTTCAAATATAGTAGCTTTGCATGAATCGGCAAGAGAACATCCTGCATTTAGGTCGGGGAGAAGTACCTTCTTTTCTGGTGAAAGTATTTTAGCAGTTTCAGCCATAAATTTAACTCCAGCAAAAAGAATTATATCAGCTGAGTTTGAAGCTGCTTTCTGAGAAAGAGCCAGGCTATCTCCAACAAAATCAGCAATATCCTGAATATCACCTGTCTGGTAATAATGAGCAATGATAATAGCATTTTTTTCAGCTTTCAGTCTTTTAATCTCCGATATCTTCTGTTCCTGTGATTCTGTTTTCATTTTGTAAAATTACTCAATATTGTAATTTAAATTTCTTCCTTACATCTTTTGAACTTTAATTAACATTATAATATTCTTAAATATTAATTTAAATTACTTTTATGATGATGATGATATGCTGTTAATTGTGTTGAAATAAAAATGAGATATTTATTGCATTTTTCATCATTACCAGTGTACCAACATCTTTTCAACAAATAAAAGAGAAATTTTTTTTGATAATCAGACAAATAGTAAAGTAATTAACAATTGTTGATACAGGTTTGTTAGAATCATTTCCAAGGAAAAATTATTAGTATTAAGGTTTATTTTAAGTTCATATTTTAGCATTATTTTCTTAAAACTTTTTTGAAACGGTCATTAACACTGAAGCAGTATGCCAGACAGTTAATAAATCGTGATCTTTTATATATTTTTTCATAATTATCTACAGGTTATTAACAGTTTCTGCAGATCTGCTTTTACTGAATGGTTATTGTATCCCGACTGATGAGGATTAATAAGGTTGGTCATAAATCATGGTATAATGGTTCAACCTGCTGTCTGTATATTTCCTCATTCTTTAGATTCCTAAACAAACCTCCAATGCAATTGTTACTAAGACAATGAAAGCGGAATAAAGGATATGAAAATACTTATTTCTTATAATAAAACAATTGTATTAATTTGCAGGATCTTTAGCAGCTATAAATTAAACAGGGCAAGTTGAAAAACAAAAAGATTGCAATAGCATCGGATCATGCCGGTTATTTTCTTAAGGAGAAATTATTGGCATACCTTATAAAGGAAAAGTATGAGGTAAAAGACTTGGGAGCTCATTCTGCAGATAGTGTTGATTATCCCGATTTTGGGCATCCGCTTGCAAATGCTGTCTCTGCAGGCGAATATGATCTTGGGATCTCTATCTGTGGAACAGGGAACGGAATCAACATGGTTGTCAATAAACACCCCGGAATCAGAGCTGCGCTATGCTGGTGCGAGGAAATCAGCCGTTTGTCGAGAGCTCATAATGATGCTAATATACTTACTTTACCCGGGTGGTTTATAACAGAATCTGAGGCATATCTGATTTCAAAAACCTTTCTGAATACAGAATTTGAAGGTGGTCGGCACAGCCGGAGAATAGAGAAGATATCATTAAAAATTTACTAAAATGCTGTCAAATTCCTGCAGGTATGGCATAAGGGCTGTCATTTATCTGGCCAGTCAGCCGGAGGCAAACAGAAAGATAGGGATAAAAAAAATCAGCAATGACCTGAACCTTCCCACTCCATTTCTTGCAAAAATTCTCCAGCAGCTCGCCAAACAAAAAATACTTAGCTCATCAAAAGGTCCGCATGGAGGATTTTCTATTCTGAAAGATCCACGAAAAGTTACCCTGCTTGATATTGTTAATACTATCGACGGGCAGGATATTTTCACAGGTTGTATTATGCACAACGGATCGTGCGAAGGGCTCGAAAAAGACAAAATGCGCTGCCCCCTTCACGAAGATTATGAGAAATCGAGAAAAGAACTGATGAGGCTTTTCAGTAACCGTACAATTCACGAACTGGTTGTAAAATCAAATAATGAAGAGCTGATAAGTATTTAGTTTTTAGCAGGTCTGATCCACATCCATAATAAAATGGATACAATAATACCTGCCGCATCAGCAATAGCATCAAAAAAACTGCCTGATCGGGTTGATGTGAGTGTTGATTGCATAATTTCTATCAAAATGCCATAAGAAAGAGGAATCAGGCCGAGAAGGAATCTATTGCGGGTGCTATTGATATTTTTTGAATTTTCAAGAATCATAACCGACATAAGGCCAAAGTACATATCGAAATGAACGAATTTATCAAAGTTTGGAACATTAATATGAACTTCATCAAATGTATGGGAATTGGCCATACTCAGGTACATTATTATCAGTGCAGTAAGAATAGAAAAGAGATTCTTTTTTATCATAATTGAAATTTGATGCAAATTTAACCAGTAATTTTATAAACTTGTTGAACCTTTGTAAAATCCTCGTCGGGGTGCCTGAAGGAATATTTTCCGGGCAGATTCCAGGCAGGCTTTCTGAAAGTGATTAATTCAAAATAAGATGGCAGGGATTTACTTACACATTCCGTTTTGCAAAAAACTTTGTTATTACTGCGATTTCTATCACATTATTTCATCTGATGATGATTCAGCATTTATTGATGCTTTATTAAGGGAAGCGGCATTTAGAAAGGATTATCTTTCCGGTGAAACAGTATCGACGATCTATCTCGGCGGCGGCACTCCATCGGTATTTTCTGTAAAACAGCTGGGGCAGATACTTAGCCGTATCTATGAGCTCTATGATGTTTCTGATGATTGCGAGATAACCATTGAACTTAATCCCGATGATGTTCTGCCAGAGTATCTTCAGGGTCTGAAAGAACTAAGGATTAACAGGATAAGTCTGGGAGTACAGTCGTGGAAGGATTCGGATCTGAAGATGCTCAACAGGAGGCATGATTCTGCACGGGCTGTTACTGCGCTCAATGATATTCTGAATTCAGGAATTGAGAATGTCACTATTGATTTGATTTACGGTATTCCGGGAATGAGCCTTTCGGACTGGGAATCAAATCTCGACTTTACATTTTCTTTCGGCATTAAGCATCTCTCAGCCTATCATCTCACCTTTGAGCAGGGAACTGTTTTTGGAAAGATGCTTGAGAAGGGATTGATATCTGAGATTGATGAAAATGACAGCACAGCCCAATTCAATCTCCTTGCTGAAAAAGCTGCCGCCGCAGGTTTTATTCAATATGAAATTTCGAATTTTGGAAAACCCGGGTATTTTTCGATTCATAATTCAAACTACTGGAAACAGGTCAATTATCTTGGACTGGGACCTTCAGCGCATTCATTTAACGGATTTACACGACAGTGGAACCTGCGCGACCTGAAGGGTTATATAAAAGCTGTAAATTCAGGAAAAGCGTTTTATGAAAGCGAGGAGCTGGATACCAGAACGCGGTTTAATGAGTATATGATGACCTCTCTGAGAACAATGTGGGGCATTGATCTTGAGTATGTTGAAAAGATGTTTGAGAAGGAAGGATATGATTATGTCATTAATCTTTCGGGCAAGTTTAAGAATTACGGGCTTATGAAGCAGGAACAAAAATCCCTGGTTCTTACAAACCAGGGAATGTTGATATCTGACAATATTATTTCAGAATTTATGATGCCCGACTAGGCGGGCTTATTTTTTTGAAAGCATAAAATTTGTCCTGCCGATGATATTATCATCAAGATAAAGTTCCACACTATAATTGCCGATTACAAAATCACCCTTATTATCAAGGAAGATACAGACTTCAATATCCTGGTTCATATAATCAACCTGGCGGGTAGCAGAATAGATTATTTTATTGCCTTTATATTCAAACAGGTTATCAGGACTGCTGGTAACGACAAGAGAATCAGGTCTTATTACCCTCATATACACATCCTTCTGTCCTGATTTAGCAAGGGGATTTTCGCGCAGTGTAAAACATATTCTGAGTTTATCAAGATTGCCGATCCGGGTTGTTTCTTTTCTCTTTTTGTTGAGAGACACTGCAACTATGTTTTTCGCCTGAATAATGGAAGCGACTTCGACTTTAGTGCTGAGTTCTTCCTTTACTTTTGAGAGTTCAGAATTTGTATTACGAACCTCATAGATCTGTTGTTTAATCTCAGTGTTTTCCGAAGTAAGCATTTTGTTCCTGGTGTTGAGAGAATCGATCTGAACGATGTAACTCTTCATAATCTCCCTCATTGTAGTGATCTCGTTCTTATACTTTTTTATAAGCTGAACATTAGATGCGTTTATAGACAAAAGCTGAACAATTTTATTTTTTTGTTTCTGCAGACCCGCATTCAGTGTGTCGTTATTTGTCTTGAGAGTATCGTATGCAACAACCATGTGTCGGAGTTCATTGGCAAGGGAATCTTTTTCCTGTGTAAGGACGGTTTCCATTTCAATCATTTTGCTCTTCTTGTCAAAGTACATATAAATAAGAAGAATGAGAGCGACGCCAAGTACAACTGACGTAATGATCATGCCTGCCGATGCGCCATTTTGCTTTACCGGAGGTGTCGGGATGTTACTGTTTAAGTCTGCCATTTATCTTATTGTGTTTAAAAGGTTTCAAAACAAAAATACAATTATCCTGGTACTTTTTCAAATTTATAGTATAAACATAAGACAAAAGTTTTTGTTATATTGTTTAATCATTCTTATGATAGATTTATCAGCGAAAAAACGATTGTTCTGAAAAACAAGTAATTAGTTATACCATGAAATATGTTGGTGCTCATGTAAGTGCTTCAGGCGGTGTGGAAAATGCGCCTGTAAATGCAAACGAAATCGGGGCAAAAGCATTTGCCCTGTTTACCAAGAATCAGCGGCAATGGTTTTCAAATCCGCTTACCAGGGCAAGTATAAAAGCATTCCGGGATAACTGTGCGAGATTAGAATTCATGCCATTTCAGATATTGCCGCATGACAGTTATCTTATAAACCTTGGCCATCCCGATAAAGAACAGCTTGAGAAGTCACGAGCTTCGTTCCTTGATGAAATGAAGCGATGCGAACAGCTTGGCCTCGACAGGCTTAACTTCCATCCGGGAAGCCACCTGAAGGAAATCAGTGAGGAAGAATGTCTTGCCCGCATAGCTGAATCAATAAATATTGTTCTGGATAAGACTAAAGGAGTGACAGCTGTTATCGAGAATACAGCGGGACAGGGAACCAATATGGGTCATAGGTTCGAGCATCTGCAGTTTATAATCGGGAAAGTTGAGGACAAATCGAGGGTTGGCGTCTGTATCGACACATGCCATGCATATACTTCAGGATATGATATTAAAACCGCTGTTGGATTCAGTGAAACTTTCAGTCAGTTTGAAAAGATTGTAGGGTTTAATTACCTGAAGGGAATGCATCTCAATGATTCAAAGAAGGAATTGGCAACAAGAGTCGACAGACATGATAATTTAGGAAAAGGATTTCTTGGGGAGGACATTTTCAGACTGATAATGAATGATCCGCGCTTTGATGATATGCCTCTTATTCTTGAGACACCGGAAGAATCATTATGGAAGGAAGAGATTAAAAGTCTGTATGCACTGGTTGGGAAATAGTTTCCACAACGCAAACACTTCAAAAGATAAATGGAACAGATAATTCCGGAAAGAAATGCTGTTCTAATGAACCAGAAGTTCTTCGAAATTGAATTCCTTTAGTTTTTCATTAGTGGCATTATAGCCGATGTTAAAAAGTTCAATCGATTTTTCCGGGTCAAGTATTTTATAATTCCTGAGTTCAGGAGGCGCAATAAAAAGATTGAATTTCTTTGATTTCTCATAGATTTCCTTCGACATACTGAGCATAAAAGTTCTCTCAGCTATGTTAATCAGCCCGCTTATCTTTTCCATATAACCCACGGGGTTAACAAATGAGCCGATCAATATCCGGCATCTGTCTTCAATAGGCCTTACGGGAAGATTATCCAGGACGCCTCCGTCAACATACGATATATCATCGATTTTTACCGGTTGAAAAAGAACGGGAATGCTCGCAGAGGCGATGACCGGATCAAATATATCTCCTTTTGAAAAGTAAACAGCTTTACCATTATTCAGATCAGTTGCAGAAACAAATAAAGGAATTTTAAGCTCTTCAAAAGTTTTTGCCCGCAGAGATGTACGGAGTATTTTCAGAACAGCGTTAATCTGAAGCAGGCCTTCCCTGGGAAGAGCAGGTCGCATAAAATCGAGCCTGCTGCCGCCATTCATTATATTGAGAATCTCATCGGGTGTATACCCATCGGCATATAATACTCCGACCAGAGCTCCCGCGCTGGTTCCGGAAACAACGTCAGGATATATGCCTGCTTCATTTAGGGCCTTAATCACTCCCAGGTGAGCAAATCCTCTGGCTCCCCCGCCACTCAAAACCAGACCAATATCATATTTTTTCTCCGACATAAATACAAAAGTAATGGATTATCCCCGAAAAAGATCGATCAGTAATTTAAAATTCAGGAAAGTAACAATTGATCCAATTGCTAATAAAAGACCAATCAGGAACCTGCTGTTGGCATATTTACCCATGACTTTTTTTGATGAGGTAAGATAAACCTGGATAGCAATGGTAAAAGGAAGCTGAATACTTAAAAAAACCTGCGACAGGATCAATCCTTTAAATGGATCTCCTATGAAGAAGATGATGATAAGAGCTCCTATCAGGGAAATTAATATTCCAACCCGGGAATGGTTGTCTTTAACATCATAAGGTTCCTTCAGCATTCCGGAAACAATTGATCCGCCTGCCATCCCTGATGTAATAGACGAAGCTACGCCAGCGAATAATAGCGCCAATGCAAAAACAACTGTTGCATTTGAACCCAGCAATGGTTCCAGCAGACTTTTAGCCTGTTGAAGTTCATTAACCTTAAGTCCTTTTGAAAAAAAAGTTGCCGCTGCAAGGAGAATCATGGCACTGTTGATAGCCCAGCCGATAATCATAGAAAGCAGAGTATCCGCGAATTCAAACCGGAGCTGCTTCTTAATAATGGACTCATCCTGAAGATTCCACTGCCGGCTTTGAATTATTTCAGAGTGAAGAAAGAGATTATGCGGCATCACCACTGCTCCAAGAACACTCATTATCAATAATATAGAGCCATCAGGAAAAGAAGGTTTTACCCACGAAATACCAGCCTGAATCCAGTCAACTTTAACAAGAAACAGTTCATATAAGAATGACAGGCCGATAATGGAAACAAAGCCTATTATCCAGGTTTCAATTTTCCTGTAAGAATTTGAGAACAGCATTATCATGACGAAAACAGTGATCAGAACTGCCCCAATTTTGACCGGGATATTAAAAAGCATGTTTATTGCGATTGCACCACCAAGAATTTCAGCAAGGGATGTTGCGATTGATGCAAGAACGGCGAATGAAAGAACAGATCTGGAGATCCAGGGTTTAAGATAAATAGTTGCCGCCTCCGAAAGACAAAGCCCTGTCGCAATTCCAAGATGAGCTACGTTATGCTGAAGGATTATAAGCATTATGGTTGACAATGAGACCACCCATAACAGTGAATATCCGAATTCCGATCCTGTGCCGATATTAGCAGCCCAGTTACCCGGATCTATAAAGCCTACGGTAACAAGTAACCCCGGACCAATATACTTGAAAATCTCAAGAGCCCCGAAGGCGGGCTTATGGTCCTTTCTTCTCAGATCTCTGAAAAATCCGAAGGCATTAAAATATTTCTTAAAATTTATCATTCCTGAAGAAATCTAATCACTTTTCACCTATCTTTTGCGGGCTTATACGGCAACAAATATAATAATTGATTACGAGAACAAACCACAGGTTCTTTGGGAATGAGAGCGGAGTGAGCAGGAGATATGGAAATTCAATTGCTGCCCGTGAGTCGAAACTTAAGAAATTCAATAAATTTGCCACGCAGTATTAATGACAGGATGTCAAACTAAGAACAGGTAATTATGCAATTTTTACTTATTGCCCATGATGGTACGGATTCTGAAGCCCTTCAGAGAAGGCTCAATGTACGGGAAGAGCACCTCCGGAGGATTGGAGAAATGAAAAAAGCCGGAGAATTTTTATTCGGCGGCGCTATCCTTGATGATAACGGAAAAATGACAGGTTCAATGATAGTCTATGATTTTCCTGACAGGGAATCACTGATTAAAAAACTGAAAGAAGAACCGTATATTACCGAAGATGTCTGGAAAAATACAGAGATCAGACCATTCCGGCTTGCTAAATTTGATTAGAGAAATGACGAAAAAATGAAAATTAATCCAGTAGTTGACAAGAAAGTCCTGATTATTATGGCAGGGCTCATGTGGTGCGGAGTGGGAGTGATGCTGATAAGATATGCTGTATCGTGGCTAATGATATGTCCCGTAAAGGAACAGGTTCTTTTTTATTCATTCGGGTTTCTTGCGGCTATGCCGATACATCATTTTGGATTCCTGAAGATTGCCGACAAAAACATAAACAGGATATTGCCACTTACTGAAAAAAGAAGTCCCTTTTCGTTTATGACAACCAGGAGTTACCTTATAGTTCTTGTTATGGTTTCAATGGGAATAGCCCTCAGACATTCTGCAATACCAAAAAAATATCTGTCGCTGCTTTACAACGGAATAGGACTGGCCTTATTCCTTTCGGGGATCCGTTATTTCAGAGTCTTTACACAATTAATATTTAAAAAACAGAGTTGATTCACTTCCTCCGGGCATTAGTAAAATCAGATTGGCAATATTTTAAAACTGCTTCAAAGATCTGACGGCGCGGAGGGTTTACATTATAATAATCACCCGTGCTGAGGAGCCCGGTACTCTGACGATTTATAAGAAGAATTACTGTAAGGTTGTATTTTGGCACCACCGAAATACTTGTACCGGTAAAACCTGTATGCCCGAAAGTCCCTTCCGGCCCATTCTTCATGAAGGAATTTTCCGGATCCATCATCCATCCAAGGCCATTATCAAATTTATCTTTAGTCAGGAAAAGCCGCACTGTCTTTTCAGAAATAAACTGGCCGTAAGGTGTTTTCCCAACATGAAGCATCATATCTGTCAGTTTCTGCAGGTCATCAACTGTTGAAAATAATCCTGCAGCTCCCGATATTCCTCCGTTGGCATACCATGTGTTCCCGTCATTAACCTCGCCCCTGAGATTGTATAATCTCCATCCATTCCATTGTTCGGGATTAATCTCTTTAATCTTAAACCCGAGTGTTGAATCATATACCATTCTCTTTTCATATGGATTACCGGGAGATGTCGAAGCAATTTTTTTATAATTCCCCGATGTAAGAGGATTATAAGTTGTGTTATTCATATGAAGAGGAAGGAAAATATTCTTTTGCATGAATTTATCCAGAGGCATTCCTGATACAATTTCAGTTATTTCACCAAGGAGCACAAAACCCAGATCGCTGTACCGGCGTTGAGCGCCAACAGGAAACATAAGCGGAAGTTCTCCTATGAGCTTATAACTTTGTTCTTTATTTGACGCACGGTAATAAAGCGGATACCATTCATAAAGTCCTGCAGTATGTGTAAGGAGGTGTCTTATGGTAATCGCTTTCTTTTCGGGAGTATCAAATGCTTTTATATATTTACTGACAGGGTCATCAATATTAAGCAGCCCCCTGTCGGCAAGAAGCATTATTGATGTAGTTGTTCCCACAACCTTGGTAAGAGAGGCGATATCAAAAAGATGACCTGTAGTCATTTTTTCAGGGGGATTAAGCAGTTTATGCTGGTAATCATACTTCTGGGCAAATCCGAAGGCCTTTTTAAGTATAACCTTTCCATCCTTTTTAATCTCGATAACCGCACCGGGGATTTTATCTAAGCTGACCTGCGATTGAAGGATGCTGTCGACAGCGGAAATCAGGGCTGATTTTGATGGTTTACTCCCCGTTATTTGAGAATTTGATCTATTGCCAATGCTAATCAGCAGGAAAAGGACCAGAGACAGAAACTTAATCATAGAGACAGGTTTTAAATTAATTCGCCATATTTATCCGGAACAGACCTTTACATTTGAATAAAGTACTGAATTATTTTTGTTTTGCATGGTATCCAACCCTTGGACCAACTGTTTTACGAAGCAGAAGTTCGGTAAATCCCGGTTTCACAAAATTCTCGAGTTCTCCTACGAGCTTAAAACCAAACTCATAATAAAGCTTCATTGCCCCTTTGTTAAAAGAAGAAACACAGATAAAGAGATTTGGTGAATACTTAAAAGTCCTTTCTTCGCTGTATTTCAGTAGCTTCTTCCCGAAGCCTCTTCCTCTGAAAGCTTCATCGACACAAATTGTCTGAATATAGCCTGAAAAGGTTCCTGTAGTCTGCAAAATTATGAAACCTGCAACAACATTTTCAGCTTCTATGACATGTATTTCCTTGCATTCTCCCGGAAATGCCATAAGACACTGATCATAATCCATTCCGAGAGTGATCCACGGATCGGTTTTTGACATCATTAAGGCACATGCTGCAAAATCTTCAGGATTGCCGGTCTGACGTATTGTAATTCCTTCATGTTGTGTCATTGTTCTTTTTTTCTTATGATGAATAAGAATAAAATTGTCAGGAGGGCATTTACAAAAATATTCATAAAGCCGAAATCAAAATTAAAGGACTGTATAAAAAATCCGTTCAGCAGATATGTAAACAATGCGGCAGAAACACAGGCTACCGGCACCCATTTCTCCTTAAATTTAATCTTTGTAAACAGCCCTGTAAGGTATAGCCCTAAAATTGGTCCGTAAGTATATCCCGCGATTTTAAATATGGTATTGATAATTGCGCCTTTACTGTTCCAGAATGACATCACAATGAGGAACATAATAACGTTTACTCCGAAAAGGACCCGGTTTTTCAGTTTCTTCCGGATCTCCTGGGGCTTATTTTCGATATCTACAAAATCATAGCTGAATGCCGTTGTAAGTGCAGCAATACATGAATCAATACTGGCAAAGGTTGAGGCAATAACGCCGATCAGGAATGCAATGGCGCCGATCTTTCCAAAATAATTGAGTGTGAGCAGGGGATACAGATCGTCTGTATTTAAAAATTTCCCGTTCTGTACAGTGAGACCTATCCCATGACGCTCAGCGTACAAGTATATCAGTATTCCAAGTCCAAGGAACATGGTCTGCGCAAAAGCAATGAAAAAGCTGAAAGTCAGTACGTTTTTTCTTGCATCCTTTGCATTCCTTACGGTTAGCGTCTTCTGCATCATACTCTGATCGAGCCCTACCAGTGCAACTGTAATGAGTAAACCGCTTACAAATTGTTTGAAGAAGTTGGATCCGGAATGGAAATCCCAGTCAAAAACTTTTGCATATGGATGGTGGGCAATTGTTTTAATCATTGTTCCGAAGGTAAGGCCCAGAGAATTTTTAATGGTGATGATTGATATAACAATAACGGTAATAAGGAACAAAGACTGAAGAGCATCTGTCCATACAATCGTTTTTATTCCCGACTTATTTGTGTAGAGCCAGATTAATATCAGAACTACTATGATTGTTACAAAGTAGGGAATATGCAAAGCGTCAAAGAATGCATACTGCAGGATCTTTATTGATAATAACAGCCTGAGAGCAGCACCGAAGGATTGTGAGGCCAGAAAAAACAGGGAGCCGGTCTTATAAGTTACATTACCAAAACGGATATTCAGGTAAGTATATATGGAAACAAGCTTAAGCCTGTAATAAATCGGAGTAAGGACGAAGGCAATAAAAAGGTAACCGACAATTGTCCCGAGAATAAACTGAAAGTAATAAAGGTTATTGTTTCCGACATTTCCCGGAATTGAAACAAGGGAAACGGCAGAGATACCCGATCCGATCATCCCAAAGGCAACAAGAAACCATGGTGATGCCCTGTCTCCGTCAAAAAATGTGGAATCATGCACATGTTTTGATGCAAAATGGGATATTATCATCAGAATGGAAAAATAGCAGAGGATGATAATAAACAGAAGGTTAGGACTCATTATTCCATTATTAGATTAACAGATTCCAAACGTAACGAAAAAGCCTGATAATTTAATTTCTTAAAGGATAATTATTATACTATTAAAACAGAATATTATAAATTACTGGTGCAAGACTCACGATTCACGGAAGGAGTGAGGAATGAGGAGTGAGGTGTGAGGAGGAGAAGGAAACTTTTTCCATTTTTTTTTGTTATGATATTAATAAAATTCAGGAGATATGGCATTTACACTTGATCCGGGGAAAGCAGCAATTGATTTTAAGCTTCCCGCAACTGACGGAAAGGAATACTCCCTTTCTGATTTTAAAAAATTTAAATACCTGGTGATCTTTTTTACCTGTAATCACTGCCCGTATGTAATCGGATCAGATGAAGTAACCAGGAAGACCGCTGAGAAATTTGCCAAACAGGGTGTGGGTTTTGCGGGTATTAATTCAAACAGCGAAAACACATATCCTGAAGACAGTTTTCCGAATATGGTTGAAAGGATGAAGAAGTACAAATTTCCATGGGTATATCTCTATGATAAATCCCAGGATATTGCCAGGGAATACGGGGCATTGAGAACTCCTCATTTTTATGTATTCAATGAGGACAGGAAACTTGTTTATACCGGCAGAGGTGTTGATAGTCCCAGGGACACTTCAAAAATGACTATAAATAATCTAGATCTTGTTCTTGAGGAGCTGACATCAGGAAAACCAATTTCTAATCCACTCACAAATCCTATAGGCTGTAACATAAAATGGGAAGGGAAAGATGCTCACTGGATGCCCCCTGATGCCTGCGATCTGGTTTAACATAATTATGGAGCCAGTCTTTCGAGAAACCAGTCGTTTTTTTTGAGGGTAAATGTCAACCGGTCATGCAGTCTGAATTCTCCATTCTGCCAGAACTCAAACCATTCAGGAATAATCCGGAATCCTCCCCATTCGTGAGGTTTTTCAACTTCCCGTCCGGAATATTTGTCTTTATAGTAATTATATAATGCATTCAGATGTTCCTTGTCGGGGATTACCGAACTCTGTATGCTGGCACATGCAGATAGCTGGCTTTCTCTTGGCCTGGTATAGAAATATGCTACAGATTCTTCATCCGGTATTTTTTCCACAATACCTTCAATCCTGACCTGTCTTCCGGCTTCAGGCCAGTAAAACAGCAAAGCTGCTCTGGGATTTGAAGCCAGTTGTGAACCCTTTCTGCTGGAGTAGTTGGTATAGAAAACAAATCCACTTTCGTCATAATATTTAAGGAGAACAGTACGGGCAGAGACATGTCCATCGGAGGCAGCCGTAGCAATGGTCACAGAATCAGGAATCTCTGTTCCTGATTCTAGATGTTCTCCATACCATTTTTCAAATTGAATAAAAGGGTTGGGATCAACAGTTGCCTCAGAAAAATCGTTAATATTTGTCATGTAACCCGGGAGTCGTATTTTTATATGACTGGTAAATTAACAGTAAATTAAAAGCAATGTTTTAAAAAGGAGAAATATAATTTTATTCTATATCTTAATCGCAAATAATTTCCTGAAACATGATAAACAAAAAACAAAACTTCGCCAGCACAGCATTACTGACTCTTATAATGTTGTGTATCCAGCTATCCGCACAGGCCGGTTCCGCTTCCGACCTTACAAAAGCCGGTTTAATACCAAAGCCTGTATCAGTAACAGCCACCGGCAGTTATTTTTCCCTGAAACCCGGAGCATCTGTATATATCAGCAGTGAAACAAAAGAGTTGAGGCAGGTAGTTCAATATCTTTCAGAGCAACCGGATCCCTGGGATATCCCGTCAGGTACAATAACCGACTATCCTGTATATTCTTATCGCGGGGCAATGCTTGACGTATCGAGGCATTTTTTTGGAGTTAGTGATGTTGAAAGGGTCATTGAATACCTGGCATACTATAAAATGAACACCCTGCAACTCCATCTTTCTGATGACCAGGGGTGGAGAATTGAGATAAAATCATGGCCGGAACTTGCAAAACATGGAGGAAGCACTCAGGTTGGCGGCGGCAATGGCGGTTATTACACCCAGGAACAATATTCTGCCATAGTTCAGTTTGCAAAAGACAGATATATAACCATAGTTCCTGAAATTGATATGCCCGGCCATACCAATGCTGCACTATCTTCTTATGCAGAACTAAACTGCAGCGGAAAAGCTACTGATCTTTATACCGGAATTGAAGTAAGATTCAGCACGTTATGTACAAATCTTGATATTACCTACAAATTTATTGATGATGTGGTAAGAGAACTTGCTGCATTAACTCCCGGTCCATATATTCATATTGGAGGTGACGAATCGCATTCCACAAAAAGAGAAGACTATATTCCGTTTATTAATAAGGTCCAGGATATTGTTCTTGCACATGGCAGGAAAGTTCTTGGCTGGGATGATATTGCTATAGCTACGCTTAAGCCAAATGTTGTTGCACAGCACTGGGCCAGTGTTAAAAATGCGAATCTGGCTGTCGGTCAGGGTGCAAAAATTCTGATGTCGCCTGCAGTAAAAGCATATCTCGATATGCAATATGATAAAACCACAAAACTTGGGCTGCACTGGGCAGCTTATATTGAAGTTGATAGTGCCTATATCTGGGACCCTGTAAAATATATCCCTGGAGTCAGTAAAGAAAATATCCTGGGAGTTGAGGCAGCCTTATGGACAGAAACCATTACAAATCTGAAGGATATGGAATACATGATTTTTCCCCGTTTCCCGGGATTTGCAGAAATTGGGTGGACTTCAGCTTCAGACAGGAACTGGGATGAATATAAGTTCAGACTTGCCCGCCAGGGGGAAAGATTTAAGGCAATGGGGATTAATTTTTATCCATCAAAACTTGTTCCCTGGGAAGGAGCTAAATAGAAATTATAAACAAAACCTGCCTTAACTGGTTTAAAGTGGAGTGAAACATACTGGAATTAACGGTATTATCTTTTGAAAAATTAAAATAATAACGTTAGGTTATGCGTTTGCTCACAAACGATTCAATTATTTCGGACATAAATTAAACAAGATGAAGACCATTTTCAGATTATCGGGGATTATTCTGATAATCAGCATTTTTGTTTCATGTGAGAAAAAAGCAGCAATAGTATTGGATCCCGAAGTTGTGACCTCCGCTGTTACTGAGGTTTTGTATGCAACAGCTACAACAGGGGGGACAGTTACGCAGGATGGAGGAGGGCAGGTTGTTTCCCGCGGTGTTTGTTGGAGTACAAATGCAAATCCAACGATCAATGATTCAAAAACAGCCGATGGCACTGGCACAGGGCAGTTTGAGAGCTCGATTTCGGGACTCAAATTCGGAACCCTCTATCATGTAAGGGCTTATGCAACCAACAGTTCTTCGACGGTTTACGGAAGTGACCTTACGTTTACAACAAAGATTGCCTCAGTGAATTTCAACAATAACCTGACATATGGAACTCTGACCGACATTGATGGAATGATATATAAGACAATCCCCATTGGTATACAGACATGGATGGCTGAAAATCTGAAAACAACAAGGCTGAATGACGGGACTGCAATTCCTCAGGTAAAAACTGCTGCCCTCTGGGCAAATGTAGTTGACCCGGCATATTGCTGGTTTAATGACAATGATACTCTTTATAAAAACATATACGGTGCTTACTACAGCTGGTTTGCCGTTAATACCGGGAAATTGTGTCCCACAGGATGGCATGTGCCTTC
>Ga0315272_10000458_pt1 | contig 20400 bp, 22 predicted proteins | sample C3_middle_MG_FD_203918 | JGI IMG/M metagenome (GOLD analysis project Ga0315272, IMG submission 203918) | Sediment microbial communities from Yellowstone Lake, YNP, Wyoming, USA - C3_middle | ecosystem: Environmental > Aquatic > Freshwater > Lake > Sediment | place: USA: Wyoming | collected...
AGACAGACGCCCTCCTCAGGAGGCACATCGCCTCCATCTTGTCCTCGGCGGCCGCCCAGCTGGTGCTCAGCCCCACAGACGCGAGGGCCGTCGCGGCGAACCCCGACGCGAGGTTTCTCTGGGACTCAGTGAGGGCGGCGCTGGACAGGGTGACGCAGAAGATAGACAAGGCGCCGCACGGCTACTCCGGCTTCTTCGACCTGGTGAAGGTGGACGAGGCGGCGCTGGAGCAGGTCTACAGACACGACCTAGCGCTGGTGGAGGCGGCCAAGAAGGTGGCGGATGCGGTGGCCTCCCTCAAGGCCCTCAAGCCGGGCACGGCGGAGTGGGCCGACGCCCTTAGGCAAATCCTCGCGGCGCTCCAGAGCCTCGACGTAGCTATAGACGAGAGGAACAAGATCCTGAAGGGCATAGCCGAGGCGCCTCCGCCCGTGTGGGAGAAGCCGGCGGGCGAGGAGAAGAAGAAAGGCCTCCTGGACCGCCTCTTCAAGAGGGGCTAAAAAACGCCGTGTCTAGGTACAACATGAGGAGGACCCCCGTTATGAAGCCGAAGGTGTGACACGCCCCCCTCGGCGTAGATGTCTGTACAGCTCCGCCACGGTCACATACAGCATCGCGCCGCCAGCGACCCCCATGGCGAGCCCCAACACGGAGGGCAGACCAGCCGCCGCGACGCCGGAGACGACGGCGGCCCCGCCCTCAACCAACGCGCTGAGGACCCCCACCGCCACGGCGGTTCTCACCAGCTGGTACCGGAGCAACGGCATCACCACGGCGACGCCCTCAGGCACGTCTCGTATCGCTATAGTCAACGCCGTGACGAAGCCCAGCTCCACGTGGTAGGCCGTGGAGACCCCCACAGCGAGGCCCTCTGGGATGTTGCGGATGGCTATGGCAAGCGCCGCCAGCCAACTCCTCTTCACCTTATTCGCCAGCTCTGGAGGCCCCTCGTAGCCGCGCATGAGGTGTTCATGCGGCGTAAAGAGGTCGGGAAGCCAGATAAGCGCAACTCCGCCCAGGACGCCTAGCCCCACCTGCCAGAACCCCCACCCCTCCACGCTGGGGAGTATCAAGCTGGTGAAGCTTGCCACCAACATGATGCCGCCTGTGAAGCCGAGGTCTAGAAGCCTCTCGTCGTCTCTCCTAAACAACGTCAGCAACGCCAGGGGCACCCCCAGGAGAGTCCCCACGGTGACGATGAGGGCGTTTTGTAAAAACGGCTCCACGGGAACAGGAGGGTTCGGGGTTTAGATATTTAAACTGACACACCGGGCGGACAATGCCACAGGTAATTCAGTGGGTGAACCCCAAGGAGGGGGAGATCATATGGCGCTACCCCGTCGACAGGATCGAGTGGGGCGCCCAGCTCATTGTGGAGGAGTGGCAGGCCGCCGTCTTCATGAGAGACGGCAAGGTCTACGACGTCTTCCGGGCTGGCCGCCACACCTTAACCACGGCGAACCTCCCCCTCCTAACCCAGGCCCTGTCCAGGGTGGCCGGCTTCGAGAAGTCACCCTTCACGGCCGTGGTGATCTTCGTCTCGCTGAAGCAACACCAGCTACCCTTCGGCGGCAGGGCGCAGACTGTGGAGCTCGCCCCGATACAGTTCTACGGCACGGCGTGGTTCCGCGTCGCCGACCCGGCGCTCTTCGTCACCCAGGTGGTGGGGGGACAGAACATATACACCACAGAAGACCTACAGAAGTTCCTACGGGGCTACTTCAACGAGCTCCTCATGGCCGAGCTCTCCAAGCAGTCCATCTTCACCATATACGGCAACCTCGACCAAGTGAGCTTCATCGCCAAAAACGTGCTGGACCCCAACATGAGGCGGATCGGACTTGAGCTGATAGACCTCAAATTCGAGGGGCTCGACGTGACGGACCCCGTCTGGAGAGACCGCCTCTTCTACATAAGAGCCACCGGCGTAAACCCCGCCGAGTACCTCCGCATGGAGACCGTGCAGAAGGCCGCGGCGGAGCTCGGCAAAAGCCCCGGCGCCGCCGCCGGCACCGGCATAGTGCTGATACCGCCCCTCCTGTGGCCCCAGCAGACCCAACAACCCGCCCCCCAGCCGCAACAGCAACAACAACCCGCCACAATGGGCGCCGCCGTCGCCGCGGTGCAGCAAGGCGTGCGGTGCCCCCAGTGCGGCTACGTGAACCCGCCGGGGGCTAAGTTCTGCATCAACTGCGGCTACATGCTTGGGAAGAAGTGTCCCCAGTGCGGCCACATAAACCCGCCTGAGGCGAAGTTCTGCATGAACTGCGGGGCTAAGCTAGAATGACGCCTGGCGAAACCGCCGCGGCCATAGCGGCACTGGCGGTGGGGATATACCTAATAGCCGCCTCCCTAGGCGCAGTCCAGCTCGCCGTGAACCAGCTGGTGGGCCTTGCCGTCGGCGTCTTCGGAGCAGCCTACATACTCGCCGGGCGCACCAGGGAGTCTACCTTCTGGGGCGGAATCTTAGCCATACTCGGAGTCGCCGTAGCCGCAGGCGGAGGGGCCTCGCCATTGTTCATCTTAGGCGTGGTGCTTGTCTTCGTGGCGCTCTTCGCCCTAGTGGCCGGGAGGAGATGACGTTGTATCTAGCCATCGGCGGAGGAGGAGACGTGGTGATGGCAGCCGCCCTCGCCGGCGACGAGGCGGTGGGCCAGATCCCCTGGGAGAGATACGTGGTCGATCCCACGCCGGGCCCGGTGCCGCCAGACGCGTTGAGGGAGGTGGCGAAGGTCGGGGAGGGCCTCTACCTCGCGACCCCCCGGAGCTACGTGGAGCGGGGCGGCAGGCGGTTTAAGACCCAGGGCATGTGCGTCGCCGAGGCGCTTAACAAGTCCGTATATCTGGTAGACCCCTACAGACGGCCCAGCGAGCTGGCGAAGACCCTCGCCGGCTTCGGCAGGGTAATCGGCGTAGACGTGGGAGGAGACGTCTTGGGCGTCGGCTGCGAGGAGTCTCTGGGCAGCCCGCTGGCGGACGCCTACGGCTTAGCTGTCTTGGCGAGACTCGCCGAGATGGGCGTGGAGGCGGAGCTGTGGGTCATGTCGCCGGGCGCCGACGGGGAGCTAGATAGAGAGTACGTGCTCCAGAGGGCGGCAACGGCGGCGAGGGCAGGGGGGCTGATAGGCCTGGTGGGGCTCACCAGGAGGGAAGTCGAGGTTCTTTCCCGTCTCGTGGAGACCTGCGTCACCGAGGCCTCTGCCGTGGCGGTGCGCGCGTTTAGGGGGGAACACGGCGTGTCGACGCTGAGGGGAGGCCTCAGGAGAGTTAAGGTGGATCTCTGCGCCGCCGCCGGCCTCCGGCTTGACCCCAAGACAATCCTCGGGATAAATAAGGCGGCCCGGTTGATATACGAAAAGGACGCCCCCATAGACGTAGCCGCCGACCTCCTCCTGGCCGAGGGCATACCCACGGAGCTCCACCTGGAGAAGCTACTGGCGCAGGGCCTTGACCCCCGCGCCGCCGTGGAGGAGCTAAGGAAAAAGAAACGTTGCTAAGCCTTCGCCGCCTGGGCCGACTTAGCCTCCTGTAGCAGTTGTTTATACTTCCCGCCGTCGAAGGGCCCCACCTTGGCGGCGGCGCTTTCGATGTTTACCTTTATTGTCAAGGCCTGGCCGTGCACTGTCACGTTGAGGAAGACGGTGCCGCCCACCGTGAGCTGGACGCCGGCGAACTCGCAGACGTTAGCCACGTAGGTGCCCGCGCCGCTTCCCTGCAGGTCGCCCAGAAGCTGGGCGAAGACCTCGGGCCCCAGATACCCCCTCTCTTCGTATAGGGTGCCGGCGTATCCGAGGTGCGTGCACCGGCCCTTCTCCGCCCTAGTCACGTTGACCCCGTGGAGGAGGTACAACATGGCGCTGTCGGCCGCCGCGGTCTCCGCTTGGCACTGCCCCGCGGCGCAGCTCACTACATACGTCAAGTTGCCCTCCGTCGCCGACTTAAACGTGATCTTGACCGGGCCCTGAGGCGGCAGATTCATCACAAACTCGCCGAAGCTGTAGTTGCCCTCCGGCCCCACCCCAACCACGTTCCACCCACTCATCCTCAGAGAAACATCCCCAACATAAACCGTCACGGTCACCGTGTAGTTAACCTCGTAATTCCTAGCACCAAACGGTGGCTGCGCGGCGGCGGGCGTGGACGTCGTCGTGGCGGCCGGAGGAGTCGCGGTCTGCGGCGTCGACGTCGTCGCCTTGGCGCTCTCCGGCGCCGTCACAGATGCCTGCGGTGTCTGGGCGGCCGCGGGCGTCGGGGTCTCCGTCGGGCCCTTCTGGGCCGTGTATAGGAAGTAGAGCCCGGCCCCCGCCACGAGGATCAGCATCAGAATAACCGCAACTTTGTTCATAAAGGCGGCGAGAGGCTTTGTTAAAAAGGTTTCGCCTCTACAGGGCTACTTCCGCCGCTTTTCGAAGGGGTCTTCCCGGCCCAGTATTTCGCTTAACAGCCTCTCCAGCTCGGCCGCCACCTCGGCGCCTTTAGGCGTCAGGGAGACGACCTCGCCGTCAGTCACGTAGCCGCGCTCCACGAGAAACTGGAGGTACTCCTGAAACCTGCGGTAGTTAACCCTAGCCACAGCCGCCAGCCGCGACCTAGGCATAGGCCCGCCCATAAGCGCATGCAGAATCCTCGCCACCACGTAGACGTCAGGTAAGAAGCCTCCGCGCCCGCTCATAAAACTCCAAAGCCCTACGCACCCCCTCCGCCGAGCTCCCCAAAGCCCGCCAAAACGCCACGAGCGACGCGACGGCTACGGTGTACCCCACCGCCAAGGCCAGAAACGCCGCGGTCTCCCACAGAAACGGCATGTACACCCTCCCATCCGCCATCAACACGACGACGCCCTCTCCAGGCGGCCCGCCGCCGGGCACATCTCTCACCACCCTAAGCGTGTAGAACGTCAAGTTCCCCACGGCCACCCTCTCCTGGACCTCCACATAGAGCAGATGCGGCGGGTGGAGAAACACAGCCACGGAGAGGGCGGCCAGAGCCGCCATCGCCGCCGCAGCCAGCGCCTTGAGCGGGACCGCGGCCACGCAGACGCGCCTCCACCTGTAGAGATACTCCAACGCCTCAAGCCCCTCCATACGCCTCCCGCCCGGCACGAAGAGAGCCGCCAAAGCCGCCGCCGCGGCCGCCAAGTACCCCCACGGCCCCACAACCCCGCCGAGGTACAACACGTGGACATACACCCCACTCCACACAGCCACAAGACTGGGGACCAGGACCCTCACCGCCGCCTCGCAACGACCAGCCAAAACAGACAGAGAGGAGCCCACGTCAAGCGACATACGCCTCAAAGCCCAGGCCCGACGCAGTGCGACGCGAAGCCCCGCCGTAGATGTGACTCCCTCCGCAAAGCCAGATGCAGAAGGCCCCCGGCATATGCCGGCGTGCGCTTCGGGTTATAAGCCTTATGTACTCCAGGTATGAAAAATTTAAAAATTGGAGGGGCTACTGGTAGTACAGCGTCAAGGTGCCGCTGTACGTAACCGCGGCGGTGCCTTGGTTAATGACCATAGCGTACACTGTCTGCGACGGGTCCACGGGGAACTGCGTCGAGATCCTTGTGCCGAATGTACACGCCAGCTGGCCGATCCGCGTGTACGCATCTACGTAGCCCACACATACGTTAGACGCAGGATTCCAGCTTACGTCAAACTGTATGGCCAAGACGCCGGAGTAGGGGCCATACGACTTGGCAGAAGAGGGCGCCAGCGTGCCGGAGATGGGCACCACCACGCGGATAATCGTGGGCTCCGGGCTCCTCTCCACCATTACGCCCGAAGGCACCACCTCCACTATCTTATACACAAAAGTCTCATTTGTAACTTCGTCGATGACCAGAAGCTGGTCTCCCACCAACTTGGCCCTGTAGTACTTGACGCCGGCCGGCGCAGGCACCTCAGGCACGCGGTCCACCCTATCCACACGCACAGACTCCACAAAACGCACCTTCACCCGAGCCACCTCGCCACCGCTCCCAGGATCCACCAACACAAGAGTGTCGTTTTCCAGTCTCGCCACAAACAACTTCACGCTTGAATTCGCAAAAGGCGCCGCCACCCGGGCCACCTCCTTGCCAGTCCGGGGGTCAATAAACTTAACAACGTCGCCCTCCAACCTGGAGATATAATACTGCCCGCCGTGGCTACTCCCAAGCTGAGCAGCCGCCGCCAACACCGCCGCAACCACAGCCAACGCCGCAATCCCCAAGACCCAAACCTTCGCCATGTCTCCGCTTAGCAGAGGGCGTTATAAGCCTTATGTACTCCAGGTATGAAAAATTTAAAAATTGGATATGCATCATAAGTAGGGGGATTGTGCTACTGTTTAAGGATATGTGCCGCCGTGAGCGCTTGCAGAGCTCGACCTATCCACCCCGCGTTTTAGGCCAATGCCTAATGCATCAGACCCTCCGGCCTACGCGCAACGCCCCGCGCAGGCGGATGAACAAAGCATATATGTCAAACACTGGTTAAAACCGAAACGCGAGCCACCGGCAAAGGGAGGGGTGGGGGAGAGACGGAGGAAAAAAAGGAGGTTTTAGGAGTTTTCTATCTCTCTTTCTATCCGTTCCAAGGCTCTTTTATCCTCTTCAGCACTTTCCTTGAAGAAGTTGATTATTCTCTCTTCTTCTATGCGCCACAGCTGGGCCATGGCCTTGATGCGCTCTGGGTCGTTTAGTATCCTGAGGTCTTTGTAGAGGTTGAAGTTGTAGATCATGTGCCAGGCCAATTTCTCCGGTGCATAGACTAACGCCGCCGTCTTAATAGGCGGAACGTCTATAAAAGAGTCTGCGAAACACCGTCCCACAATACCCACAGCCCCTATGATATCGACGTCTAGATAGTACAGATTCATCAAAGCCTTAACTCTATAGTACGACACAATCGCGTTAGGACCCTGTGGGCCGCCGATCCACACCACGGGATACACCATCTCAGCTGAAGGCCTCCCCTGCAACATGGAGTTCGGAGATTTATGTCTCACACCCAACACCAAGTTGTTGCCGCATGGGTCCAGCTCCACGCCTAGATGCCTCCTGGTGAATCGTCTAAAGTCTTGGTCGTCCATAACCATAAGGCGGACCGAGGAGCCGATGCCCACGGTCTTATTTTTATATGCAACCAATATGACATAGCCGAGGTTGGATAGGAGGTAGAACTCCGAGATTTGGGAGTAGTTGGCAGACAGCCATTTGACGAACTCCTCCGGCGGCACCGTCTCGGGATACGTCGCCGTGAATCTAACCGCCTCCTCAAAGCTGTTGAACAGCCAGTCCCGGACAGACTCCCGCCATGCGGTGAAATTACCGGCTACGTAGGTGGCAACCACAGTGTCGTTACGCTTAGGCTTCAGATAATACCTCTGATCTGCAACCTGTAGCATAACACCAGCGTCTATAAAGTCGTAAGGCGCCAGCTCCAGCTCTACAAACACAGGCAGCCCAAGATCTTTCGGCCGCGTCCTCGTCGCGGCGGACTGCTCAGTGACCCCTGAGGAGGCAACAGGCTGAGGCGTAGCGGCGGGCGTGGTCGGCGTGGTCGAGGCCGGCGGCGCCCGCACGGCAGTAGTTGTCGAGGTCTGCTCGGCGGTGGTTGATACTACGGCCGCCGGGGCGACTGGCGGCGGCGTAGCCGGCTGGCGGTCTTCCGGCGGGGCGTAGGTGGGGGCGGGCGGCTGGCTGTTTACAGCCATCACTAGCCCCAGCATCACCAGCAGAGCCACAGCCACCGGGATCAAAACGTACGTCCAGAGCCTCATGGCCACCACACCAGCGCCGTTATGGAATAACTATAGACTACGTTATCTTCTTGGCAGTATCCTAGGTATTGGTAGTTGCCCCAGGCGTCGTATTTCGCTAAGAAGGGGCCGAAATATCCACTTCTTATCATAAACCACGGGTTTGTGTTGCTGGGTGCATCGAGTATTGTTTCCGTGTTTACCTCTATGCAAGCCCACTTCACCATTCTGCCGGCGTAGTTATCTGCGTAGAACCACGCCCAGCCGTCAGATATCTGGGAGCCTTGGCAACTATAGTCGGAATACTCCTTTAGGTCGATGATTTTGCCTCCTATCCAGGCGACATCATAACTGGGACCAGCGCCTACGGCGACTCCATAGTCGGCGCAGGGGGTACTTACCCAAGCGCTCCCTGCATGTAGTAGGGCCGTAGCTATCAACGTCGCCAGCGCCGCTATTTTTATGAGCTGGGGTTTGGGCATGTCTCGCCTTGTGGTAGGCGTTATAAGCCTTATGTACTCCAGGTATGAAAAATTTAAAAGATGGATGTGGCTGATGCGGAGGAAAACTGCGTATAGAATTAAAGCCGTCTCTTGGGGATAGGTGCCGTCTCTGCGTCACGGCCGTAGCTACGTTGTGGAGATGTCTCGCGTTTTGTTCCGGGCGGGACGCCTTGATGGGTTACGGTCGGTAAGAACGGCAGGGCATGCGATAAAGAGTAGACTAGTTTAGTCGCCAGGGAGACTGTCTGCAGTAACGGTGATATTGATGAAGCTGGTCGGGGCCATACGGATGGGCGAGTTGAAAAGAGCGGTATCGACACTGCCGCCGAGCTGGAGTGTGTAACCCCAGGCGCTGGGGTTCTTGGTGTAGATGTGCCACAGCTGTCGACCGGCGGTTAAGGCGAGTATGGAGCCGTCAATATATGCAGAAGTTCTTGCAGTCGAAGAGGCGAATTTTATAAGTGAAAGAAGATACTAAATGGAAAAATGTTATTTTATTGGTTGTATGTGTATCATGTCTGTGTATTTCTGTAGTATCTTCAGGACTGTTTCTACTTTGTCTTTTGTTACTATGGCCACCACTCCCTCTTTCCTTACGTTGTCTAAGGCGCATGCATCTACGACGTAGTGCCCGAACCAGCTGGGGCCGAGGGGTCTCAGCGGAAGCTCTACGTATCTGGGAAGCTCCACCGGCTTCACAGTCTTGTTCTCAGGGTAGATGAAGGCCCTAATAACCGCGTCTACAGCCACCTTAGGCCTCGGCGGCCCGTAATACGTCCCGTTGCAGAAGGGCAAAGCCCAGGCGGCGGAGGTCAGGGGTATGTCGAAGAGATACTGGAGTAGTATCGTCTTTACCTCCCCCTTAGTCGTCTCGTCTACTTCGTCGTTTTGTATCACTAGCCAAAGCGCGTCCTCTAGGGTGTCTCCTCTGAACCTCAGCGTCTTGGAGCCGTCGCTGTACACTAATACATACGGCCCGCCTGCCTGCTCCAGCCTGAGGCAAGGCGCATTCTTCACGGTGCCGTTGGGTAGCCAGATCTGCCTGCCTTCACAGGACATGGAAAGCATCCGCAACGCCGCAGATTTGCCGTCTTCTATCGCAATATTCACGCTCCCAACCCAAGAAGCCCACACGGCGTACTTCTGAAGCTCCTTCAACGCCGCGTCTACGTTTCCAAAGGGCCCCAGATATCCAACTACAAGATAAAGCTCAGCCCCGTGCCCGCCAGTTCCTAAAACCACGGCGACGGCGGCGGCCGCCAGTACCACTCCGACTAAAATAGCTACCTCCCTAGTCATAGTAGAGCGAGAGTGTAAAACTTGTGTAGTAAGACGGCTGTACTATGCAGCTATTTTCTACATATACTGTGAGGAAGCCGCTGTAATAGGGATTCGGGTAGAAGTCTATAGACTCGCCCTCGCCTAAACACCCAGAAGCTGTTTGCACATAACCAGAATCTGACGTTATTTGTACGACGTATAGAAGCTCCCCGCTGGCGGCAAAGGCTGGGGATGTACAGTACATGCTGCTGTATGGAATTAGAGAGTTTACATATAGAGACACATAGTATGGCGAGCCCACGGAGAGAGGACCCCAACTTTCTGCAGTTGTAACACATCCCTCTAGTGTATAGCTAGATATAGTTAATGAATATGTCACAGCTACTGCAAATACCAACACCGCCAGCGCCGCTATTTTTATGAGCTGGGGTTTGGGCATGTCTCGCCTTGTGGTAGGCGTTATAAATCTGATGTACTCCAGGTATGAAAAATTTAAAAAGTGGATATGTGACGGCCTTAAGCTGGCTTGCGGGTTAAGCCCGGCGCTGTGTCAAGGCGGCGCGGATAATCTACGAAAATGACCTCCCCATAGACGCCGCCGCGGCGCTTAACGAAGGCTTTCCGACGGGGTTAAGGGGCTAATAGCCCAGGGCCTTGACTCCTGCTCGGCGTAGAGGAGCTGAGAAGGCGGAAGCGTTGTTAAGCCTCGGTGTGTCGAGCCTCCTCGGCCCCTCTGAGGATTTGTCCACAGTGGAGGAGTTGCAGGACACCTCCGCCGCCTCCCGCTCCACCCCAACTACCACAGTCGGCGTCTGGCCCTGTACGGTGGCGTCCTGTGCCGTCTACAGAGAGGGGGACCCTTCAGACTCGCAGACCTCAGCCACATAGCTCCCATTCCCGTTGCCGCCTAAGGTTTTTGATTGTCCCCAATTCCAACATTAACCGAAAAATGAGCGTCTCTAAGTTGACGGGGTTGTCTCAGGAAAAATGTTTATTTTCCTTTTCCCCTCCCGCCTCCGCCGCTTGCAGAACCGCTACCGCCTGCGGAGCCTCCCGAGCTCCGACTGCCCCCGGCGCTACCCGCGCCTCCGCCACCAGCAGAGCCTCCGGCGTTGCCCGCCCCACCGCCGCTACCGCCGCCTGAGGCGCCGCGTTTTTTGGCTTCCTGTGCCTCTCTTATCGCTTCTATTATGGACTTCTTGCCCTTGACGAAGTCTTTGATTATGCTGTTCCTAAGCGATGGGTCTACGCCGGTTAGTTCTCTTAAGAGGGCGGCGGTGTTGTTTAGCCATTTAATCCGGTCCTCGGCCCACTGCCGAGGTATGCCGGCAATTTTCATTTTTTCAAAGTGGTCAAGCAACTGGCGTAGTTGATCTCTTATTTTTTCTACTTCGTCAAGGGTCTTCTGGATGTCTGCATCAGACATGTTTCCAGCTGCAATGCGGCCCCTGATCTCTGCCTCTGCCCGCATCAACATCCTAGTCGTGTTGAGCAACCTAATGTGGTTCTCAATAGCTAACTTGGCTCTACTTGAGGCGTTTACAGAGGCCAGCAGATTTCTTACTCTTATCAACGTCTCCAACCCGCGCTCAGTGTTGTTGGCCGCCTCATCTATGTCCTTCGACTCGTTCAATCGCCTGTATACAACATCAACAGTCTTGTTTACGTGCATATCTAGCTTGCTTAACGCGGCGAGGCGGATTTGCCTTATTTCGTCAAAAACGGCCTTCGGATTGGATACGTTCAACATCTTTAACTCCCCCACGCCTATCATGGGCACCGGCGCCGCGCCGCGGCGGCCCACGATAAATGTGCTGTTGAGCTGGGACAGGAGGGTTCCGCATTGAGGTAACGTGAAGTTGGTTCTTGTCGCGTTTACATACAGCTCAATGGCCTTGCACTTAAGCCACAGGTGGAAGTCTTCACTGGACGTCGCGTTGGCTGTGGCGTTAGCGCTGGCGGTAGTGGTGGTGTTAGTCCCCGCGCTGGCCGTTGCGGTGACTGTGGCTGTGGCGTTGGCCGACGCGGCCTGGGCCGCGGCTGCCAGAAGGAGCGCCGCGGCTATTAGTAACCCTGCTCCTATTTTCTTGGGATCCATGGGCCTACAGACGTAGGGGGATAAATAGAGCATCCTAGAAACGACGTGAGGAACAGAAGGCGCACATACGCGGAACAACGGCGTCTACCCGATCCTCCTGAGCCGAAACGCTTGACGTTCCTTCGAGACATGCCAAGGCGTTGTGTATGTATATATTCCCGACGCCGAGATTGGGCGGGTCTATAGTTTTGCCTCTGCTTTATACCGTCCTCTTCTTGCGGCGGCGAATACGGCTAGCCTCACGGCGGCGCCTGTGCTGGCTATCAAGCCTCCCAGCGCCCCCAGCTCCGGCCGTAGGCCGGCCCAGAGGGCCGTTAAGGCGCCTAGAGCCGCCGAGCCCAACGCGGCAGTTGCGGCGAATGCGGCGGCTTGCGCCCTGCCGCGTCTAGAGAGGGGGTACTCCATCTGGATGACGGTGCCATCTGTGGCGTCGACGGCGGCGGCGTATCTTCTGCCTCCGTATTCATACTCAAGAGCCCAGACGGGGAAGTAGGCTATGCCCTCGAACCGCCAGGACACAGTCACCTTGGTCTTAAATACGGCGGCGTAGGCCTCCGCCTCTTCTACAACCTCGCCGAGGGTGTAGAAGGCGGATTTGGGGTCTAGGTCCGGCTGGTGGAAGACGCCGATCTTCTCCAGCGAAGGCTTAAAGGGCGTCTTCCAGCGGGTGGGGAAGCGGTAGCCCCTCGGCAACTCTACAGGCGGCTTAGACATGGCGAGGGCGGCGGCGTCGGTCTCCAGCTCGGTCAGGGGCTGGAAAGACACGTGGTAGAGGTAGAGGGGGAGGAAGTGGAGCTCAGCCGCCGTGGGGGTGGCCTGGGGCAGGTCGTCCGGCGAACCCGTCGGCTTTAAGTTGAGCGCCGCTTGAAACGCCGCCGTCTTGTCCACCCGGGGCTGGAAGATGTACACAGATTCGTAGGTCTTGCCTTCGCTCACCACCGTGCCGCAGTAGGGACAGACGTAGAACTTGCGGCCCGGCGGCGCCTCGTACTTCGCCCCGCAGAAGGGACATTGGATTATCATTTCTCCACTCTTCTGCTCCTCAGCAGGCCCCCCGCGGCTAGGTAGGAGAAGACGGCCCCGGCGGTCAGCGCTACGGTGCTTGTGAAGAAGTCTGCGTGGTAGAGGGCATAGCCCAGGCCCCCGAGGACGCCTCCGGCTACCACTGCGCCCAGGAGGCTGGCGGCTCTGTGTTCGGCGAAGGCGGGCTCCTCGGCCACCACCACCTTGCCGTCCCACCCAGCCACGTAGTAGTGGTAGTGGGAGCCGTTGTAGAGGTACGTCATGACCCACAGCGGGAGGTAGGTCAGCCTAGACGCCTCGAGCCGAGCCACTTCGTAGTCCACGGTCTTGTCCTTCACGGTGGTTGCGGCGGTTAAAACCCCCACAGCCTCTCTTGCCCTCGCCGCGGCGTCCTCCTCCACGCGCGTCAGCAGGCGGGGGATGAGGCTCCTCACGGCCTTGGCCTTGGCCCTCTCCGGCGTGATCTCGGCGGCGAGGAACGTGCCCGGGCTCTGCGCGGCCACGTCCGTCAGCGGCTTGGGCTCCGGCGCCGTGTCGAAGAAGTGTTTTGCCAACGCGTCGGCGGAGAGGCCCCAGGGGGCTCGGCGCGCCAGTACAGCCACCACGTCGGAAAGCGAAACCCGGCCGGCCACCTTCACGGTCTTGGTCACGATCTGGGTTCTGGGCTGGCCTCTTACGTAGACAGTCTTTGTGTAGGTCACGACTACGGTGGCTCTGTAGTCGGCGTTCAGCCTTACGTCGACGAAGTAGAAGGGGAGGTAGTACAAGTCTGGGCTTGTGAAGTTTATGGCCGACATCCTCCACCGGAGGTTTAAATCCTTCTTAGTCCTCTCCACCGCCTTCTTCACGATCTCGGAGCTGGAGAGAGTGGGCACCGCCAAAACCTCCGCCGGGTTGCCCAAGAGGAAGTTGGGCCTGCCGCAGTATCTACAGACCGCCACCACCGAGTCTGGAGTGACCTCCAGCGGAGCGCCGCAGTAGCTACACTTAGGAGACTCCACGGCCCTGCCGCGGCAAAGTATTTAAAGTTGTACAGCAGCCCCGCGGTGGAGACTTTTGCGTGGATTAGGGGGAGGAGGGCCCTCTACGATCTGGCCAACAGCGGGGTGGCGAAGCTGGAGGTCCCGGCCGCCGCGGAGGCCCCTCCTCTGGAGGACGTCGTGGCTTCGCTCTACGACGTGTCGAGGAGCGAAGTGGCGCTGACCGCGGGGGCCCAGGAGGGCAACTTCCTGGCCTTCGCCGCGGTGAAGCCGGAGGTGGTGGTTACTGTGCGGCCGGAGTATGAGCCGATTTACAGACTGCCCGAGGCCTTCAGCGTCAGGCACGTGGAGGTGGGGAGCGTCTGGGAGGCGGAGCTGAGGCCGGGGGTCCAATTGGTTTTTTCAAACCCCAACAACCCCACCGGCGCGTTTCTGACGAAGAAGGAGCTGTGGCAGCTGGCCGACGACGCCAGGAGGAAAGGCGCGTATCTCCTAGTCGACGTCATATTCTCAGACTTCGTCACAGACGACCTCAGGGGCTGGCCTCTGGAGAACGTGGTGTACAGCCACAGCACCGACAAGTTCTACACAAACGATCTACGGGTTGGGTGGCTCTTCGGCGACAGGAGGGTGGTCGAGAGGGCGCGTTTCCTCAAGGACCTGGTCAACCCGGGGCCTAGGGAGCCCGAGAGGCGGGCCGGGGCGTATCTCCTGTCTAGGAGGGAGGAGGTGAAGAAGAGGAACCTGGCGTTGATTAGGCCCAACGCCGAGGCCCTACTGTCGGCGTTTCCCCAGGCGCGGTACGTCCCCCACATGCCCATCGCCCTCGTGGAGGCAGGCTGCGACGACGTGGAGCTGGCGGAGAGGCTACTGGCCAGGGGGGTCAAGACGGTGCCGGGGAGGTTCTTCAAGGCGCCGCACGCCGTTAGGGTGGGGCTCGGCGTGGAGAAGCCGGGCCGCTTCGCCGAGGCGCTGAGGATTCTCAAGGAGGGGTGGTGTTGAGGCGGGCCGACAGCCTCATCCTAAGCTTACAGACTGTGCACACATCCCCGCTGGCGGGCTCTCCGCAGATTTTGCATCGGCGGATCTCCCCCGCCTCGTCTCTGCCGTACCTCAAGTTGAAGTCGACGACTCCGCCTATCAGCTTCAAGTCGAAGTCTGGGTCTCTCCTCCTGGCGGCTCGTATCATCTCGTAGACCTCCGCGTGGGCCGCGTTGCAGAGGCCGTATTCGCAACATATAGCGCTTACCGGCAGCTCCCTCGCCCGGCAGAACTCCTCGTTTTCCTCGGGCCTGGCGTAGATGAGGGGTCTTATCTTGGTGAGGAGGAGGCCCCTGCCCTCCACCTTCGGCAGGATCTTGAAGTTCCACTGGAAGTTCCTCCCGGCTAAGTTCTTGAAGTAGTAGGCGAGCAGGTCGTGGGCGTGGTGCCCCGTCGCCACCTTGGTGGCGCCTAGCTCCCTCGGCACTTTGTTCATCAGGTAGCGCTTTACGGCGCCGCAGACGGAACATATGGGCCGCCCGGAGGCCTTGGCCGCCGCCTCAATGTCTAGGTAGTCCCTGGCGTTCACCACGTGTAGCGGCACGCCCAGCCTCTCCGCCAGCGCCCTCACCGCCTCCTCCACCTTAGGCGACGTCTTGAAGCCCAGGTTTATGTGAAAGGCCCTTATCTCGGCGCCCACCCTAAAGGTCTCCACGTACTCCTTTAGCAGAGCCAAAGCGGCGCAGCTGTCCTTCCCGCCCGAGACGGCCACGTAGATCACGTCCCCCATCTCCACCAGCCTGTACCTCCTAATTGTGGAGAAGACCCTCCTCCTGTAGGCCTCCAAATCCACCGGCTGGGGCCTCACCACCTTGATCTGCACCACAGAGAGCCTTCGACACTTCTATAAATACTCCTCCAGGAACCCACATGCGCGGAATATACCGATGCGCCGTCTGCGGCAAGCTTGTGGAGGAGGATAGACACTGCGGCCGCCCGGCGGCGCTTGTGCTGGAGGGCGCCATGAGGCTGAGGATCTCCAAGCTCCTCTCTCTGGCCCTCCGCCACGACCCGTCCGCGCTAGGGCTCAAAATAGATAGGGAGGGGTGGGCCGACGTAGATGCCGTGTTGAAGGGGCTGGAGAGGGCAGGGTTTAGGGTAGACGCCGCGGTCCTCAAGGCGCTTGTGGAGCTGGACGACAAGGGCAGGTTTGAGCTCCAAAACGGCAAAATCAGAGCGCGCTACGGCCACAGCATAGACGTGTCCATCAACTATCCGGAGGACACGACGTCGGCGACGCTCTACCACGGCACCTCGCAAGACTCCCTCCCGGCGATACTGAGGGAGGGGATACTGCCCATGAAGAGGAGATACGTCCACCTCGCAGTGGACGTGGAGACCGCTTGCCTAAACGCCGCCCGGAGGCCCCGCCCCGTGGTGCTGGCGGTAGACGCCCAGTGCCTAAGGAGGCGGGGGTACAGGGTGTACATCGCCTCCCACAAGATAAGGCTGGTCCAGTACGTCCCGCCGGAGTGCGTGGGAAAGAGAATCATTACGTGTTAACCGCTTCCCCTGACCTGCGCCGGGGGAACCCCGCCGCGTCTTTGGGCGTGTGCCTTTTCGAGGATCTGCCTGAGCGCCTCGCGGATGTTGACTCCTCTGCCCACTAAGCTCAATGCACCTCTCCGCGCTGCCGGGTTGTTTAGGTAGGCCGCCCTCGGTGCCAGGACCTCCTCAGCGTGGCCAGCTTCATGGCTTCGAACCTGTCCATGAGCACCCTCAGCCGGTCCCTCAGTTGCTCAACCTCCGCTATTCCGTCGTCGAGCTCCTTATCCGACGCGTTCCCGCCCACCAGCTCAGACACGTCCCAACCCCAGAGCCTCCCTTATAAGCTTAAGGACCTCCAGGCGGCTGTTACGCGACGTATCCAGAGACGTTCACCAACATAAGCATCGACCCGCGTCAACACGCCAAGCTCTCTAATACGCTGAAGGCGTTGCTGGAGACGTCTATTGCGTGTAGAACCCCTTCATGGTCTTGTTGATCACGGCGGCGAGCCGGATGGCCTTGAGCTGTTCAAACACGGCCTGAACCGAGGGAAAACCTTATATTCGCCGTGTGGAACTGCCGGCCATGTTGATCCTCTTGAATTTGACGGCGCCGCCTCTGCTTATGTTGTTCTTACCGGCGGCAATGCTGGGCAACTACACCCTGCCCGCCCCGCCTGCGTCTGACGTGGCGGCCTTCGGCCCCGGCGGGGAGCCGCTTCCCACCTGGGTGATCAACGGCACTTTGTATATACTGCAGGGCGGAGACCCCGCCGTCGCAATATACGTCCCCCGCTTCGAAAACGCCAGCGGGGTCTACAGAGTGGCGCTGGGCTACGGCGACATCGTCATACAGGCGCCGCCCGGCGTCATGGTGGAAAGCATAAGCCCAACGCCGCGGGACGTGAAGATAAACAAAACCGGCCTCTACCTCTACATCACGGGCCCCGCCGCCGTCACTTACTACTTCTTCACAGTTACGGTTAAGCCCACCACGACCCCCACCTCAACGCACACAACCCCGACGCTGACCCCCACGCCGACGCCAACCGCGACGACGCCAACGACGCAGACCCCCACCCCCACTACGACGCCGAGCCCACCCACCACCTCCGCCTCAACCACACAGCAACCATCCGTCGCGCCAACTCTGCCGCTTGAGGCGTTGGTAGTGGCGGCAGTTGCGGCGGCGGGCGCCGGCGCCGCGGCTTACCTCCTGAGGCGGGGCCGGGGAGGCGGTTGCGGAGATCTAAACGAGACGGATTTGGCGATACTCGCAGAGCTGGAGAGGCAGGGCGGGTCTATGGAGCGGGCGGCGTTGCAGGCGGCGCTTAACCTGCCCAAGACCACGTTGCACAGACACCTCCACAAGTTGGCGCGTTACGGCTATGTGCGGCTCGTCCAGGCGGGCGGCGGGCAGCGGGTGGAGCTTCTGAGACATTGTAAATGAGCGGTTTGAAGGCCGGCGTCGCGGGAAGCGTAGTCGCGGCGGTTGTTATCCTCATCCTCCTACCCCTCATCGCCACGTTGGGCGTTTCGCACTCCCTGAACCTTTCCCTCATGACTTTTCTGGTGGCGCTGGCCGTGTACGTCTATCTGTCGTTTAGCAAGTCGCTGGGGGAGCCCTGGTTCATCAGGCTGGGACCTCCCGTGATAGAGGTGTCTGCGGCTGGAGTCGCTCTGCTGTGGGCTGGCCAGCAGGTGAGCGCTACGTTGATAGCTGTTGCGTATTGGGGCGAGCCCGTCATGGGGTACTTCATATACAAGAAGTTGAGGGAGGTCAGCCGCCTTTGGGTGGCCCTCTTCCTCGGCTCCGCCGCGGCGTATGCCTACACCCTCCCCGTGGTTCTGCTGGGGCTGTGGCAGGTGCCGGCCGCCGCAGATGCGGCGAAGCTCGCGGCGCTGATGTACTTCCTGGGGAGGTTGAGGTGATGGAGGTGGTCCCCGTCGGCGAGGAGTCGCTGGGGGTCAGGTCTATGTGTCTATATGTGGAGACCCGCGACTTGAGGATTCTCTTCGACGCGGGGGTCTCCCTGGCGCCCCGCCGCTTCGGCCTGCCTCCGCATCCGCGGGAGCTGGAGAAGGCCAGAGAGGTGCGGGCCGCAATTCTGCGGCTCGCCGAGGCGGCGGACGTCGTGACAGTCAGCCACTACCACAGAGACCACTTCACGCCGTGGTACCCCAGCGTCTATATGGCGACCGATGGAGAGACATATAAAAGGGTGTACGGCGGAAAGAGAGTTCTGTTGAAGAACCCCGACGATTTGAACTGGTCGCAGAGAAGGCGGCACTACGGCCTATCCAAGGCGTTGCAGGAGGCCGGCGCCGAGGCGGTATACGCAGACGGAAAGGAGTGGAGCTTCGGCGGGACGCAGATAGTCGCATCTCCCTCGCTGTGGCACGGCCCCGCCGGCTCCAAGACGGGACGCGTGGTGGCGTTCGCCGTGAGGGACGGAGAGGAGACCCTCGCCTTCGTGCCAGACGTTGAGGGCCCCGTGGAGCCGGAGCCTGTGGCCTTCCTGCGGCAGGTCAAGCCCACCATAGCCGTGGTGGGCGGGCCCCCCACCTACCTGAACTGGGAGCTGGAGAAGGCGCTTAAACACCTCGCCGAGATCATAGCCCTTAAGCCCCACACCCTTGTGCTGGCTCACCACCTCCTAAGAGACGCCCAGTGGCGGGAGAAGACAGGCCTGGTCTTTGAACTCGCCGAGAGACACGGCGTCGCGGTCACGACGTATGCAGGTCTGGCGGGGCGTCCAGAGGAGTTGCTGGAGGCCCGGCGGAGGGAGCTCTACGAAAAGGAGCCGGCGGAGGTCAAGCCGCAGGGAGAAGAAGAGGAAGATTAAAAAGCCGTGCCGTGAAATAAACGTGGCGCAGGTCATCATCGCTGGCCCGATCTACCGGCGGCTCAAGGAGGAGGCAGAGAGGAGGGGCGCCGCAGTCGACGAGGTTGCCGTCGAGCTTCTGGAGAGAGCACTTGGCGCCTCTCTCGACCCGCCGGAGCGCGCTGAGTTCCACCGCGATCTCGCGGAGAGGTTCCTGCGGGAGGCTGAGGAGCTCTTGGCCAAAGGCGACTACGTCCAAGCCTCCGAGAAGGCTTGGGGCGCCGCTGCGCAGATAGTCAAGGCCGTGGCGGCCAAAAAAGGAAAAGAGCTGAAAAGCCACGGCGACCTCTGGCGATTTGTGTTGGAGGTGGCCGGGGAAAACGACGAGTTGCGTCGGCTTTGGCATGTGGCTAATACTCTTCACCAGAACTTCTATGAGGGGTGGATCCCGCCTGAGGGGGTCAGACGGGCTGTGGAAGACGTGAAGCAGTTTGTTAGGATGATGAAGAAGCTATTAGATGAAGGAGCGGTATAAGTCCAGCGCTTCTTGGCATGCCCTCTAAGAGCTTCAGCGGAGTCGGAGTTCTCGGCCTATGCGCCGGGTGGTAGGCGGCGGCATCTCCCTGCCGAAGGAGGTAATAGTTTCTACGAGCTCTCCGCCTTGCCGTCATTTACGCAGAGTGTGCTCATATAACAGTAAAATTTTTATTTTGAAGGAGAGGTAGCGGGCGGGTTTGAGGAGACGTGACTGGCGAGGGCGAGCCCGACCGGTGGGGACGCCGGGCCGGCGAGAACACTGACATCTCTTTCTTCGTCGCAAAGCTTACAGCGACTTATGTCAGCCATGTCGTTGCTGACGCTCCTTAAGGAAGAGGCGCTGACAGGAGGTCGAGGCAGAAGACCTAGAGGTAGGGCGTTCGACCTGCCTGAAATAAATGACAAATTCGTCGTAGGCCGCAGAGAACTTGCCGACAGGTTACACGTTGATTGTCTGAGTAGACGGAGACTTTTCTGCCGCCTAAAGGAGGCCCTTAGCCGCGCCTCCTCCGCCTAACGTAGAGGAAGCCCCCGACGGCGGCCGCAACGGCCGCGGCGGCGCCTCCGATGTATAGCCAGCTAGAGGTGGGCTCTTGGGCCGCGGCGGGTCTGGGGGTTGTGCCCGGCCGAGGGGGTCCGAAGCGTGTGGAGTTGGATACTGTGACGGTGACTGTGTAGGGGATTGTGTAGAGGTTGCCGTAGTTGTCGGTGTAGGTGACCACTAGTTCTATGTTGTACTGTCCCGGCGCGGTGGTGTTGAAGCTGAGGGGTATCGTGGCTGTCTGTTGCGGGTCCAGCTGGCCTGCGAAGTATATGGGCGACGTGATGGGCCTTATGCCTCGCGGCGGCTTTGCCTCGACCTGTAGGTTCGTAACTGGAGTG
>Ga0315272_10000459_pt1 | contig 20397 bp, 18 predicted proteins | sample C3_middle_MG_FD_203918 | JGI IMG/M metagenome (GOLD analysis project Ga0315272, IMG submission 203918) | Sediment microbial communities from Yellowstone Lake, YNP, Wyoming, USA - C3_middle | ecosystem: Environmental > Aquatic > Freshwater > Lake > Sediment | place: USA: Wyoming | collected...
CTAGGCCTGGTGTCGCTGCTCGATACAACGCGACGACTCCAGTGTATTCAATGAACCGCCGGATGCGGAACCGCATGTCCGGTGGTGTGGGAGGACGGTAGGGGCGACCCTACCTCCTACCCGATGTCTTTTCTGGAAAAACAGGCGCTACTTGCGTTTGGCCGCTGGATTGAATACAGTTGGCTGAACATCTTCAACTTCTTGCACGTGTTTCGCGGCAATTATCCTGTGGGTATCCTCTTATGCATCGTGTCCAATGGTTAGTCCTATTTCTTCTTGTTCTGGGTCAGGCCTTTCTTGCCGGTTGCGCCGTGAATCCCGTTACCGGCAAGTCGGAGCTGGCTTTTTACAGCATGAGTGAACAGGAAGAAGTCTCCCTTGGCAAGAAGGCCTTTCCCGAGGCGATCCAGCGGATGCAGGGGGAATACGATGACCCGCGGCTCAAGGATTATGTCACGTTGGTGGGGATGCGTCTGGCCAAGGTCAGCCAGCGGCCCAATCTGGACTATACCTTCAAGGTCGTCAACGACTCCAGCCCCAATGCCTTTGCCATGCCCGGCGGCAATATCGCCATCACCCGCGGACTGCTGGTTGCCTTGGAAAACGAAGCCCAGCTGGCGGCGGTGCTGGGGCATGAGCTTGGCCATGTCACGGCCCGGCATTCGGTGCAGAACCTGCAACGTGGCATGCTTCTCAATGTGGGGCTACAGGTTTTGTCCGTTTCGAGCAGCGGCACCTCCTACAGCGGAGTGGCGCGGCAGGCAGGGCAAATAGCCGGCTCGATCCTGGACAGTTCATACAGCCGGGAGCAGGAGCGCGAGGCCGATCGGCTGGGCATCGACTATATGGTGAAGGCCCGGTACAGCCCCAAGGGGGCGGTCGAGTTGCAGGAATTCTTAGCCAAAAAAGGTGGCGAGGGAGAATCCCAGTGGGTCCAAGGGCTGTTCCGTACCCATCCTTTTTCTACGGAACGGATGCGGGACAACCAGTACTACATCGACACCAGATACAGTTGGGCCTTGAACGATGAGGAGTATGCCTCCGGTGCCGGGGATTTTCAACGGGCTATGGAACCGTTGCGCAAAACCAAGGAGGCATACGGCGATTACGATAAGGCCAGGGAGAAAGAGCAGGCCAAGGATCTGGCCGGGGCCATCGTGCTGTATGAGCAGGCAGTCCACAAAGCCCCGGAACAGGGGCTGCTGCAAAGTGCGTTGGGAATGGCGCATTTAAAAAACAACAGTCTTGCCGAAGCCAAAAAATGTTTGACCAGGGCAGTGCAGTTGGATGGGGATTATTACGAAAGCCATTTTGGCCTGGGCTATCTGTATCTGAAAGAGAACAACCCTGCTTTGGCCAAGGAGCATCTGCAAAAAAGCATGAAGTTCATGCCCACCTTGAGCAGTGCTTTTTTCCTTGCCGAAAGCTATGAAAAAACAGGGGAGATAGCAAAGGCCCAGGCCTTGTACGGGCAGGTGGCGGCGGCTGATCCCGGCGGCAACCTGGGCAGGTCTGCGGTTTCCAGAGCCAGAGCGCTTGGGGGCGGGGGACGCCTGCTAGGAAGATGAGGGTTTTCCCGGAGGAACGAGTGTTTTCAGAAAGGGCTCGAACAGGTAGCGGAGTTCGTCGAGAGACTGCTTGATCACATAGGGCAGGGCCTTGGCGTACATATCGAGCAACACAATGGCATTGACGGACGAGTCGGTTTTTGATGCGCTCCGCACCCTTTTTGCCATGGCCAGATTGACCTCCTGCATGGTGCGATACAGATTCGTTAATTTCTCCAGGTTGAAATCCGCTTGGCCTCCCCCGTTTTTCACAAAATATTGGGCAAGCATATAGGTTGCCGTGGCGCGGAATATGGTTTCTTCCTCGCTGGCCAGCGGCAAATGGAATCGGGCCATGGGCTTGAAAAAAGCGGTGTGCGGACAGCCGCTTGTCGCGATGACCAGCCCCATCAGGGAGCAGAGGGCCCTTTGCGCCGTGGTTCGCTGGAGGATTATCCTTTCGGCGGTTGTCACCTGAAGATCCACCAGATCAATGGAGATAAGCTTTTCGCCCCGCTGGACAATGGGGGCAAGGTTGGCTGCGGCCGGGCAGTGGGGAGAGGCCGCTTCAGCCAGCGGGCAACTGGCGCACTGGGCAAAGGAGAGCTTCGTCCAGTCCGGCAAGGGCTTTGCCGCCGGGTCGGGCAGGGTTTCAAGAGTTTGTGGGTCGAGGCGGATGGTGAATAGTTCTTCGCTGGTGTCCTGTAGGCGAAATCGGTATTCGATGACCAGTGGCTGCGGTTGCATGTGAATCGTTTCCCAATTTGGCGGCGGTGTTAAATCCACTCACAAAAACCAAGAGTACTCCCATGTTAGGGGAAATTATTTTGAAAAGCAATGATTCTCCCTTGGACAACAATGGGCTTGAAAAGCCGCGATGTCCGGAGTTTTGACTTTCACGCCGCCACTCTGTACACTGATTGCAGATCAGATGCGCAATGCTTAAAAAACGCGGGGAGTCTCTTGGAAAACCCTCGCACTGTCGGGAAACTGTATGACGCCGAGTCAATTGCTGTCCACCATCCTGGTGATTCCGGGGATAATTTTTCTCATTGCCGCGGCGCGTCTCTGCATGCAGACCCGGCGGCAGGTTCCTCTTTCCTGTGTGGGGAAATGGAGGGCCTTGTCTGTCCTGAACGTGTTTTTTATTGCCGGGTATCTCTTCTTTATCGCCATTCAGATTCGTCAGCTTGCTTTTCCAGTGGAAATCGTTACCGGGTTCGTTTTTCTCGGTGGCTCTCTCTTTGTTTTCCTGGTCATCGGCCTATCCAAGCTCACCATTTCCAGGGTTCACGAGGTGGATCTGGAAATTGTTCGGGCGAATACCTCCCTTGTTCAGAAGAACACGGAACTTGAAAAAGAGATTGTCGCCCGGCTTGAGGCGGAAGGCCGGGCCAGGGCAAGGCTCCAGCATCTGACCACTCTGCACGCCATCGATATGGTGATTACCGCGAGCCTTGACCTGCGGCTGACCATGAAACTCTTCCTGGAGCAGACCGTGTCGCAGCTGGGCATGGATGCCGGGGCCATTCTTCTGCTCAACACCCACACCCAGACCCTGGATCATGGGGCGGACTGGGGGTTTGAGGGGATGGGCATCCGCAAATCCAGAGTGCGGCTTGGCGAGGGCGGTGCCGGGCTTGCCGCCTATGAGCGGCGGGTTGTTCATATTGCCGATATTAATGAACAGCCCAATCCGTTTGTCCGCAATGAGTTGCTCGTAAAAGAAAGATTCATAACCTACTATGCTGTCCCCTTGATCGCCAAAGGGCAGGTGAAGGGCGTTTTTGAGATTTTTTGCAGGCAGCGATTTGATGCCGAACCGGAATGGTTCGATTTTTTTGAGGCTCTGGCCATCCAGGCGGCCATTGCCATTGATAATGCGACGCTTTTTCGCAAACTCCAGGAGTCGAACATCGAATTGACCCTGGCCTACGACACCACCATCGAGGGCTGGGCAAAGGCCTTGGAGTTGCGTGATTCGGAAACAGAGGGCCATACCCAGCGGGTGGCCGAGATCACCTTGAAAGTGGCCTGCGCCCTGGGCATCCAGGAGGATGAGCTTGATCATGTCCGCCGCGGCGCCCTGCTCCATGATATCGGCAAGATGGCGGTGCCGGATTCCGTGTTGATGAATACCGGGCCGCTCACCGAAGAGGAGCAGCAGATCATGCGGCGGCACCCGGCCTTTGCCTTTGAACTGCTGTCGCCCATTCATTATCTGCGTCCGGCCCTTGATATTCCCTATTGCCATCATGAACGGTGGGACGGCACCGGCTATCCGCGGGGCTTGAAAGGCGAACAGATTCCCCTGGCCGCCAGGATCTTTTCCATTGCCGATAACTGGGATGCCCTGATCTCGGCCCGTCGGTATCGGGAGGCATGGTCTCCGGCAAAGGTCGCCGAGTACATCCGTTCTCAGGCCGGAACCCAGTTTGATCCGAATCTGGTGGATATCTTTTTGGCAACGGTGTGAGCCTTGCCGGGTTTCTGCTCTCCGCGTGGCCCTTCTTTTTTCCTCGTTGCAAGACCGTTAATTGACAGGCGGATGTAATCATTCCAAGGGGTGTTCATGGAAAAGGCAAAATCCTGGGGGAGGAAGTTCTTGAGTATCCTTGTGGTTGTCGGAGCGATTGCCTGGTTGGGCTTGATGGCGTATGGAAAGGGCAAGCCCCTGCCCAAGGGCCTCTCGTTTGAAGGGCCGCCCCGTGCCGTGCAGGATGTCGAATTCCTGACCGACTGTACCTATCAGCGGGACGGGCAGCCGGTGCGCGAGCAAGTTATTTTCAAGCGGATGTGCAAAATCATTGATGACGCCGAGCGTTTCATCCTGCTCGACCTGTTTCTTTTCAACAGCGTCCATGGCCAAGGGGAAAAGTTCCCCGCTCTTTCCGACGAGATGACCCGCAGGCTGGTTGAAAAAAAACAGCGTTCGCCCCAGGTGGACATCGTGCTCATCACCGATGCAATCAACCGGAGCTACGGGGCGGAGGAGCCGGAGCATTTCAGGCGATTGCGGGCAAGCGGGGTGCGGATCATCTACACGGATGCCAGCAAGTTGCGCGATTCCAATTTTCTTTATTCGGCCTGGTGGCGGCTTTTTTGCCAATGGTTTGGCACGCAAGGGGCTGGCTGGCTGCCTTCGCCTTTTGCCCCGAACGGTCCGGCCATGACCATGCGGGGGTATTTGAGCCTTTTTAATTTCAAGGCCAATCACCGCAAGATTGTGGTCAGCGAAAACGAGGCGCTCATCGCTTCCGCCAATCCCCATGACGCCAGCGCCTATCATTCGAATATCGCCTTTGTCGCCCAGGGTGCGGTGGTGCAGGATGTTGTCGATGCGGAAGCTGCTGTGGCCAACTTCTCCGGGGAGATGTTGCCAAGGTGGGAGATCCCGGTCCACCCAGAATCCGGCCAGGTGCATCTGCGTCTGCTCAGCGAAGGGAAGATCAAGGCGCGACTGCTGACAGCCCTTGCCCGAAGCGGAAGTGGCTGTTCGGTGCGGATGGCCATGTTCTATCTCTCCGACCGTGAGGTGATCGCCGGACTTCTTGCCGCTGCGGCCAGAGGGGCCGAGGTGCGGCTGCTTCTTGACCCCAATAAGGATGCCTTTGGCCGCCAGAAAAACGGGATTCCCAACCGGCCCGTGGCCCAGGAACTTGTCGAAAAATCCCAGGGCAGGATTCAGGTTCGCTGGTATGGAACCCACGGCGAGCAGTTTCACAGCAAATTAACCATGATTTTCCTGCCCGGAGAGGCAGTGCTTATCGGCGGTTCGGCAAACCTCACCCGGAGAAACCTCGACGATCTGAATCTGGAGGCCTGCCTTGAGGTGACGGCTCCGGCGGATTCGCAGGTGGCGCGGGAGGCAGCCGGTTATTTCGAGCGGCTCTGGCGGAATCGGGATGGAATTTACTCCCTTGATTACAAAGATTTTGCTGAGAACTCACCCTTTAAGTACGCCCTGTACCGTTTTCAGGAGGCCAGCGGGATGTCCACATTTTAACCGCACGGCGGCGGGACAAGATGTGCTACAATTTAAAAAAGCAAAGAGACAACGGGACATCCAGGGCTGAGAGACAAGAGCGCGGCCATAGAATTTTAGGGGCGACCATGCATGAAAAAATCCTGGTAGTGGACAACCAGCCGCTGATGCTCCGGCTCATGAGCAATTTTCTTAGCAAAAAAGGCTATGAAGTAAAAACCGTGCCTGACAGTCTGACGGCCCTTTCCGTGCTTGCTGATTTTGTTCCGGATATCATGTTCGTTGATCTGGTCATGCCCAATATCAGCGGCGACAAGCTGTGCCGGATCGTGCGTTCCATGCCGGATTTGAAAGACGTCTGTATCATCATCCTCTCCGCCATCGCCGTAGAAGAAAAGCTCGACTACGTCTCGTTCGGCGCCAATGCCTGCATCGCCAAAGGGCCTTTTCGCGACATTGAACAGCATATCTCCAAGGTGCTCGCTGCCCGTAATAACAAGGAAGATATAAGCTCTTCCGGGGTTGTCGGGATTGAAAATGTGTTCCAGCGGGAAATCACCAAGGAGCTGTTGAGTTCGAGGAAACATTTCGAGGTTGTCCTTGGCAACATCACCGAGGGGATTGTCGAGTGCATCGCCGACGGAAAGGTTGTGTATGTCAACGCCGCCGGAACGGCCATCCTTGGGGCACGGGAAGAAAAAATACTTGCCACGAATCTGTTTGCTTTTTTTGAAGGAAGCACCCTACAGGAAGTAGAAAAAGCCTTTGCCGATCTCGGTGAGCGGCCCATTGCCCTTGGCGAAGAGGCAGTCCTGCTATTGAACGGGCGGCGGGTTGCCCTGATCGTGCTGCCCATTGTCGATGCGGAGCAGCGCACGGCAATCGTGATCATCCAGGACATCACCGAACGCAAAGCTGCGGAAGAGAAATTTGAGGGCTATCGCGACCATCTGGAAAAAATGGTGGTGGCGCGCACGGCAGAGCTTTCCCAGAAAAATGAGCAGCTTCACCAGGAAATCCGTGAACGCCGCGTGGCCGAAGAACGGATAGGAGAGGCCCAGCGGGAGTGGGAGCGGACTTTTGATGCGGTGGATGATATCGTCACCTTGCAGGATGCCTCCCTGCGTCTGACCAGAGTAAACAAGGCGACCTGCCGTATTCTGCACAAAACAGCGGAAGAGCTGATTGGCCGGTATTGTTACGAAGTGTTTCGGGGGATTTCCGAACCCTGTCCCGGTTGCGCGGCGCATCTTGCTTCCCGCGAGCCCAAGTCCTATATCCAGGAAATTTTTCATCCCGAGCTGGACAAGACCTTTTTGCTGACCGCCACCCCGATTATCGATGATCAGGGCCTGGGCCAGGAAAAGATAAGCGGCATCGCCCATTTCGCCAAGGATATCAGCGAACAGAAAAAGCTGGAGTCCCAGCTCATGCAGGCCCAGAAGATGGAGGCCATCGGCACCCTGGCCGGCGGCATTGCCCATGATTTTAACAATATCCTTGCCGCGGTCATGGGCTATACCGAGTTGGCCATGATGGATCTGTCCCAGGATATGTCTGCCTACGCCAAGCTGGCCGAGGTTACCAGGGCAAGCAAGCGGGCCAAGGATCTGGTGGCGCAGATTCTTACCTTTAGCAGGCACAGCGAGACAAAGCGGGAATCCCTTGAACTGCGGAGTATAGTCAAGGAGGCCATGAAGCTGCTCAGGGCTTCCCTGCCCAGCACCATGGAAATGAAGCAGGAAATAAGCGATCAGCCCTGTTGGGCCTTGGCTGATCCGGTGCAGATCCACCAGGTGCTGATGAATCTTTGTATCAACGCCTCCCAAGCCATGCGCGGCAAGGGGGGCGTCCTCCTGGTCACCCTTGCCCCCGAAGAGATTGACGAATCCCGCGCTGCCTTGAACCCGGATTTGAAGCCAGGTGCTTATATTCACCTCAAGGTGCGGGATGATGGGCAGGGAATGGAACAGGATGTGGCGGCGCGGATTTTCGAGCCGTTTTTCACCACCAAACAAACCGGGGAAGGAACCGGGATGGGGCTTGCCGTGGTGCATGGAATTGTGAAAAGCCATCAGGGCGCGATGGAGGTTGCGAGTGTTCCTGGTCAGGGAACGACTTTTGATCTCTATTTCCCCCGCATCACCGAGGTGGGGGAGATTGGCGGCGCCCTCGGTGATTTGCAGATATCCCGGGGCACGGAACGTATCCTGTTCGTGGACGATGAGCCTGCCTTGGCCGAATTGGGCAAGCAGGTGCTTGAGACTTTGGGCTATCAGGTTCAGGCCCATGGTGACAGTCGGGAGGCCTGGGCGCGGTTTGCCGCCGCCCCGGAGTCCTTTGATCTGGTTATCACCGATCTGACCATGCCGGGCATGACCGGCGCCCAGCTGGCCGAAAAAATCCTGGCCCTGCGCCCCGGCATCCCGGTCATCCTGACCACGGGTTATAGCGATATCCTTACCGAAACAGAGGCCAAGGAACTGGGGGTGCGCGAGTATCTGCTCAAACCCGTGAGCACCGGAAGGCTGGCGGAGGTGGTGCGGCGGGTGCTTGATGCCGATGGGCAGGCAAACCAATAGAGGAATCTTCTTTTGACCGATGCGCAAAAGCATACTGAACATCCTGGCTTTTCTGGGAGGGGCGGTGCTGCTCTCCCTTCTCAGCCTGTTGCAGACTGGCCGCTCCGGCCCTGAGTTTTCCCTGCAAACCAGCCTGTTGCTGCTGTTGGGCGGACTGGGCGGGGTATCGGCGCGATTCTGGCTTTTGCAACGGTGGCAGAGCAGGGAGCGGGAGGCCAATCTTGCCCTGATTGTCCGGACCGTGCGTCGGATTCATCTGTTGCTTGCCGAGAAAAAGAGCCGGGACGAACTTCTTGAGGGAATCTGCCGCATCTTGGTGGATGACGGCCATTATTGCAGCGCCTGGCTTGCTCTGATCAACAGGGATGGGTCGCTGGACTGCTGCGCCGAGGTCGGCCTGGGGGAAGAGTTTTTCCGAGTACGGCAGGGCATGGAAAGGGGGATTTTTCCTGTCTGCGCGAAAAAGGCCCTGTCCGGGGAGAGGCTGGTGGTGAGCGATCCGGCAAGTCGTTGCGCGGGGTGTATCCTGGCGGCAGACGATGCGGACAGGGTGTGTCTTACCATCAGGTTGAGCCACCACGATCAATCCTATGGCCTGCTCAGTGTTTCCACCTCGGCGGCCCGTGAGCATAATCGTCAAGAGCAGAGGCTGTTTGCTGAAATTGCCCAAGACGTGGGGCAGGCGCTCTATCTCATGGAGCTTGAGGCACAGCGGGCCATCACCGAAAACAGGTTCCGGGATCTGGTGGAAAACTCCCTGGCCGGGATTCTCCTGATCCAGGACAACGCGATCATCTATCGCAACCCCGAACAGAAAAGACTGTTCGGGCCGCTTCCCCCCCATTTCCGACCGGACGCCTTTACAGGGGTTCATCCCGAAGATCTGGAAAAGGTGGAGGCCGCCTATGGCAGGGTCAGCCGCGGGGAAGCGGCCTCGGTGGATGTTGATTTCCGTTTTTATCCCCAGCAGGGGGGCGACGGGACCCAGGCCATGAAATGGGTGTACTGCCGGGCCAGCCGCATCGAATATCAGGGGCGGGATACGGTGCTGGTCAGCATGATCGACATCACCCGGAATCGGGAGCTGGAACAGATTGTCCGGGTTCAGGACAAAATGTCTTCCCTTGGGCGGGTGGCTGCGGGCATTGCCCATGAGATCCGAAACCCCCTGTCTGGCATCAACATTTATCTCGATACCCTGGCCAAGATTTACGAACGGGGAGAGAATATGGAGATGGTGGGCGAGATCATCGCCCAGGTGCAGGACGCCTCCCGGAAGATAGAATCGGTGATCCGGCGGGTCATGGATTTTGCAAGGCCGGGGCAGCCGCAGTTGTTGATGGTTGATGTCAATCAGCCGGTGGAAAACGCGCTTTCCTTGTGCGCCGCAGCCTTGCGCAGGGACGGGGTGGGGTTGGAAAAAGACCTGGCATCTGATTTGCCCCGCTGTCGCCTTAATGCCAGCCTGATCGAGCAGGTCATGCTCAACCTGTTGACCAATGCGGCAGAGGCCCTGCGCCAGGTCGAAGCAAAAAGGATCTCGGTGCGAACCGCCCTTGAAAAGGAGGCGGTGGTGATCCGGGTGGGCGATTCAGGGCCGGGAGTGCCGGAATGGCTGCGGGACAAGGTTTTTGATCCGTTTTACACCACCAAGACTGAGGGGACCGGCATCGGCCTGAGCCTGTGCCAGCGGATCATCAATGATCACAACGGCACGCTGACCGTAGAAAAAAGCGGCTGGGGCGGCGCTGAATTTGTCATTGCCCTGGCACCTGAACCCGAGCAGGAGAAGGGATAACTCCTGGAGGAGGGCGGTATGGACCTGTTTGCGCGATTGCAGGGGATGAGGGTGCTGCTGGTTGAGGATGATCAGTGGATCAGGGATTCGTTGCGGCGGTTTTTTGCCAATGAAAATTGTGCGCTCATGGCGGTTGAGACCGGGGAAGACGCTCTGGAGATCATCAAGGGCAAGGCCTGCGACATCATCATCACCGACTACCGTCTGCCCGGCATGGACGGCCTTGAATTTTTAAAAAAGGCGCAGCGCCTCAATCCCCGGGATCGGGTCAAGAAAATTTTGCTCACGGCCTACATGACCGAGGCGGTCATTTCCGAAGCCTTCCGGCTCGGGGTGCATGAATTCATCGAAAAACCGTTTTCCACGGAGGATCTGGAGGAAGCCCTTGTTCGGGTTCTTGAGAAAGAGATAATTGCCAACGGGCGTGGCCCGGGGAAAATTCTGTAAAGTCCAGGGGGGACTTGTCTCAGGAGGTGCGTTATGGATATTATCCCAAGGAAACCGTTTTCAGAACTCAGCACCGTGCGCAACGAGATGGACCGGTTGTGGAACCGGTTTATGGATGATTGGCCCTTGCCGGCGATGTTCAGCAAGGGGTGGGCGCCGATGGCCGACATTTCGGAAACCAAGGACAAGCTGATCGTCAAGGCCGAGTTGCCTGGCCTTGACCCGGAAGACCTCAAGCTGAGCCTTTCCGGCGACCTGTTGACCATCAAGGGAGAGAAGAAAAAAGAAAAAGAGGAAAAAGACGAGCACCATTACTCTCTGGAGCGTTACAGCGGGGAGTTCCAAAGGTCTTTCCGGCTGCCGGTGGAGGTGCAGGCGGACAAGATTGACGCCAGATTTGACAAGGGCGTGCTCACCATCACCATGCCCAAGACCGCCAAGACCCAAAAAAAGGAAATCAAGATCAACAAGGCGAAGTGAACCCCCCCCCCCTGGGCTTTGCCCACTTTGCTCGGCTGTTGGTTGCGTCCGAACGTGCCTATCGCAAATTTATTTTGAAAACCAACCGGTGCTCGCGGGTTCTTCCGGTTGGGCGCCTGTCTGTTTTAGTCCTGATGCGTCCCTGATGTTTGCCCCTTTGAGATTGGCGTTGCTCAGGTCGGCCTTGTAGAAATCAGCCCCTTCCAGATTGGCATTTTCCAGATTGGCCCCGGCAAGGTTCGCGCCCTTGAGGTTGGCCCCTTCCAGATTGGCGTCACGCAGGTTTGCCCCGGAGAGGTTGCTGCGCTCAAGAAAGGCTCCTTTGAGCTTTTTCCCGGAGAGGTCCTGGCCGGCGAAGTCGCATTCTACGCAGCGGTTGAGTTGCAGGAGTTTTTCAAGATCGGTAAGCTTGGGGGCTTCAGGCTCCTTTGCTTCCTCCGGCTTTTTCGCCGGGGCTGGCGGGCTTGGCGGGACCGGCGCTGCAACGGGCGGGGCTGCGACAGCGACGCTTGCCGTCGCGGCTGGCTTTGTCTCCGCTGGCGCTGCTTTGACCGGAGGCGGCGTTATGGCGGCCTGGGCTGCTGCCGGGGCGCTGGGCACAGGAGAAGCGATGGGCGTCTCTTTCATGGCCAGGGCCTGGTCTGGACTGGCCTCTGGCGCAACGGCATTGTCGGCGGATTCGTTCTCTTGGTCAGGAGTATTCACCAGGGTTGGCATTGTCTGCATCGCCGTGAAAGGCGCCATCCGGAGGTTTTCCGCCTGTGACCGGTCTTTTTTCTGGGGATTTTTACCCTTGGGGCTTGCGGGTTTTGTTTTGTTCCGGTACTGGGCGAGGAAGGCGTCGATATCCGCTTTGTTGCCCTTCTGGCGTTCTTTCTCCAAAATCGTTCCTATCAGGTACGCTCCTTCAAAGTCGGCCCCTGCCAGGATTGCCCCGGTGAGGTCTGCCTTGTAAAGGTCGGCCCCGGCCAAGGTTGCCCGCGTAAGATTGGCTCGGCTGAGGTTTGCCTCTGCCAGGTCTGCCGATTTGAGGCTCGCGCCTTCAAGGTTGGCTCCGCTCAGGTTGGCTCCGGCAAGATTTGCCCGATTCAGATTAAGGCCAACAAGATCGGCTCCGGTAAGATTGCAGCCAGGGCAGGCGTTTTGGGCGATCAGGCGCTCCATCTCAGAGGCGCCATCCGAAGGGATAGCCGTCGTTGGGGGAACTGCCATTTTTTTGGCAACTTTGGCCGGTGCGGGTTGCATCGGGGGAGGCGCGATGGATTCCGGCGTCTGGATGACCACCGACGTCGGCTCGGGCACTGTCGGCAAAGGCTGTGCGGGCCTTGCTTGCGGAATTTCCGCAGGGGGCGGGGCGGGCAACGACTCAGGAACAGGCTTCGGCGCTGGAGCTGATGCCGGCTGGGCAGGTGCGGGAATCACGGGAGCAACCGGGGAAGATGCCTGCGCCGGTTCAGTTTTTTGAGGCAGCGCGGCAGGCGCTGCTGGTTCGATTTTTTCCTGGCGTGGAGGGGCGGCGGCAGGCGGTTCCGGCAAGGGTTTCTCCGGCACCTTCAGGGCGTTTTCCGAGGCGGTGTATGCGCTGCCCTCAAGGATTGCCCGGTCACGGCTGCTGGCGGCAAGGGAAGCGCCCTTGAGTTTGGCTCCCTTGAGAAAGGCCCCGGTGAGATCCGCCTTGTAGAAATCAACGTCTTCCAGATCGGCGTCGACCAGGTTTGCCCCGGAAAGATCAACCGCCTTGAGGCTCGCCCCTTCCAGATCGGCCCCGGCAAGGTTTGCCCTGGAGAGATTGGCCCGTTCCAGAAAGGCGCCGGCAAGCTTTGCCTTGCGGAGATCCGCGCCGGAGAGATCGCACTCCACGCAACGGTTGGTGGACAAGAGGGTTTCAAGGTCTTTTGCGGTGTAGGCGGCGGCTTGGCGGGCTGGGGCAGCCAGGCATAGAGAGCAGAACAGCAGGGCGGCCGCAGGTGTTTTTCTGTTTGAATGTGCCAATGTTTGTTGATCCCCCGGCCATCTTCCCGATGGCGCAATGTTTCCGTTCTTCACCAGAATCTGATTACAACCCTGAGGCGGACTTTGTCAAGTCAAGATGAGGGTTTGTCCCATCCGTAGGGGAGCTTCTGAGAGTGTATTTGCCGACAATCGCGTATTTTTTTCTCAATGGCCGTGAATTTTTCGAGCAAGCAGATGTTAAATTTGTTGAAATCGCAAAAAAAAGACGCGATTACAACAGTTATTGCTTGGTAACTCTTTGATTTTATGTTACGGACATTTGGTTTCTTTCCCTTTTTGCGGATTCGTCACATTAGGGAGAGAAGTGTTTCTTTTGATATTTGAAATTTTTCACCAAAACAACGGGTTAGAGAGACGATGCTGGTTAAAGACATTTTAGAGAACAATCGAATTTCCTTCAGTTTCGAGTTTTTTCCGCCTAAGGACGAGCCGGGCTGGGAAAACCTATTTGCCAACATTTCCGACCTGATGCCCCTGAAACCCGCCTATGTCAGCGTAACATACGGGGCGGGCGGCTCGACCCGGGACCGGACCCACAAGCTGATCGTCAGGATTCAGCAGGAGACCAACCTTACCGTTGTCTCCCATCTTACCTGTGTCGGCTCAAACCGGGCGGAAACAGGCGAGATTCTTGGCAACTATGCGGCAAGCGGGGTTAAGAATATCCTCGCCCTGCGCGGCGATCCTCCCAAGGGCCAGGCGGATTTTGTCCAGCCCCAGGATGGCTTTGCCTATGCCGCCGATCTGGTCGCCTTTATTAAAAAGAATTTTCCGCAGATGGGCGTAGGCGTCGCCGGTTTCCCGGAGGGACATCCCGCCACCCCCAACCGGCTGCTGGAGATGGATTATCTCAAGGCCAAAGTCGACGCCGGGGCGGACTATATCGTGACCCAGCTCTTTTTCGACAACCGCGATTTTTATGATTTCCGCGACCGTTGCGCCCTGGCCGGCATTACGGTGCCCATCATTGCCGGACTCATGCCCATCACCTCCAAGAGCGGGATGGTGCGCATGGCGGAACTTGCCGCCGGGGCCAGGATTCCTGCCGCCTTGTTGCGCGCGCTGGATCGGGCCAGAAGCGATGAGCAGGTGGAAAAGGTCGGCGTGCACTGGGCCACCGAGCAGGTCCGCGATCTGATCGACAACGAGGTGCGGGGTATCCATTTTTATACGCTGAATCACGCCAGGCAGGCCCTGGACATCTACCAAGCTCTCGGCGTGGAGGATTCCATCCAGTTGGGCGCTTGATCTCGGGCTTCAGCCTTTTTCTTCCTGGGGCTTGGGCGTCCACCATTTGAAGATGCCGTAAACGGACAGCACCAGATAGACCGAGAAGAGAAAAGCCTCGGCCAGCATGCCCTTATGGGAAAAGCTGACAACCCAGCCGAGGTTGGAGATGGTCCAGATCACCCAGCCGGCCGCACGTTTTTGCAGGTTGTATAAGGTGCCCAGGATGCTGAGCCCGGTGAGTATCCATTCGTACATGACAAGTCCTTTGCTGCCGCCGCTGTACTGCGCTGCTATTGGAAAAAGGGAAGCACGGTCCCTCAGCTTAAAGCCAAAGAAGGACCTCGGCAAGCACCATTCTTAAAAAAAGCATGAACCCTTGTTTGGTTTTGCGATAACTACCTTGATTTTATTGAAATAAAATCCCGCCAGGGAGAAGACGAAAAGGAGCAAAATATGTCACAGGCCAAAAAGGGAGATAGCGTCAAGATTCATTATACCGGCACGCTGGAGGATGGGACTGTTTTCGATTCTTCTGCCGGGCGTGACCCCCTGGTGTTCACCATTGGCGGCGGCCAGGTAATTGTCGGTTTTGATGAAGCGGTTACGGGAATGGCCATTGGCGACAAGAAAAAAGTCATCATTCCCTCGCATAAAGCCTATGGCGAAAAGAATGAGGAGTTGGTTATTGAGGTGCCGCGCAATCAGGTTCCCCCGGATCTCAACCCGGAGGTTGACCAGAAATTGCAAATGGGCGGTCCCAACGGCGAGCTGGTTGTGGTTACGGTGGTGGAGGTCAACGAGGCTTTTGTCGTATTGGACGCCAATCCGCCTCTGGCAGGCAAGAATCTTACCTTTGATCTGGAATTGGTGGCGATTTCCTGATTCGGTGAATAACGAGTTTGTTTCCGTGCCCTGGCAATTTTTTTGCCGGGGCATTTTTTTTGGCTCTTGGGCAGGTTGCCTGTATCCGGGGCGCAAAATGGTATGGTATACTCGGCGAGAGAGGCTTGTGGCGCACCCGTAGGCGTTTGAATGACAAGGATCAGGTTGGCCATGCAGAAGATCATTGACCAATGGCGGTTTTTTCTCATGCAATATGGGCGTCTGGCCGCCGGGCTGATCGCGGTTGCTGTGTTGTCGCAGGGCTGCGCTTCGCTGGTGATTCCCCCCATGGTCAGTCCGGTGGTGAAAAACTTCAACCGTCAGGCAGATTTGGAACTGGTCTGCGACGGCGCGCCCTCCTACCTGCTGCTCCTTGACAGCCTACTGGTTTCCAACCCTGACGACGCCCAACTCCTGCTGCATGGCACCCAGGCCTACACGGCTTATGCGAGCCTCATGCCGGAATGCGGTCGTCCGGAACGGGCCGTTGTGCTTGGGCAAAGGGCCAAGGAGTACGGCCTGCGCCTGCTTGGCACAAACAAGCGGCTTGGTGAGGCAGCCCAGATTCCGCTGGCCGGGTTCAGCGAGGCGGTGCAGTCCGTGGGCCCCGGAGAGGTGGACAAGCTGTTCTGGGGCGGCTACGGCTGGGCCACCTGGATCGGTTTCAGCAAGGGTGCGCCTGCGGCGGTGGCCGATTTGCCCAAGATCGAACAGTTGATGCTGCGGGTGCTGACCCTGGATGAGGGTTTTTACCATGGCAGCGCCCATCTCTTTCTTGGCATCTATTATGGTTCGCGTCCGGTGATGTTGGGCGGCAAGCCGGAAGTAAGCAGGGAGCATTTCGAAAGAGCCCTGGCTCTGGGCGAGCGGCGGTTCCTGCCTGCCCTGGTGGTTTATGCCGAATATTATGCCCGGCAGACCCTTGACCGGGAGCTGTATGTCCGTCTCCTGGAGGAGGCCCTGTCCTTTGACCTTGCTTTAGCCCCGGATCTGACCCTGCCCAATGTCCTGGCCAAGCGGCGGGCTCAGAAGCTGCTGGCCCAGGTTGATGACTTCTTTTAAGAGCAGGAGGAAGGTATGAATCGTCTGCTGCGCACGGTCTGTATTACGGTCTGTATTATTGTTGCCTTGTTGGCGTTCGTGGCCCCGATGGGCGCACAGGCCGCGCCCCGCTACCTCTTTAAAATCGCCACCCTTGCCCCGGATGGCAGTATTTGGGCCAGACGGTTTCAGGAGTTTCAGGACGAGGTCTCTGCCAAAAGCAATGGCGAGATCGGCTTCAAGCTCTACATGGGCGGGGTGATGGGCGACGACCGGGCCATGTACCGCAAGATGCGGATCGGTCAGCTCCAGGGCGGCGGCTTCACCATGACCGGGATCAGCGAGACCGTGCCGGATTTCCGGGTTATGGCCATTCCCTTTCTTTTTAGATCCTATGCCGAGGTGGACCGGGTTACGGAGGGATTGTTCCCGCGTTTTCAGAAGGCCTTTCTGGAAAAGGACCTAGTGCTGCTGGCCATGACCGAGGTCGGCTTTGTCTACACCATGTCCGGCGAACCGGTGGGCACAGTGGCCCAGTTGCGGGCGAGCAAGTGCTGGGCGCCGGAGAATGATCCGCTCAGCCGCGGCTTTTTGGAGGATATGGGCGTCACCCCCATCCCGCTTTCCATCCCAGACGTGCTCTCCTCCCTGCAAACCGGCATGATCAACACGGTGTTCAACGGTTTTTACGGTTCCATCGTCCTCCAGTGGTTTACCAAGACCAAATACATCACCGATACGCCCTTTGGCTACGCCTATGGCGGCCTGGTTTTTTCCAAGAGCGCCTTTGACAAGCTCCCGCCTCAACATGCCGCTCTGATGGAGGCCGCCGCGAAAAAGCATTTTGCCGAGTTGTTGCTCGATACCCGCCGCAGCAATGAAGAGGCCCTTGTCACCCTGAAAAAAAACGGCATCCAGATGGTGCCGACGGACAAGGAGGCCCTGCGGCAACTGATGGCGGTGCGTGATCAGAAAACCGTGCCCCGCATGGTCGGCACGGCATTTTCCAAGGAGATATACGAGGCCGCGACCCGTCTGCTTGCCGAATGCCGGGCAAAACCAGCAGGCGGGACTACCCCGAAATGAGCGCCTTCCTGACCTGGTTTTCCTCCAGCATCCAGCAGTTAAGCCGAATGCTGGAGGGGCTTGAGGAGGCGGTTCTGTTGCTGCTTGTTGCCGTCATGATCCTTCTGGCCTGCGCCCAGATCGTGCTGCGCGATGTCTGGGGCGGAGGGCTGTCCTGGGCCGATCCGCTTCTGCGGGTCATGGTGTTGTGGGCCGGGCTCCTCGGGGCTGTGATGGCTACCAAAATGGACAAACATATCTCCATTGATATTGCCTCCCACCTCCTGCCCAAGGCAATTTTTCGCTGGTTACGTGTGCTGCGCTATTTTTTTGCCACCGGTGTTTGTCTGGTGCTCACCTGGGTGGCTGTCGATTTTGTCCTTCAGGAAGCGGGCCAGGGCGGCGGGCAGGAAATGGCCGGGCTTGCCTCCTGGCAGCTCAATCTGGTTTTTCCCATAGCCTTTGCCGGTATTGCCCTGCGTTTTCTGGTCAGCTGCGTGCGCAGTTTTCGCGCCGCCCTGGCCGGGAAAGCGATTCGTCCTCCGATCTCCGATGAGCTGGCATAGGTTCTGATATGCAGCTCCTGCAACTGATAACCCTTGGGCTCGCCGTGCTGGGCATCCCGCTGTTCGTGGTGATGGCCGCCATGGCCCTGCTCGCCTTTCATGGCGCAGGCGTTGACCCTTCGGTGGTGATCATCGAGATGTCCCGGCTGGCCGATACCCCCATGCTCCTCTCCTTGCCCCTGTTTATCCTTGCCGGGACCGTGCTTTCCGAAAGCAAGGCGCCGGTGCGGCTGCTGGACTTGTCCAATGTGCTGCTGGGTTGGCTGCCGGGAGGCTTGGCGGTAATCGCCCTGGTGGTATGTTCGATCTTCACCGCCTTTACCGGCGCCTCCGGGGTGACCATTTTTGCTCTGGGAGGCCTGCTTTTTCCGGCCATGCTCAAGGACCGCTACCCGGAACAGTTTTCCCTGGGTCTTATCACCACCTCCGGCAGCCTGGGCCTGCTCTTCCCACCCAGTCTCCCCCTTATTCTCTACGGGGTGATCGCCGAGACCCGGATCGATCATCTCTTTCTGGCCGGGATTCTGCCCGGCCTGTTGATGCTGGTTTTGCTGGCCGCCTACAGCATCAGGAAGGGTGCGGCCACCCGTGGCCCCCGTCAGCCCGTGCCGCCAGGAGAAAGGCGGCGAGCCTTGCGGGCCGCAGCCTGGGAGCTGCCGCTGCCGGTCATTGTCCTGGGAGGGATTTACGGCGGTTTTTTTGTCGTGGGCGAGGCCGCGGCGGTGACGGCCCTCTATGTTTTGTTCGTGGAGATGTGTGTGCATCGGGATATCACCCCGGCGCGACTGTCCGGCATTGTGGTGCGGAGCATGGCTTTGTTCGGGGGGATCTTCGTGGTGCTGGCTGCGTCCATGGCCTCCACCAGCTTTTTGATCGATCAGGAGATCCCGGCCAAGCTCTTTGCCCTGATCCGGGAACATATCTCAAGCAAGTACACCTTTCTCCTGCTGCTGAACGTTTTTCTGCTCATGGTCGGCTGCTTGCTGGATATCTTTTCCGCCTTGGTGCTGGTGGTGCCGCTCATCGTGCCCATTGCCCAGGGGTATGGGGTTGACCCCACCCATCTGGGCATTATTTTTCTGACCAACCTGCAGATCGGCTACTGCACCCCGCCGGTGGGCCTCGATCTTTTTCTGGCCAGCTATCGTTTTGAGCGGCCCATTGCCGAACTCTACACCGCCACCCTGCCATTTTTGGCGATATTGCTTGTCTGTCTGGGCCTCATCACCTATTTCCCGCTGCTGAGCCTTTTCTTGGTCGGGTTGTTCGGATAGCCTCAATCCTGTTCTCCAGAAACCCTGACGGGCCAGACAAAAAACGATTCTCCCTTTTTGTGGCCGACCCCCAAGGCACCTTTGTGAAGGTACAGAGCCCAGGCCCAGTCTGTTTCAAAAAAGCTGGTGGTGGCTGACCAGTAGGCCTCGCGCACCTGCCGGAACGGGTGGTCGACCGGCAGGGCCGGTTCAGCCTGCGAACAATCCACCAGTGATTCAAGGGCGTTTATGTCGGGGAGCCGCCAGCCGCTGCTGCCGTGCAGGTTGCGGCGGTTGATCTCGCCTATGAGATAGAGCGCCTGGGGCCAGGTCATGGGCCTTCCGCTCAAATCGGCATTCTTGAGCCAGATGAGTCTGGTCAGATTGTCGAGTATCGTCTCGCCGAGCTCGGTAAAGCGCGGCTGTGGCCAGGCGAGGCCCAGCCGATGTTCTCCGTCCTGGCCCGAGGCCGGACAGGGGATTTCCCGACCAAGGGCATCATGGCAGGCTCTCTGTCCGGTTTTTGGCAACAGATCATAGCCGGCGCCGCGAACCGGCCAGAACAGAGAGTACTGATCCTTGTGGCCGTAAAACATGCGGGCGCCTTCAAGATGGATGCACCAGGCATAGGCCGGGTGAATCGCGGCGGTGGTGGAGGTCCAGTACCAGCCCAGGAAGATGTTGGTGAAGGGATGCCCCTCCGGTAGCGAGGGTTTCTTGGCCTGATAGCTCATAAGCGAGCGGAGCTCCCGGCGGTTGGGCAGCCGCCAGTCATCAAAACCGGACCATTTCCGGCGATTCATCCCGGCGATGAAAGCGAGGGACTCCTGCCAGGTCAGGGGGAACTCGCCCAAATTGGCGTCCCTGGACCAGGTGAATCCGGTGAGGTGGTCAAGGACGACCCCGTCTTCCAAGGAGAATCGCGGACTCGGCCATGGCAGGCCAAGGCGGAATTCCCCGTCCTGTCCGCTGTCGGGGCAGGGGATAACGGATCCTTTTTCGTCGTAGCAAAAGATTTGCCCAGTGTGCAGTAATCCTGTTTTCATGGAGTTTTCCAGAGCAGCAGGGTGGATTGCCGCAGCAGCCTGTGTAAGTTCCTTAAGGTAAACCCCCGGCTTTGCCGGGGGACTCATAAAGTTTAACTTTTACGGCGGTCGTGCTTCAAGTTGTTACCATGAGCGCAGCACTTTTTATTCCCCCCTTTGCAAAAGGGGGGCGAGGGGGGATTTCAGGACGGGACTATGCGATCTCGGCTTTTTCAAATCCCCCTCAGTCCCCCTTTGTTAAAGGGGGAAGCGAAGAATGCGGCCGCCTTGGCGGCTCACGGTTTTATCGGCGCCTCTGAGGCGCTCACACAATAAGCCACCGGCTTTGCCGGTGGCTTATTTAATTGTTGGTCCCGTCAGGCTTGCCCCTGTCCGGTGAAGGGGACAAAGGCCACGGAGAGAATGCTCCGGCTGGTGACTTTGTTGCCGGATTTTTCCACCAGCAGCAGATCCTGCGGCAGA
>Ga0315272_10000461_pt1 | contig 20355 bp, 24 predicted proteins | sample C3_middle_MG_FD_203918 | JGI IMG/M metagenome (GOLD analysis project Ga0315272, IMG submission 203918) | Sediment microbial communities from Yellowstone Lake, YNP, Wyoming, USA - C3_middle | ecosystem: Environmental > Aquatic > Freshwater > Lake > Sediment | place: USA: Wyoming | collected...
GCACCTTGTACAATGCAAAAAATACCGGAATCTGTATGACCATGGGCAGACATCCTCCCACCGGATTTACCTTGTAGGTTTGGTACAGTTTGATCATTTCCTGTTGCTGCAGTTGTTTGTCGTCTTTGTATTTCTCCCGCAGCTTGGCCATCTTGGGCTGCAGCTTCTGCATGGTCTTCATGGACTTCATGCCTTTCTGGGAAACCGGCCAGAAAAGCAGCTTGATAAGCACCGTCACCAAGATGATGGCCACACCGTAGTTGCCCACATATTTATGGAGAAACTTGAGCATATAGAGAGTTGGCTTGGCCATCACGTCAAACCAGCCGAAATTGATGCTGCGTTCCAACTCATGTCCAACTGATTTGAGCGCCTCCATGGTCTTGGGGCCGAAGTACACCGAATAGGTGTATTGCTGCCGCTGACCGGGCTGAATGACATCGCTGGCCCCGGCCAATACCGTGGTCACCCGGTCTTCATCCTGCAAGGAAAAATGGGCCGTGTGCTGTTCGCCGGTGAGCGGAACGATGCCGCAGAAAAAATAGTTATCCTCGTAGGCTGCCCAGCCGATCTTGCCGGTGAAGCTTCTGCCCCCTTTTTTCAAATCGGCGGCCTTAATTTCCTCCAGCACCCCATCGTGCAAAACAGCGGGTCCGACAAAGACCATCTGTTTTTCATGGGAAAACGGTCGGTTGTCAAGGGTCAGATATGGCGCACCCTGGAGGGGGGTGCCCGTGTGATTGACCACATCGATGGTCAGCTCCACCAAATACTGTTGGTCAAGAAACCGCATGGTGCGAACAATCTCAAGACCCGAAGGCAACTTGCCCCGCAGGGTCAGGACCGCGGCGCCGTCTTGCTCCTCCTTGATCGGGGCAGCCTCGTACACCACCTGAGGGCTGCTGCCCGGCTCAACCCCCCAGGAAAAATTCAGGGGAAGATTATCGCCTGCTTTTGGCTGAAAAAGCTCCTTATTGCCGGAATCCTTGGGCAAAGCTTCCCTGTAATTCTTCAATTGAAAACTTTTCACCAAGCCGCCCGACTCCGTCACCACCGCCGAATACAGGCTGGTTGTCACCGGAATCTCGCGGCCTTGCTTGACGACAGCCCCTGCAGGCGTTGCTGCCACCAGGCTGGCCGCAGCAACGGGAGCTGGTGCGTTGACAACGCTTTTCTCTTCGGTCTTGCCGTTCTGGGGAAAGGATGCAACACTACTTTCCGTGACCGGAGGGGGAGGGGGAACAAAAAAATACTGATATCCAAGCAAGATGGCCAACGAAAGGAAAATGGCCAAAAACATTCTCTGTGTGTCCATGAAATCAATCCTTATCAGGCTTATTAAGTTTGGATGCAGGCCTGAAGCACCCGGACAACGCCATTTTCGGCTGCCTCAAAAAGATTTATTCACCGGATCAAATCCACCGGGATGAAAAGGATGGCATCGGAGAAGGCGACGGGCGGCGAGGTACAGACCACGGACAGTTCCGTGAAGGGCAAGAGCCTCTATGGCATACTGTGAACAGGTGGGAGAAAAACGGCAGGTTGGCGCAAAAAGTGGGGAGATACAGAGTTGGTAACACCGTATCAGGGCAATGAAAATTCTTTTCACATCCAAATCCTTTTCTGGGGAGGCGGCCCTGCCACATCCAGAAGCCCCGACACCCAGAGGATATCACGAAACTTGCAACGCCTTTTCGTCCGGACCTGTTTCCCTCCCGCCAGCCTTACGCCTGGCAAGAGCCACTCGAACGGCGACTTCAATCTCCCTGGGGGAATCCGGGACAAACCCGGGCCGCACGGCAAAGACCACGTCGGAAAAAGGCTCGATAAACCCTTGGTTGTGGCGGAAAAATTCCCGGATGATCCTTTTGATCCTGTTCCGCTGAACCGCCTGTCTTACTCCGTGGATACTTATTCCCAGTCGGTTGCCTGCGGTGCTGTTTGGTAAATAGATCAGACTGAAGTTCTGACCACGCACCCTCTTCCCCTGCTCATAAACCAACCTATACTGCCAGGGCTTGACCAGCAACATAGCCTTGGGAAGGGTCTGATCTTTCATGCTGCGCGCGCGGAGTTCCCGTCCGAGGCAGGACTAGACAGCCAACCGCTTCCGGCCCTTGGCCCGACGACGATTGATGACGGCCCGCCCGTTTTTTGTCTGCATTCTGGCTCTGAAGCCATGGGTGCGGTGCCTTTTGAGATTGCTGGGCTGAAAAGTTCTCTTGCTCATGATCGTCTTCCTTTTTCTCTTCTGTTACGGCCACTCGTTGGCCTTCCTTCAAATTTTGCTGTCTTGCAGCAGCTGGAGCCTTGCGTCACGCGCCCTTGCGGAACAACCGCGAAAGCGCAAAAATTAGCCCAGCAATAAAGCTCGCTATATTACCCAGAGCCATGCAACATGTCAAACGTTTTCCCGAGGCGGCTGTTCCGAAGAATCCTTATCAAGGCCGAACAGTTGCCGGACAAAGGCAAGCTTAAGCTGCGGATTGTCGTGGGGGTCGCTGTTTTTGAGAAATACCATGGGTTCATGGAGCAATTTATTGACAATGGCGTTGGCCAGCATCTCCACCGAACGCCGTTCATTTTCCGAAAGAGATTTCAGGACGGCCATGGTTTTTGCGACTTCGGCCTCGCGGATACCGTTGGCCTTTTGCCGTATGGCCGTGATGGTGGGGGCCAGCTCCATGCCTTCCAGCCACTGTCCGAACTTGACCACCTCCTCGGCGACAATGCCTTCCGCCCGCAAAGCCTCCTTTTCCCGCTCCGCCTTGTTCACATCGACCACGTTTTTCAGGTCGTCGATATCATACAAGTAAACATTGTCCAGATCGTTGAGTTCCGGGTCAAGATCACGAGGCACTGCGATATCGATAAGAAAAAGCGGCCTGTTTTTCCGCTGCCGCATGAGCGGCTTCACCTGATCTTTGGTGAGAATCAAGTCGGTGGCTCCGGTGGAACTGACCAAAATATCAACCTCCGCCAGCTGGGTGGTCAATTCGGCTAAGCCCACGGCGGTGCCGTTAAACCGCTGAGCCAGCTTGACCGCCCGCTCCACGGTTCGGTTTGCCACGATTACCCGGCCTATCCCCTGCCGCACCAGATGCTCGGCCGCCAGCTCGGCCATCTCCCCGGCCCCCACCAAGAGAACGGACTTGTCCCGCAGGCTCCCGAAGATCTTTTTGGCCAGCTCTACTGCCGCATAGCTGATGGAAACCGCACTGCCGCCGATATTTGTCTCGGTGCGCACCCTTTTTGCCACGGAAAAAGATTTATGCAGCAGCCGGTTGAGGATGACCCCGGTGGTTTTTTGCTCCAGCGCCTCACGGTAAGCCTGCTTCAATTGCCCAAGAATCTGGGGCTCCCCCACCACCATGGAATCAAGGCTGGCCGCCACATGGAACAGATGCTCAACCGCATCCGTGCCCTGATGCATATAGCTGTACTGCTGGGCTTCGGCGTCGGTAAGCCCGCTCTTGGCAAAAAGAAAACCCCGCACAGCCACCGCTGCTACGGCCGGGTCGCTTGCCGCGAAGATAACCTCCACCCGGTTACAGGTTGAGAGAAAACAGCATTCCCGGCAACCCTCGATATTCATCAGCGTCAGCAGCGGCCCAGCGCAATCCCCGGAAAAAGCAAGCTTCTCCCGCACAGCCACCGGAGCGGTCTTATGATTCACGCCGATGATGACGATGCTCTCAGCCAACATAGGAATGCACTCCCCCCAAGAGATAGGTCACCCCCCAGAGGGTGAAAAGAACTGCGGCAAACCCGGCAATGGCCATGATTGCCGCCCGCCTGCGCCGCCAACCCATGGTGAGCCGCTGGTGCAGGATGGCCGCGTAAATAAGCCAGGTGATCAGGGACCAGGTTTCCTTGGGGTCCCACTGCCAGTATGCTCCCCAGGCCTGCTTTGCCCAGACGGAACCGGTGATGATTCCCAGGGTCAACAGCAGAAAGCCAAAGGCCAAGCAATGCTGGTTCAGATTGTCAAGCGCCTCCAGAGAGGGCAACCGGCTGTAAAATATCCCGAATTTCTTCTTCTTGATCTCCCGCTCCTGGAGAAGATACATAACCCCGCCACAGAATGCCAAGGCCAAAAAACCGTTGGCCATGATGGCGATGCTGGCATGGATCGGGAGCCAGTTGCTCCTAAGGGCCGGGGGCAAAGGCGCCATCTCCTGGGAGGAAAAGGCCGCAATCAGCATCAGAAGAGAAATAAGCGGCGAGACAAAGACGCCGAAATTTTTCACCCGATACCGCCACCAGAAAGACAAAAAGGCCCAGGTCATGGACCAGGCGAAAAAGGAAACCGCTTCATGGCTGCTGGTCAGGGGAGTATGCCCTGCGGCGATGTACCGAACAACAAAATACACGGTATGCAGGATGCCACCGGCAAGAAGAATCGCCCGGGCAGCAGCCCGCACCTGTTTGTGCTGGGACAGAAAATGGACCACATACACTGCAGTGGCCAAAATGTACAGATACAGGGTGAGTTGAAAAAACAGAGTCATCGCGTCGCTCCTGAAGATTGCTGATATTCCTGCCGGGCCTCCTCCAGGCAGTCAAGGGGGACATCCGAGCCCAAGACTTCCTGAATATGGGCGGCAAGCTTTTGCCAGAGTCCATCTTTAATCCAGACCGCCATCTCGGGGTCGGCCAACCGAGCAAAAATCACCTTATTTTCCGTGTGCGGCCTTCCGCTGGTCAGGACAGTGTCGCGCAGGGCGCCGAGGATATTCACCAAGGCCCCATATTCCGGGCCAAACTGGACCTCAAAAGCCTGACGCAGAGCGCTGGCCAGAGCCGGACTTTTCCCTGCGGTGGAAATGGAAATTGCCAGGTCTCCCCGCCGCGCCGTGGCCGGGAGAATAAAATTACACCATTTCGGCACATCCGCCACATTTAGTAGGATGTTGCGCTCTTGGGCCTCGGCATGGACCCGTTCCTGCACCGCCGGGTCATCTGTGCAGGCAATGACCAAAAATTTCCCGGCCAGGTCCCCTTCCTGATACAAGCGGGGCAACCAGCCAATGGTCCCAGCCTGCTGCAGGGCGAAAAGCGTCTCGCTCAACTCGGGGCTGATCACCTCAACCAGAGCTCCATGGGACAACAGCCCTTGCACCTTGCGCTCGCCAACCCGTCCGCCGCCGATGACCAGGCATTGCCGCCCGGCGATCTTGAGGCAAACCGGGAAATATTGAGGATTATCCGCGGCCAAAGATTTCCACCCGTACCTTGCCGGAAAGCGTTGCGGCAAAACGATCCGCATCATCGGTTGTCCCGACACTGGAAGCATAGTGCATGGGCACCGCGATCTTAGGGCCGATAAGGAGGGCCGCTTGCGCCGCTTCCTCGGCGGTCATCACATAGGTGCCGGAAACAGGCAACAAGGCAATATCCGCTCGGATATTTTTCATCTCCGGAATATAATCGGTGTCGCCCGCATGGTACACCCGCACCCCATCAACGGTGAGGATAAAGCCCAGCCAGCCGTTGGACTGGGGATGAAACTGTTTGTTGGTGTTGTAGGCTGGAACCGTTTCGATGGTAATACCCTCCACTTCGCACCGCTCGCCCGGGGCAAGAGTCATGATCTTCCCCTTAAGCTTTGCCGCAGCCTGCGCTTCGGTAACAATGAGGCTGGATGGCTGCTGGATCGCAAGCACGTCCGCGGGAGAACAATGGTCGTAATGTGCATGGGAAATACAGATGATATCGGCGGGCGGCAACCCCGGACCAAGCTGAAAGGGATCGAAATAGATAATCTTGCCCCCGGCCCGCAACAGAAAAGCATCATGGCCGAGCCAGCGAAGATTTTCCAAAACTTTCTCTACCATACCCTCCATATTTCTATCCAATCCGCTCTATAATCAATTTGACACGTTCCGCAATCTATTATAGTCATAACCGTACAGTTTTCTTGCAGAACTTAAGGGCAGTTGACCCATCATTTCGGACCGGGAGATCTTCCATGCCAGCAGGAACCTTTGCCGTTTCCACCTCGAAGACCATGCAGTTTTCCGATATCACCGCTCAGGTACAAAAAGCCGTGGCTGCAAGCGGCATTGCCGAGGGGGTATGCCATGTGTACAACCCGCACACCACCGCCGGGCTGACCATCAACGAAGGAGCAGACCCCACGGTGCAGGCCGACATTCTGGCCGCCCTGCAAAAAATTGTGCCGATGAACCACCCTTACCAGCATCTTGAAGGCAATTCTCCGGCCCATGTCATGGCCTCGCTGGTCGGCAGCTCAGTAACGGTCTTTATTGAAAATGGCCGCCTGCAACTTGGCACCTGGCAGAAAATTTTCTTCTGTGAGTTTGACGGACCCCGGTCCCGCAAGGTCTTCTGGCGCGTTGCCTAGCCGCTCTTACCAAGACGCACGGGAAAAAATCAAAACATCCCTTTGCGCAACAGGTCCCGCTCGCGCAGCCGCACATACTGGAGAAGCGTTTCCTCTTCTCCCTTGGTAAGATCAAAAAGAATACCGTAACAATATTTTTTATTGTCTCCCCGGGTCGCCCGCATTACCTTTGCCTTGCTGATGTTCATATAGGTGCCTGCACTCAAGCCGGTTCCCGCGCCGGGGAAAAACACGGCCAGATCAAGGAGAATATCCCCTGGCTCAAGGGGAGCAAACCTGTCCGTGCAGACAAAAATACCGTTGGCGCTGACATCAATGACCTGAAACCCCTGACGCATTTCGTTTTTATGCATGAACATGACCGTACTGCCGTGGGGCACGCCAACCCGATAGTTGGTCCGGCGCTGCAAGCGGAACAGGGTTGAGGGAAATTCGGTAAAGATACTGCTTTCGGTGGTGCGCGTCACCTGGACCCGCACCTTGTTCCAGACCATGGTTTCGTCCTTGAACAGGATATGAATACTCTCCTGGGTTCCGGGCCAGTCAATGGGCTTGTCAATCTCAAGCATCCGGTCGTCGTAGCTGACGATGACCGTCTTGGGAGACTGATAGCCTTTGTGCACCAAGGAAACGAGTTCCCTTTTTTCCCGTAGCCGGTCAAGGGCCATCCGGATCAGTTCCGGAGACTCGGTGGATTGCGTCCCGTTTTCCAGGGTTATCCACTGCCCTGATATTTTTCCATTACTGCTTTTAAAAGCGATCATTTTTTTAACCCAAAATTACCGGAAACTGCCATGAATAGCAAAAAAACACCCGCCACTCTCCTGAAGGCAGCAAATATCTGCTTTGGCCTGAACCGGGAAACCGATGAGCGTTCCCTGGCGGCATTTCTGCAACGATTCGCCGAACCAGCCTTCTTGCAGACCCTCATCCCTCGATTGGAAGAAGATGAAATCACCTCGCTCCTTGATTTTCTTTCCCGCCTGATGCATAAGCATTGTAGCGAAAAGGAGTACCACCGTCTATTCCTTAAGGATTGATAGCGGTGCGGAAACCCGCCATCAAGAATTAACCTCTCATTTATACTCACAAAATAGCATATCATCAAGGAGAGCGCAAAGGTGAGCCATAATATTATCAGAGATCTCCGGGCCTTTCTCGACATCCTGCGCCGGGAAGATTCCCTGCTCGAGGTTTCCACCCCGGTCGACCCGCATCTGGAGATTGCCGAGATCCATCGGAGGGTCATCGCCCAAGGCGGACCGGCCCTGCTGTTCACCAATGTCAAGGGTAGCAGCTTTCCGGTGGTCACCAACCTTTTCGGCACGGCGCGCCGGCTGGAGTTGGCCTTTGGCAAACGGCCCCAGCAATTCGTGGCCGATCTGGTCCGAGCAGCGGAAACCTTGATGCCCCCGAGCCTTGGAAAAATCTGGGAGATGCGCTCTTTGCTCGGTCAGGCCACCAAGGTGGGCTTAAAAAAGATTCCGGCGGACAAGGCCCCCATCCTGGAGGTCTGCCAGAGCCCGGCCCGGCTGAGCGAGCTGCCCCTGCTCACCTCCTGGTCCACGGACGGCGGCCCTTTTGTTACCCTGCCTCTGGTCTACACCGAGCACCCAGACGGTCGCGGCCACAACCTGGGCATGTACCGCATCCAGCGTTTCGATGACCGCACCACCGGCATCCACTGGCAGATCCACAAGGGCGGCGGCTACCATTACCATGCCGCGGAGCGCCGCAACGAACCCCTGCCCATGACCCTGTTCATCGGAGGGCCGCCGGCCCTGATGCTGGCCGCCATTGCTCCCTTGCCGGAAAATATCCCGGAGCTGATGCTGGCCTCCCTGTTGCTCGGGGAAAAATTGCCCATCACCCGCGATCCCGCAGGCGGCCACCCCCTGGTTGCCCACGCAGAATTCGCAGCCAAGGGCTTTGTCCCGCCCCATATGCGGCGGCCAGAAGGCCCCTTTGGCGACCATTATGGCTACAATTCGCTCACCCACGACTACCCGGTTTTCCATATAGAACGCCTGTACCACCGCCGCGACGCCATCTTTCCGGCCACGGTGGTGGGTCGCCCCCGACAGGAGGATTTTTACATCGGCGACTATCTCCAGGAGCTGCTTTCTCCGCTCTTCCCCCTGGTGATGAATGGAGTGCGCCAGCTTAAGACCTTTGGCGAGACCGGCTTTCACTGCCTAGCCGCAGCCAAGGTTACCAACCGCTACCCCCGCGAGGCGTTTGCCTCGGGTCTGCGCATCCTGGGCGAAGGGCAATTGTCGCTCACCAAGTTCCTGATCCTCACCGACGGCGAGATCGAGGTGACAGACTTCAAAAAGCTATGGGTCCACGTGCTGGAGCGAATCAACTGGCAGACCGATCTTTTCGTCTTTGCCAATGTATCCCAAGATACCCTGGACTACACCGGCCCCTCGGTGAACAACGGTTCCAAGGCCATGATGATGGGGCTTGGCAAGGACCCCCGCCGCATCCTACCAGAGTCCTTCCACGGCGAACTGCCCCAGGGGTGCGACAAAGCCACGGTATTTCTCCCCGGCACTCTGGTGGTTCAAGGGGAGAGTTTTGCCTCACAACAAGATCTCCCAGTCCGCTTGGCCCACTGCCCGGCACTAGCCGACTGGCAGGTGGTGGTGCTGGTTGACGACGCAGAAGCGGCCACGGAGAATCTCCAGGAATTTCTCTGGACCGTTTTCACCCGCTTCGAGCCAGCGGCAGATATCCATGCGGCCGCAACCGAGTTACGCCGCTTCCACCCCACCCTGACCCCCCCCATTATTTTTGACTGTCGCCTGAAGCCTTGGTACCCCGAGGTTCTTGAGGTGGACGAAAAAACCAAACGGTTGGTGGACGGAAAAATCAGCGATATCCTGCCGCCCCGCTACCGCTGAACAGAAAAATTTTAAACATTCTTTCTCTTAAAGATTGACGATCCTTCTGCCGAATAGCTATGGTATAGGCAAGGCAATCAATTTAGGAGCCGTTACGAAATAATCAGTGCTTTTTTTACTTTTTCGTTACGGCTCGCTAAGCCGTTTTTGCCAATCAGCATAATGAATCTATTCATGCTACAATGGCGAAGCATGGGGATGTCTATCATGAAGATCACCGCGATTACTCCTGGACAGCAGGATGCTTCAGCTATCGGCAAGGGCTCCGCTTCGACCACGGGGCCCTCTTTTCAGGACATCCTCGCACAGGAACTGGCCGCAGCCAAAAACCCGGCCACCACAGCCATAGCCGCCGCTTCCGCCACCGCGCCAATCCCCGCAGCGCTGAGGCTGGATGGCCTCACCCTGACTGAAGACACCATCAACACCCTGGAGAAATTCGGCGCAGCCTTGGGCAATCCCTCTTTTTCCGCCCAAGACCTTGAGCCTTTTGCCACGGCCCTTGAAAATGACACCGCAGCCCTGGTCAGCCTGAAAAATCAGCTTCCAGAAAGCAACCCTCTCTCCTCCTTGCTTGAGCGGGTGGCAACCGCCTCGTATGTCGAGGCCACGAAATTCAGGCGTGGCGACTACCATGCCTGAACCGTTACGGCCATCCACCGGGTATCCCTTCCTTAAGCGCCTGTTTTCTTGCCACCCTGTTGCCGCGTCCTTCCGCGTCTGACCCCCAAAGCACATTTCCATGCCCGAAGAACGGCTGCAAAAAATTCTGGCCAAGGCCGGTATCGCTTCCCGGCGCAATGCCGAGGAGCTGATCCGCCAAGGAAAAGTAACGGTGGATGGCACGGTCGTCACCGAAATGGGCTGCAAGGTTGACCCGGACAGGCAGGTTGTCGCCTTTGAAGGGCGACAACTCTTTCTGGGTGAAGAAAAAATATACCTTTTGCTCAACAAGCCCAGGGGCTATGTCACCACCCTCAGCGACCCACAGGGCCGGCCCATTGTCTCCTCCCTGCTCACCGGCATCACCAGCCGAGTCTTTCCCGTGGGCCGCCTTGATTTTGACACCGAAGGCGCCCTCATCCTTACCAATGACGGCGATTTTGCCGAACGCATTCTCCACCCCCGTTTTGAAATAAAACGAACCTACCAAGCAGTAGTGCGTGGCCTGCCGACGCAGGAAGAAATCCGCCTGCTTGAAGAAGGCGTTGAGCTTGAAGGGAAGAAAACCTGGCCGGCAAAGGTCAGAATCATCGACAAGGCCCCCGTCACGACGACCCTGGAAATCACTATCCACGAAGGACGGAAACGGCAGGTCCGCATGATGTTTGCAGCCATAGGCCACCGGGTTCTCGCGCTCAAGCGCATTGCCTACGGCGGACTACAGCTTGGCGCCCTGCCCAGCGGCAAATACCGCCATCTCACCCCTGCGGATTTGGCCCTTATTTCCGCCTAAAAAAAATCCTCTTTACAATTCAATACTTAGCTGTTTAAGATGTTTTATCTCCCTGTATTTAATCTTGTTTTTTTAACGGCAACACATCGGAGAAGGACGATGAACAAATCGGAGTTGATCGAAGCACTTGCGGAGGAGATGCGTGTTCCCTTGCGGGACGCGAGTTCAGCCGTGACTACCATCCTTGACGCCATGGCCGATGCCCTGGCAAAGGGAGAGAGTATTGAAATCCGCGGCTTTGGCAGTTTTGTTGTCAAGGAATACGACTCATATTTCGGCCGCAATCCGAAAACCGGAGAGAAAATCAAGGTCAAGCCGAAAAAGCTTCCCTTCTTCAAGGTCGGCAAGGAACTGAAAGAACGGGTCAACGAATCTGCTGATTAATTGCCGTTTTCCTCCTGCCCCGGCGCTACAATCTCGCCAACAAGATCATAGGGGTGGGCCTCGGTGATCCGAACATCCACAATATCACCCGGATTAGCCACTCCATCATTGATATAGACGCAGCCATCGATCTCCGGGGCCTGAAAACGGGTCCGCCCTTCCAGCAGGAGATCGGTTTCCCGGCTCCAGCCTTCCACCAGCACCTTTTCCACCCTGCCCAGCATTGCCTGATTTTTGACAAGGGATATCTCGCCCTGCAACTCCATGAGCCGTTGACGGCGCTCATTCTTTTCCTCTTCGCTGCATTGCTTGGGCATACTGTAGGCGGCGCAGCCCTCTTCGTTTGAATAGCCGAAGATCCCGACATGCGCCAGTTTCTGCTCCCGCATGAATTCGGAGAGCTGTTGCACATCCTCCTCGGTTTCGCCGGGAAAGCCAACCATGAAGGTGGTCCGAATGGCAGCCTGGGGCAGGACCGAATGGATTTTCCCCAAAAGCGACTCGATCTGCTTGCGACCATAAGGCCGGTTCATGGCTTTCAGCACCGAATCCGACACATGCTGGAGCGGGATATCCAGATAGGGGACAATCCGGGGATTGGCCGCCATGAACTCAAGAAGCTCGATGTTGACTCGGGTGGGATAGAGATAGAGCAGACGGAACCAGGGAATATCGCAGGCCCCAAGCATTTCGCGAAGCATATCCACCAGGCGGGGAGCGCCGGGGCCCAAATCAAGCCCGTAGGCGGTAAGATCCTGGGCCACCAGGGTCAACTCCCGCACCCCGTTTTCCGCCAGCATCTTCGCCTCGTTCACCAGGTCGGCAAGAGACCGGCTGCGCAGATCTCCTCGCAAGGAGGGAATTAGGCAATAGGCGCACCGATTGGAGCAGCCCTCAGTCACTTTCATGTAGGCCCGATGCGCGGGGGAAGAAAGCTTTCGCGGCCAGGTGGAGTCCAACAAAAAGGTGGGCGGGGCAATGTGCACCAGCGGCTCATCCGCATGGCTAAGCTCCTGCAATCGGCGGACGATCTCCTGAATTCCCTCGGTGCCGATGAAGAGATCGACCTCGGGGAGTTCCTTGGCAAGATCGGCGCCGTACCGTTGCACCATGCAGCCGACCACCACCATTGTTTTTTCAGGATAGCGCTCCTTAACCTCCGCCAGGGCGAGAATCTCCTCTATCCCCTCTTCCACAGCGGACTGGATAAAGCCGCAGGTGTTGACCAGCAGCAGGTCGGCCTCCTCGACCTCATCGCAGGGTGCATATCCAGCCTCGACCAGCAGACCGAGCATAAGTTCCGTATCTACCAAGTTTTTAGGACAACCCAGACTGACAGTAAAGACTCTACGCATCATCGCCTCTTTTTTTTATACGGCAGCCAGCAGACCGCGGACACAGCGCAGAAGGTCAGCCACCAATCCTTGGGAACGCCTGCGGAAGTCCTTGCCCTGAAACCCAGGCTGCCAAGGATTCTGCCACAACAGATCGGAAACCATCAGAACCGCAGCCAGCTCAATCTGACGGAACGCCGCAACCTGCATGAGCGCAGAACACTCCATGTCAACGGCAAGAATGCCCTCTTGGCCATAACGGGCAACCTTTTCTCTGGTTTCGCGGTACAGAGCGTCGGTGGTCCAGACCGGCCCCTCCCGGAGTTCCTTGCCGGTGGCGGCAAAAAAATCCTTCAAAGCCGCGCGCAACCGGGAAGAGGATTCGACCTTACCCGCCGCGGGGTAATGCCCGGAGGTTCCTTCTTCGCTGATAGCCCAGGTCGGCAGCACCAGTTCCCCCACGCCAAGGTCCGGCTGGAGTGAACCGCACCAGCCGCAAACGATGATCCGGCTGGCGCCAAGGGCGATGAGCTTTTCCAGGCAGATCACGGCCATGGGTGCGCCAACCGCGGGGCCTGCCCAAAACATGGGGGGAGATTTGGCAAGATGCAGGTTGCTGTGAAACAGGAAATGCCGGGTCCAGACTTCCTGGCCTGCAATCTGCGCCGCCTGTCGAGCCTCGGAAGGATTGAGCAACAGAAGCCCGCAGGCCGGGAGTTGCGGCTCGTTCTTGCTACGGCTGGGATGGACAACGACTTCGCTCATGACCGGCGGACCCCAGAAAACGGAAAAGGCCGCAAGGGGTTTCCCCTGCGGCCTTACACAACTAAAATATCGCGAAAAAATTACTTCAGCAACGGATTCGCGAACAGCAGGATCAGGGAGATAACCAGACCGTAAATGGTCAGAGACTCGATCAGAGCCAGACCGATGATCATGGTTACGGTGATCTTGCCGGAAGCCTCAGGGTTACGAGCGATACCGGAGCAAGCGCCGCCGATACCTGCGCCCATGCCGATACCACAACCGAGGGCGGCAACGCCAACGGACAGAGCAGCTGCAAGGCAGATCAGGGCAAGGTTTGCAGCGGGAGCTACAGCCTCAGCACCAGCCTCAGAAGCCATGGCAACGGTGGCCAGAGCCAAAACCATCAATACGGACAAAATTCCTGCTTTCTTCATCGTACTTCCTCCAAAAAATTTTTTATAATTGGCCTTCTTCATTAGTTCACAAAGAACCGGATACACTCATTAATGGGCATGCTCCATGGCTGCGGAAAAGTAGAGAATCGAGAGCAGCAGGAAAACCAGCGCCTGGACAATGGAAACAAAAACGCCCAGACACAGGATCGGCAGCGGAGCAAAGTAAGCGCCCGCCAGCATGAACAGGATGCCCAGCAGGGTCTCCTTGGCCATGATGTTACCGAAAAGACGAATGGAGAGAGACAAAATACGGGCAAAATGGCTGATAAGTTCGATGGGGAGCATAAGGGGAATCAGCCAGGGAATGGGTCCGAGGAAATGCTTGATATAGCCGATACCGTGGAACTTGATCCCCAGAATGTGAGTGGTGAAAAACACAATCAGGGTGCAGGCCAGGGTGATGTTGAGGTTGGAGGTCGGAGACATGAAGCCCGGCATCAGGCCAATCATATTTGCCACCAGGATATAGAGGGCAAAGGTGGCCAGCATGGGGAACATCATCCGAGCCCCTTCCTTGCCCATGTTGTCCGCCATGAAGCCCTCAAGACCGCCGATGACGACCTCCCAGAAATTCTGGCCCTTGCCTGGGACCAAGGACATCTTGCCCAGGGTCAGTTTCGGGACGATGATCAGAAAGAGCATGACCAGCCAGGTGTAGGTCATATGCGGAGAAACCAGCTTGGCCAGTAGCGTATCACCAACCGGACCGTGGGGAACGGGCATCCCCAGGCTTTGCAGAATCAACGAGATAAACAGTATTGGATGTTCCATGGACCGTACGAGCCTCCTTAACCTTGTACTACTTTGTCGAATAAATACTTCTTGCTGCGACCATGACGGCAAGCCCGATGCCCAAAAGCACGGTGGACAAGCCAACCAGCAGAGCGAGGATGTGGACCAACTGATACCTGACCAGAAGGAAAAGAACACCCACGACCACGGACAGACGCAGATAATATCGTATAAAAAACAAAGGTTTGACCGCCTCAAGCGGTCCGCCCAACAACCTGAGCAAATCCCTTTTCAACAACAGGAAACTCAAGTTGGCAATCGCTCCACCAATAAAAACGGAACGGGCATGAAAGCCTGAATAACCCCACCATCCCAAACCGGTAAGCACCGCAAGCAACAGCCAGTTAAGCGCTATGATCTTGGCGAGCGACACCTCGCCCGATGATGCTTTCGAACCACTGGCCGCCATCAGAGATCCTTTCTGTTGGCCATGTCATACAGATTTTTGAAGGCCGCCGCCACCCCGAAGCCGAGAAAAATCAAGGTCAACCAGGGTGATGTTCTGCCATCAAACACCTTATGGTCCAGATAATAACCGATGCCGACTCCGATAAAGATGGAGAAGGCGACGGACATCCCTACGGTGCTGAACTGGGCCAGCAACCGCAGTGTATCCTTCCGGTTATTGGCCATCTTCAGCCTCTGTGCCGCTGCTCGGACAAAGAATCCATCGATTTACGACCGATAGGATTACTATCATTGCCTCCCCCCAAAGTCAACGGCTTTTTTCTCATTTGGCCAACTTTTTGAATGAGCATTCAGTTTTCTCCAGCGCCATGGCCAGCTCAGCTTCGCTCTGGGCGGCGGAGATGAAAAGGGCCTCGAACTGGGAGGGCGCCAGCCAGATTCCCTGTCCCTGCATCTGCCGGAAATGCTGGCCGTATCTGACCGTATCCGCCTGCATGGCGGAGTCGAAATCCACAACCGGGCCAGGGGTGAAGAAAGCGGTCATCATGGAGCCCACCCGATTGAGGGTGGTCTGGCCGGGCAGGTATTTTTCGGCAAGCCCGGTCAGGCTCTGGGCAAAGCGGGCCGATTTTTCCTCCAACGCCCCGTAAAAGCCGGGCTGAGCCAACTGCCGCATGGTGGCGGCGCCCGCCGCCATGGCCAGGGGATTGCCGGACAGGGTTCCGGCCTGATACACCGGGCCGACCGGCGAGATGGTGTCCATCAACTCCTTCTTGCCGCCATAGGCTCCGACCGGCAGGCCGCCGCCGATGATCTTGCCAAGACAAGTGATATCCGGCATGACTCCATAATACTCCTGCGCTCCGCCCAGAGCCAGGCGCAGACCGGTGATCACCTCGTCGAAGATGAGAACGATACCCATTTCGGTGGTCAGAGCGCGCAGCTTTTGCAAAAATCCGGGTTGCGGGGCAACAACCCCCATGTTCCCGGCCACCGCCTCGATGATCACGCAGGCAATGTCCAATTTTTCATCCCGCAGGGTCTTTTCCAGAATCTCCGAATCATTATAAGGAATGGACACCGTGTTCTTGACAATATCCTCGGGCACCCCAGGGCTGCCGGGGATGCCGAGGGTGATCACCCCGGAGCCAGCCTTGACCAGAAAACTGTCGGCATGGCCGTGGTAGCAGCCGTCAAACTTCACCACCACATTGCGACCGGTATAGCCACGGGCCAGCCGGATGGCGCTCATGGTCGCCTCGGTGCCCGAGCTGACAAAACGCACCTTTTCCACCGAGGGCAGGGCCTTGATCACCAATTCGGCCAGTTCGATCTCCAAGGGGCAGGGCGCGCCGAAGCTGGTGCCGTCCCGCAGGGTTTTCTCAATGGCCTCGACCACGGCCGGATGATTATGCCCGAGGATCATCGGCCCCCAGGAGCAGACAAAATCGAGGAATTCGTTGCCATCCACATCAAAGATTTTCGAACCAGCGGCTCTTTTGACAAAGAGAGGCTCGCAGCCTACGGATTTGCAGGCCCGCACCGGGCTGTTCACTCCGCCGGGGATAAGCTGCTGCGCCTTTGCAAACAGGGTATGCGACAGGTCGGTCTTCATGTTCCTGGCCTCCTTGACTTCTCAATGGTTGGATGGTCCCGCGAAAAAACTGCGGACACATGTCAATGACTCATAACAGAACGCCTATGACAGACGCCACCTGTCTCCGGCGAGCGGAAAATATAGCAGGCTGTCGCCACGCTGTCAAAATTCTTTCAGGGACAAAAAAACAGCACGCCGAAAAACCCTGTGCTTTTCAGCATCCTTTCCCTTGACACGACAAAGCTGTTCGTAGCAATATGAGGGGCAGGAGCAAGTAATCGGAAGGATTATTCCACCAGACAGAACCATGCCAGGAGGCGACATGGAAATACATGACCCGAATCTTCATCTGAAACTTATGGAAATGTGCGACTGTTACCTTGGTACAGACTATGCCACCACCATCCAGAAGGTTGCGGATGCCCCTTCCGCCGACATCCAGGAGGACGCCCTCCGTTATCTGGCGCTTGCCCTTCTCTTCACCCTGACCGAGCAAGCCCGGCAGCTTTCCGTCAAACGGAAGAAAGACAAGATTACTGTCACCATCAAACACGATGACGAAAAGATCGCCCTGCGCCCGCCGACAAAACCTGTTTTCGACAAAATCATCGCCATTATGCGCACCATCCTCCATCTGGACGAAGACAAGGGGGGCCTGCCGCTGACCCTTGGCCTTAAGAACGACCAGATCGAGGTCCAGGTAAAAATCGAGCGCACCGCAGACAAGGAAACGCTCAAGGTGAAATTTCCTGAGTTGGGCTGAGCGGTTCGGCCCGCCCTGCCGACAAAAAGCTGCAAGCGGAAAACCTTAGGAGCCGGTGATGACCAAGAAAAAAAGCAGCCCCGAAGAAACAGCGCCCTGGGAGCTTAAGTCCCTGCCTGTCGCTCCAGTCGGCGCCAAACCTGCGGATGCCGATCTTAAGAAAATCATCCGCAAGAACTATCGCGAACCCATTCTCGACGATGATACGGTCTGCGCCGAAATCGATGGCCACATCCACCGGGTCTGCGATGTCGGCAGTCGCGGCCTGGGTCTCATCGTCCCATCCCTTGGCGGTTTTGTGACGGGTGCGCCCTACAGCGTCACGCTGCATGTCGGTGACAGCACCATTGCCCTCCGGGGAAAAGTCACCCATATCTCTCCGAGCGAAATCTCTGGCGAGTGCCACTGCGGCATCGAATTCATCGACCTGAGCAAAAATGACGAGCACACCCTGCAACATTTTCTGACCACCCACCACGCCAGACTTTTTGGTGGGACAAGCCGCCCTGCCGATCTTGGCATGGATTGAACCGCAATCTCATCGTGGACCAGGGAAAGAATGGCGGCAAAAAATAAAGACGACATCATGGATGCCCTCCTAAAAGGCTCATCGGAGGACGCGGCGCATGAGACTTCCTCCCTTACCAAGCTGATTCATCGCACCGGAGAAAAAGACAGCTCCAAGCATCCTGACGGAAGCGCATCAGGCGCGAATCAGAAAAAAAAACCTGGGGACGACAGCAAGAAAAAATCCACGCACTATCTTTCCGGAGAAATTTTCGCTGATCTGGATGAGGCGAGGGATAAAATAAACGAACTTGTGCACCAGCGTTTGAAATCCCGTGTTTCAAAGTCCCGGATTGTCGATCAGGCGCTCAGGATGATTCTCAAGGAATTTGAGGAAAAAGGCGAGAAAAGCCACCTGATCAAAGAGATATTGAAAGATATTCGTCAGAAATAACAAGAAGTTGGCCCGAGCAGGCCCGGAGACTTCACGATGATAATCACTTGCCCCCATTGCAAAAAACAGCACAATATCGATGAAAAAAGGATTCCGCCCAATGTCAAAATGGCTCGCTGCCAGGGCTGCGGGCAACAGTTTCCCCTCGATATTCCCCGCGAAGAACCTTCTCCCCCCCCGCCACAGCCCGCGACAATTGAGGCCCCTGTGGCCACGGCCCCTGCTCCCGGCCCCGCAGCTCCAGCCAGCCAGGAAACCAGAAGAATCGGCGTTTCCCTAAGCAAGGGCGGGGTCGGCAAAACCACCACCTCGGTGAATCTCGCCGCCGGGCTTGCCTTGGCGGGCAAAAGGGTTCTCCTGGTTGACACCGATACCCAGGGGCAGTCAAGCTTCATGCTGGGCGTGAAACCCAAGGGCGGCCTTACCGAGCTGGTGACCGGCGAGCTGCCCCCCGAGGAGGCAATCATCCAGGCCCGCAAAAACCTGTGGATCCTGGCCGGAGGCAAATCCCTGGCAGGCCTCAAACGCCTCATCGACCGCAAGGACTACGGCGGCGAGCTGACCATTGCCGAGGCCCTGACCCCGCTGGAAAAAGACTACGATTACGTGGTGGTGGACACCTCGCCGGGATGGGATCCGCTCACCGTCAATGTGCTCTTTTATGTCAACGAACTGATGACCCCTGTCTCCCTGGAGGTTATGTCCATCCAGGGGTTTGGCGAATTTCTGAAAAGCATCGCCTCCATCCAAAAATTCCGCAAGGAGGTCGATCTCCGCTACATCCTGCCCACCTTCCGCGACATGCGGATAAAGAGAGGGACCGAGTTTCTGGAGGAAATTGAAAAGATTTACGGCGAGAAAGTCTGTGCTCCGATTCGCTACAACGTCCGTCTGTCCGAAGCTCCGGCCTATGGACAGACCATTTTTGAATTTGCCCCAGGCTCCAACGGAGCCCAGGATTACCGCGAACTTGTCCGCAAGGTCACTGGCGAACCGGATCTTTTCACCTGAGCCAACCCCACATCCCAACAACACCCAGTCGGCGCCTCAGCACAAGGCCGGGGAGGTTTCTATCCATGGACTTTGAGAGCAAGCTGATTCCCATTCTGCGCGAGGGAGTTGAGATCGTGAAGATGATTTCTTTTAAGAAGTTGAAAGAAGCCCTGGCGAAAAAACATCCCGACCGGGAGGCCGCTTTCATCGCCAAGATTGCCGGGGCACTGATCAACACGATCTTCGGCGCCCCAGCTTACGAGGAGCCCTTTGCCGTGTTCGCCCGAAACCACGCAAACCTCATTGCCCACGAACAGACCAAGGTTGGCTCCATGCTTGAGGATCTGCGGATTCCTCTCACCGACGCCCTCCGCATCCAGTCCCTGTGCGATCACCAGGAGGGCCAGGACAGCACCGCCACCCTCCAGCAGGCGCAAGTCCTGGGAATCCTCCTGGCTGACCGTGACCTGCCAATGCCCCACAGCTTCATCGAGCTGGTCCGCAAGCTGGGCAGCGCCTTTGGCTTGCTGCTGCCACCTGTGCCCAACACCAAAAAGGCAACAACGCATTAAAGTCTATTCAGCCTTCGAGCTCGTATTTCTTGATCTTGCGCCAGAGGGAGACCCGGTCAATGCCCAGGACTTGGGCGGCCAGGCTCTTGTTATCCCCGTGTTCCTTTAATACCCACTCGATATAAGCCCGTTCCTGCTCAGCAAGGTTCGGGATCCCGCCGCTTTTCCGGCGGAAGGTTTGGAAAGAGGCGCCACGGAGATCTTCGGGCAGGTGGCCGACCTCAATGGTCTCGCCGCTGGCCAAAGCCACCCCCCGTTCGATGATGTTTTCCAGCTCCCGGACATTGCCCGGAAAATCGTAACGCAGCAGAATATCCACCACCTCCGGGTCGATATTGCGCACCTCCTTGTGCATCAACACTCCGTATTTCCTGATAAAATGCTGAATCAAAAGGGGCAGGTCGTCCTTGCGCTCGGCCAGGGGCGGGATCTGGAGCGTCACCACATTGATTCGGAAGAACAGATCCTGCCGAAAGTTCCCCAGCTTGACCTCTTCTGGCAGGTTTCGGTTGGTTGCCGCGAGAAAACGGACATTGACCTTGATCGGCGTTACTCCGCCGAGATGCATCACCTCTTTTTCCTGTATCACCCGGAGGAGCTTCACCTGCATGGCCGGAGAC
>Ga0315272_10000462_pt1 | contig 20354 bp, 37 predicted proteins | sample C3_middle_MG_FD_203918 | JGI IMG/M metagenome (GOLD analysis project Ga0315272, IMG submission 203918) | Sediment microbial communities from Yellowstone Lake, YNP, Wyoming, USA - C3_middle | ecosystem: Environmental > Aquatic > Freshwater > Lake > Sediment | place: USA: Wyoming | collected...
TCTCTTGTGAGAAAAAGAGTTTTTGGCCTTTTTCAAGAGGAACCATGGAAAAAAGTAAAGAGGGGAATAAATAAACCTCTAAGGAAAAACTTAAATATTCCGGAATTCTTAATCCCATGGAATCCCAAAATGAGACCCCAAAAAAGGAAATAGAGCTAAAGGAAGCCCTAGAGGCTGGACTAATCCACGGAAAAATTGGTGAGGCGCTAAAAGAGTTCTACGAGTGGTATGATTGGAGATATGTAATGCCTGTGCGTATTATACTAGGCGAGGATTATATTACAATACTAATCGAGTACAATATAGAGGCTGAACTAGAGGAATGTGTAGAGGCATGTGTCAAAAATGTAAAAGAAGACTCATTGGCTGAAGAGTTGAACGACCATGAAATTAGAGCTGGTTGCTATGATATGTGTGACGAGGACATATCTAGGGATACCAATAGTGTATTTGGCGATATAAGGTGGGAATTGTTTAAATGTCTTGATAAGCACAGGTTAAATTATAGCTGGGAGGACAGCTGGGATTATAACGTCAAGTACTTGGCTGTTACTATAAGGCTCTAAACTTTTTTCTCGCTTTTTACCTTTAGCGCAATGTTTAAATATCTCGCAAATTCCTAATATCATGGGTCGGAAATATTGGAACCGAAGTCGAGAGTTAAGGAAATTAATCGAGGTATTGCGGGCCCAAGGCGTTACCAATGTAGAGGAATTAACGCGGCAATTTGTTGAATTTGTCAAGGGATACGCCGAACAACTACATATTAGACCGCTAAATAGGTATGAGGTTGAATATATTTGGGTCATGTTGATGGACTGATTTTCAATTCCCTTATTTTTTCCCATTTTCAATTCTTTTCTTTAGCCCTTCAGGCAAAAATTTAAATATGGCCTCTTAACATATAGGCCATGACCTCTGAGGGAGACCCCACGAGAAAATTGAAAAGGGAGAACAGAAAGCTGAGAGAGCAGTTAGAGCTGGCAAGATCTGAGGCGGAGACACTTAGACAGAGAAACGAGGAACTCTTACAAAATTGTAGGACAATGGAATCTATAGTTAGGAATGCGTATGGAGATAAGATAAGTGTTGACTTTGACAATTTTAAGTTATGTACAGGCGAAAAATGTGTAGAGTTTGCTACATATAACGAACTGTTAATCGCCTTGAAAATTATCAAACTATTCCTGTAAATTTTTAGATTTTTTCTCTGCCTCTTTCTTTTTCTCCCTTAACCCTTCGGCGAAAAGTTTAAATACCTCTGTTTCACCTTTCTGACATGGAATCCCAATCCACTCAAACCAAAAGGCTTGAGGAAATGTATATCACAGCCTACTGGCGGAGGACAGGAATGGGCGGAATCAGCCATCCCATCGCAATGAAGTTTGACGGCAATAGGCTGAGAATAGTACGGCCGACTCGGGAGGAATACAGCCGTTCACACAATCATGGCACATGGTATTATTTGCGTAGTGAGGTGGACATTTTGCTGTATTTAGAGCAAAGCAATAGCGGCAAGCGCTCGATAATATTGTCAATCTGCAATTTGCCGCAAGAAATATGTGGTCGTGTCGTTGATACTGCCGAAACGTTATGGGTCGGCACGGATAGCTATACGTCAGACGTCGAAAAAGCTCTAATCCTCCTTCAATTCTAACCCCATTTTTTCTTGCGTGATGAAACGTCCGCTGGGGTTCAAGCCCCTCGAAAGAGGGGGATGTGCTGGAACCCGCCGCTGACCTCTCCCTTTTCCCTTTTTTAGGTTATTCCGTCTTCCCTACTGTCCATCCTTCAGGAGAAAATTTAAATACTCTCTTGATTCATTAGGGTCATGGAAACCAAAACCCATGTAATGGCTTATCCGGAGGATAGGCTGGTGTATAAAGAAATGCTTGACGTTAAGACGGAGGTGTTTCTGCCTGAATATGTCGTAAAGGCTGTAAAAGAGCGTGCTGAGGTATTAGAGGCAGATGTATCCGTCAGAGCATGGTGGCCGTATTTGTATATATTCATCGAGAAAGACATTGGCAAAGAGGTGGATGATTGTTATGACATTGCGTGGTCTAAGACGGAGGGGGACGCTCTTGACGATTGTGAGGAAAAGTGTGGCGAAAATGAGGAATGCCACGATAAGTGTATGGACGTGTGGAAATATGAGACCTATAAGGGTTGTGCTGAGGACATTGGCGATGATATAAGGCCGTCTATAACTAAAACTATACAGGAGCTGGAGGACGTATTTAAAATTTATGGTATCGAGGCAGATATCGAGACGGAGTGGTATCATGACGTGGTGGAAATCAGGATAAGATTGAAAGGTTATAACGAGTTGGTTCCCATGGACATAGGGAAAAACCTCCTTACACATATTGTCGAAGCTTCTATGGCAAAAACCTATACTGATATCGAAATGCTTACGTACAAAATAGTGATGCCATTAATAAAGTATTATGGTGTTGATGGATTTGTCAAATTAGTCCAAAATGTTGACAAAAGCAAAACGTATATTTCATATGTATATGATAAACTCGATAATATGCGTAAGTATGAAATAACCATCGAGTACGGTGATGATAAAATTAAATTCCTAGTGACAGAGGAAAAAGGCGAAAAGGATTGGATAATTACGGATATCATGGTGATATCCATATTGAGCCAGGTTGCCGACCTAACCCCCTCCTAATTTTAATTCTTCTCATTTAGCTCTTTAGGAGAAAGTTTAAATATCTCTTCTTTTTTCTCTCTATTTGTGAAAACTGGGAAACGTGGGAGACCAAAGGTATTAAGAGAGTATGTTAAAGTTCCCGTCAATTTAGAGCTAGAGGATATCCAGATAATTGATAAGCTTGTGGCTGACGGCATGTTTCTAGACCGCACGGATGCTATACGTTTTGCGATTAGATATGCATTTGCGCAATTCTATCCAGAAGACATTAGAGCAATACCAGGACGGAGAACAGACACACGAATAGGCAGACCCAGCAAGGATCCCCTTCAGAGAAAAGCTTAAATACTGTCTAGAACCATAAGGGTCATGCCAAGTCTCAATGTAGAAACCGGAGATAATGGAAAGATTGAGATAAGTACGTGCATGGCGAATGGATGTATCGAGTATTATGAGGGCGAGAAATGGGTGAAATTCAGATATAACGAGAACATAAAGAGAGACAATGTCGATGGGCAAGTAGTAAAGGAATTTGACCTTATGAAAAGACAGAAATATAAAGAGTATGTCGATAGGTTTGTAGAGGGCCTCACTGATAGAATCGACGTAAACAATCTCCATGAAGCCGTAAAGGATATTTACGGTGTGTATAAGGCATTTATGGATGAATATTCAAAAGGGCGTAAATATATAGGTATGAAGATAAAGGGGTTAGGTTTTAGGGGTATATACGTGGTCTTCCATATGAGGTATGAGGAAACTGAGGGCAAGTATCATGTAATTATTCAGTTAGAGGCTAAAAAGGATGGAGAGGAATTGTCATACTACTTTGACGGTGAGGTAAAAGACCCATACGTAGTTATTCCCAAGGAATTCATGAGGACGGCAGGTTTGCTTGTGCTCTTTTCTGAATACATCAACAAGCCGCCTTTAGAGCAGAGCCAGGATCAGAGTAAAGCTTAAATACCTCTCTTTTTTCTTATTTCTTCATGGAGAACGAAACCACAAACGAGAATCTCAAACGTATGATCGATGAAGACATACATGAATACCTCAGACACTTGGATGATACGGCTTTTGAATTGTTGGCATGGATGAACAGAAAAGACCATGTTTTCAAAATAGTATTAATTCAAGGCGAAATATGTATCCAAGGCACTCGCACGGATAACGTATACAAATGCATAGATAAGGATAATGTGAATAGGCCACTCGGGCAGATCATGGATGACTTCTTTAGCGACAAGAGTGTGCTTAATGAGGGATTAAGTGTGATTCTCGACGATATAGCGGTGTTGATCCGTAGGCAGTAAAGTTTAAATATCAGCTTTTTTCTTTCTTTCTCATGTCATACTTGAGGAAAATACTTTCCCAGGTGGATTCAAGTCTCTCAGCAAACCTAATAGCAGAGCGGTTAGTAAAGATGTGCTTGGAAAACCGCGAATTATGCAAAAAGTATGTCTATGCTTGAAAGGCCAATATTCTTTTCGGTTCGTAAAAACACATCTTTCATATCATGGCGTCCATACAACGATTTTTTCAACTTCTCAAATGTGTGTATCGACGTTGTTTCCGAGGAAGAATTTATGATTTACGAAGGACAATGTATTTCGGTACAGAGACTGGGACAGAAGAACTTAATATCGGCAACCAGGTATAAGAGGCTTAAGAACGGAATTTATATTCTCACCGAGGAAAAGGATGGACGCTACATATTCCGATTCATCGCGCCCCTTCGGAACAAAACTTAAATAGTTTCTCGGAAAGCTGACGGTCATGAAGGTGTGGATCAACGCTAGTACATGTGTAGATCGCTTTCTCAATGCATACGCTAATTTGTCGTACGAGGAATTGAATGGAAAGAGTTATCATGATGATCTGTGTTCTGTAGAGTGTAATGATAACATAATCCACGCCATAGCGTATGGAATTTCCGCGGGAAATAGGTATAAGTTAAACGAGATTTCGGTGACAGTATGGTGATGATACCACAGGCTCACGAAATCGCCGAAAAAGTATACAAACAGTTTGAGGGCAAATGTGTATTGACATGGGAAATAGTCCAGTATGTAAAGAAGCTCGGATATAAGGCGCCTTCACGGACTACATTAGTCGCACTCAGATATCTAGCCGCTAACGATAAGATGCACATGTATAAATTTTACAAAGATTACGCGATATACTGTTTCGGTAAGGAGTACAAGGATGAAAACCTATTTGACCACAAAGAAATAAGGAAATGTATAGAGCAGAATCTGCCAGTATTCAACCTTGCGGACATAGTTGAATGCGTAACTGGAAAGAAGGCAGAAGGGCGTAACATAATACTCCATCTAGACACGCTCTTTGAGCTAATGAGGATGATAAGGGAGAGAAAGATACGGTATTTCATAGTGACTACCGACGCTAAGAACCGCCTCAGAGTCCTGGTAGACAAGCAAATCACTGCCGAAGACCTTCAGAGAAAAGCTTAAATACCACCTCGTTCAGTTAGGGTCATGCCCAAAAAAGAAACCCCGGACGGATTCAACCGGGAGGAATGGCTGGCTAAGGCTAAGGAAAAGGTGATGGCCCAGGCCTGGGGAACCGGAGTAATATGGAATAACGGAACGCTTTTCGTAGAGCTAGTGAGGGTAAATGACACAGAGGATGTGATGGTAAGGATAAGGACGCCAAAGATAGGTAATGCTGTAAAGTTGACGCGGAGGGAGCACATTGATGCACTCATAGAGCTGGCTAAGGCGATAGCGAATAACGAGAGGAATGTGGCCGATAAGCTAGAGGCGATAAAGGAGATACTCCGGACTAGCGGAAAGAGGCAGGTAGACGAAATATGAACATAAAGATACCGGACGACGTAGTTGAAAAGTACAAGAAAGCGAGGGAGCTAGTAGAATCGGGAAAGGAGAAAGCTCTGGCGGTAGTGCTGGGTACATCAAACGGAGTAAAGTATAGGGTCACAATACGTAGGGGTAATAGGGGAGTGATACATACTCTCGAAATGATGGAGGAAAACAGCACCATACCGGTACTGAAGGTCGATCTGCTAGGCAATTGGCAGGCAGTAATCGATAGCGCAGATTACGTATTGTCGAACATGGGGATGGAGGACTTCAGGGAGGTGGCAAAGTTCGTGATGGAGCACTTCTCCGACCGGCCTCGGGGATCCAGAACGAAAGAAATTTAAACATTCCCCTTTTTTCTCTTATGGACGTCCAAACTGTCCCAATCGACGCTATCGTAATTCCCGACAACTACATTCTGACGCTCCATAAGCGCAATACGTGCGAGGCTATCAGGGTCTCAGGGATAATGATGCCCATCGTGGTTCGGAAAGAGGGAGACAGATACGTCCTTATCGATGGCTATGAGAGGATCCAGTGTGCTAAGGAGTTCGCATGGAAAGAGGTACCCGCAATAATCACAGATGATCAACGTGTTGATGTCCTGAGGTTAGCCCTAAACTACGTAAGGGGTAGGGTTTGTGGTGTCGATGTGTTGCTTTACACATGGCAAATGGCGCAACAATACGATGTGAGCGTTCTTGCGAAAATTTTGGGCAGAGAATATGACACGATACGGAGGTACAAAGCCGCGGCTGAACACTTCTTGGCCTTGGGCTTCAGCAAAGAGGAAATCCAGGAACTGCACAGGCAATGTATATCATTGCGCAGGATCCTGAAATGTATCGATGAACCAGATAAGAAGGGATTCCTAAATTGCCTAACATACAGACCGCTTAATAAGAAGGTAAGTCCTGAGCTGGTGAAAATGGCGGCTGAGATGGAAAAGAACCCTGAGGTAAGAGCGGCAGTAGACGTAGTAGAGGCATTGGGTAAAGACAAAATAATGGGCTGTGTGCAAATCTGGGATCTAGCCAAGAAAACGATATGTACCAGGCTAGAGCAATATAAACACAAACTGCTACCCGAGGATCTAAGGCTTCTTGAGGAATTATGTCAGTGAGATATCCACGTTGGGTAGAGGTATGCGGTAAAAGGATATCGATCCCCGACGACATCAGGTATGTCAGCTACATGGAGGAAAAGCTACCGATTGATTTCCCCCAATACTGTAGATCCGAAACCACGATTACTTTTCCCAATGATGCGGATGGTAGCTTAATCCGTCTGGGAGCGATTAGGGTAGGGAGAATGTGGCTCCCCACTGTTTTTAAAACGAGGCCGGGTCACATGGATTGTAGGGAGAGGGGCTCGATATATACACGCAATGTGTCCGTCTTTGTTCACTACACACTGAGATACTGTCAAAGAAGTGGGTCTAAAACCAGGAATATAACCGTTGATTTTAGGATGGCGGATTATTTCAATCAGAGGATCCTGAGGCGGGAGTATTTGAGGTGGCTAAGGAGGCATGGCATATCCATGAAGTGCATATACTCATTGCCAGAGACCACACAAAGGAGGTTGATAATGATGTTCTACGTCTGGTATCTATCCAGAAAAGTCCAGACACTTTTTGATAGGCTACTTTATTTCATTACGAACTTCTTTTATGGGTTACTATTTGCGTCTCAGAATGTAAGAGGTGTAACGACTAAGGTAGAACTGCCGCCATTAGGCATTGTATACATTGCATGGGGTTTAACAACGAGACGCTATGCCAGTAATTATGTGTACGGGCAATACTGTAGATGTGACCAAAATGGTATAGCTGATAAATGTGTAAACGTGGTAACTCCATATAGATCACTGTATAGGACACCATGAAGCTTATAAAACTAGATTATGACGGTACATCTAGAAAAGAAATAGCTGAGTGGATAGACTTTGCATCTGAGATTACTGGTGTAAAAATAAAGAGAATAACAATGTTTCCCAGTAGAAATGGAGGTACCCATGTTTATATCTACACATCAAATGATGTAACTGATATTCAAGTGTTTTTATTCAAATATTATGCTAATGAGGACAGAAGGAGAGTAAATGCTGACATAAGGAGGTGGAAATATGGATATCCGAAAGATTATTCATATCTATTCTACGCATATATCAATAAGCCTAAGGCAAGTACAACATTACCCAATGAATTTGAGTTCTTCATTCATGTATTGGCCATAGCTAGTGAACATTACCCATTAGGTTAATGATATGAATTTAATATTTGATATTCTGAATAATGAATATCTGATTAATAATTATTATAATGTATCATATTTATCTACATACATATTATATAATACTACCAACCATAGAAAAATAAATAATAAACTACTAGGAAAAGCGGGAACCCGTTCCCGCCCGGAACGTTCCCGCCGTGAGGTTCGGCTTTCCACTCCTGTACAGGTATTATTATATATATATACTACTAGTAGTAGGGGGTGGGCGGAACGCGTTCCGCTGAGCAATGCGTTCCCGCCGTGGGGCGTTCCCGCCGAAACGCGTTCCCGCCGTTGCCATGGTAGTATATATAATATACTACTACTAGGGGTCGGGGTCAACGCGTTCCCGCCGAGAACCCGTTCCTGCCGTCCTCCCTTCGGAGTAAAGCTTAAATACTCCTCTTTTCTCACTTATTCATGGATGAAATACTTAACAAGATAAACCAGGTGATGTCAAAAGTAAGGGATAAACATACAGAAAAAAGAAAGGACATAACGATATCAACTATTTCCGGATGTTTAAGAGCCGCATATTACAGAGTCACAATAGGGAAAGAGATAAGTGAAAAGATGATAATAGGCTCAGAACAACATGCGTTTTTCCAACGCCATTTTAAGGAGGAAATGGCTAGGGATGGATACACATGTTATGATGAATATGAGCTTAGATATGGGGTAGTTAGAGGTAGAGCTGATATGTTATGTGAGGGAGATGATGATGGTATAGTGTTTGAATTTAAGTTTACCAGTATGCCGTACAAAAATAATCCCTTCTATCCATTCTGGTACAGACAGCTTCAATACTATGTCGCTATAGCTAAGAAAACTAGGGAAAGAAAGTGGGTGGGCGTATTGATAGCCTCAGCCTTTGACTTATCCAGCTGGTTGGTGGATGTGGTTGATGTGCAAGATCCGGATGCTGTGTTGGATATGGCTAACGAGAGGTATGAGCAATTGGCTAGGGCGTTTGAGGCCAATAATCCACCTTTGCCGGAAAAGGGAAAATGGTGTGAGTTATGCAATTTCCGCAATTACTGCTTTAATCAGAAGCTGGTATGATCATAAGGACGGCCAGATCCCTAAGCTACGTATTGATTGCCCGGCAAATATGTAGAGTTAATGAGTGGAATTGCGACGTTACAGGAGCTGTGGGCGATGCCGATGCATATATTGGGTCTCAGTACGATGTTGCATTTAACCGTTTTTGGATTAGGCCCAAGAAATTCGTATACATGACGGTAGAGGGCGAATTTATATATGACAGCGGATGGAAAAAAGTAAAAGAGATATGTGACATGGTTAGGTGTTATGTCCCTACCAAATGGGGTAAGGAGCTGGTTGAATCTCATGGGATCAAGGTACAGGACGTAATACCTCATGCTTTGCCTGAGCCTATACCGGATCCGCCCAACACTAGGGCTGTCAGTGTGGTCTACCTCAATGCCCGTTATGAGTTCTTCTGCCAGTTTTTTGCCCTTTCTACATGCCAGGAGTGTGAACGTAAGGGATGGAGGTGGTGGCCTGTGATCAAGAAGGCATTCCCAGATGCCTTAGGTTTTGCGAGCGGCTGTGCACGTTCTGACGGAGCCATATCGTTTGGTAATGCATCGACGGAGGACGTGTATCGCCTACTAGCGCTAGGCAGAGTATATGCTAACCTTAGTACTCACGAGGGGTTTGGAATAAACCCTATCATGGCACTAGCAATGGGTACGCCTGTAGTTACTTGGGACATCCCCCTATATAGGGAAACTATGCCTGAGGCCGTATTTGTTCCTGTTAATGTCGAACAAAAATGCTTCGTGGATCAGAGGTATTTCTTAGAGCCTGGATGGTTCATATTTAGGTGGGGCAAAATAGAGGACTTCATTGAGGCAATAAAAAGAGCAATGAATATGAGTGTAGATTACGCTTCTGTGAGGCAGAGATACAATGCTCAGAGGCTATATACCAAATTCCTCTGATTGCGGATACTATCACTAACTGATAGATAATCCGTATTTTTCTTCTTGATCTGAATCAAACCGCCTCCCTTATTTTTAGAGCTAGATTTTCCGTATATACTCGCCGGGAATCAGACATATATGGTGTCCATTTTGTACGGGCATGCCGAGAAAAAGTGCAATAAACCGGGGTACGGCCAAATTCAACAAGCTCTACATGAGAATAATGACCACGGTAAAGTCCCAATTCCCGAACGCTCCCGACGAAGTTGTTGCCCAGCATGCCGCTGAGGGTGTGTATAAGTACGCCTCCGCTCTCGGGTACTACGAGGGTATGTGGAGGGGCTTCAAGGCGTATCTTGAGGGAAAGGGCACGACCAATGTGTTCCGCAACATAATGGGGCCTCTTAGGAGTGCGGTGATTCATCTATCCAGGCTACAGCTCACCGGTGCTACCGATGACCAGCTGGCGTCTGCCATAAACGCTCTGGGCTTTGACGACACTGTTAAGGGCTACCTCAGGGAGTACTTCGGCGTAAACGCGAGCAAGGTTAAGACCCAGTAATCACACTAGACAGCCGCAGAACACAACAACCCTTCCTTTTTTCGTTTTCCTTATACATTTGTCCAATTCCCTATACACCTCTCTCCATGCTACATTAACTGCGGCTCTCGGTATTCCGGACAATATATAGCGCCTCCCTATCCACGACGTCTTAAACTCAGCGATGTATATACCGTTTTCCACTTGCTTTATACACATCCTCTTAAGGTCGTTCATCAAAAGCGTCTTTACATAGTTCATCATATCTTCTCACCTTCAGCCTTGATAAGATCTTCGGGAGCCTTCATGAATTTCAAATCTTTAGGTGTAACCGGTTTCTTGCCCTTCATCATGGCCTTAAACCATTTACAATCGATGTACTTTTGCCGTATCTTATTTAATAATTCCCTGACATAGGGGGACGGTTCTCCGTCTATCAGTTCTTCTTCTTCTTCGTGGCTTATGCCGGCCATCTTGGCGGCTATTTTCATTGCTGACTTAAGATCAAAATTTTCTGACAGTATATTGTCGATTTGTTCCTCAGGTATATATTGTTTTAACAGCCCCATAAGTGCTTCACATTCCTCTTTGAACTCCATGAACTCCCTCAGTTCCTCGCTTTTTACTATTGGGCCTTTCGGTATTTCCTCGTTTATTGCTAATACGTCGTTAAGCGCCTCTTTCGCCATTTCATCGTCTAGGTCGATAACTACCTCGGGTTTCACCTTAGGCCTCTCTTTTTCCTCTACTTCTCCCTCTTCTTTTGTAATTTCCTCCTCTACTTCTTCTTCTACGTCGCTCATCTCCTCTTTACAAGTATCTTGATGTATCTGTCATTTCCATATGGCACAACCTCTATTGTGAGCTTATCCTCAGGAACTCCGGACTTTATGAGGCTACGCTTCATGCCTCCCAGGAATTCCTTTTCTGAAAAGGCTACCAATGCCGTGTCTTCCTTTATGTCTACCAATGGAGTTAGCCCTAATGCGTTCATCTTAGCGATAAACTCGGTTATCCGCCTGTCGGTTTGAGTTATGTCATTGACCGACATATGAATATCACCCCCACCAGTTTATAAGAATTGCGCTGGATAACAGACATAAATACGGCTGTGAACTAACGCTTCATGTCGGCGACTACGGGAATAGACCTGGGGTCGATACTTAGTGGGATAGGCGCTTGGCTGAGTAGCTTCTTCAACACGTTGGTACAGTACGCGCCGGTCATACTCACAGTCACCGTCGCTGGCTTCTTGATATACCGGTATGCCGGCGTCATAAAGAGATCGATTGGCCAGCTCTTAGGCCTCTTCTAAACCTATAGGCGAAAACTTAAATATCCCCCCACCTTTTTTCTTTTCATGCCTTCAGACAGCGAAGGCTCCTTCATCGAAGACTTATACAACGCCACAGCCTGGTTATCCTATTATGACGCCATCACGGAGGGAATATGGATCCTCTCGGTATCAAAACTGGCTGTATCTCGCTTCAGTAAGGCGCTGAATGCGTTAGAGGAATTATTTGGAGGGAAAGCTTAAATAACCCCACCCCTCTTTTTTCATGTCTTCCGAGGGTGAGAAACAGATAAGGGTCAAAAAGCTCAGGGTTGTAGCCGAGCAATTGGTGATTGAACCATCACAGATAATCATCAAACGTCCGAATAGAAAGAAAGGGGAGGAAGAGGAAGAGCTGGGTCTAGAAGGGGCATCACTAGAATAGAGATGCCCAAATACAGAGTAGAGATCGAGCTTGAAAATCAGGAGGAGCTGAAGAAGCTGTTATTTCCTCAGAGAGAAGAAGCGCCTAGGGGGACGTATGGATTTTACATAACGATGGCGAAATCTGCCGTTACATCAGCATGCCAGCAAATAGTGGCTGGAAACACGGAATCTGGGGAATCTATCGTAAAGGGGGTGATGCAGGAGCTGGCTCAGGCTAGGCAGAGGGCTGTTATGATAGCCGAAGAGGAGGAGATAAACGAGGCAATGAAGAGGCTTAGGGAGCTGGCGGATAAGCTGAAAGGAGCAGATCAGATCCAGGCAATTGAATTCTGTTGCAATTGGCTAGGTAAGACTGAATGCCCATGATGGCGATAAACCAATGCACGAAGCAGAGGATTGAAAACGGTATTTTACACATAGATGTAGACTTGGACTGTGTAGTAAAATCAATGGGGCAGTCCGTACCCATAAAGTCCTCGAAATACACACTTAATGGTAGTACCCTGACAATAGAGGTGATTCCCGACATGGAAAGCATATTAAGCCGTGTTATGAATAAGTAATGTGCAGGCTCTTGCTGGACTCGGTATTGGTGAAACAATATCGAGCATAGCAGACCGCGTATTTTCCATAGCGAAAGAGGCAGGACAGATCGGATACGACGCCTTTAAAAAGGTTTGGCCTATTCTTTCGGATCCTAAGAAAGGTGTTCCTCTGGCAATAGTAGCGATTAAGGCAGTTGAGTACTTTGCTCCTGACCCCAACTTCGGCATCGATCAGCTTTCCGACTTCGCGGATCACTTGGCATCTTACGACCCGTCTCAGATTCTAGGCTCACAGCCCCAGATGTTCAATGTCAATTGGGATCAAATAAACCAATGGATTCCCGATGAACAATGTTCATGGGGCGACGTAATATGTGGCACCAGAAACGCTCTTAGGGCTCTTGCCAGGGGTTTGATTGGCGGGTTTGCCGCGATTGGTTCGTTTATATATTGGGGCCTGTGGAATTTGGCTTATTATGCCCTGAAGGCTCTGCTTTATCTAGGTTCGTTCATAATTAAGTATTTGGTCATACCGATAGGCAAAGCTCTGATGTCGATAATCGCCAACGTGTTCACGATAATCAAGAGGGCGTTCTGTGCGTATATACAATATGTAGCGCCGTATATCACGATATACCGTGCGGTGTCTGATTTGGCGGCTGGGAAGAAGCTGTGGGGCGGCATCGACATAGTTGCGGGTGTGGTGTTGCCGGCGGCGTTTGTGTCGCAGGACTGCGGATTCCCGTCGCCGTTGCCCATATCCGCCCCATCTGTTCCCTCCCCAATTAAGCAACCCGTATACACTTCGCCTCCCACATTCCGCTATGCCTACGACTACTACACGACGTACGATTATGCTTCTGCGGTGCTTGCGCTTAAGGTGGTGTCTGTATACGATACGCTTACCATATCAGAAGGCGGTAGCGGGATATAATGGGCTCCATAGCGATTAGGAGAGGTAAGACTGTATGGATATACGATCACGTATTCTTTTTTCGACAGCCCTGTACTGTCCCCCCGTAAGGCGGTTATAGTTTACGACTATCCGTTAGTTAGAGACTACACGTCACCGAACAGACAAAGCATAATAATGCCGTATGACCCAGTTGGGCTTAGGGAAAATGTTCCTTTAAGCGTAAGCCGATCGATATCTGCGTACGACTACCTCCGCATCTCGGAGAGCTTTTTTCGTGTAGACCGATCTCTGGTTTTTCCTGACAGAATAATCATACTAGATAGTGCAATACTTACAAAAGGAAATACCATTATAGCTAATGAAACAATTACAAAAGATTATATAAATTACAAGGGATCTACTCAGATAAACGCGTATGACGTGTTTTCTGATGATAACATATCATACACAAAGACATATTCGCCGATACTTTTTACTATATTAACGCGTAGAGTTAAGCCTAGGTATTTGACGTTCTCAATATCTGATTACAAGGTAATTAACGATAGTGGATCATACATTAAGGTCAAAGTTGTATTGACACCAGACCAAATTGCAATTAAGGACAGTGAATCATATATCAAGATCAAAGTCGTACTGACGCCAGACTACGTTACAGTTCGTGATAACATTTCCACTAAGAACACAACATTGTTGGTGCCGGATTATAGAACAATATATGACTATGTTGCCGCAATTAAAAGCACAAATGTAGTGGTATCTGACTACGAAGTAATATATGATAATATTAGTTTAGTTAAGATCATAAGTGAAATTATATCCGATTATAATACTATTTATGACTATATGCCTATTACAGCAAACAGAAGTATAAAGGCATTTGACTATAAGACATTCTATGATAATGCCAATTCAGTTAAAAGAACAGATGTAGTTGCATCAGATTATATAACGGTCTATGATGGTGTCAAATCGGTCAGAAGTACAAATATAGCTACATCGGATTATATAGCGGTATACGACTCGGTCAATTATAATAAGGCCGTACAGATTACTGCTCTTGATGGGCTGATAAGCGACAGCATGTCATACACCAAATCGTACTCGCCGCTTTTGTTCGCCATGTTGGCTAGAAAGGTTAAACCGAGGTATCTGACATTAAGTATATCTGACTACTTTGCAACTAAGGACAGCGGATCATATGTCAAGGTCAAGATTATATCGCTATCTGACTATAAGATCATATACGACATCACCAATTTAATTAAAAGTGCAACTGTAGTTACATTTGATTACATACCGCTTAAGGATAGTGAGTCATATATAGAGATAAGGGCAGTCACTGCATCTGATTCGATATTCTATGATAACGCGTCAATCAAGAAGATAACTCTATCAGTATCAGATTATAGAACCATATATGATTACGTAGCCGCAATTAGAAGCACAAATATAATGGCACCTGATTACTTTGTAATTAAGGACAGTGGATCGTATATCGAGATTAAGGTTGCATCGGTATCTGACTATAGGAATGTATACGACTATAGGCCTGTGGTTATAAATAGAACCATAATTGTATCTGACTATAAGACCATATATGACTACGGTATAGCGTCGGGCAGGAAGTCGATATCTGTGTCCGACTACAATGTAAGTAAGGACAGTGGATCATATGTAAAGATCGAGATTGTATCGCTATCTGACTATAAGACAGTGTACGATAGTGAGTCATATATAGAGATAAAGGCAGTCACCGCATCCGATTCCGTATTCCGTGATAACGCATTGGTTAAGAAGATATCTCTCTCAGTATCTGACTATAAGACCATATATGACTACGGTATAGCGTCGGGCAGGAAGTCGATATCTGCGTCTGACAGCAAGGTGGTATATGACTACGTTCCCAGCATGGATCCCAATAGTATACACTATGCATCGATCCATCCGAATCCCACTACATTCGGCATTTTGATATCCGACTATACCATTGTTCGCGACTCAGCTACTGCCACAAGTATGCATAAGACTGTGATGATTCTGGACGTAGTAGGAGTTAAGGATGGCGTGTCTATGACGGTAAGTGGGAGTAAGTCTGCGGTCGTTTTGGACGTAGTAGGAGTTAAGGATGGCGTGTCTATGAGTAAGAGGACTGTGATGGCATACGATAAGCTTGTCACGGACAGTGTGACTTTAAATAAGATGTAGCGGAATACACTATGCCTGTGTTCGGCGGTGTTGCAAAAGTCAATATAGGAGGTACAATTTACACTTTCGACAAGCTTTACGCCACGCTTTTCTTCGATAGTTCTTTAACATTCGATTCGGTTATGTGTACGTATTACAATGGATGGAAGTGCGGATCTACGCTAATACCTAAGGGAACCAACGGAAAAATAGGCTGGTATTTCTCAGATATACCGTTTGTAGATACACGGCTCAACTACACGCTTACATCTGTATCGTCATCTCAAATAACCGTTATCGCTGACCACGACTCAAGCTATGACCCTGCGGGTATTAAGATACCAATAAGCCCGGGCTACCTATATGCATTTGTATGGGAAAAATTAACAAATAACGAAGCGCTCGATGTATATTGTCAGGATAGCAGTGGAAACTATACGGGATATATGTACATACAGGGCCCCACGGTATTTTTCGCTTACCACGACCCGATATCCGGCGCTGACAATGGAGGCTGGGGCAACTGTGACTATGTGACTGCCGAGATGGTCACGCAACATGATTTTACCCATTCCCCGTCGCTTCTGCAGATATCATCAACGTCGTATATAACCACGATACCTGTCGCTCTTTTTGCATCGGGCAGGGGAATATTGCCAGGTACGAGGAAGCAGATGATAACTGCCATGTTAGACCTTAGTTCTGTAAAGCTGTAAAGCTTAAATAGTGGTGCCATCATAAACATATGCCCATACCCGTACGGGATAAGGACGTACTTCTCGACGTACCTCAGTTCTTACTGAAAAAGATGATCAAAGTGGATCCGTCCCCAATTAGTGGGAGAGATGGTCAAGGCGTATACTACATCGGTAGGTTCTCAGATGTTTGGGCTGATCCTGATCAGAGGGGTAAGGACTTCTATTACGTCCATGCGGCGAATGTTCTCCCCGCCGATTTGCATGTGGTTAAGGATAAATTAGCCGATCCGCTGTTTTCTGGCGCCGCACAAGGTATGTGCAACTGGTTTGTGAACGACTTCTGCGGGCCCCAATCGACGTCGTATTCATGGACTAACTGCCTCGATCCGGCGTTTGAGGGATCTGGGTCATGTTTAACTCAGTCAGCTGTGTCCGGGTTCAACTACGGAACATGTAGGTTCACATCTTCATACGCCCCTGTCATGTATGTATTCTCCGGAGCTCCATCGAGCACCACGGACACGACGTATCTGGTGGCGTACTCGCCTCCGTGTCCGGTTGCTTCATCTACTCCTTCACTCAGCACATCCAAAATGTCGGGGAACGTCTTGCTTAGGGCGGTTGCATGCCTTGACACGACCAATTCGGTGGCATATGTGCGCTATACGGCCCAGGACAACAGTAGCAACTCGTACACGATCGCATACCTAGGACTTGGCTACATAGCGCCAGGCAGTCCCAACTATCCGGCATATTGGATACGCTACGGACTTTCATCGAGCGTTACAAAAGGGAGTACAGACTATTACTACTACATCTATACGATTGGGTTCCAGTACCAATGAGCATATATAAGCTTCTGAAAAGGTTTTTGCATGATCCTAACATAGTGGGCTTCTCTTTAGTCAGGAAGAAGGTATATATCAAGGCTCCCGCCACAATTCCGAATGAGTTGGGCGAGGCTGAGGTAATCGGTGAGCCAAAGCCCTTTTTTCTCCAGCCGCGAGGTTGCTCTCCAGACTTTGAAACGCAGGTTGAAGGAGCGTACCTGACTGCTCAGCACTGTATAGGCATCGATAATACAGGCAGTAACCCTGTTACATTAATGGACGGCAGTATGGCGGCTGTGCTTAAGGCCAATCCGTGGCAACCCCTGACTCTGTGGAGCTTAATAGAGTGCATGATCAAGTACTTCTTTACAAAGAAATGGGACTGTATCAACATAGATTGGGCATTGATTACGCGTGGTAATTCCAATTCAGCTAATCCGGTCGGTGCTCTTTCCGGAGGTACCGAGCCTCCCGGCCTTACGTTCTTCGCTCCATATGTTTCAAACCCAGAGGAATGGGTCGGTAAGCAAATATGCGGTGTATCATATGACTATGATAACAACGTATATGTCCAGAATACATGGGATATCGCAGATCTAGGTATAGTGAGGTACAACATCGAGGGTAATGTGTATCCCGTATTGGCGTGGTATGCTAGGGGCTTCTCGAAGCCAGGGTTCTCCGGCACGAACGCGTTCCCGCCGTCCTCCTGCCCCCAGGTTCAGGTAAAGACTATCGAGGCTAGGGATTCACTAGTCAAGGATAAGGCTTAAATATCCCCTCTTTTTTCCCTTTCATGTACATGCTCGGATTGGACGTAACAACGATATCCATATTGATAGGGATAGGCATTGCGCTTATTCACTATGCAATAAGGAGGAACTGGGTTGAATTGTTTGGGACTGGTTTTGCGTTAATCATCGTTGGGCCTACCATGCAAGTTCTTGGCTGTTGCGTAATAGCTGAGATGGGACTGTGGCTTGGCAACTTCGGCATATCTTACCTTATTGTATCGGCGATAATTGCCCTGTTCCTTGCGATAAGACATGGGATGAAGGTGTTCATATATCGCTTGGCGATAGATGCGGCTGGTGGGCCTAAGAATTCCACCGATAGAGACGTATATAACACTACATACTACGCCTATTGATGATCGCCTCAATCGTAATAACGGCAATTCTTTTTTCATACTGGCTGTATAAGAAGGCAACAAAATCTAGACCCCTTCAATTCCCTATTGACGTTCAAACTGGGGATGTAATTCACTCGGCGTTTGGTTCACTGCTGGCGAATTTATCCATGCAAGGCCACCTATTCGACGTAGCTATAGGCGTAGTTCTCTACCTGGCTTATGAGGTATTTGAGTGGATTGTTAAGAAGGATACAATGTATAAGGACATAGCGACGTTTACCGCTGGATACTTCATCACCCTTACCGCTAAGTTCATCCCACTGTGAAAAGCTTATATTTCTCCACAGTGTAGCTGAATATGCCGTTTAATACGACTTCAGCTCTATTCGATCAAGGAATTTATTTTGCATACGATTCACCAAATATTTACTGCCAAAGTAATACATCTGCTTCTGACTACGGCAACTGCTACAATACTTGGGGACAGGCAATTTTTGTTCAAACGGATACGACTAACTATCCCAAACTTCCATGTGAAAATAATAATACATGCATCAGACGCACCACTACTGCTGGAGTTAGGACGCTTGCAACGATATTCAACTACAGCGGTAAGCAAGGAATTCTACAGTATTTCTGGACTAGAACACACTCTTTACTATGGACAATTAGTAATAATGTAACATATATAAGATTTGTTGCTGTTCCAGCACCGTCATCAAGTGACGTTGAATTTTTATGGATGCTTCCGGCACGTAATTATGAAATTTCTTATTGGCCTATTTATGACCCGATTGGCAACCTTAAAGTATATAATAATCCATACACCATATCTTCAGGTAATGTGGCCGTGCTTAGATGGCAAGGTACATACTTTACTTCTACTCTGTATCTATTAATATCTGAAGAAAGTAATAACAACGTATGGTACGCATATGATACCAGAGTTGTTTGGGCATATGAGTCGTCTCCCCTTGCAATTATTCCGCTTGACTATAATAACGATTACGTACCATATAGTGAGTTGCGTAATGCATTCGGCTATGCATACACAGGAATCGACCAGCCAGGCTGGAATGCCCAGGACATAATATCGGTTCTTCGGGACATATTCCCCGACCGTGCATGGGCAGTATATGACGATATCCAGAAGATCCTGTACCTGTACAACCTCACAATGGACTACGTACCAGACTGGCTTATCAACAAGCTGGCTCCAGTAGGCGTTAAGGTTCTCCAGTCCCCATCAGATTCCTCAATAGCCCAGGCATGGGTTGATGCGTTAAATGCTAGAAACCTGCAAATACCGCCTCCTTCTAGTAGCGTATGAGCAAAGCAAATAATCCCCCAAATCCACCCACACCTCCGCCTCAGGGTCAGGTAAAGATACGCAAGAACAGAAAGTGGGTCAATGTTGCCCCTAAGAGCAAAAAGCAGAAGGGCATGTTCACTTACGTTGAATTTACAGATGATGACGGACTAGACACCTGGTGGATCGCTCCTCCCCAGGAGTAAGGCTTAAATACTTCTCTTTTCTCTCACTCCATGGGGTTCAGTGATCTCATCGACAATTTGGCGTTTGGACTGCTCGTAGTTGGAATATTTGTTGCTGTGTTTGCCATCCCTATCGCAATAGCCTACTTCACGTTTTCGGTTATTTCATCTCCCAGTATTGGCCCTATTATCAAAGGTGCTGTATTTGCGTTGTACACGATAGGAGTATTTGTAATTGGCGTATTCATAATCGGTTCTGCCTATGAATATAACAGAAAGTGTATTAGCGACCTGATCAAAAAATGCGAGAACGAGGTAGCATCTATATCTAACGACGTGAAGCATTGTAATGAAGATGTGCGTGGCCCCGTAGAGTCTAAGATATACGACGTGCTCACATGCCTGAGGGCGATTGAGGAAAAAGCTTAAATACTTCCCTTTTCTTAAAACCTATGTCGGCTCTGGATGAAGCCATATACTACGCATATGCTGGCATTGCTGTAATGATCGTGTTGCTTATAATATACCTGCTCTATGCAAGCTACTTCATATTTACGA
>Ga0315272_10000463_pt1 | contig 20353 bp, 14 predicted proteins | sample C3_middle_MG_FD_203918 | JGI IMG/M metagenome (GOLD analysis project Ga0315272, IMG submission 203918) | Sediment microbial communities from Yellowstone Lake, YNP, Wyoming, USA - C3_middle | ecosystem: Environmental > Aquatic > Freshwater > Lake > Sediment | place: USA: Wyoming | collected...
AACCGATGCCAGTCTGTTGGGCGCGGAAACTTTGCGTCAGGGTGATCCCGAAATGCGTGGCCCAGGGGGGCATCTTCCGCCCCAGCGGATTAGGGCCTTCATTACCGAGTCCGGCGATATCCCGGTGGATGGGAGAAAGATATTTGAGCAAGGCCCGTCGCCGCTTATCTTTACCGGCGAAGTAACGGCTGCTGGGTTGCGGCACAGGTTGGGCGCCTCGGCGCAGGTCGTGACTCTGCCGACTCTGTCTGGCGGGGGGCTTTCTCTGGTCGTCGCCCTTGCCCATTTGACAGAGCGTGGTGTCTCTTCGTTGCTGATCGAGGGTGGGGGGCGGTTGAATTATGCCTGCCTGCAACAAGGGGTTGTTGATGAGATTCTCCTCACCCTAACGCCGAAACTTTCCGGTGATCAAGGGGCGGCCTCCCTGTGCGGTGGGCTTGGCCCGCTGGGCACGCCGTTTCTGCCGCTGACTCTGGTTTCGTGCGAGGCTGCGGAGACCGGGGAGGTGTTTTTGAAATATCGGGTGCGCAAGGAGGAATGACCATGCAGCAGGAACTGGCGATCTTGTATTCCGGCGGGACCGATTCCCTTGCGCTTTATGCCCTGGCCAGCGTGGGGCATCATCCAGGCTTGGTCAGGCCGGTGCGTATCCATCTGCTCCACATGCTCAACGGCATGGGGCGTTTTGCCGATTTCCCCAAAAACCGTTTCCTGGCCGCGCAAAAAATCCTGTTGGCCAACGCCTCCGATCCTAAGAAAATACCGGAAGCGGAAATGGTGGAACTGGACATGGGCAGGCTGTTCCAGGGGTTGTGGCTTGACCGGTATGAAGAATACATGCCGCTTTACAACGGCAAAAATCTCGTTTGCGTGGCCTGCAAGCTTGCCATGCACGCCCGAGCCATCATTTATTGCCACGAGCATTTCGTGCCCCATTTCGTGGCCGGCTACACCAAAAAGCAGGGCTATTATCCCGAGCAGACCCCGATTTTCATGGAAAAGATCGGGGAGCTGTCTGCCCGTTTTGGGATCAGCACCACCTTTCCTGTGTACGAGGATTTTGATGACCAGATGATCACCCGGCATGTGCTGGAGGATTTCGGCCTGCCCTCCACCGGCGGGGGGGAGAGAAAATGCTTGTTCTGTCAGACCCTGACCACGGCAACAGAGAAGGAGATCGGCCAGTACCTTGATGACATGCTGTCGCGGGTCAGCGAGTATATCGAACATCGGTTGGCCGGGCGGGTTCGCGAGGCGGCCCTGTGTTTTCCGCCTGGTAACAGGAGCGTGTAGGTTTCAGGCGTTAATGGGCGCAAGGTATTTTGCAGGGTTGCGCCGGGTTTTGCGAATTTCACTCGTTATCTCCATTGGTTAGTCTGTATTTCTCCTGTCACGTCAAAAAAAATTGCCCCCCTTTCCCTCCTGGTAATGCCCCCACCATGCGGGGTTTGTCTCGGCAAATCATCCCGTTAGTTGTTTCTCCCTGCGTTGGCACCCAATTTGCTAAACAATCTCCCCAATATCAGCAGTGCGTTGGACATGATTTTTCTGCCTTCGCTCCGAGATCAAAAACGGGGGAAGGGTAACTGCTAATTTTTTTTGAGAGAGGAGAAGAGAAACGCTATGAAAAAATACCGTGTATTTTCGGCAATGCTGGCAGTTTCAGCTGTGGTAATGGGGGGCTCGGCGTATGCAGGTGAGGCGCACAAGGCGATCACTGGGCCGTTTGCGACCCCCATGGACGTGACGAAGAAATGTCTGGAGTGCCATGCGGACGCGGCGACGGACATCATGAAAACCACCCACTGGACCTGGGCCAGCGAGCAGGAGATCTCTGGCAAGAAGAGCAAGGTCATGCTGGGCAAGAAGACCGCCATCAACAATTTCTGCATCTCCCTGGATGGAAACTGGCCGCGCTGCACCAGTTGTCACATCAGCTATGGCTGGAAGGACGCCAAGTTTGATTTCACCGATAAAACCAAGGTTGATTGCCTGATCTGCCATGACAGCACAGGAACCTATAAAAAAGCGCCTCCGGCAGCTGGAATGCCCAACGGCTTCACCGGCAACCCTGAATTCGATGCAAAACCGGTTGATCTGGTGGCTGTGGCCCAAAGTGTGGGCAAGCCCACCAAGAAAAACTGCGTATCCTGCCATGGTTTTGGCGGCGGCGGCAATAACGTCAAGCACGGGGACATCGACTCCTCCATGGCCAACCCTACCAAGGCCATTGACGTGCACATGGGCTCCGACGGCCTGAATTTTCAGTGTACCGAGTGCCATACCACCCAGAAGCACAATATCAAGGGCAACTCCCTGGTGTTAAGTCCAAGCGGCAAGAATCATATTGACTGCAATGGCTGTCATGATCCCAAGCCCCACAAGAACGCCAACCTGAACAGGCATACCGCCACCGTGGCCTGCCAGACCTGCCATATCCCCACCTTTGCCAAGGCCATGCCTACCAAGATGAATTGGGATTGGTCCACCGCCGGTCAGGACATCAAGGTGGACGAGCAGGTGTTTGGCACGGAGAAGCGCGACGGCTACGATAAAAAGAAAGGCCATTTCACCTGGGCGAAAGACGTTAAGCCCGCCTATAAGTGGTACAACGGCCAGGCCACCGTCTATCTGCGCGGCGAGAAGATCGATCCTGCCAAGGTTACGGAGCTGAACGCGCCGGTAGGCAGCATTAAGGACAAAACCGCTAAGATCTATCCGTTCAAAGTGCATACCGGAAAGCAGATCTACGATAAGGAAAACAAATACTTTCTGACTCCAAAGGTCTGGCCGACCAACAAGGAAGACAAGGACGCTTACTGGAAGAACTATGATTGGGATAAGGCGGTCAGGGCTGGCAGCGAGGCATCAGGCCTGGCGTACAGCGGCAGCTTCGATTTTGCCCCCACCGTCATGTACTGGCGGATCAACCACATGGTTGCCCCGGCCAGCGAGGCTTTGAAGTGCAACGATTGTCATGCCGCAAATGGCCGTCTTGATTGGAAGGCTCTGGGTTACAAGGGCGATCCCATGAAGACAAAAGGCGCCGCCAGGATGAAGAAGTAACCTCTCTGGTTTTTGCATCATCCTGAAGCCCCCCTCCTCATCCCGAGGAAGGGGGCTTTTTTTTATGAGTGTGGTTGGCGACGCGCTAGAAAAACGTACCCGTAGATTATCAAGTTTGCCGCGACAAGGCCCAGGCCAAGCAGGTAGCGCAGCTCAATGGTGAGGTTCTCGGGGTAGAGCAGCAGGACAACGTAATGTTCGATGAATCCACCAGCATAGCCCGCCTCGCCGCCTCTTTCACGGAGAAAGTTCTCCAGCGGCGTAAGTGGACAGACCCAGTCTGCCCACTCGATTACCACCCCCCCCAGAGTACGGCGGCAAGCTGCACCCATATGAGGGCGGGGCGGCGTAGGACCAGTAGGCCGCCTAAAACGGTAAAAAGAGTGAAGGCGAGATGCAGCAGGAGGATGCTGTCAGCAGCTATGCGGGAGGTCATCTAATGTTCTCAAGAAACAGGGGGAGTGCCCCAGATTTCTTGCAGTTTTTTTTACTGGGCTTTTCAGGGAAGCCATTTAATATACAAATGCCCATTGGCATAAGCTGCTCCAAGAATTATCGACATGAGCATGGTAATTAGTGAAATCCACTTGGTAGCGATAAATACGGGTTCTCCGCGCTTGACTCGTTTCCATTCGTTTTTTAAAACGGTTTGGCTCTCTTGGATTATTTTTTCGACCAAGAAGTCGGCTGCTTCCGAATCCATAATCTCTTTTGAGGCAGTATATTTTCGCAAAGCCGCAATTGCAGAAAGCAGCTCTTGGTGCTCGGTGGGATTGAGTCGCAGTTTGATTTTTGCGTTCGCCATTTCCAATTTACAGAAATGTTCATCCTTCTCGGACAAGTACGCCATGATCTCCTGGGCGTCCTTCTCATGCCTCCTCATTTCACGGACGATATCAGTTATTACGAGAAAGTGAGAGATCAGTTTTGCGGTTTCACTTCGTAGACCATCAATCCACGCTTGCCGAAATTCTGAGGTTTTTTGATCTTTTGAAAGCACCACCATGAGAAAAGAGATTCCGCCAGCAATAGTAGCCGCCGAGATTGCGCCAATGGTAGCGTACGCTGGTGCTGGAATATCCAAATTGTTCCCCTCACTATTAATTTTCTCGTCGATTTTAATATCTCATACAATTCTATGTGGCAGGGAAAGGTAAGTCAAAGGGAAAATCGAGCAAGACTTGCTGTGTCACGCCCCATAACAGGGGGGATTCTCCATGTGCAGTCTTTTTTTTTGTGCTATGCTGAAAGCTAGCAGTAAGCCTTCCTGTCCGGCACAGAGCGCGATTACCAGGCAGATCATAAGGAACCAGCACAGGCCATGCGGATCAGCTGCGTAATCCCCACAAAAAACCGACCGGAGATGACTTGCCGGGCTATTGCCAGTGTGGTAGGGCAGGATACCGCTGTGAGCGAGATCATTGTGGTGGACGATGGTTCGACGGACAATACGGTTGCCTTTGTGGCTGCTCGTTTTCCCGAGGTGCGGGTGCTACAGCGTTCCGGTCTTGGCCCTGGTTTGGCCAGAAATGCCGGGGTTGATGCGGCCTGCGGCGAGGTGGTCATGTTTCTTGACTCGGACGATGTCTGGTTGCCGGGACATGTTGCAAGCCTGGTGCGAACCTTGGCCCGTGGTTTTTCGGTGGCCTATGGAGTGACAAAGAATTGCGATCAGGTCGGCGGTGGGGAGTTTTCCATCCCCGAGCCGGGCATGGTTGTGGAAGGAAAATGTCTCGCCGCCCTGGCCCGCTGGTGTTTTCTGGTTCCCTCGGCAATGGCCGTGAAGGCAGAGGCCTTTGCTGCGGTGGGCGGTTTTTGGGGCGGGGAGTTGGGCGAGGACTGGTCTTTTTTTATCCGGCTTGCCCAACGCTTCCCCTTCGGGTTTTGCGGGGAGGAACCCATCACCCTGCGTCATCTTCACCATGGCAGCCTGTGCAATGATGCAAACAATGAACGGCTTGAAACCCTGCTGGCTTCGGTATCCCTTGCCCTTGCGGAAACCGGGGCAGCGCTTGAGGATGTCACCCGTTTTCAGGCGCTGGCGAACTGGACCAGGCAGCAGGGGGATTGGCAGACCGTCCAGCAGTGGTATGTTTCGCTGAAACAGGAGGAGCTTATTTGAAACCATCCATATCCCCCCAGGACCATGCCCGGGTGCTGGCGGAGGGGGTTGATATCCCACAGCAGCAGCCCTCCTTTACTTTGCCCCTGCCGGAGGTCGGCATCTGCGGCAAGACTGTCTGGGTTCGGCTGCCCGAGGGACTGGTCCCTTTTTCGGCCCGGCTTGAAGTGAATCTTGCCGCAGAGGTTCGGGGCATCCATATGTCCCGCATGGAAGAGGTGGTCGCCGCCCTGTATGACCGTGAGTTCAGCGATCTGCGCGAGTACGGGTTGCAGCTTGGGGGGGAGATGATGGCGCGTCAGGGAGCGACCAGCGGCAGGGTGCGGCTTACCGGGCAGCTGCCGCTTATCAGAACGGCCAAGGTCAGCGGCAGACAATCGGTGGATTCCATTGCCGTCAGCCTTGATCTGAAGCTGAACGGGCAGGGAGAGGAGCTGAAAAGCGTGGCCGTACTCGGGGTTGGGGTGGCCCACATCACTGCCTGCCCCTGCACCCAGGCCTACAATCAAACCCTGTTTGGCAAAGAGGGTGAGGATTGCCCCCTGCCCACCCATTCCCAGCGCTCCCAAACTACCCTTTCCCTACAATCGAATGGGCTTACTCCAAGTATTGCCGAGTTGTTGGCTTGTCTGGAATCGGCCCTGCATGTGACCCAGGATCTTTTGAAAAGAACCGACGAAGCCCAATTGGTTTACACCTCGCACAGCCAGCCGCAGTTTGCCGAGGATGCGGTGCGGGAGGTGGCCCGGCGGGCAGGGGAGCGGTTCGGCAAGGCGTTGCCGCCGGAAACTCTGGTGGTGATTGAGTCGCTGAGCCTGGAGAGCATCCATATCCATGATGTTTGTTGTCGCTTGGAAACCACCTTGGCGGAAATCGTCAACTATTTGTAAGGGGGCATGGCAGCAGTGTCAGCGGCGACGGTATTGACCCAGGATTGGCTGCAAACGTACCCAGAGAAATTGCGCCAAGCCTTGAGCCAGGTCGCGCAACGCAGCGGGCAGCCCATGTATGTGGCGGGCGGGCCGGTGCGCGACTGGCTGTTGGGTGTGGCGGCCAAGGACCTTGATCTCACCGTGCCCAAGGGTGCGGTGGCTTGCGCCCGTGAGGTCAGTACTCTGCTGGGCGGCGCCTTTGTTCTGCTCGATGAGAGGGAGGACGTGGCCAGGGTCGTCTGGCAGGGGTACACCCTCGATTTTTCCGGGTTCAGAAATAACACCCGCACTATTGAAGACGATCTTGGCCAGCGGGATTTCACCATCAACGCCATGGCCGTTTCCCTTGATCCTGAAACCGGCACCCTTGCCGAGCGCACGGTTATTGATCCTCTTGGCGGCGTGGTCGACCTTGCGCAAAAATTGATTCGCACCCCGGCTGTGGCAAATCTGCTGGCCGACCCCTTGCGTTTGCTGCGGGCTTATCGTTTCGCGGCCACGCTTGATTTTGTCATCGAGCCACAGACTGAAACGGCCATTGGTGTCCATGGCGAACTGCTGATCGATCCGGCCATGGAGCGGGTGGCCTATGAGCTTGGCCTGATCATGGCCTCGTCTCGTGCTTGGCAGACGATCAGCCGCATGGCACAAAGCGGTCTTTTGTGGGTTGCCTTTCCGGAGCTTGTGGCGAGTAAAGGGCTTGGTCAGCCTGCCAGCCATCATCTTGATGTGTTCCAGCACAGTCTGGAGGCTTTGCGTTGCCTGGAAGATATCCTGCTCGACCCAGAGAGGTATTTTCCGGGGCAGGGCGGACTGTTTAGCGAAACGGCCCAGGGAAAATCAACTGCCTTGCTGAAATGGGCAGCCCTGTTCCATGATCTGGGCAAGCCGGAGACCCACAGGCTGGTTGAGGAAAAAATAACTTTTTATAATCACGACCAGGCTGGGGCCGCGATTTTTGAGGGTATCGCTGAAAGGCTGCATTGGCCCAAGGACGACCGTAATCGGGTGGCCCGACTTATCGCCTTGCACATGTGGCCCTTTCATCTCAGCAACGCCCGCCTGCGCACCGGGATCAGCCGCAAGGCCTGTCTGCGTTTGGTCAAGGCGGTTGGCGATGATCTGACCGGTCTCTTCCTGTTGGCCATGGCGGACAGCCTTGCCGGGCAGGGACCGGGCAAGCCCGAAGACATGGAGGAAAATCTGGCCGCGCTTTTGCGTGAGGTGCATGGGGTGTATGAGGAGTATATCCAGCCGGTATTCGCCAAATCGCCGCTGGTCACGGGCCATGATCTGATCGCCGTTTTTTCCCTGGAACCCGGCCCGATTTTCAAGGAGATTCTCGACGGTCTTGTGGTGGCGCAGGTGGAGGGGTCGGTGACGGACCGGGAACAGGCCCTGGCCTGGGTTAAAATCTTTTTAAAGGATGTGGCGGTATAAAACGCCGTGATTCAAGGTGCAAAAAATACAGATTATTTTGTGGAGGCCCCTAAGCCGTTGTTCAAAATGTGTCACATTAAATATTGCGATCGGCATAAAGGGCCGTGATAAAATGGTGAAAAATCTAAAGATTATTTCATGACGGCTCCTAAATAAGTTTGACTGTTTTTCAGGCCCCGTTGTACCCTGAATAAAGCAGATGGTGTCGCAGAAGCTGGGGGGTATTTTTTAAAAGCAGATCAACCTCAAGGAAGCAGGCCGCAACCATGAACGACAAGATTCCGCAAGGCCCGTACTGTGCTATTTCAAAATCGCTCACCAAAAAAGATTTCCTGACTACGATCAATCACCACATCCTGAGTTTTCTTGGCCGTGACCCCCAGCGGGCCGGGTGCAGGGACATATACAAGGCCTTGGCCTACAGCATCCGCGATATTTTGGTAGAGCGTTGGATTTCAACGCAAAAGGGCTATTACGCAAAGGGCAAAAAGCGGGTCTACTATCTGTCCCTGGAGTTTTTGATCGGACGGTCGTTGGGCAACAGCCTTATCAATCTCGGTTTTTATGATGAAATGGCCGGGGTTATGCAGGAAATGGGCTACGATCTCGAGGAGATCAGGGAAGAAGAGGACGATGCCGCCCTCGGCAACGGCGGTCTGGGCCGTCTGGCTGCTTGTTTTCTTGACTCTCTGGCAACCCTGGGCGTTCCATCTTACGGGTATGGTATCCGTTATGAATACGGTCTTTTTTATCAGCGTATCGTTGACGGGTTTCAGGTGGAACATCCGGACAACTGGCTGCGTTACGGCACCCCCTGGGAGTACGAAAGGCCCCAGAATCTTTATCCGGTAAAGTATTACGGCCGGGTGCAGCGGTACCGGAACAACAAGGGTGAGCTGCGGACCGAATGGATCGAGACGGAGGAAATCATGGCCATGGCCTGTGATGTCCTGGTGCCGGGTTTTAACAATGACAATGTCATCAATATGCGCCTCTGGACAGCTAGGGCTTCCCGTGATCTGGATCTTGGCTCGTTCAACCGGGGCGATTACATCTCGGCGGTGCATGATAAGGTGTTGTCGGAAACGATTTCCAAGGTTCTCTATCCCTCGGACGATATCCGGGAGGGACAGGAGCTGCGCCTGAAGCAGCAGTATTTTTTCGTGGCCGCCACCTTCCAGGACATCCTCCGGCGGCACAAGAAAAAACATGATGATTTTGATTCGTTCGCCGATGAAATTGCCGTGCAGCTTAACGACACCCATCCTTCCATCGCCATTCCGGAGTTCATGCGGCTCCTAGTGGATGATGAGGCGGTCCCTTGGGAAAAAGCCTGGCAGATCTGCGTCGGCACCTTTGGCTACACCAATCATACCCTGATGCCCGAGGCTCTGGAAAGCTGGCCCGTGGAGCTGCTGGGCAAGGTTCTGCCTCGACACCTTGAGATCATCTACGAAATCAACCGTCTGTTCCTCGAAGAGGTTGCAGCCCGGTATCCTGGCCGCGACGATCTGTTGCGCTCCATGTCCATCATCGAGGAAGGGCCGGTAAAAAGGGTGCGCATGGCGTATATGGCCATCGTGGGCAGCCATTCGGTCAATGGGGTGGCCGAAATCCACACCCATCTCCTGAAAACCAGGCTTTTTAAGGACTTCCACGAGTTTTATCCCGGCCGCTTTAATTGCAAAACCAACGGCATCACCCAGCGGCGCTGGCTGCTCAAATGCAACCCCGGTCTGGCTGGCCTGATCACCGACACCATCGGCGGGGAATGGGTCACCAATCTCGACTACCTGCGCAATCTTGAACCCTATGCAGATCAGCCGAAGTTTCAGAAAAAATGGGCCAAGGTGAAACTGGAGAACAAAAAACGTCTTGCTGCCATTATCAAGGAGGAATGCGGGGTGACGGTCAACCCCAACACCCTGTTCGATGTTCAGGTGAAACGGATCCACGAGTACAAGCGGCAGCTGCTCAATGTCCTGCATGTTATCGCCCTGTATCACCGGATCGCCAACGGGGAAGATACGGATTCTCCTGCGCGGACCATTGTTTTCGCGGGTAAAGCTGCGCCGTCGTATTTTAAGGCCAAATTAATCATCAAGCTGATTAATTCTGTGGCCGAGGTGGTCAATCATGATTCGCGGGTGCAAGATCGGCTCAAGGTGGCGTTTATCCCCAACTATGGTGTGTCTGTTGCCGAAAAGATCTTTCCGGCCTCCGATCTTTCCGAGCAGATTTCCACTGCGGGCACCGAGGCCTCGGGCACCGGCAACATGAAATTTTCCTTGAACGGCGCGTTGACCATCGGCACTCTGGACGGCGCCAACATCGAAATTCGCGAGGAGGTCGGGCCTGAGAATATGTTTATTTTCGGCATGACCACGGAGGAGGTCGAGGAGGTCAAACGCAATCCGCATCGCAACGCCTTTGATGTGTATCGCGACAATCCTGAGGTGAAGCGTACCCTGGATAGCATCCGCAACGGTTATTTCAGCCGGGGCGACACCAACCTGTTTGCCCCCATCGTCGAGAGTCTGCTCAATCTCAACGACCCCTACCTGTTGCTGCTTGATCTGGAGGATTATCTCCGCTGCCAGAAAGAGGTGAGCGATCTGTATCGGGATCAGCCGAACTGGATTCGCAAGTCCATTCTCAACGTGGCCAGAATGGGCAAATTTTCCAGCGATCGGACCATTCGGGAATATGCCCGTGATATCTGGGGAGTCGCGGTGGATTAGGTTCATCCCGGTGTCGGACCAGGCGGCGTGCTCCCCAAAATACATTGACTTTTCGCCCTATTGTTGATAGCTAGCAGGATGCTGAAGAAGCTGAGTTTTGCTTTTTTAGCATCCTGTTTTGCAATCGGGCGCACACCAGACGCGCCACCTCCGATACTGGAAAAAACTATGAGTCACGACAATCCATCTCCACGATTTCAAGCAAATGGCCTGGCGACCCTTATTGGCAGTCTGCCGGTTACGGATCACCGGGAAGCGTTTTCCCTCATCTTCGAGCACACCCCCGACATCCCCCTGTGGCCCCAATTGCCGAGCAACCCCAAGGAAGGGATGCTCAGCCAGTTCAGCGAAGGGATGCCCGGCATTATCGAAGAGGATGGCCGAACCTATTTCGATATCCAGACCGAGACCTTTGCTGATGAGATGCTGGCCTATTTCGAGCAGTATCTTGCCGCCCTCGAAGACCCGAGCCTTCTGCCGAATTCGCCCTTTGCCGTGAGCCCGGACAGGGCCCAGGGGCTTTTCGCCCTTAAGGAAGCGGTCGCAGGGAAAACCGTGGCTGCGGTCAAGGGGCAGATGACCGGGCCGTTTACCCTGCTCACCGGTCTCCACGACCGGGAAGGGCGGGCCGCCTATTATGAGCCGACCATCCGGGAAATGGTGGTGAAGGGGCTTTCCCTTAAGGCTGCCTGGCAGGTGCAACTTCTTTCTCAGTCGCAGGCTCCGGTGATTCTCTTCATAGACGAACCGGCCTTGGCCGGTCTTGGCTCCTCGGCGTTTCTCAGCGTTTCCCTGGATGAGCTGGGTCAGGAACTCAACGAGATTATCGGCGCGGCCCAGGCAGCGGGCGGGCTGGTGGGCGTGCATGTCTGCGCTAACACGGATTGGGAATTTCTCTTGTCCACCTCGCTCGATATCGTCAGCTTTGACGCCTACGGTTTTTTCGACAAGCTGGTCGCCTGCAAGGAGGCGTTTTACGCCTTTCTGGAACGGGGCGGCATTATTGCCTGGGGCATCGTGCCGACCTCGGAGAAGGAATATATTGAACAGGAAACAGCGGAGTCTCTTCTGTCGCGCTGGGAGGCGCAGGCCGCGCAGCTTGTCTGCGGTTCCTGGGATTATAAGTCCCTGCTGCAACAGACGCTGATAACCCCAAGTTGCGGAACCGGCTCCCTGCCCTTGATCCACGCCAAAAAGGTGTTGGCCCTGACCAGGGATCTCTCCAAGCTGTTGCGTGACAAATATCTCTAGGTGCAGGCGCTGTCCGGCTATCTTTTATTTAACCATCCTAAAAAAAGTTTGAGTATTGAGCAATGGAAGAACTGAATCAGGTATTGACGCAACGCCGTCAAAAAGCCCAGGAGCTGGCAGAGCTGGGCGTTAATCTCTATGCCAATGATTTTAAGCCCGCCCATCGGATTAGCGACGTTCTGGCGAAAAACGACAACCCGGACGCGCCGCTGGAAGAGGGGATCAAATCAGTGGCAGGCCGAATCATGGCGCTACGCAAGTTCGGCAAGGCCGCCTTTGTCCAGATCCAGGATGAGACAGGTCGCATCCAGGTGTATGTCAAGCGCGATGAGGTTGGGCCGGAGGTCTACCAAATCTTCAAGAAACTTGATGTTGGCGATATCGTTGGCTTTGGCGGGACCCTTTTTCGCACCCAGACCGGAGAGCTCACCATCGATGCGGCAACCCTGAAGCCGATTACCAAATCCCTGCGGCCCCTGCCGGAGAAATTCCACGGCCTCACCGATGTGGAAACCCGCTACCGCCAGCGCTATGTCGATTTGATCATGAACCCCGAGGTGCGCGACACATTCAGAAAACGGGTGGAGATTATTCGCCTGATCCGTGATTTCTTGGTAAACCGGGGCTTCATGGAGGTCGAAACCCCGATGATGCAACCCATTGCCGGCGGGGCCACGGCCAAGCCCTTCAAAACCCACCACAATGCCCTGGGCATGGATCTCTACCTGCGCATTGCCCCGGAGCTCTATCTGAAGCGGCTGCTGGTGGGCGGGTTTGAGAAGGTCTTCGAGATCAACCGCAATTTCAGGAACGAAGGGCTGTCCACCCGGCATAATCCAGAATTCACCATGCTTGAGTTCTACCAGGCCTTTGCTACCTACGAAGATCTCATGGATCTCACCGAGGAGATGGTTTCCTACGTCGCCGCCGAGGTCACAGGCTCCATGGTCGTGAGCTACCAGGGGCAGGAAGTGGATCTTTCCCCGCCCTGGAAGCGCTACACCATGGACGAGGCGCTTGTCGAGGTGGGCGGGGTTGACCAGAATGTTCTCGCCGATCCGGCCCGTACCCGGCAGTTCGCCAAGGAAAAGGGTATTGCCCTTGAGCCGCTGGCAGGGCACGGCAAGGCCAAGACCGAACTGTTTGAGCTGCTGGTGGAGGAAAAGCTGATCAACCCGACTTTTGTGACCCAGTACCCAACCGAGGTCTCGCCGTTGGCCCGCCGCAACGAGAAGAACCCAGAGGTTACTGACCGGTTCGAGCTTTTCGTGACCGGGCGGGAAATAGCCAATGCCTTCAGCGAACTCAATGATCCCATTGATCAGAAAGAGCGGCTTACAAAGCAGATTGCCGAGCGGGGCAGCGACGAAGAAATTTTTCCCGAGATGGATGAAGATTTTGTCCGGGCGTTGGAATACGGTATGCCCCCCGCGGCAGGGGAAGGAATCGGCATCGATCGCCTGGTCATGCTGCTGACCGATTCTGCCTCGATCCGGGATGTTATCCTTTTTCCGCATCTGCGCCCAGAGAGCAAGTAACCACTGTAACCGTCCAGGAACACCGCATCTGCTTCGCCGCTGTGCTGCTGTCATCGGCCGGCTCATGTGCAATAGCACACTTCGCCAGCCTCTTCCGCGCATCTGCGGCGCTCCTGAACGGTTATAATCTTTCGGACCGTCCTCAGCACGAGAGGGAAATTGTGAATTTCGAATGGTTTGTTTGTCTGCGATATCTGAAGGCCAAGCGCAAGCATGGCTTCATCTCGCTTATTTCGCTGATCTCAATTGCCGGGGTCATGGTCGGGGTCATGGCCCTCATCGTGGTACTTGCGGTGATGACCGGCTTTACCTCCGAATTTCGCGACAAGATTTTAGGCATCAACTCCCATGTCGTGGTTCAGGATTATAGCGGCAATATCAGGGGATACGAGGAGGTTGCCGCAAAGGTTCGTGCGGTTGAGGGGGTGAGAGGAGTCACGCCCTATCTGTATAGTCAGGCCATGATCACCAGCGGCGAGGGCGGAACCGGCGCCGTGCTGCGCGGCCTTGATCCTGCTACGGCCCAGGGCGTGCTCAACCTGGAAAAGAATCTACGCAAGGGCAAGATCGCGGATTTGTTGCCGGGGCAGGGTGATGGCGCAAGAAGACTGCCTGGCGTCATTCTAGGCAAGGAGCTAGCTGTTCAGTTGCATGTCTCGGTCCATGACCGGGTGCGGTTGATCTCGGCGTCAGGCCCCCTTACGCCCATGGGCGTGATCCCTAAGGTCTCAACCTGTGAGGTCGTCGGGATTTTTGAAACCGGCATGTACGAGTATGATTCCGCTTTGGCCTATGTTTCCCTGGAAACGGCGCAGCGATTTTTTGACCTTCCCGGCGCAGTGCATGGACTGGAGGTGAAAACCTTCGATCTCAATCAGGCGGACCAGGTTGCGAAGCGGATCGAGCATGCTCTGGGACCCAATTATTTCGCCAAAGACTGGATGCGGATGAATAGGAATATTTTTTCCGCCCTCCAGCTGGAAAAGACGGCTCTCTCTGTGATCATGGCCCTGGTGGTGATGGTCGCCGCCTTCAACATCGTCAGCACCCTGATCATGGTGGTCATGGAAAAGAACAAGGACATAGCCATTTTGAAATCCATGGGCGCCACCTCCTCCAGTATCATGCGGATTTTTATCTACGAGGGGTTGGTTATCGGTCTTGCTGGTACGTTGCTGGGGGTGCTGGGGGGGCTGGGACTCTGCGCGATCTTACGCCGCTACCAGTTCATCAAGTTGCCAGACGTGTACCCGATTTCCACCTTGCCGGTGCTGGTCCTGCCCTCGGATGTCATCCTTATCGCCCTGTCGGCGACGGTTATTACCTTGGTCGCCACCCTGTATCCTTCCTGGCAGGCGGCCAAGGTCGATCCGGCCGTGGCCCTGCGTTATGAGTAAAGGAGCCGGTTTCATGCAAAGTGGCGCGGAAGAACCGGCCTTCTTTTTTGAAGCGCGGGATATTCACAAGGAATACAGCGATCACGGCACCCTGCAGGTGCTTGCCGGAGTAAATCTGCGGCTGGTCGCCGGGGAGATGGTCGCGGTGGTCGGCGCCTCCGGTACCGGAAAAACCACCCTGCTGCATATCCTTGGCGCCCTGGATCAGCCCAGCCAGGGGCAGGTTTTTTATCGTGGCGAAAATATTTTTTCGAAAACTGCGGATCAGTTGGCCCTGTTCCGCAACCAGGTTATTGGTTTTGTTTTTCAGTCCCATCATCTGCTGCCGGAGTTCAACGCCCTGGAAAACGTCCTGTTGCCGGGGCTTATTGCCGGGCAGAAACGGACAGGGCTGGTCGGGTATGCGGAGTATCTCCTGGAGCGGGTCGGGGTGTTGAATCGCTCCACCCACAAAGTGGGTGAGCTTTCCGGCGGCGAGCAACAGCGGGTCGCTTTGGCCCGGGCCCTGATCATGAAGCCTGCAGTGCTTTTGGCGGATGAGCCCACAGGGAACCTTGACCCCAAAACCGGGCTCAAGGTTTTTGAGCTTATCCGGGAATTGAGCGAAACTCTGTCCCTGGCAACGGTCATGGTGACGCATAATCTTGAACTGTCCGGGCGGATGAGTCGTTGTCTGACCTTGCGGGACGCGGGCTTGCACGAAACCGTGGATAACAGCAAAGATTCTTGACAGTAGGGCCAATGCCTGATAATTCTGATAAGCTCATTAACAGGTCGCCAGCACGTTCGCATACTTTGGGCGGTCACTTAAGTTCCTTCACAGCGAAAGCGAGAGTATGAAACAAGACAACTCAGCCCGGCACATAGTACGCTCCCGCAGTTTTTCGGGAATCATGCAGATTGTTGTTGCAGCCCTTGTTCTTGTTGTGACGCAGAGCTTCCTGCCGTTGGCGGGTGAGGCCTTTGGCGCGGGACCAGAGCCGAATACCGTTATGGTTCCTCCCCGGATCAATGCCCAGGCTGGGGTTGAGCAACTTACCGCCCTGAGCGACAAGACCCTGCTGGAGGTTGCGCAGAGCAAGGGCTTGACAATGCTGTCCAGGGAGGTAGTGCAACAGAAGCTCGGTTATGAGCATTGGCCTCCCAAGGCCGAGGCCCTGAAGCCACTGATCACCTCTCCGGCGGTCAACTATGTGGCGGTTGGCAGTATCACCAAGCTTGGGGAACAGCTCAGCCTGGATTTTGTCGTCTATGACATCCTCGGTAATAGTCCGCCCAAATTTTATTATCAGGTCAGCAATAACGAAACCGAACTGCAGAAATCCCTGAACCAGATGGCCAACGATATTCTCGCCAGCACCGGCCAATATTTTCTTATTCAGTCCATAGCCGTTGCCGGGAACACCCGTACAGATTCCGGGGCCATCATGCGTCAGGTAAAAAGTCAGGTCGGGGACCGCTATGCCCCGGAACTTTTGCGGGCGGACCTGAAAAACATCTTTCAGATGGGCTATTTTGACGATGTGCAGATTCTGGTCAACGATACGGAAAAAGGCAAGGAGATCACCTTTCAGCTCACGGAAAAAGCGGTAATCGGTCAGGTTCTCATAAATGGTGAGAAAGAGCTTGAGGAGAAAGATGTAAAAGAGGTGGTGAGCGTTTCGCCCAACACCATCATCAACACCAAAGAGGTGCAGACCTCCGTTGAAAATATCCGCAAACTCTACAAGGATAAAGGATTTTACCGGACTCAGGTTGCCGCCAAGCTCAACTATCCCACGCCCGACAAGGTGAATGTCACCTTCGACATCGAAGAAGGCGTCAAGATGTATATTAAGGATATCCGTTTTGTCGGTAACAAGGCCTTTACCGCGAAGGAATTGCGCAAGGAGATGACCACCTCGGAAAAAGGGTTGCTTTCCTGGTTTACCGAATCGGGCAAGTTGAAGCGTGATCTGCTCGAGCAGGATCGCTCCCGGATCGGGGCCATGTATCACAACAGCGGCTACATCGAGGCCCGGATCAGCGAGCCGGAGATAACCGATGAAGGCGATTGGCTCTATGTCACCTTTGATATCCAGGAGGGTGACCGTTACCGGGTCGGCACCATTGAAATCGAGGGGGATATTGTTGGGGATAAGAACGAACTCTTCAGTCTGGTCGAGTTGAGCAAGGAAAAATTCTTCAGCCGTAAAATTCTGCGGGAGGATGTTTTGCGTCTCACGGACCGTTACGCGGAAAGCGGCTATGCCTTTGCCGAGGTGGACCCGAAGCTCAGCAAGAATGACGATGAAAAACGCATGGATTTGGCCCTTAATATTACCCAGGGAACCTTGGTGCACATAAACCGGATCAATATCAAGGGCAACACCCGTACCCGGGATAAGGTCATTCGCCGGGAGATGCAGGTCAAGGAGGGAGGACTGCTCGATGCAAGCGCGGTGAGAAAGAGCAGTGAGCGGTTGCAACGGCTTGAATTTTTCGAAGAGGTGAATGTCACCCCCGAGGCCACGGTACAGGAAGGCTTGATGGATGTTGTGGTCGATGTCAAGGAAAAGGCCACGGGTACTTTCAGCATCGGGGCGGGTTACAGCTCGGTGGATAATCTTATGTTCATGGGTGAGATCAGCGAAAACAACTTTCTCGGCAAAGGCCAGCGCCTCTCCCTGCAAGCCAACGTGAGCTCCCGCAGCAACCGCTACAACTTCAGTTTTACCGAGCCCCATCTCAACGACACCAAGCTGTTGTTTGGCTACGATATCTACAATTGGTCCAGAACATACGACGATTACACCAAGGATTCCACCGGCGCTGCCTTGCGCTTTGGCTATCCGATCTGGAACAAGTGGAATCTCGGTTGGGGCTATGGCTTTGACGACACCAAGATGACTGACGTCGCGGTGCTCAATGTCCCGGATAGTTTGCTTGATTCCATGAAGATTGAGACCACAAGTTTTGCCCGAATCGGTCTTGCCAAGGACACCCGAAACAAAATCACGGATGCCTCAAAGGGCTGGCTCACCAACTATTCCATTAAATACGCAGGCGGACCCTTGGGCGGGGACAGCGCCTTTACCAAATATGAGGCAACCTCCGGCTGGTACTATCCCTTGATGTGGGACACAACCTTCCATGTTAAGGGTTCCATCGGCTATGTGACTGAAAACGAAGAGCACAAGCTGCCGGTGTATGAAAAATTTTATTTGGGCGGACTCAGCACCATCCGGGGATTTGACAGCGGCAAGATCAGTCCCCTGGAGTTGAATAAAGATCAGGTTACCTATTCCAGGGTGGGCGGAGAAAAGATGTGGTATTCCAACGTGGAATTGATCTTTCCCATTGTCAAGGAAATCGGTCTGAAAGGCTTGGTGTTTTTTGATATGGGTAACGTCTACACCGATGCGGAAAACTGGAGTGTTTCAGATCTGCGCTACAGCACCGGACTCGGTTTTCGCTGGCTGTCGCCCATGGGCCCTCTGCGCCTTGAGTGGGGCTACAACCTCAGCCCGAAAGAAGGTGAGAAACAGGGGGTTTGGGATTTCAGCATCGGCGGTGGTTTTTAGAAAATGGGTGTCACTGGAAAGAGTTATCTGTTTCCGGCGTTTCCGCCATCCTTATGACAACGAATGGACAATAGGCTGACGGCCCTCTTCACCGAGGGCCGTTCCGTTAATATCATTGGCCTGCGCGGAAGCGCCCCTGCCTTTCATTTGGGTCGTACAGCCCGGCTCGGGCAGCGTCCCATCCTCTGTATTACGCCAAGTGAGACAGCGGCCCAGCATCTTGTTCAGGATCTTGCTCTTTTCAGCGAGATTCAAGTCCTCTATTTTCCCGGTCATGAAATCCCCCCCTATACCCCGTTGTCGCCGGATAGCCGGACCGTGGCCGAACGTCTTGCTACCCTGTTTCAGATCCATAGCGCCGACAAGCCATTTATTCTGGTCATGTCCATTGAGGCTCTGCTGAGAAGGGTGCTTCCTCGCACCTCTCTTGCAAATCTTGCCGAGCTGGTCATGCGGGGCGAAGATACCGATCTTGACGGGTTGATCGCCTCCCTTGCCGCTTGTGGCTACGATGCGGCAGCCTTGGTGCAATCCGTGGGCGAGTTCAGTCTGCGTGGCGGGATTCTGGATATCTTTCCCGCGGGTTTCGAAATGCCTGTCCGCCTAGATTTCTGCGGCGATACCGTTGAGTCCATCCGCAAGTTCGATCCCATCAGTCAACGCTCGGTTGAGGATCTCGAGGAGATCGTGCTCCTGCCGGTCAGTGATATCCTCTATCCCGCCGGAAAGCAGGATCTGCACCAACTGCTTGATCGTTTCAAAGCCTTTGCCAAGGATTTTGCCTGGGACAGTGAGCGGACTAGGATCATGGAGGATTGTCTCCAGCATCGCCAGCGCTTTCCTGGGATCGAATTTTTGCTGCCGCTCTTCAGCGAAACCTCGACAGTGCTTGACTATCTTGCGAACGATACCATCGTCTTTTTTTCTTCGCCAACCGCGATAGCGGAAAGTCTCTCCCTTTGCAGGGAAAGGATTGCGGCTAATTTTGCTGCGGCTTCCGCTGCCTGTCTGCCGGTCTTGCCGCCTGAACAGATTTTTCTGCCGGAAGATGAGTGGCGAGAACGACTGGCCCGTTTTCAGCAGGGGCGATTCTATGATTTTGCCCATCCGGACATGGAAGAGGGCGAAATCCTGGAGATTCCCTGTGGCAACCATGTCCTTCTCAAGCAGCAGCTCGAGCTGCAACGCAAAAATCAGGGGATGATGCCCGAGCTGTCCAGGAAGCTGCACGCCTGGCTTGAGGCCGGAGATACGGTATTTTTCGCCTGTCGGACCCGGCGGCATGCGGAGCACACGGCGGAACTGCTCCATCAATACGATCTGCCGGTTGCCATAACCCCGGCCCCGGCGTCGGAGCCAGCTAGTGCCGACCGTCAGATTGTCCTGGTGGATTCGTCGTTGGTGGCAGGATTTGATCTGCCTGTGTCCCGGTTGCATTGGGTCTCGGAAAGCGAATTGTTCGGCGAGCTTCGTTTGGGAGCGGGCAAAAAGAAAGGCGCCCAGCGAAACAGGCCGGCGGTGAGCTTTGCGGAGCTTACGATTGGCGATATTGTGGTCCACACCGCCCATGGCCTTGGCAGGTACGAAGGGCTGGTCAATATTGAGTTGGGCGGCATCGCCAACGATTTTTTTCAGCTTGTTTACCGGGACGGGGACAAGCTCTTTGTGCCGGTGGATCAGCTCAAGGTGATCAGTAAGTACCAGGGGATTACCGACACCGAGCCGAAACTTGACAAGCTGGGCGGCAAGGTCTGGCAGACCCGGCGGGAAAAGGTGAAGGAAGAGGTGTGGAAGGTGGCCCAGGATCTGTTGGGCCTCTATGCCCGGAGGGCCATGGTGGAGGGGCATGCCTTTTCGCCGCCGGACGAGCTGTTCCATGAGATGGAGGAGTCCTTCCCCTATGATGAGACACCCGGGCAGCTCAAGGCGATCAACGAGGTGCTCGACGACCTGACCGCACCCAGGCCCATGGATCGACTGGTCTGCGGGGATGTGGGCTACGGCAAGACCGAGGTTGCCATCAGGGCAGCCTTCAAGGTGGTGGCTGATAATTTTCAGGTCGCCATTCTGGTGCCGACCACGGTGCTGGCCGAGCAGCATGCCGCTACTTTTCGGGAGCGGCTGCAAGGTCTCCCTGTCCGGGTGGAAAGCCTTACCCGTTTCCGCAGTCCGGGGGAGCAGAAGCAGATTGTTCAAGAGCTGCGTCAGGGGAGGGTCGATATCGTTGTCGGCACCCATCGGCTGTTGTCCCAGGATGTGGTATTCAAGCATCTCGGACTCCTGATTATTGACGAAGAACACCG
>Ga0315272_10000465_pt1 | contig 20332 bp, 19 predicted proteins | sample C3_middle_MG_FD_203918 | JGI IMG/M metagenome (GOLD analysis project Ga0315272, IMG submission 203918) | Sediment microbial communities from Yellowstone Lake, YNP, Wyoming, USA - C3_middle | ecosystem: Environmental > Aquatic > Freshwater > Lake > Sediment | place: USA: Wyoming | collected...
GCTGATGGTGGACTTGGCATTGCCGTCGGCAACACCCTTGCGCAGAACCTTGATCTTGCCCTGCTCAAGCGCCTTGGCGTCCAGTACGAACATGTGCATCTTGCCGATGCCCTCGCCCATCTCCTTGCTGCCTGGAGCGGAGTTTGACTCGTTCATGGTGATAAAAATTTCCTTCATGTCCGGGGAGTTGATCCCGTGGGTGTACTTGACGCCGGCAGGGACGTCCGCCTCGGAACCAGCAAAGAAGACGTTGTGTTTGACCTTCATGGTCTTCTTGTCGATGATGGTGATGTAGCCCGGCTTGTTCATGGAAATGGGCATGAAGTAGTTTTTGGTCTGGGCGGAAGCGCAGTAGCCGGACTTGGTGCTCAGGACCTCAGCTGGAACCGGGAAGGTATTGTCAACCAGGACCTTCTCGGTTTTCAGATCGGTTTTGCCGTAGTGGTAGGAGTTGTTGGCCGCATGATCCGGCTTGTAGGTGGACCAGTACATGGTATTGCGGTCCTTGTAATCGATGCGGGCATCGTGGACCGGATGGGTGTCGCCGGTGCCGATGTCGACCTTGTCCAGAGAGTCAAGGGTGATGGGGGTCTCTGCCTTGGGGTCGATCTTGAATACGGCCTTGGCGAAATGGCCGCCCATGCCGGCGATGTAAGCGGTGCCCGCATAGTCTGCCGCGTTGGCGGTTGCGGCGCCCAACAGGCCAAGGGCGATGGTGCCGGTGATCAGGGAGTTGCGCCAGGTAGCTTTGGTGAATCGCATTGTTTTCTCCTCGTTGTAAATGCCCGCAAGTCGTTAGAGCATGCTGGCATCCGACAGCTTGGCTGTCTGTTCAGTTATAATGACCTTGGACAACGCGGTCAGCTCACCGGTATTGTCCAAGGCTGATTTCGCTGGTGCGACAAATTACCATGCGACAAATTGCCGCATTGAGCTTTACGATATTACCACTCGGTGGTATATTGGCAACCTCATTTTTATACAGAGGCAAATAATTTTGCAGCAGATTCTGTCTGGGGCATTTTAGTCCCTGGATATGACCGCATTGAATTTTATAACGAGGGAAAACGTGATTATAGAATGCAAGGACCTCACCAAAACCTACCCTGTGGAAGGCGCCATGGTTCACGCCGTCAATACGGTGAATCTTTCCGTCAGCAAGGGGGATTTCCTGGTTATTCTGGGCCATTCCGGTTCAGGAAAAACAACGCTTCTCAGTCTGATCGGCGGCTTAACCGCCCCGAACAACGGGCAGGTTTTTATTGATGGCGTGGAAAACTGGCAGCAATCCGATCGGGCTCTTTCCACCATGCGCAACAGCAAGATCGGCTTTATCTTTCAGTTTGCCAGCCTGATTCCCACCCTTTCGGTTATGGAAAACATCCTGCTGCCCTTGAGTTTCGGGCAAAATCCCGCAGGCAGCCGTGATCTTGCCCTGGATATTCTTGCCCAGGTAGGCCTGGCAGACAAGGTCAATGCCTTTCCCTCCCAGTTGTCCGGCGGCCAGCAACGCCGGGTCGCCATTGCCCGCTCCTTTATCAATTGCCCGGATATTATCCTGGCCGATGAACCCACCGGGGATCTGGATGAGGAAACAGAAAAGGATATCCTTGCCCTGTTTCGAAGATATAATGAACAGGGCACAACCTTTGTGGTGGTGACCCATAACAGCGATCTTGCCGCTACCCAAAAGGGCGCCAGGGTTTTCTCCATGCGGCAGGGTGTTCTTTCCGCACAGGGTGCATGATATTTTTTGAATTTTCCAGCCTGAGCCACCTATAATGTTAAAAAAAATCGCCCCCGTGTTTTTATTCTGTTGCGTGCTGCTTGTCCTTGCCGCCTGTTCCGGCGGCGATTCGGCTGCAAAGAAGCTCAAAATCGGCGACCAGGCCCCTGATTTTTCCGGTACCGATCTGAACGGGCAACCTCTATCTCTGGCCGGGTACCAAGGCCAACCGGTTATCCTCCGTTTCTGGTCCACGGATTGCAAATTCTGCCGGGCCGATACCCCGATCTTCAACCAATATTTTGAAAAGTATAAGGCAGCAGGGCTGAGGGTGGTCTATGTCAACCGCCATTCCGACGAGGCCACGGTGCACAAATTTGTGGCTGACCTGGAGATCGGTTTTCCGGTGCTCATCGATAAGGACGGGACGATTTCGACCCGGTACAATATCAAGGTCGAGCCGCAGACCATTATCATCGGTCCGGACCACAAGATTATTGCCGCCATCCTGGGAGGGGTCAGCGAGGCAGAACTAAAAAGTCTGCTGGGCGAACACCTCAGTAAAGATACAGAAAAACGGTAGGTTGCCTGAAAATGCCAAGCGTATTTATCAAGAAAAGTTTTATGCGAACACAGGCCCTGTTTGCCTGTGCCTTCTCATTTCTTTTGATGGCAACTCCGTTGCTGGCCCAGCCCAGCAAGGAGACATCCCCCCAGGAGCGCTGTCCGGTTTGCGGGATGTTTGTGGCCAAATATCCGGACTGGATCACCCAGGTCCGATTGAACAACGGTACGGTAAAGTTTTTCGACGGGGTCAAGGATATGATGGCCTTTTCCTTTGATCCAGCTTCCTTCGGTGCGCCAGGGCAAAAGGCCCAGGAAATCTGGGTCAAGGACTACTACACCCTTGTCTGGCTCGATGGCCGCTCGGCCTGGTATGTCATCGGCAGCAATGTCTACGGACCCATGGGCCACGAGTTCATCCCCTTCAGCTCTGCTGCGGCGGCGGAAAGTTTCCGCAAGGATCATAACGGAACCAAGGTGGTGCGCTTTGACGAAATAACCGAACCGTTGGTGCAGTCCATGCGCCACGGCCAGAAGATGCGTTAGCCGATGCGACCCGCTCTTGTTTTCAGCCTGCTCCTCTGCCTGTTGCTGGCCCTTGACGGCGCGCTCTTCGTCGATGGCCTGAGCCGACGCAAGGCCGAGGATGCAACCCTTGCCCAACTGGAGGTGGCCACCAGCGCCCTGGGGCTTACTGACCTGGCTGTGGCCACCGAGGCCCGCTACACCCGGCATCCGGCGGTGAGCGACCCTATGGCCCCCTTTATGGATCATCCCGGGGCCATCGAACATTTTCCCACCGGCGCCTTCTGGCTGCCGCCACAACACTGAAAGCCATGGCGCAAACAAACCTCGAAAAACAGGTCAACATCCTGGACTATGCCCTGTCTTCTCTGTGGCGGCGGCGGATGAAAAGCCTCAGCGTGCTGCTGGTCTTTGCCTCGGTAATTTTTCTACTCGCCTCCTTCCAGATGGTGACCCAGGCCTTATCCGACAAGGCCAAGCAGGTGCTGGCCTACACCCCGGAGATTACCCTGCAAAAGATGTCCGCTGGCAGGCAGGAAGCCATCCCCCTGGCCTACAAGGACAAGCTTGCCGGAATCTTCGGCATCCGCAGGGTGGTACCCCGGATCTGGGGCTATTATTTTGACGAAGTCCTCCTGGCCAATTACACGGTCATGGGCATGGATGTTGATGAGATGCCGGAAAGCGCCCGCCTCGATACGGCCCTGGCCAGCGGTCGGATGCCAACCCCTGACGAGCAGGGCAGGGTGGTGGTCGGGCATTCCGTAAAAAAGGCCCTGGATATTGAAGGGCGCAACACCTTCTCCTTCTTCCGACCCAATCTTTCTCTGAAAGCCTTTACGGTCAGTGGCGAATTCTCGCAGGGCACCGATATCCTGACCAACGATCTTATTGTCATGAATCTTGCCGATGCCCGCGATCTCTACGCCATTCCCGCCGGGATGGTCACCGACCTCTGTGTTTACGTGGCCAACCCTAAGGAGATCGACACCATTGCCAGAAAAATCTCCGAGGCTCTGCCTGGAGTTCGGGTATTGACCCGGCCCCAGATCCAGAAAACCTACCAGGTCGTGTTCGGCTGGCGCAGCGGTTTTGGCTCCATCTGCCTACTCACTGCCCTGGCGGCCTTTGTGATCCTGGCTTGGGACAAGGCCTCCGGCCTTTCCCCGGAGGAGCGGCGGGAGATCGCCATTCTCAAGGTGTTGGGCTGGGAAACCAGCGATATCCTCGCGGTTCGTTTTTGGGAGTCGGTGATCGTTTCCGGCCTGGCCTGCGTGGTGGGGATGACAGCGGCTTACATCCATGTGGTTTATTTTTCAGCCTCCCTTTTCAGGCCGGTGCTCATGGGCTGGTCCGTGTTGAGGCCGGACCTGCATCTTCTCCCCAGAATGGCGGCGGGGGACATCCTGATGATCCTGGCTTTTACCGTGATTCCCTATCTGGCGGCCACGGTGATTCCGGCCTGGCGCAGCGCTACAGTTCCCGCCGATTCGGCGCTGGGAGGCTGATGCGATGCTGATCGAACTTTCCGGGGTGAGCAAGATTTATAACCAGGGCCGGGCCAACGAGGTGCGGGCCCTGACCGATATCGATCTTGGCGTGGAGCAAGGGAGCATGGTCTGCCTCAAGGGGCCGAGCGGCTCGGGCAAGAGTACCTTGCTAGCCATCATCGGCTGTATCTTCCCGCCAACCAGCGGCAAGGCCGCCATTGCCGATCGGCAGCTGGCCCGGTTGCCGGACCGATTCCTCACCCTGCATCGGCGGGAGACCATCGGCTTTATCTTCCAACGTTTCAATGTCCTCCCGGAGCTTACGGTGCTGGACAACATCACCCTGCCCCTGTTGCCGCTGGGCGTGCCGCCCAAGGAGCGCAAACTCCGGGCGCAAGAGCTGCTGGAGCGCTTTAGTATCAGCCATCGGGCTCAGTTTCCAGCCGGGCAGATATCCGGCGGCGAGTTGCAGCGGGTGGCCATTGCCAGGGCTCTAATCAACAACCAGCCCATTATCCTGGCCGATGAGCCCACGGCCCATCTCGACACCACCCTGAGCCGGGAATTCATGGAGATCATGCAGCAGCTCAAGGCAACGGGCAAGACCATTGTCATTGCCTCCCACGACCCGCTGGTCTTTGAGCATCCGGCCATCGACCGGACCGTCACCATCAAGGACGGCAGAATCCATGTTCCTTAATCCCTGGAGCTTGGCCCTCAGCCTCTGTAGCCTAGTGGTGCTGGTGCTTGGCGCAGTGGCCGGGAAAACGGCAGTGCGGGTCCTGCGCTTCTGGGAGCCGGGCAGCGACAGCAACCGGCAGATTCGACTGGAAAACGAAATCTGGCTTTCTTCCACCTTGGTCGCCTATGGTCTGGGCTTTCAGATCATTACTCTGATCCTCTTCGTGCTGGCGGCGGATCAGTTCTGCCAGGTCATCGTCGGGGCCATGTGCGCCACCGGCGCTCTGCTGGCAAACCCTTACGGCATGCCCGCGCTGCTGGTCAAGCTGTTTGGGGTTTTCTTCTACGGCTTCTGGATTCTTCTCCACCAACTGGACATCCGCTCGGAGCAGTACCCCCTGGTGCGGATCAAATACCTGGCCCTGCTCCTGCTCTTGCCGATGCTGGTTTTTGATGTCACCCTGCAAACCCTGTACATCGCCGGGATCAAACCGGACATCATCACCTCCTGCTGCGCCGTGGTCTTCGGCGAGAGCACCGGCGGCGGCACCAATCTCATGACCGGTTATTCGCAACAGGGCTTGCTCATAGCCTTTATCGGTTCCATTGTCGGACTTGCGGCGGTGGGGTGGGGATTGTTGCGGCGCTGGCAGGCTTGGCTGGCTGGGCTCTATGCTGCGGGCTGGCTCTGGTTTTTCGGCCTTTCCCTGGTGGTGATCACCACGGTGATCTCATCCTATGTCTACGCCATGCCCTACCATAAATGCCCGTTCTGCATCCTCAAGCCGGAGTATCATTATTTCGGCTTTGCCCTGTATGGCACCTTGATTCCGGCGGCTTTCTTCGGGGCAAGCGCAGCGTTGGCCGGTCTGGTGCGGGGAAAGGTCGGGCTGAGTGGGGTGGTTGATGGCTACCAACGGCTGGCGGTAAAGCTTTCGCTGGTTTTGCTGGTGATTTTTTCAGGGCTGTCGTTCTATCACTATCTCAAATATCTGATCAGCGGCGGGGAAGGGTAGGGAGCTTATAGTTATATTATCAGGCCCCCTACGCTCGAGCCACTACTTCGTTTCTCGTACTTAGTGCTGACCGTAACGGGTCAGCACGGTTTTGATGCTGTCCCGCAACTTTTCCAGTACGATTGGCTTGAGCACATACCCCTTGGCCCCGGCCCCAATGGCTTCGATCACCATCTGCTCCTGACCGTGGGAGGTCACCATGATAATCAGGGCCTGCTTTTGCATGGCAAGAATCTGTCGGGTTGCCGCAATGCCGTCCATGTCCGGCATGGTGATATCCATGGTGATAAGATCTGGGATGGAAAGACCTTTGTTGGTCATGTATTCGATGGTTTCGACCGCCTCCAGGCCGGTCTTGCAAATTTTGCCGACCTCGTAGCCAAGTTGTTCCAGCATGGTCACCAACCGTTTTGCGGTCAGGGCCGAATCGTCCACCACCATGATGCTCGTTTTACTCATTATAGTTTCTCCACATAATTGAGGTTCAGATCAAAAAGTTCCCTGGGGCCGATGAAATGAATGCTCAACATGCCGCTATCGGTAACGATATCCAACGTGTAAAAGGTCGCCCCCTTGTTGCGGGTAATATTTTTGGCTTCGTTGATAATAATGGGCGGGGAGATGGGAATGATCGTACCTGTGGAGGCCAAGTCGGCCATGGCGTTGCCGACGATAATATTGATCAGCTCGGCAACAGTTTCCTCCCGCATCATTTCCTGTTCATCGTCAGCGATATCCAACCCTTCGGTGCTGGCAATAAAAACCCGCTCCGTCAGCTCCCGGTCGAAACTGAAGGCGATGAGCATGCGGATATCCGCCTCCACCGATAGAATCGAGGTCAGATGCAGCAATTGCATGCGCTTGACATCCCGCATGTGCACCGTGGTTATCCGCACCGGGATCTTCAGTTCATCTCTCAGATAGCCCACGGTTCGGTCTCCGATGGCCTGTACCAACCGGCTGTGTCTGCCATCCTGGACTGTGTTCATTGCTTTTCCTCCTTGGCATCTTGCGGTGATGATTCAAGGTACGGAAGGATAAATTTGAATTTGGTTCCCTGACCAAGGGTCGAGTCCACCTCAATCCTTCCGCCCAGCCTTTCCGTTTCCATGCGGACCGCCGCCAGCCCTACGCCGCGGCCCGATAGCTCGCTTACCTCCTCCTTGGTGGAGAATTCGTCTTCAAAGATCAGCAGCCGCAACGCGGCCTCATTCAGAGCAGCGGCCTGTTCCGGGGTGAAAAGACCCGTTGTCACACCCTTGCGCCGGATCGCCTCGAGATCAAGGCCGCGACCGTCATCATCGATCTCGACGATGATTCGCTCATCTTCCATGATTGTACGGCAATGGAGGTGGCCCTCTTCCTCTTTGCCCTGCTCCAGCCGTTCCTCCGGGCCCTCAATGCCGTGATCCACGGCGTTGCGGAACAGATGGATCAGCGATTTGGTAAAGGGGCTGTAAACTTCCGGAGCGACCCGTACTCCGTTGTCCTCCACCTCGACGGGGGCCAATTCCTTTTCCAGCCGCTCGGCCAGGCGCACCGCTGTTTTGGCGTGTCCCGACAATAGGTCGCTAAAGGAGACATAGCGTAAGCGCTTGATGAGGCGCAGCATCTCCATGGTTTCTTCGGAATCCAGGGCCGGTCCTTTGGCCTGCAAGAGCCGGTCGGCCAGACGCTCCAGCATCTCGGTTTGCTCAGGCGTCAGGGAGAGATGGCCCCGACGGGCAAAAAAGGAATCGCCCAGGGTCTCTTGGAGCACGGCCAGTTCCTGCACCAAGGCTTGATCGGCCAGCGCCTGCTCTTTTTCCAGCACGGCCCGATCCGGTTGTTGCTTGGCCAAATCGCGGCGTAGCCGGTTGAGAGCGGATTCGTATTGATGGAGACAGCGCGGCAGGTGAAAGAACTCCAGTTGGCCGAAAAGCCCCTTGAAGGTATGCACCTGACGGTAAATTTCCGCAAGACCTGCGGCCAGTTCTTCATCCGGGGCAGCGAGCAGTCGGGGCAGGGTATTTTTGCTGAAATTTTGGTAATCGTCAAGCACCTCGAACAAGTCGGCTGATTCAGTGGCTGCGGCAACGATGAAACGCAGGCGAGTCTGCTCTTCCGCCACCCGGGCCTCCAGGCGGCGCTGCTCGGTAATATCGGTGATGATCAGCATCAGCCGCACATCGCCCAACAAGCGGTAGGCGATCTCTAGATAACGCTCGTTGAGATAGAGTTCTTTGGGCATCAGCGAGAGCAGGATATCGCGCTGAAATTCGTCGGCGGTGTGCACGATCCGTTCGATATTGCCGCCAAAACGGGTCCGTTCCTCCTCATCTTCGGGAAAGAGCAGGGTGGCCACGGATTCACCGGCCACCTCTCGGCCAAAAAAAGCCACGCATTCCCGACTGTATTCTGGTTCCACCGCCAAATCTGGGCTGAAGGAAAGAAAGCCCTGGCCAGAGTTGTTGAGCAGGCCCGCCAGACGACCGCTCTTCTCGGCCAGTTGGCGGCGGGTGATAAGAATACGTCGGTACATGGTGGCGATGAGAAAGGTGACCAGTAACACCACCGTGGCATTGGCCAGCAAGATATAGATGAGCTGCCGGGTGCTCTCCGCCGTCTGCTGTAGGAAAGTGGTTTTGTCGATGGTCACCCCCAGCACCCCTGCGGTTTCTCCGGTCTTCCAGTAAGTGTGACAGACGGTGCACTTATCCTCCACCGGGATACGCTCGTAAAAATGGGCCTCGCGGGCGTCGAGCACCTCGGCCCGATTCTGATTGTTAAAGCGGAGATTTTTATCCAAAACGTAATGGCATTGGGCGCAGGAGCGTCCCTGCATTTTCGCCAGATGGGCTTGTCCTGTGGCGGAATCGAAACGACCGATTAGGTGCCAGTCCTTGCGCAGGAACATACCCCTGGTTTTTTCGTACAGATCGTGGTTGGCGCTGACAAACTCGGCTGGTTGATCATGGACAAGGGGCAGTCCCACCGTCACCGTGCCGGAACGGTAGTTCATCAAGCCCTCGCGGGGATAGAGGGTGGTGGCGGTTACTCCTTTCAGCTGGGCGATGTTGTCCATTACCAACTGAAAGGTCTTGCGCTGGCCTTTCTCGATGGAATCGCGGGTCTGGGAAACATAGCTAGAGAGAATACCCTGTCCCTGCTCACTGATGGTGCGGTTCATCATCTGCTTCTGGTAGTAATAAAAGATAACTCCGGCTACCACCGAGATCAGCAACAGGCAGGAGAAAGCGATCAAAAGAAAGCGCGGAACCACCCGGTCGGGGTTGGGCTCCCGGTTGCCCGGTTTCGGTTTTTCCATCTCCGGCCTCCTCCTACGATCTTTTTAAAACGACCCCGGTCTTAGCCTTGGGATCATCATGGGTGTGGTAGAGCCGGGGCCGGGGGAACAACTCGCTGGCACAACCGATGCAGGGGTGTCCGGCCCGGACGCAGTTGTTGGTGTTACCGCAGTAACCGATGGCGACACAATCGTTGTAGGTCACCGGCCCCTGGCAGCCCAACTCCAGCAGACACCCCTCCTCGCCGATGCGCTGGGCGAAATCGCGGGCCTGAAAGGCGGGGTAGCGAGGGCAGCGCTCATGGACCGAATGGGTGAAGAACTGCCGCGGACGCCGCGCATCGTCGAGATCAGGCAAGCTCTTGCTTTTGATGACATGCAGCAGGGTGTAGACCAGGTGTTCGGGGTGCATAGGGCAGGCGGGCAGGTTGACCAAAGGCGTCTTGATCCCCCGTTGCCTGAGGAAATCATCCAGAGGTGCGGCGCCGGTGATGGTGCCGGCCATTTTCGAAACACCGCCCGAGGCGGCACAGGTGCCGACGGCGATACAGGCGGAGGCTTTCGCAGCCAGCACCCCGACCCAGTCGCTGATGGGGCGATCGGCCATCATGCAAGCGTGCGGCATAGCCACGGGGATGGCGCCTTCCATGACAAAAATATAGGGCTTGTTGGAAGCGGCAAGCTTGTTCAGGATCTGCGGCACTTGCTCCCCAGTGGTGATAGAGAGATTGGGATGGTATAGCAACCGGGTGAAATAGGTGAGAAAATCCAAGACGGTTATCTGTTCGACATTAAGAAATGAGGTGGAGCAGCCAGAGCAGCCCGCTCCCTGCAGCCAGACCACGTCGGGCCGTGACCAGCCAGCGGACGATGGATTGGCCTCGGCGGCCAGCAACTCGTCAAAGGAGAGCAGTGGCGCGGCTCCGGCCGCGATCACCACCTGATACATTTTTTGCAGAAATTTTCGTCGATTCAAGGTGATAGCCATTTTAATGCACCGAGCAGGCGACGCAGGGATCGGCGGAACGGACGATGCGGGCCAATTCCAGTGGGTTGGCCGGATCGGCGATCCGGGTGCCTATCAGCATCTTTTCCACCGCCCCCGGTTGTCCAGAGGAGTCCTGCGGACCCATGTTCCAGGTGGTGGGCATCACCATTTCATAGTTTTTGATCAAACCTTTATTGTCAATTTCCACCCAGTGCCCCAGGGCGCCGCGTGAAGCCTCGGTGATCCCGATCCCCTTTACGTTGCGGGGTACTTCTTTTTCGATGAAGCCGAGAACCCCCGGTTGGACCTGCTCGACTTGTTCCTTGAGCTGCTTGAGCAAGAGGGAGACCGTGATATACCGGCTCAAATGGCGGCCCAGCACCGAATTGTAGTCTTTCAAGCCGATGCCGAGATCTCGGTTGAGTTGATCCACCAGTCGGTTCAAGGCAGGATTGCGGCCGGAGTGATAGGTGTTTACCACCCGCGCCGCAGCACCGGTTTCCATGACCTTGCCCCCATAGCGGGGGGCGCGGCTCCAACTGTATTTTCCGTTCGGCAGCTGTTCTTCGCGCTGAAACTCTTGCCAACTCAAAGGTTCCAGCTGATTTGCCCCCAAGGGCTTGATTCCTGCGCTGGACTTATTCTTGTAGTAGCTATAGGTGTGATCCTCGGTAATCGCGTTGAGGTCCAGGGAGGTGTGCTTGTCATCAATGGTCGCGCCTCCGACAAAGAGATGGTTTTTGCCGGAAGAGTCTGGGAAATAGGGAAAAGAGAGGAAATGGCCGTAGCCGCGCCCCTCCTTAAAATAGCCCGGAAAAGCCTTACTTACCGCCAGGATATCTTCCCGGTAACAGGAGTGGACAAACCGTTCCACCTGATTGAGTAGGGTGCGGTATTGGGCGAGATTGTTGATGGTCGGCCGGGTCGTGACCCCGCCGGCCTCAATGGCCACGGGGTGGGGGGATTTACCGCCAAACAGCGCCACCATTTTGTGCAAGCTGGCCATAACGGTAAAGGATTCCAGATAGTTGTGCACCGCCGAAAGATTCGCTTCCCTATCCTTCAGAAAGGCCCCCTTGTAACGGGGGAGAAAAGGGGCGGCGGGAAAGATCCGTTGGGAACGGGTCTCGGTGCGTACCCAATCGCGCATCGCGGTCAAGCCGGGGTCCGCGCCTCGATACTCCAGCACCGCTGTTACATCGATAAAATCCAGGGCGCTCAATTGGTAAAAATGGAACAGGCAATCCTGCACCTGATAAGCGCCGACAATAAGATTGCGGAGCAGTTGCCCGTTGGCATTGGGGCGGATTCCCATGGCGTCTTCCAGGGCCAGGGCGGCCGCTTCCGCGTGGGCATACGGGCAGACGCCGCAGACCCGTTGGGTCAACTGCAAGGCGGTGCGGGGATCATAGCCGATGAGCGCCTTTTCAATGCCGCGAAAGAGCATGCCCGAAGTTCGGGCCGAGGCAACCACCCCGTTCTCGATCCGGGTCTCGAACTTGAGATGCCCTTCCACCCTGGTCAGGGGATCGATGGTTATCTTGGTTGCGGTCATAAAACGGCCTCCTTGCCGAATTCCACCCGGTTGCGACCGTTCTCCTTGAGCCATTTCGGCGGATTCGCGAAATAGGCAACCGGGAAGACCGTTCCTGGGAAAAATCACCATTACATGTTGCTGCGTCGAGGTCCCGTTGAAACACGGCACCCGACGCATCATGTAGCAATGGTATCAGATTTTGAGTGAAAGCAAACAAGGTTTTAATCAGCAAGGGATTACAGCGGATTTCAATTGAGATGAATTAACTTTTTCTTGGAGCAGAAATAAAGAGGCGTCGGCACTGGAATCAATACGTAAATGGAAAAAATACAATAATCACAAGTAATTAGTTAATGAACGAATGAGTTTCTGATTGAAATTATCTTGAAGAGACAAACACATGCTTGCCCCTTCATGCAGATAGTCATCAATGCCTTCCATGTAAGTGCTGTTGTCAATGGGGCTTGGGCAACTCAAGCTATTGTAGGTTATGATAATTGGAGTTGTTTGATTTACCGAATCACTTCTGACGAATTTGATGCCATTCAAAATGAAATTTTGTTTTTTTGCAATGGATTGAAGCGTATCTTTGGGAGAGAGAGTTTCATTAATTATTATCAATAAATATTTTGAGGATCTCAAGATATTGAGTCCTTTAACAAGGTGGGGAATAACTTCGCATTCCTGCTGGAATTTTTTTTCTACAGTACGCTTGATTAAGGCATTCTCTGGTATTTCTTCAAGAATAACTACTTTGTCAGCCATAATATCTCCATTTTTCATCTGTCATACTTATATAGATCAAGACCTGCATTCTAATTTTCATGAAATTCTTTTAAAAGAAATGACGAGCAATGAAACCTCGTTCGAATCGGTCGTTAATTTCAGCAGAATAAATATTGTTCAAATCTTCAAAAAACTTAGTGTCCACCATGAACATTTCTTGTTCGTTCGCGCTGAGTTGAAGATAGTGCTGAATGATTGGTGTCACCAATTCGTTAATTTCTTGGGCCGCAGCGTTCTTTTTTTCCTGAGTTTCGAAGGTGACTTGAAGGAAGTTGCGAACCACGTCCCTTAAGTTGCTTATGTCATAATTCTTTAACATTTTTTCGCTAGCAGCCTTGCGTGCTGCGTGAAGTTCATTAAGTCGAGACGCACGACCTTTAGAGAGTTCTAGATATTTTGCGTAGGTTCCCGTTACAAGGGCAAGTTCTTCGTACTGCCTGAAAAGCTTTGTTCTACATAGCTCCAACTTGCTCTCCAGGTCTTTTGCCTCAGTATTTACTTTAGTATGTGTTGAAAGCATAGATTCGAGAAGAATTTGGTACTCTTTTGTCATCTTGGCAGGGTCTGTTGTAGTGAGGTGATTAAATTCTTCAAGCATCAATTGATAAGAACCGGAAACTTCTCCGTACTTCAAAAAAAGATTGTTGTGTGTCTTGTTGCATTCTGCTTGCGTTTCTCGCATTGGCCGATAGAAATCGGTCATTATTTCTTTGCGAGCTGTGGCATCGTTTTTATACGACTCTAAAATTCCACCGAATAACAGTGAGCCAAAAAACAATGGAATGACTGTTAAAGCGAGACTTCTCCAAATAGACGCTGTCGTATCTTGATTCATAAGCCTCCCAACACATAATGACTCCATAGATGGAGCGAGCTTTTTAGTATTCGTCGACCAAATGGAGAGAATTTGATAGACTTGCTATGCATTGAAAAAAAGCGGGACACTCCCCTGTATTGTTTTTTATGGCACTGCCTCTGTCCGGCCTTCTTTGCGCCAGGTCAGAAAATGAAAGATAGGTATCACCTTCAGGGCACCTATCTGCCTACACCGATTTTTTCCTCTCGGGTCTTGAGACACTTGCGGCTGTTGTCATCAAATTCTATGCAGGTTTTCAGGACAAAGGCTTCTTGCCGGGGATAAAAGGTGCATTTGCTTCGGTAGTCGCAGGTGTTGCTGAACGAATCCCAATACTGGCATTCTTCGACACATTCCAGATCGCCATAACTATAGGTGGTTTTTTCAAAGAGGCATTTCCTGGCAAAATCGTCCCAGTACTGACAGTCATGCAGGGCTATGGGCTGGCCAGAAGACCCGGTCTGGCCACCTTCGCAGATCACGGCAAGATCCCGGTCGCGGTAGGCCTCTCCTTTTTTGAGCCGCACCTCTCTGGCCACAGTGGTGCCAGGAAGGGAACCAAGGAAAATCGCCAACAGGAGCAGTGGGCGCAGATTCATATTCGTCTCCTTTTTATGGACAGCAACGCAAGCGGAAACACCCTATTGCTCCAGCTGGCCACAGTTTACTATCACCACTTTTTTCTTCGGTTGGCCGTTGCGCGAACCCATCTCTTCGATTCTCTTTACCACATCCATGCCTTCAATCACCTTGCCGAAGACAACATGCTTGCCGTCGAGCCAGGGCGTTTTGACGGTGGTGATAAAAAACTGGGAACCGTTGGTGTTTGGTCCGGCATTGGCCATGGACAGCATGCCCGGCTCCAGGTGCTTGCGGATGAAATTCTCATCGGCAAAGGTGCGGCCATAGATAGATTTGCCGCCGGTGCCATCGGCATTGGTGATATCGCCGCCCTGGAGCATGAACTGGGGGATAATGCGATGGAAGATGCTGCCCTTAAACCCGAAGCCCTTTTCATGGGTGGCCAGCGCCCGAAAATTCTCCGCTGTTTTTGGTACCACATCGGCAAATAACTCCATCACGATCCTGCCGGCTTTTTCATCGCCAATAACGACATCAAAAAACACCTTGGGATTTGCCGCGGCCGCTGCTTTTCCCGGCGTCGCTAGACCTCCAGCCAGAAACAGACCCGCCATTACCAGCCAGCCAATGAACAGTTTTATTCCGTATTCTTTCACTGCTTTCTCCTTGGTATTAATTGTTCCCAACGTTCATTCCATTTACAATCGGTAGACTCAGGCCGGCGCCAGGTCAAAGGCTGCGGAAAAGAGCTTTTTGGTGTAGGGGTGGGATGGATTGGCAAAGAGCTGCGCCGCCGGGCCGGACTCGACAATGCGGCCATTCTGCATCACCGCCACCTCGTCGGCCATGGCCTTGATCACCCGCAGATCGTGGGAGATGAAGAAGTAGGTGATGCCGTGCTTGGCTTGCAGGCTTTTGAGCAGCTCGATGATCTGGGCCTGGATGGTCATGTCCAGGGCGCTGGTGGGCTCGTCCAGCACCAGGAAGCGGGGCTTGAGCACCACGGCCCTGGCAATGGCGATGCGCTGCCGCTGGCCGCCGGAAAACTCGTGGGGATAGCGCTCGATCATCTCCGGCTCAAGGCCTACCTCGATCAGCGCCTCGGCCACCCTTTTTCCGCGTTCTTCCCGGTTGCCCAAGCCATGTACGCTCAGACCCTCGCCCACGATCTGGCCCACGTTGAGCCTCGGCGACAGGGAGGAATAGGGGTCCTGAAACACCACCTGGAGATCGCGGCGCAGGGGCCGCCACTGACTGTTGGAAAGGGTCAACAGATCGCGGCCCTCGTAGAGCAGGGTTCCCCGGCTGTTGACCAGTTTGAGCAGGCACATGCCCAGAGTGCTTTTGCCTGAGCCTGATTCGCCGACTACGCCGAAGGTGGTGCCCTGCCGGATGGTAAGCGTTACCTCGTCCACCGCCTTGATGGTGTTCACCGTGCGCCTGAAAAAACCGGCCTTGATCGGGAAATGGCAGGAGAGGTTGGTGGCGGTGAGGAGCGGGGGCGGGTTGTCCTTTGGGGTAGGCGCCTCGTGGGGCACGCTGTTCAGGAGATGGATGGTGTAGGGGTTCTGCGGGTTGCGGAATACCTCTTGGGTGGGGCCGCTTTCCACGATTCGGCCCTGGTGCATGATATGGACCTGTTGGGCGATCTTTTCCACCATGTTGAGATCGTGGGTGATGAGAAGCAGGGCCATGCCCAGTTCCTGCTGGATCTCCTTGATCAGGGCCAGGATCTGCGCCTGGATGGTGACATCAAGAGCCGTGGTCGGTTCGTCGGCGATCAAGAGGTCCGGCTTACAGGCCAGAGCCATGGCGATCATCACCCGCTGGCGCTGGCCGCCGGACAACTGGTGGGGAAAGCTGTTCAGCCGCTGGGCCGCGTCGGTAATCCCGCAACGCTCAAGGAGATTCTCAGCTTTTTTTGCCGCCTCTTTTTTGCCAAGATTTTGATGCAGCATCAACGGTTCCACCAACTGGGCGCCGATGGAGTAGACCGGATTGAGCGAGGTCATGGGTTCTTGGAAGATCATGGCGATCCGGTTGCCGCGAATTTGGCGCAGCCTGCTTTCCGGGTAGGAGGCCAGATCTTCCCCATTGAAGAGGATTTGCCCCTCGATCTTTGCCGCGTCTTTTTCCAGCAGTCTCAGGATCGAAAGGGCGGTCACCGATTTACCGGACCCGGATTCTCCCACCAGGGCTGCGGTTTCCCCCGCCGCAATGGCGAAGGAGACCTTATCCAGCACCGGGGTGAAGCCACGGTCCGAGTAGAAACCGGCGGAGAGATTTTTTAGCTCAAGCAGCATGGATTATCCCCGGCATACTATACCTTCCTCGGATCAAAGGTTTCCCGCAACGCTTCCCCGATAAAGATCAACAGCACCAGGGTGCCGACCAGCACCCCGAAGGTAGTCAGGGAAAGCCACCAGGCTTCGATGTTGTTCTTGCCCTGGGACAGCAGCTCCCCGAGGCTTGGGGTTGGGGGCGGCACGCCGAGGCCCAGGAAATCGAGACTGGTGAGGGCCAGGATCGAGCCGCTCACCCGGAAGGGCAGAAAGGTGATGACCGGAGTCATCCCGTTGGGGAGCAGGTGGCGGAACATAATGGTGATGTTGCCCACGCCCAGCGCCTTGGCCGCCTTGACATAATCGAGGTTGCGGCCTTTGAGAAACTCGGCCCGCACGTAATCGGCAAGTCCCATCCAGCCGAAGATCGAAAGCAGGATCAGGAGCAGGAGCACGCTGGGCTTGAAGATCGAGGCAAAGATGATCAGCAGGTACAGCTCGGGCATGGCGCTCCAGATCTCGATGAAGCGCTGCATAAACAGGTCGGTGCGCCCGCCGAGATAGCCTTGCACCGCCCCGGTGATGATGCCAATGATCGTGCCGATAAAGGTGAGGACAAAGGCGAAGAGCACCGAAAGGCGAAAACCGTAGAGCAGCCGGGCCAGGACATCCCGGCCCCGGTCGTCGGTACCCAGATAGTTGGTGCCATCGGGTGGAGAGGGAACCGGTTGGTGGAGCTGGAGGTTGATCGAGGCGTAGCTGTGGGGGTTAGGCGGGAATAGGGCGAGGTTGTCGCCGGTGTTGAGCTTATGCAGGATAAAGGGGTCTTGGTAATCGGTCTCGGTGTCAAACTCCCCGCCAAATGTGGTTTCCGGGTACTCACGGATTAAGGGGAAATAAAGGCTCCCCTGGTAGGATACCAGCAACGGCTTGTCGTTGCTGAGAATCTCCGCGCCCAGGCTGAGGAAAAAGCAGATGGAAAAGAGGATCAGGCTGTAATAGCCCCGCCTGTTGGCCTTGAAGCGCCGCCAGCGTCGGGAGGAGAGTTTCTGGGGTTTCTGGGGGAGAGCTGAATCGTTCACCTGGATTCCACACTTTCAAAGCTGATGCGCGGGTCCACCACCACGTAGCTGAGGTCTGATAACAAGCGGGAGATCAGGCCGATGATAGTGAAAAAATATAAGGTGCCCAGCACCACCGGATAATCGCGGTTGAGGATGGATTCGTAGGCCAGCAACCCCATGCCGTCCAAGGAGAAGATGGTCTCGATCAGCAGGCTGCCGGTAAAAAAGGCGGTGATGAAGGAGCCGGGAAAACCGGTGATTATAGGGATGATGGCGTTGCGAAACACATGCCGATACAATACCTGATTTTCGCTCAACCCCTTGGCCCTGGCGGTGAGAACGTACTGCTTGCGGATCTCTTCGAGAAAGCTGTTCTTGGTCAGCAGGGTCATGACCGCCAGGCTGCCCACCGCGCTGGAGAGCACGGGCAGGACCATGTGCCAGAGGTAATCCGCCACCCTGGCGGCAAGGCCCATCTCGGCCCAGTTGTCGGAGACCAAGCCTCTGAGCGGAAAGATGCTGAAGAAACTTCCGCCGCCAAAAAGGACGATGAGGGCGATGGCCAAAACAAAACCTGGGATGGCGTAGCCGATGAGGATCACGGTGCTGGTGAGGACATCAAAGCGAGAGCCTTCCCGCATGGCCTTGGCAATGCCCAGCGGAATACAGACCCCGTAGACGATGAGAAACGACCACAGGCCAAGGGACATGGAGACCGGCAGTTTGGAGATAACCAGGGAGACCACGCTGTTGTGGTGGTAATAGCTCTGGCCAAAATCAAAGACCAGATAGTTTTTCATCATGGTCAGGAAGCGCTCCACCGGCGGCTTGTCAAAGCCGTAGAGCTTGGTAAGCTGCGCCACCCGTTCTTCGTCTAATCCCTTGTTGCCCTGGTAGAGATCCATGCTGCGGCTGGCGTGGACCTCACCGCCTGCACGGTCATGGCCCTGCAACTGGGCGAGCATCCGCTCCACCGGCCCGCCCGGCACAAACTGGGTGACGGCGAAGGTGACCAGCATGATCCCGAAAATGGTAGGGATCATGAGCAAAAGGCGTCTTACAATGTAGGCCGCCATCTCACGCCGTCGTGTTGTTCAACTGGGCAAGGGTTTCTTCGATGATCCCGAAAAGTTCCTGCATGCGGAAGGGCTTGGCCAGGTAGTTATCCATGCCGGCGTTGAGGCATTCTTCCTTATAGCCCGGCATGACATGGGCGGTAACGGCAATGATCGGCACATGCTTGCCGGTGTCTTTTTCGAGTTCCCGAATGGTGATCGTTGCCTCAAAGCCGTTCATCCCCGGCATCTGCACGTCCATCAGAACAAGATCAATTTCTTCGCTCTGGTAGACGGCAACAGCCTCCGTGCCATCGGCGGTCACCCGCACATGGTGGCCATGCATCTCCAGCATGAGGCGCAACAGCTTCTGGTTTACCGGGTTATCTTCCGCGATAAGAATATTCATGCCTGTCCTCATGCCGTATTGATCGGTTACCCCAGTTGCGCTCTCTGGCGCACTTGCCCCCAAGGCTGCTGGGTCCGCCGTCCCTTCCTTGGCCACCGGTAGGTCCAGATCCACAAAAAAGGTGCTCCCCTTGCCTGGCTCACTTTTCATGCCGATTTTCCCATGCATGAGTTCGATGAGCTGTTGGGAAAGGGTCAGGCCAATCCCGAGCCCGCCTGACTTTCTGGTGGCATAGGACTCAAACTGCTTGAACGATTCAAACATGGCCCCTTGCTGTTCCAGGGGAATGCCGCATCCTGAGTCAACCACCTCGAAGCGCAGACTAATGATGTGCTGATCGTTTATGGCCTTGAGGCCAAGAGGCCGGACCCGCAGAGAAATCTCCCCGTGTTCCGTGAATTTGATGGCGTTGTCCAGCAGGTTTTCCAGCACCTGGAAGATCCGGGCTTCGTCCCCGACAACTGTGGTGGGCACCGCTTCTGGTTCCGCATAAAAGAGGGTCAGCCCCTTTGTCTTGGCAGCAGGATCGTATTTTTTCTTCAGTCTGCCAAGAATGGCGTAGAGGTCAAAGGGAGCAGGGACGAGGCTCATGGTGCCGTTTTCCAGGCGGGAAAAATCGAGAATGCCGTCGATGAGATGGAGCAGGTTCTGACCGGCTTCCTTGATGGCTGCAAGCTCCGGCTGTGGGTTACTGGGCAGGTCACGATCCTCCAGCAGTTCGGCCATACCCAAAACGATGTTGAGCGGGGTTCGCAGTTCATGACTGATCTTGGAAAGAAATTCCGTCTTGTGCTGATCGGCAAGTTCGGCGTTCAGCCGGGCCGAGGCTTCGGCAGTCAGGATCTGTTTTTCCCGGCTGATGACGATCCCAAGTTTTTCCGCCATGGTGTTGAAGGTCTTGGCCAGATCGCCGATTTCATCATTGCCTGCGTCAACCCGCTGGGCAAAATCCCCTTTGGCCATGGCGATACTGGCCTGGGCAAGTTTCTGGATCGGAGAAGTGATGCCCTGGGCGAGGAAAAAGGTGGAGATACTCGCCAGAAAGAAAAGCCCAAGAAAGAGAAGGATGGAAAAATTCCGAAACAGCCTGGGCACTGCGGTGTATTGCTGGGAAGTCAGCACCGACATGGCCAACCAGGGGGTATCTGGAATCAGGGTGACGGCAAAATAGGAGTCTTCACCGTTGAGCATGGCGTGATGCAACTGCCCACCGGACTCTGCTGCGGCTTTGGCAAAAAGCTGACCGATATCCTGATTTGGTATAACCAGATTTTTCATTATATTACCTGGGTCAGGATCGCCCAGGATTTTGCCGTCCGGAGCCACAACCTTGCAGAACCCTTTTTTTTGCGAGACACAACTGCCAGCGGGGGCAATTATCTGGGCCAGTGGCGTTTGCCCAAGGATCAGGCCGAGAAACTGGTCGCCAAAATAGTCTATCCTGGCGTAGGCAAACCGCAGTACTTGAGTTTTCGAAACAGGGTC
>Ga0315272_10000466_pt1 | contig 20285 bp, 22 predicted proteins | sample C3_middle_MG_FD_203918 | JGI IMG/M metagenome (GOLD analysis project Ga0315272, IMG submission 203918) | Sediment microbial communities from Yellowstone Lake, YNP, Wyoming, USA - C3_middle | ecosystem: Environmental > Aquatic > Freshwater > Lake > Sediment | place: USA: Wyoming | collected...
TTACCTTGCGATGCCTTCATGATCTGGCCCACCAAAGCATTGAATGCTTTTTCTTTGCCAGAGCGGAACTCTGCAACAGACTTCTCGTTAGCGGCCAAGACCTTGTCAATCATGGCCTCTAGCTCACCGCTATCGCTAATCTGTTTTAAGCCTTTGGCATCAATCACCTGATCAACTGTGCTGATAGCTTTACCAGCCACAGCCTCTTCCCACAGAATCGCAAAGATATCTTTAGCAATCTTGTTAGAAATAGTGCCGTCAGCTACGCGAGTGAGTAGTGGCGCCAAATGTTCCGCTTTTAAAGGGGCGTTAGCAGTAGCGATGCCCGCACGATTAAGCGATGATGCAAGCTCTCCCGCAATCAGGTTGGCCGCTGCTTTTGCCAAGGACTTACCAACAATAGCCAATAACGCTTCAAAGACTTTTGCCGTATCTCGATCTTGCGTCAGCAATTGTGCATCGTAAGCACTTAATCCAAATTCACTTTGCCACTGTTCACGAAGCTGTGCCGGAAGTACTGGCATTTTGCTGCGTACTGCGGCAATCCAGGCATCATCAATCACAACTGGCAACAGATCAGGATCAGGGAAGTAGCGGTAGTCGTTTGCATCTTCTTTGCTCCGCATGCTGCGGGTTTCCTGACGATCAGGATCATACAAGCGGGTTTCCTGAACAACCGTGCCGCCATCTTCAATTAATTCAATTTGTCGACGCACTTCATATTGAATGGCCTCCTCCAAAAAACGGAAGGAGTTCAAATTCTTGATTTCGCAACGAGTGCCAAATTCCACTTGGCCCATGGGGCGCACAGAAACGTTGGCATCGCAACGGAAAGAACCCTCTTGCATATTGCCGTCACACACTCCAAGCCAGACCACCAGGGTATGCAATGCTTTCGCATAAGCCACTGCTTCAGCGGCGCTGCGCATCACTGGCTCGGTCACAATTTCTAATAATGGTGTGCCAGCACGATTTAAATCGATGCCACTAGATGGTTCGCCATGCGGGCCTAGGAAGCCTTCTTCATGAACGGACTTACCAGCATCCTCCTCCATGTGAGCGCGCGTGAGCTCAACCACCCTCACTTGATCGCCGACTAGGATTTCTAAATGGCCGCCTACGACTACAGGGAGCTCCATCTGACTAATCTGATATCCCTTAGGCAAATCAGGATAGAAATAATTCTTACGCGCAAAAATACTCGCTGGAGAAATTTTTGCGCCCACAGCCAATCCAAAACGGATGGCATGCTCAACCGCCTGGCGATTGAGCACAGGCAATACACCAGGCAAAGCTAAGTCGACCGCACAAGCTTGGGTATTCGGGCCTGCTCCAAAGCGCGTACTGGCACCGCTAAAAATTTTTGATTGCGTTTGTAATTGTGCGTGGGTCTCTAGACCAATAACGACTTCCCATTGCATCATGCCACCTCGCTTGCTTGACGCAAATGCCAGTCACTATTTTGCTGATATTGATGTGCCACTTGCAATAAGCGCGCTTCAGAAAAATAATTACCAATCAACTGCATGCCAATTGGCAAATTGCTTATATTAAAACCACAGGGAACGCTCATTGCTGGCAGTCCCGCTAAGTTTATAGAGAGCGTATAGATATCTTCTAAATACATCTGCACAGGATCTTTCGATTTTTCGCCTAGTCGCCATGCGACATCAGGGGCAACGGGACCTAAGATCACATCGCATTTTGCAAATGCAGCCTGAAAGTCAGCTGCAATAATGCGACGAATTTTTTGTGCTTGCAGATAATAGGCATCGTAGTAACCATGGCACAGCACATATGTGCCAATCAAAATGCGGCGCTTTACTTCAGCACCAAAACCTTCGGTGCGCGACTTTTTATACATGTCCGATAAATCACGATATTCGTTGGCGCGATGTCCGTAGCGCACACCATCAAAGCGACTCAAATTACTAGAGGCTTCAGCGGGTGCCAAGACGTAATACACCGGTATAGACAGTTTTGTTTTGGGCAGACTCACTTCAACTAGCTCTGCGCCTAAGTCTTGCAGTGCTTTTGCTGCAGTATTGACAGCGTTAGCCACTTCTTGCGCGAGGCCTTCTGCAAAAAATTCTGTTGGCAACCCAATGCGCAATCCCTCTAAGGGCTTTGCTGCATTGGTATTACCCTCTTTCCAAGCTTGCGTGAGGTAACGACCATAGTCTTCCCCTGAATCGGCCAAAGAAGTCGAATCACGAGGATCGTGGGAAGACATCGCCGTGAGCAACAAAGCGCAATCTTCTGCGGTTTTACCTATTGGGCCAGCCTGATCCAAAGAAGAGGCATAGGCAATCATCCCGTAACGGGATACGCGCCCATAACTTGGCTTAATGCCAGTTAAGCCACAAAAAGCCGCTGGCTGACGTATTGAGCCCCCTGTATCGGTACCAGTTGCAATTGGGGCCAAACCTGCTGCTACGGCAGCTGCTGAACCGCCTGAGGAACCGCCGGCTACATATTCAGAATTCCAGGGGTTGAGTACGGGGCCATAAGCTGAATTCTCATTCGAGGAACCCATGGCGAACTCGTCCATATTGGTCTTGCCCAGACAAACCATTCCAGCGCTATTTGGATTTTCTTCGCTAGGAATTCCTAGGTTGGCCACCACGGTAGCGTCAAATGGGCTGAGGTAACCCTCGAGCATTTTGGAGGCTGCAGTCGACTTCCAGCCGCGCGTTACAAAGACGTCTTTATGGGCAACCGGGATGCCCGTCAATTTTCCGCCTTGACCAGCTGCTAATATGGCATCTGCTTTAGAAGATTGCTCTAAGCTTAAGTGAGCGCTTACATCGAGGTATGCATTCCAGTGCTTTCCCGCCTCAATACGATCTAAAAAGTATTGGGTCAGCTCGGTACTGGAGACCTCTTTAGCAGCCAATGCTTTAGCCATTAAGGCGATAGGAGTTTGGTGCCAGCTCATTCAATCACCCTGGGAACTAAGAAATAACCGTCCTGCTCAGCAGGGGCAGATTGCATATTCTGGGCGCGCTCGTCAGACTCCGTGACGGCGTCTGGGCGCAAAGGTTGCGCCAAGTCACGCAAAAAGAGAATGGGGTGAGCCAAGGGAGCAAGGCCACTGGTATCGACAGCCTGCATCTCCTCAACTAGGGCAAAAACAGCCTGTAATTGGGGTAAAACTGCCTCGGCTTCTGCCTGACTTAACTCAAGACTGGAAAGGTGCGCAATGCGCTGGACATCATCAAGTTTCATGGGGCGCTAGAGTATCATTCCTATATATATTTTTTAACACTTACTTATTTTCCCACTACATCATGTTTGGTTTTTTCCGCAGCTACTTTTCTAATGACCTGGCCATCGACCTAGGTACCGCTAACACCTTAATTTACATGCGTGAACGAGGTATTGTGCTTGATGAACCGTCGGTTGTGGCAATTCGCACCGAAGGCGGCCCAAATGGCAAAAAAACCATTTTGGCCGTTGGAAAAGAAGCAAAAGCGATGTTGGGTCGTGTTCCTGGAAATATTGAGGCGATTCGCCCCATGAAAGACGGTGTTATTGCCGATTTCACGATTACAGAGCAAATGCTCAAGCAATTCATCAAATTGGTTCACGAGAGCAAGCTGTTAAAGCCAAGCCCACGAATTATCATTTGCGTTCCTTGTGGCTCCACCCAAGTTGAGCGTCGTGCGATTCGCGAATCTGCCTTAGGTGCAGGCGCATCTCAGGTATTTTTAATTGAAGAGCCAATGGCTGCAGCGATTGGTGCTGGTCTGCCAGTATCTGAAGCAGCTGGCTCGATGGTGGTTGACATCGGCGGCGGTACAACCGAAGTTGGTGTGATGTCATTGGGTGGCATGGTGTACAAAGGCTCTGTTCGTGTTGGTGGCGATAAGTTTGATGAGGCGATCACCAATTACATCCGTCGTAACTACGGCATGTTGATCGGCGAACAAACTGCTGAGTTGATCAAGAAGACTATTGGCTCCGCATTCCCTGGCCAAGAAGTACGCGAGATGGAAGTAAAGGGTCGCAATCTTTCCGAAGGTATCCCACGTAGCTTCACTGTGACAAGCAATGAAGTGTTGGAAGCTTTGACAGACCCATTGAATCAAATCGTGACCGCAGTAAAAGCAGCTCTGGAGCAAATTCCTCCTGAGCTCGCATCCGATATCGCTGAGCGCGGCATGATGCTGACTGGTGGTGGCGCATTGTTGCGTGACCTCGATCGCTTGCTGCTCGAAGAAACTGGCCTCCCAATTCATGTTGCAGAAGACCCCCTCACTTGCGTCGCTCGTGGTTGCGGCATTGCTTTAGAGCGCATGGACAAGCTGGGCGGCGTGTTCTCACAAGAGTAATTGACTTAAGTATTGATTAGGGAATTGCAACATAGCGCTCCTCCTCTTTTCAGACAAGGTGTTCCGGCTTTAGTCAAACTGATTGTCTGCCTATCGATTAGCATCGCATTGATGTTGATCGATTTTCGCTTTAAAGCGCTCGACCCCATCCGCAACAACGTCAACTGGTTATTGCGTCCACTTGAGTATGTAATGATGATGCCGCGTAATGCGTATGAAGCAACATCAGAATATTTCACAACACGCGGAACACTCGATAAAGAAAATCAAGAAATGAAAGTGCGCCAAGCGGAGCTCTCTTTACTTGCCAATCAATCTGAGTTTCTTCTGGTAGAAAATCAAAATTTGCGCCAGTTAATGGATTTGCAAAAACAAACTTCCTTCAAAACCTTGCCGGTTGAAATTTTATTCAATCCACCCAATCCGATTTCACAACGCATTGTGGTGAACCGTGGAAGCAATGATGGTCTCAAGCTCGGCAATCCCATCGCCAATGACTCTGGCATCTTAGGGCAGGTGGTGCGTATTTACGATCACTCTGCGGAAGTCTCTTTATTAGAGGATCGTGATTTCGCAGTTCCCGTACAAGTAGCCCGCAACGGCTTGAGGGCAGCGGTTTTTGGTGCGGGGCGCGGCAACCCCCTCGAGCTTCGCTATCTTCCTGTAGCTAGTGACTTAGAAGTGGGTGATGTGCTCATTACCTCTGGCATTGACGGAGTTTATCCTCCAGGCTTTGCCGTTGCAATAATTAGCCGCATTGAACGCAATGCCGATAAAAATTCTTCGAATGTATTTTGCGTGCCAGTTGCGCCAGTCAATCGCTATCGCCAGGCCTTAGCCCTGCTTTACGATCCGCAGTGGGATGCCAAGGCATCCACTGCAACTAGCAAACCTGGCGCACCCCTGACAAACACGCCTGGTCGTCGCCAAACTCGTGCGCGAGGCATGCAATGATTGATTTTCAAAGCGGCTATATTCTGCGCCCGGTCAATCCGGTATTTATTTACTTCAGCTTGTTTTGTGCGCTGCTGTTGAATCTCTTGCCAATTGGCAATTACGGCTGGGTGCCGGACTGGTTGATTATTTGTATTGTGTTTTGGAATATCCACCAGCATCGCTATGTGGGTGTGATCATCGCATTTACTCTTGGCCTGTTGATGGATGTTCACAACTCTGACCTCTTGGGTCTTCATGCCTTTAGCTACTCATTGGTTGCCTTTCTTGCAATCTCTTGGCATCGGCGGATTATTGCCCTATCTGTCATGACGCAAGCACTCCACCTTTTACCAATCTTCTTATTGGTTTCACTATTCCCCGTAGTGGCACATTGGTTGTTGAGTGGGGAAATTTATTGGTGGGCGTTGACTGGCGCGACTCAAGCATTGATCGAAGCATTATTGTGGCCCCTGGCAACACGCATCTTGCTGTCGCCCCAACGTCGCCCAATTGACGTTGATCACAACCGTCCTATTTAAAGAGCGGCATGGTTTCGTTTAAAAAACCGGATCTCGACTCATTTCAAGAGCGCATTCATATTGCGACTTTGTTTGTTACCTTTTGCTTCTTATTATTAATTACACGCTTAGTGTGGCTACAGCTAGTAAGTCACGGTAAATATGCGCTCCTTGCTGAAAATAATCGCATAGCCTTGGTGCCAGCGCCAGCGAACCGAGGCCTCCTGATAGACCGTAACGGCATTGTGATTGGTAGAAACTATTCCGCCCTTACTTTGGATGTGAATGCCGAAGAGGTCAAAGGCAATGTGGATGAGCTGATTGATGAACTCTCCAAAATTGTGCTGATTTCACCTAGAGATCGTCGGAATTTCAAGCGCTCCCTTGAAGATTCTCGAAAAATGGGCACCTTTCCCCTTAGATCGATGCTCACAGAGGCAGAAACGGCCCGTTTTATGGCTAATCGCTATCGATTCCCTGGGGTGGAGATCCGCGCTCGGAGCTTTCGAGAATATCCCTACAATGAGTTAGCCTCCCATTTAATTGGCTACATCGGGCGAGTTTCCCAGCGCGATAAAGAGCGTATGCAGTCAGAAATTGAGAGCTCCAGAGTAGATGATCCCGATGCACTACAAACATCTTTTTTGCCAGGGATTCAATACGTCGGAAAGATTGGTTTAGAACAAAGCTATGAAAGTGTTCTGCGCGGCGTACCGGGTTACGACCAAGTGGAAATCACTGCGGGCGGCAAACCCGTGCGTACACTTTCGAGCTCGCCGTCCGTGCCCGGAAAAAATGTCGTACTCTCCGTAGATATCAAACTGCAATATTTAGTCGAGCAACTCTACGGAAACTTCCGTGGGGCATTTGTTGCGATCGAACCAGAGACTGGTGACATCTTGGCTTTTGTCTCAAAGCCAAACTTCAATCCCAATGACTTTGTTGAAGGTATTGATTCGGTGACCTGGAAAGAGTTGAATGACTCGCCGCAAAAGCCACTCTACAACCGTCCACTCAAAGGCATCTATCCGCCTGGATCAACTTATAAACCGTTCATGGCGCTTGCTGCTTTAGAAACCAAAAAGCGCACGCCATCACAAACGATTTCTGATCCAGGTTATTTTAATTTCGGCAATCACACATTTCGCGATGATAAAAAAGGTGGGCATGGCATTGTCGATATGCAAAAGTCTATCGTTGAATCCTGTGATACCTACTATTACACCTTGGCACGCGATATGGGCGTGAATATGATGCATGACTTCATGAAGCCATTTGGCTTTGGACAAATCACAGGGATCGATTTGCAAGGCGAATCAAAAGGCATCCTACCGTCAACCGAGTGGAAAAAAAATACCTTTAAGAAACCAGAGCAGCAAAAATGGTACGAAGGTGAAACGATCTCCCTGGGCATTGGTCAGGGCTACAACGCCTTTACTATTTTGCAGCTAGCGCATGCCATGGCCAATATGGCGAACAACGGCATTGTGATGAAGCCGCACTTAGTAAAGGCGATTGAAGATCCCTTTACTAGACATCGCACTCTAACCACACCTAAAGAAAGTTATCGCATTGATCTTACTCCCGAGAACATTGAGGTAATTAAGAAAGCAATGGTCGAAGTAAATAATTCAGGGACCTCTGCTTCTGTTTTTAAAGGTACCGGATATCAAGTCGGTGGCAAAACAGGAACGGCCCAAGTATTTAGCTTGAATTCGAAAGAATATAAACATGGATCTACTGCAGAGTTTTTGCGTGATCATGCTCTATACATTGCTTTTGCTCCTGCAGAAAAACCGACCATCGTGATTGCGATGGTAGTTGAGAACGCTGGATTTGGAGCGCAGTATGCTGCACCCATTGCGCGTAAGGCGCTCGATTTTTATCTTGAGGGTAAATGGCCAAAGGAGATTCCCGAATGGAAAAGAGCGCCATAAACAAAGCAAAGAAAATATTTTTCAGTATTTTCGGTGGACTTGATCGCCAGCTAAGCCTTATTCTGATTGGCTTGGCGGCAGTAGGGTTTATTACATTTTTATCAGCCAGCCAAAATACACCCGTTCGCTTTGAAGATGAACTCCGCAACCTAGCGCTCTCTTTTGTTGTGATGTGGCTAGTCTCTCGGGTTCCGCCGAAATGGTTAGAGACCGCTGCAGTTTGGATTTATGGGGTGGGCATCGCACTACTCGTTGCAGTAGCTGTATTTGGCCTGATTAAAAAAGGTGCGAGGCGGTGGCTCAATATTGGATTCGTCATTCAGCCCTCGGAATTAATGAAGATAGCTATGCCGCTCATGCTGGCTTGGTATTTTCAAAAACGTGAGGGCATGCAAAAATCTTGGGACTATGGCGTGGCCGCCATTATTCTCGGCATTCCAGTATTGCTGATTGCGCGTCAACCTGACTTGGGTACTGCGCTCTTAGTATTTGCTGCGGGTATGTACGTGATCATTCTGGCTGGCTTACCTTGGAAATGGATTTTGCCATTTATAGGTGTTGGCGTATTTGGAATTGCTCTCATCATTATTTTTGGGGACACTATTTGCGCCCAAGATGTTGTATGGCCATTTGTTCACAACTACCAAAAGCATCGAGTATGTACTTTGCTCGATCCGAGTAGTGATCCCCTTGGGAAAGGTTTTCATACGATTCAATCCATGATTGCCATCGGCTCCGGTGGTTTTTTTGGTAAGGGCTGGTTTCAAGGCACTCAAGCACATCTGGAATTTATTCCAGAAAAACACACTGACTTTGTCTTTGCTGTTTTCTCTGAAGAGTTTGGTCTATTAGGTAATTTGGTGTTGCTAGCGCTTTTCTTTGCACTCGTTAAAAGAGGTCTGGCTATTTCCGCAAGCGCACCCAATTTGTTTACTCGCCTGCTCGGGGCATCAGTGACGCTGATTTTCTTTACCTACGCCTTTGTCAACATTGGGATGGTAAGCGGACTACTGCCAGTAGTAGGCGTTCCCCTACCCTTTATTAGTTATGGGGGCACTGCTCTAGTGACGCTGGGGTTTGGGGCTGGAATTTTGATGAGTATTCACCGCCATCGACGGCTAGTGCAAAGCTAGAAAATAGGACCAAAATATATGCGCAAGATTATTGCGCTATTTCTAGAAACAAAAAAGCCCGGCATGCCGGGCTTTTTCATCGACAAAGCAAGAATTACTTCTTACGCTTGTTAACTGAATCTTTAAATGCTTTACCAGCAGAAAACTTAACAGTTTTAGCAGCAGCAATTTTGAGTGGCTCGCCAGTTTTTGGGTTACGACCCATACGCGCAGCGCGCTTACCAGAAGCAAAAGTACCAAAACCGATCAGTTGTACTGAGTCGCCTTTAGTAACAGCTTTAATGATTTGCTCAATAGCAGAATTCAATGCAAATTCAGCTTTGGCTTTTGAGATCTCAGCATCGCCAGCAATAGCTGCGATTAGTTCTGCTTTGTTCAAGTGAAGCTCCTTATAAATATTGATGTCGGCGCACGTTGCGCTTACATTATTTTAACCACAATAAATTATAAAAATAAAGCTGCGTTACAGCAATTTTATTAATTGCCTATTTTTTTACTCTTCTATCACTGTGACACCCGACACAAAATACTCGGTATCGCCAAAACAGCTTGTAGGCAATCCAATATGCTGGTCATACTTAAGGGCAACCTTTTTACCTAAATTGGCATTGATTTTTTGCGCCACAGCATCTTCACGCACCGTAAAAAGGAACTTTTCAGACATGGTTCCCGGCATGGAAACCATTGCCAACTCCCCCTCCCAGGTTTTGCAAATGTATCCGCGGTTAGAAAACTTCTGGACATAACCAGCTCGCTCACCACTACCGTAGCTCCAATTGAACATAATCCAAGTGTATACCGCCAAACCAGCTAAGCCAATTAAAACAAGGCTTACAAGCCATTTTACGAATCCATTCATGTGATTTTCCTTAACAAATCATCCTTGCAGCCCTCATTAGGTGCAATCCCTGTAGCCTGTTTTGACCCCAATTCATATTTGAGCATAATCATTACAGAAATAGGGATGAAATCACCCTCCATCCAAATTAAAATAATGGTATTAATGCTAATTGGTAAATCCCATGGAACTACGTCACGTCATCTTTATTATCTTTGTTGTCTCGGCTACTTATGTCTACTTTAGAGGCAAGGTTCGATTTGGCATAGTGCGCTCACTGACGGACTATCAAGTTCTTTTGGCACCCATCAATTGCCTGCTCTACTTATTTTCCAAAACCAAGGCTGGGGCATTTATTCCGGTTGCGGACTTCCCTGAAATGAAGCCTCTTCAAGATCATTGGCAGACTATCAGAGATGAAGCGCTCGCATTAAATGCAGATGGTGCCATAGCAGCCGCTACGGGATACAACGATATTGGGTTTAACTCCTTTTTTCGGACGGGCTGGAAACGCTTTCACCTCTACTGGTATGGCAAAGAAATGCCTTCGGCACAACTAAATTGCCCTAAAACTGTGGCACTTCTCAAATCTATACCCTCAATTAAGGCGGCAATGTTTGCCTCCTTGCCGCCAGGAGCAACGTTAGTGCGCCACCGCGACCCTTATGCAGGCTCGTTGCGCTATCACATTGGCCTAGTTACCCCAAATGATCCCAAATGCTTCATTGATGTGGATGGCGAGCGGTATTACTGGAAGGATGGTGAAGCTGTGATGTTTGATGAAACCTACATTCACTATGCCGCCAATGAAACAGATCAACAGCGTATCGTCTTATTTTGCGATGTGGAGCGCCCAGTTCACACTAAATTGGTGCAATTATTAAATCGCTTGTTTGGGCGCTATGTCATGAGCGCCGCCTCTTCTCAAAACGTTGAGGGAGAGAAGGTAGGATTTGTAAACATTCTCTTTAAATATTTTTATCACATAAGGGCACAAGCGAAAAAACTTAAAGCAAAACATCGTAGCGTTTACTACATCGGCAAGTGGGTTTTGATTCTAGGAATCTTGTGGGCAATCTTTTGGTAAGCCCTAGGGGCTGAGTACTTCAATAATTTGCTGTGGGGTGATTGAACCCCAGATTTCCACCCGCTTGATACGGCTATTTTGCCCAGATAGCAGCTGAATTTGTTTTTGTGGCACCCTTAACTGCTTGGAAAGCCAAGACAACAGCATCTCATTCGCCTTATTTTCCAGGGCAGGAGCCTGAAGAGATATCTTGAGACAACCATCATGCAGTCCGACCACCTTGGTCAGCTTTGCACCCGGCTGGCAATGTAAATTCAGGGTAATGCCAGTGGGGGTTTGTTTTAACCAAAGGGGCGTCATCAAAGTACTTTAAACTCAAATCATGATTATGAAGAACTCTAGCGCCTTAGACCAGTTATTTGCCAATAATCGCGAATGGGCTGAAGCCAAGATCGCCAAGGATGCCGATTTTTTCAAGCGCCTGGTTTCTCAGCAAGCACCAGAATATCTTTGGATTGGCTGCTCAGATAGCCGTGTGCCTGCAAACGAAATTGTGAACCTGCTTCCAGGCGAACTCTTTGTCCACCGTAACGTTGCCAACGTGGTTGTTCATACTGACTTGAATTGTTTATCGGTTATTCAATTTGCGATTGACCTATTGAAGGTAAAGCATATTTTGGTAGTTGGCCACTATGGCTGCTCTGGTGTTCATGCCGCTCTTGCAGACAAACGCATAGGTCTTGCTGATAATTGGCTGCGCCACGTTAAGGACGTCCATCAAAAGCATGGGCGCTATCTTGGGGACAGTATTCCAACTCCAAAACGCCAAGATCGCTTATGCGAGCTTAACGTCATCGAGCAAGTTGTCAATGTTTGCGAGACCACTATCGTGCAAGATGCTTGGTCGCGGGGCCAGGATCTAACTGTTCATGGTTGGGCCTATCGCCTTGAGACTGGCTTGGTAAATGATTTAGGCATGTCCATTAGCTCTACCGAAGAAATGAGTCTACGTTACGCCAAATCCTTATCTCGCTACGACGTCGAATAAATTCAGCTTTGTTTAAAAACTTTTCGAACTACACCGGGGTTGCTCTCCTCAGATTTTTGGCATCCCTTCCATATAAGACTTTAGTCTCACTCGGTTATGGCTTGGGCTACTTGGCGTCACACATCCCCAATGATCGCAATCGCGTTGTTCAGAAAAATCTAGAGCTCTGCTTCCCGGAGCTCAGCGCACAAAAGATTGATCAGCTCAGAAAACAACATTGGCGGCTACTAGGCCGCAGTCTGGTAGAGAAAAGCATTATTTGGCTGGGCAGCAAAAAACAGCTCAGTAATATGATCGAAGTTCAATCTGAGGTAGACCTCGCCGATAGAAAACCTCGCATCTTAGTAAACATGCACTTTGTTGGCATTGAAGGCAGCATTATTTTGAGCGCACTCGCAAAAGATAAAGGTTGGCCCCGTACCTCTGGTTTTTTTCAAAGAATGAAAAGCCCTTTCTTTAATCAAAAGATTGTTGAGTGGCGCAATCGCTTTGGTGGAAACTCTATTGATCGACAAGGAAACTCGATTGCACTCATTCGAGAAATACACAAGGGTAGCTTTATCATCATCGCGCCCGATATTGATTTGGGTCTCAAGGACTCCGCCTTCGTACCCTTCTTCAATATTCCAACCAATACGATCACGGCCGTATCGCGCCTTGCCAAAATAACGGGCGCGTAAGTATGCATGATGATCACAACCCTCAAAAAAAATGAAGCGGGCTATATCTGCTCCATTAGCAAGCCCCTGGAGAATTTCCCTACCGACAATCCTGAGGCAGATACTGCACGGCTAAATCAGATTTTTGAACAGGAAATTCGCCTCAGGCCTGCCGAATATTATTGGGTACATAAGCGCTTTAAAAATAGACCTTTTAATGAAGTAAGCCCTTATTAGCTCTTCTGCTAGAGGCACTTTTGTCCTATCATTAAAGTATGAACGAACGTATTGGGCTATTTGCCGATCTACATAGCAATTTAGAAGCTTTTGATGCCTGTATGGAGCAGGCTAAAGAGCTTGGTGTCACCCGTATGGTTTTTTTGGGAGACATTGTTGGCTATAACGCCGATCCTGGCGCCGTGATTGATCGCATCGGCGAAATGGTTGCCAACAAGAAGGCGATTGCAGTTCTAGGCAATCATGATCAAGCTGTATTTGAAGACCACAGCAAACAAATGAATGCAAGCGCAAACGCAGCAATCGAGTGGACCAAAAGTCAGCTGAACGCCACCCAAGTACAGTTTCTAAAAGATTTACCATTAATGATTCAAGAAGAGAACATATGTTTTGTTCATGCGTCAGCTCATAATCCTGCCGACTGGAATTACATTACTGACAGCATGAGCGCTTGGCATTGCGTACAAAGCTCAGGCAAGACATACACTTTTGTTGGCCATGCTCATGAACAAGCGCTCTTTTATCAAAGCGCTGTCGGCAAGCTGATTCGTTTTGCTCCGCATCCTGGTGATGAAGTGCCGGTAATGCATCATCGCCAATGGGTTGGAGTAGTGGGATCCCTTGGTCAGCCGCGAGACGGAAATCCTGAAGCCTGCTTCGCAGTATTTGAGCCAGAATTAGAAGTCTTGACCTTTCACCGCACCGCCTACGATCAATTCACTGCAGCAGATAAAGTCCGTCGTGCTGGATTGCCGGAAGATCTTGCCAACCGCCTCATCACGGGCAAATAATTTCCCTATGCCAATTAATACTGATATCGAAGCAGTTGATGAGATTTTTCAAGATGGCAAAGTTGTAGATGGATTTATTTTGGGAACGGAGGTTCATCGTGGCGGCATGGCCAGCCTGTACTCCGCAACTAAAGAGGGGATTGATGTACCCATTCTTCTAAAGATTCCAAGGGTCGGTCGCGATCAACCTGTTGAAAGTCTGATTGGTTTTGAAACCGAACTCACCATTCTGCGCTCACTCAAGAGCCCCTATGTTCCAAAATATCTCGGCTCTGGCAATATGGCCACGCACCCCTACATTGCAATGGAACGAGTTACAGGGCGACCCCTTGAGGACTCCATAAAAGAAGGTAAAGTTTTTACAATTGATGAGGTGGTGCGGATTGGTGCTGACCTAGCGCAAGCAGTGCAATCACTACATTCTCAGGGTGCAATTCATCTAGACATCAAGCCAGAAAATATTCTGATTGACGATCAAGGCAAGCTCACTTTAATTGATTTTGGTCTGTCGCATCATGCGCGCTTCCCTGACTTACTCGCAGAAGAAATGCGCAAAGGCATTGGTTCCGCGCCCTATATCTCACCAGAGCAAGTCATCGGTATTCGCTCAGACTACCGTAGTGATATTTTCTCTATCGGCGTCATTATGTATGAGCTTCTGACAGGAGAGCTTCCTTTTGGCAATCCACAGACAATGAGCGACTTGCGAAAAAGGATGTGGGCACAAGCATTCCCCCCACGTGCAATCCGCAAAGAAATTCCTCGTTGGCTACAAGAGATTGTTTTGCGCTGTCTAGAGCCCCGTGCAGCAGACCGCTATCAAAGCGCTGCCCGCTTACGTCAAGTCTTGCTGGATCATGAGATCGTCACCCTAACCGAGCGTGCAGATCGGGTTGATCCACTGAGCTTTTGGGATAATCTGAAACGCATGTTTCGCGCTGCAGGTTACGAGCCCTCGCCCAGCCCGCGCCCCAGTATGGGAAATTACGATGCCCCATTGATGATTGCTGCAATCGATACGCGGCAATCGGACGCAGATTTGCGCGAGCGCATGCAAACAACTGCTAAAAATTTACTATGTGCATATTCTGAAAGTCGCCTAGTGTGTATTAGCACCATTGCAGGCACACCTACTTTTGAAGGCAACCACGAAAGTGAAACTGCTAGCGGTATTGTCCGTGGCCACCTCGTTCAGCTAATGGAATGGGCGAAGCCCTTGAAATTGCCGCCAGAGCGCATTTCGTATCACGTCCTAGAAGCGCTTGACCCAGCCAGTCGAATCGTAGAATTCGCCAAAGACAATGATGCTTCGCTGATCTTGATTGGCGCCTCCCACAAACTGCCAAACAAAGTAACACCTTGGCGAACCTCAATGACGAAGATCGTTGAAGAGGCCCCTTGTAGTGTGCATATTGTTCGGGCCTAGACCCTAAAACAGGATCTAGGCGGTAGAGCAAAAAGCTTAGCGCATCTTTTCTTGCTTCTGATCGAGTATGGTCTCTGGCTCTTGAGCTTCAATCCAGCTATCACGATTGAGTGCGGCCGTTAATTGCTTTTGATTTAACTCGCCAGTCCAACGCGCCACCACAATAGTTGCTACGCCATTGCCAACCAGATTGGTCAACGCACGAGCTTCGGACATAAAGCGATCAATGCCGAGGATAATTGCCAGACCTGCAACAGGCACATTACCCACGGCAGATAAAGTTGCCGCAAGGACAATAAAGCCGCTGCCAGTAATACCTGCGGCTCCTTTAGACGTCAGTAGCAAGACTAGCAAGAGCGTAATCTGCTGCGTAATCGTCATTGGCGTATCTGTTGCTTGAGCAATAAATACCGCTGCCATTGTTAAGTAAATGGAAGTGCCGTCAAGATTAAATGAGTAGCCTGTTGGAATCACTAATCCCACGCAGCTTTTCTTCGCGCCCAAGAGCTCCATTTTTTCCATCATGCGGGGCAGCACCGATTCTGAAGACGATGTTCCTAAAACAATTAGCAACTCTTCTTTGATGTAGCGCACAAACTTAAAAATGCTAAAGCCATTAAGCCGCGCGATGGTCCCAAGGACAATAAATACAAAAAGCAAGCAGGTGATGTAAAACGCACCCATCAACTTGCCCAATGAAAATAAAGACCCGACTCCGTATTTACCAATAGTAAATGCCATCGCTCCAAATGCGCCGATAGGGGCAAATTTCATGACGATGCCAATGATGTCAAAAAGAACATGCGATGTCTTTTCTATCAGATCAAACACCATCGTTCCTCTACCGCCGAATTTATGCAAAGCAAATCCAAACAGAACGGCAACGAAGAGCACCTGCAAAATCTCTCCTTTTGCAAATGCGTCAACCACAGTGTTCGGAATAATATTGAGCAAGAACTCCGTGGTTGTCGCCATCTTGTCAGGACCGGTGTAAGCGGCGATGCCTTTAGTATCCAGGCTGGCAGGATCGATATTCATGCCAGCGCCTGGCTGAATCACATTTACCACTACCAAACCCACAACCAGGGCGATGGTGCTGACAACCTCAAAATAGAGTAGCGCCAATCCGCCAGTCTTGCCAACCTTCTTCATATCTTCCATGCCTGCAATGCCAAGCACTACAGTACAAAAAATAATGGGGGCAATCAGCATCTTGATGCCTTTAATGAAGGCATCTCCAAATGGCTTCATATCTACACCCAAAGATGGGTAGAGATGACCCAGCAACACCCCGAGCACTACAGCTGCAAGCACTTGAAAATAAAGGATTTTATAAAATGGGGGCTTTTTTAATGTTGCAGTCATTTGAACTTCCTTTATCAAATACGGGACGCGTAGTTAGCGGAGTACTTTCGTCCAATAATACCCCCTCGACTTACAGATTAAATTTGCGGCTTGCCCGATAATGGGTGCATGGAAGAAAAAATTCGTGTATCCAAGCTACTTTCTGAGCTAGGCCTATGTTCCCGTCGTGAAGCAGACTCTTATATTGAACAGGGCCTAGTCACCGTAGATGGTGAGGTAGTCAATGAGCTAGGCTCCCGCGCCTTTCGTCATCAGAAAATTGAATTGCAGTCAGGCGCTAAAGCACAACAAGCATCTCGGATTACCGTCATCCTCAATAAGCCCGTAGGCTTTATTTCTCATTTTGATGACGAGCAAGAATATCAACCTGCCGCCTCACTGATTACCCCAGATAATTACTTTGCTAGTCCGCTAGATAAAGGTCGGAATCCACGCTTTAATACCCGCGGTCTGGCACCAGCCGGGCGTCTTGATATTGACTCCACAGGCATGCTGGTCTTGACTCAAGATGGGCGCATTGCAAAACTCCTCATTGGTGAAAATAGCCCTATTGAGAAAGAATATTTAGTCCGCGTAGAAGGCGCTCTCTCTTTTGAAGATTTAGACCGCTTAAAACATGGCCTGGAATTGGATGGCGTAGTTTTAAAGCCGGCCCAAGTGAGCTGGCAGAATGAAGATCAGCTCCGCTTTGTTTTGCGTGAGGGGCGTAAGCGTCAGATTCGTCGTATGTGTGAGCTGGTTGGTCTTAAAGTTATAGGATTAAAGCGGGTACGCATGGGCAAAATTTCTCTTGGCGCCCTACCCCCTGGTAAATGGCGCTTTGTAAGGCCTGAAGAGCAATTCTAAGAGGCTGTGCCCGCTTATAATTCTGTCAACTAGATTAGGCACAGAATTACCATCGATACCATCACCTCCAGCACTCCCGGCGCAGAAGTTTTAAGACGTCGCAGCTTTGCCATCATCTCTCACCCAGATGCGGGTAAAACCACGCTCACAGAGAAACTCTTGTTATACGCGGGCGCCATTCAAATTGCGGGTAGCGTGAAGGCTCGTAAGGCCAGTCGGCATGCCACCTCGGACTGGATGGAGATTGAGAAACAACGCGGTATTTCGGTAGCAAGTTCTGTAATGCAGATGGAATATCGCGATTGCGTTATTAACCTCTTAGATACTCCAGGGCACCAAGACTTCTCGGAAGACACTTATCGCGTACTCACCGCAGTAGATTCTGCGCTCATGGTGATTGATGCGGCCAATGGCGTGGAGTCACAAACCCTGCGCTTGCTTGAAGTCTGTCGCGCACGCAATACGCCAATCGTCACCTTCATTAACAAAATGGATCGCGAAGTAAAGCCGCCCATGGAATTAATGGATGAGATTGAAACCGCACTTGGCATTGAAGTAGTTCCTTTTACCTGGCCAGTGGGCATGGGCAAATCATTTGCCGGCGTAATCGATATCGCCAACTCCCAAATGCGCATGTTTAAGGCAGGCGAAGATCGCGTGACGGAAGACTCTCATGCAATAGTTGATATCAACGACCCTGCACTGAAGGAGCGCCTTGGAACCGATCTTGAAAATGCACTTGCTGAAGTAGATTTAATTAAAAATGCTATGCCCGCATTCGATCGTGAAGCATTTTTAGCGGGGCGTCAGTCACCGGTATTCTTTGGCTCAGCCATCAATAACTTTGGCGTGCGAGAAATTCTCAACACCTTAGTAGAGCTTGCGCCATCACCTGGCTCACGCAAGGCTTTACAGCGTGAAGTGAGTCCTGCTGAAAATAAATTTACTGCGGTTGTCTTTAAGATTCAGGCAAATATGGATCCAGCCCATCGAGATCGAGTTGCCTTCTTGCGCATTTGCTCAGGGCATTTTCAGCGTGGCATGAAACTCAAGATTTGTCGCAATGGTAAAGAAGTGCGCACCAACAATGCCCTGTCTTTCCTGTCACAACGGCGCGATATTTTGGATGAAGCCTACCCTGGCGACATCATTGGCCTGCCAAACCATGGGCTGCTGAGACTAGGTGACACGCTCACCGAAGGTGAGCAATTGCAATTTACCGGCCTGCCATTTTTTGCGCCGGAGATTTTCCGCATGGTGGAGTCAGCCGACCCACTGCGCTCCAAACAATTACGCACTGGCTTGATGCAGCTTGGCGAAGAGGGGGCAATTCAAGTATTTCGCCCCATGATAGGCGGCACTATGTTGCTCGGCGCATTTGGACAGCTACAGTTTGAGGTGGTTAGCCACCGCTTGCAAACTGAGTATGGCGCTGAAGTTCGCTTGCTTCCTGCGCGCTATAACCTAGCGCGCTGGGTAAGCTCAGATGATCCTGTAGCGCTGAAGAAATTCATTCAAGAAAATATTCACCGTATGGCTGAAGACGTTGTAGGTGCCTCTGTATTTTTAGCCAGCCATAAATCAGAATTGGATGTCGCTCAACAACGTTGGGAGTCCATTCAATTCCATGCCTTAAGAGAGCATGCCGGCCTGATCTACCAATCAGACCTAGCCGGCTAACTCTAGCGTGGACTTGCTTGCGGCCAATTGCAGTCAAACACTGCAACCAGCTGAGTATCGCTCTTCCTAAAAGATGCAGTTTTGCCATATTGCGCACAATAAGAATTTGCTTTTTGCATCAGCGATGCGAAGGATTCGCCATCGCTGTTGAGGAAAGTGACGTGATTCGCATCCGAAGCATCGGTGTAAACCGCAGCACAACCACTCAAACCGAGAATGCTCAACAACAGAATATATTTGAGATGCTCCATACAATTCCTCTTATTCGCTAAATAGGTTGATCGCGCTTATTGCCTGAGCTTATTGACTAAAGTTGTAGTGAGCTTACTCGCAAAAGGCCGGTAGATGAGAATGCAAATAATCGCAACGGGGTAGGCTACAGTCCAAACCTCAAACCATGCCCAAAGAAAATGTTGTACAAGCCCCACTCTCATCAAGGTCGTGGCCAAGGTAATGCTCAAAGACATGAGTCCGCCCATGATGACGGCAAAGATGAGATTGGGAATATTAGTCATGATTCAAGCATTAAGTAAGCGTGATATAGGCCTTGGAGCGCATCGGCAAGCCAATAGAGCTGTTGGGGATGCATAATCATAGCGCCTTGATCGCTTAACTGTTATTCTGACTTGTGATCACTATCCCGCGCCCTATCTAGGGGAGTCTGCTGAGCAAGCTCAGAGGTTCATCATTTAAAGACCCCAGGAAAATATATGGCTGTTGGCCAAAATCAAAGAAATAGAAAAAATGACCCCATGGTTAGCAAAACTGGCAAAGCTAAATTGGGTCCGCTTAACGTCACTCAATTGACCAAATTACTTGACTCAAGCACCAAGCCCAAAGAGAAGGCAAAGATTCAGAGAGCTCTTAGCAAGCGCCCTCCAGCAGCAGTAATAGCAGAACCAGCAACTGCAGCAGCGTAAATACTAAGCCCCGAAATTACCGGGGCTTTTTCTTATGTAATATGCTCTCATCATGACGGCATCTCCACAGATCCACTCGCTCTATATCGCCAATCTAGCAGGCGAGCCCATGATCCAGATTGAACAAGCTAACATTGTTTCCGGGGAAGGCATTGCTGGTGACCGTTATGCATCAGGTCTTGGAGCGTTCTCCGCCACAAAGCCAAAAATACGTCATATCTCTCTCATTGCCCTTTCTGGCATAGCAGATGCCAACCGCGAATTACTGGCCAATCAACATATCCCCTTTAGCGAAGGCGATACCCGCAGAAATATTGTGATCAACCATCTTTCTGCAGATGAGCTCAACAAGCTAGTAGGCAAGACTTTCTATTTAGGTGGCCTCGCATTCAAAGGAACTGAGCTCTGCGTACCCTGTCAGAGGCCAGCAAACTTGCTGGCGAGGCCTGATTTCATTAAAGCCTTTGAGGGTCGGGGTGGAATCAGGGCGGAAGCGTTGGAGTCCGGAATTCTTACTAACGAGGACTTACTCACCCACCATTTGAATATTACAAGATGACCACAACAAAACTTTGCCTTATCCGCCATGG
>Ga0315272_10000467_pt1 | contig 20284 bp, 16 predicted proteins | sample C3_middle_MG_FD_203918 | JGI IMG/M metagenome (GOLD analysis project Ga0315272, IMG submission 203918) | Sediment microbial communities from Yellowstone Lake, YNP, Wyoming, USA - C3_middle | ecosystem: Environmental > Aquatic > Freshwater > Lake > Sediment | place: USA: Wyoming | collected...
CAAATCGCTTCCGACGTCGAAGTGCCTGGCCTCGTCGAGAGGGACATTCCGATGAACCGTCAACTCCTGCCCGGCGTGCAGGATCTTGGGGTCGAAAGAGCGTGGCATCAGCCGGTGCTCCACCGCAACCGAGCCTTCTTCCACCAGAACCACGGTCGCTTCCTCCTCGTCGTCCACTGTGACGTCGAAGACGGTTCCGCGCACCGAGATGATCGCGGTCGGCGTAAAGACGCGATTGGGATTCGGCTGTCCGCCGGGACGCTGGATGTGTACCCGGATGCGTCCCAGCCACACGTCGAGGATGTCCCGGATGCTGCCTGGGTTGGCCCGGAAAGTGATCTGCGAGTTGGGGAAGACTTCGAATGTGCTGCCGTCCGACACACGAAATGTCGCATGTCCGTCGGCGCCAGTGACCACCACTTGCCGCGCCCGGACGGTGTCTCCGGTGTCGATCGCCCAATACGTATTGTCCTTATAGAGCGAGACCTGGCCTTCGCGAGTCACAACCCGCGCCGCGACATCGTCGCCCAACAAGCTCTCAACGCCGGGCAGGCCTTGGGCTATGCACACCAATGGTGTGAGCGACGCGAGCAGCACTACCGCTGAGCTCCACTTCATCCCAAGAATGCTCCCAACCCTTTGCAAACGCGCGGCGAGCGTACGCCGGCTGAGTCGACGAACCCCGCTGTCAGTTTAGCACCGATGATCACCTGCGCAAGTGACAAGAAGTTTAGATTGAATGTACTATGAAGCTGCAAGTCGTTGTATTCGATGGATGGAACTAAGCCGGCGAGCGGCTTTGTCAGAGTAAACTCAACGTAGGTCATGCGGCAGCTCTCCTCAACCCGCTCGGTGGCGCCGAAGCTCCGGCTGTTGTCTGTCACCATTCTTCTGGCGATGGGTGGCACGGCCCAGATTGCGTCTTCAGCTCAACCGAAGGCGGACTGGCGCCGCATCGGGACGGTCACGATTGCCGAAGGCCTGGCTTCGCCCTCATCAGGCGGAGCCGTGGAGCGCGTATCTTTTCTGAGCGACGGGCGATTGCAGGTCGCGCTGCAGGGCGGGCGCCTTTGGCAGACCGCCGACGGAGAGACCTGGACTCGCGCCGAGTCGATGCCTGCGGCTCAGCGGGCCTCTGGCGCGGTCCGATTGCCCGAGGCTGGTGCGATTCTGAGAGAGTCCAAGAGCGGTCCCTCCTTGCTGTTCGCCGGTGGCAGCCAGCTTTGGCGTTCGGAAGATAGCGGGAGGACCTGGCGCAATCTGACCCAGACGCGGGGCGGCTCCGTGTTAGGCGCTTCAGTGAGCGACCTGGCCGTGGATCCAGAGAATCCCGACCGGATCGCCGTCGCGGCTGCGTCCGGCGTGTGGGTGTCTCTCGACGGCGGACTCTCCTGGCAGGGCTGGAACGAAGGCCTGCCCGCATTTCGCGTTAAGCGAATTCTGACCGCGCCGGCGCACAGCCGCGGGTTGCAAGTGTTGGTTGGGAGCGGCAGCAAGTCCACGGCGGTCGAGTGGGCGCCGGGATTCCGTCTCGGCTGGCTGCCCACCGCCACCCGCGATACGGAGGAGGCTCTAAAGGCCGCGTTCGGCCAATCCCTGGCGGTGAAGCTCAGCGCCGCGGCCGAAGGTCCGGGCACGTTCTACGCAGGCTCGGAAGACGGCCGGCTCTGGTCGAGTGCGGACGGCGGAGCTCTGTGGAGACAGGCCACGCTTGTCGCGGGCGCCGGCGCGGTGCGCCGCATCGTAAGCGACCCGCAGGACGGACGCTTCGCTTTGGCGGCGCTCGCGAGTTCCGATTCTCCCGCGGGGAAGGGCGCGCGGGTTCTGCGCACGCTCGACGGCGGCGCGAACTGGGACGACCTGACGTCGGATCTGCCGGATGGAACCGTCAATGGCCTCGCTTTCGACCGTGCAACGGGCGCGGTGTATACCGCGACGAACCATGGCGTCTTCGTTTCTTTTCAGGGATTGCGGGCTCCGGAACCCGCCGCCCGCTGGACCGCTCTCCGCGGGCTGCCCGACGCCCCGGTTATGGATGTTCACCTGGACGAGCCGGGGGTCCGGGTGCTCGCTGCGGTGGATGGATATGGCGTCTTTGAGAGTCCCGCCCCCCATCGCATCCGCCAGCCGCTCCTCTTGCGCGCTGCCGACTACGCCGCGGGTCCCGCCGCGCCGGGGGCGCTCCTCACCATCGTGGGCAGTTCAGTGGAGCGCGTGACGGTCAACAGCCAGCCCGGCGTGGTGCTTTCCTCCAGTGCAGTCGAATCGCAGATACAGATTCCATTTGAAGCCTCCGGTGATTCGGTCCGCGTGACTGCCAGCCGGACCGGCGCCGAACCTGTCAGCTTTGGCATGCCGCTGCGCCAGATCGCGCCGGCCATCCTCACCGACGGGGATGGTTTTCCCGTGGTCATCGACGCCGATTCCGGCCTGCAAGTCGACGCATTGAACCCGGTTCGCCCCGGCGCGCGTCTACAGGTATTGGCGACGGGATTGGGCCGCGTCCAGCCGGACTGGCCGGCGGGCATGGCGGCGCCCTCTGAACATCCGCCCGAAGTGGTTGCCGGAGTGCGCGTGCTTCTGGATGGAGCGCCTGTGAAGGTGGTCCGTTCCGTACTCGCCCCGGGTTACGTCGGGTTCTACCTGGTGGAGTTCGACGCACCCGAGTTTATCGATTCCGGCGTGGCCCAACTCGTCATTGAGGGCGCCGGCCAGTTGAGCAATGCGGTTCGGATTTACACGGCCGCGCAGTGACCGTCTTGCGGCCGGCGCGATCCGGGATCGGAGGTTGCGTGCGATTTCAGCGACGTTGTGCTCGAACAACCGAAGCGACTGTCTTGTCTCGTGAGGCAGATGCGCGGGAACGGCGATCCGCCGGCAACGCGCGTTTCCGCCTTGTGACGCGATCGGCCTGGGCGAGCCGAGCGGGGGGCCAGTTGCTGGCTTTGGCGCTTCTCGCGTTCGTTTGCCCCGAGTTTGCGCTGGCGCAGGAAACGAAGCCGGAATCCGAAAAGCTGGCCCCTTACTATCCCACTCCGGAAACGGTGGTTGAGCGGATGTTGAAGCTCGCCGGCCTGAAGCCCGGTGAGAGGCTGTTCGATCTTGGCAGCGGCGACGGCCGCATCGTGATCCATGCGGCCCAGAAATTCGGCGCCGACGCGACAGGCATAGAGATCGACGCGGAACTGGCAAAAGAGAGCTCGGAGAAGATTCGCAGCCTTGGGTTGGAAAAGAAAGCCCGCATTGTTCGCGGAGACATTCTGCGGCAGGACTACTCGTCCGCCGACGTGCTTGCCGTGTACCTGCTTCCGCGCTCGAACGACCGGCTGCGGCCCATTCTCGAAAAACAACTTCGCAACGGGACCCGTATCGTTGCGCACGATTTTGTTTTTCGCGGTTGGACGCCGGAACGCGAGGAATATGTCGAAGACGACGGCGCGGGGCGCAGCCATACGCTCTATCTGTACGTCATCCACAAGTGAACAAATGCGCATTGGCGTGAAATGGCGCTAAGGCTTCCGTCCGGCGTGGCCGATACGCAATTCATGAGGCCGACGGGACCCGTCAAGGAGAACAAGAGACCGGAAACGCGGAAGTTTACCGGGCCTCGGGGCGGCCTTATGCATCCAATGACGTAATGTAGTTGAGGGTCAGGACTTGTGAAGCGGGAGCCGCTCATCGCTCATCTATGCGGTGAGCGGCTCCTGACCGTGAGAGGCTGCCATCCTGGCGAATGAGCCCACGCCCACAGACCGCCCTGACCGGCAACTCGCCGGAGCTCGCCCGCAGGCGAACCTGCGAGGTGACTCCTGGAGGAACAAGACATGCGCATTGGCATCACCTGCTACCCCACTTACGGGGGCAGCGGCATCGTGGCGACGGAACTGGGCAGCGAGTTAGCACAGCGCGGCCACGAAGTTCACTTCATCACCTACTCAAATCCCATCCGGCTGGACCCAGCGCAGCCTCGCGTCTACTTTCACGAGGTGGAGGTCAGCTCCTATCCGCTCTTTCAGCACCCGCCCTATATGCTCGCGCTGGCCTCGCGCATGGCGGAGATCGCCGAATGGCACAATCTCGACCTGCTGCATGTCCATTATGCGATCCCACATTCGGCGTCGGCCATGCTGGCCCGGCAGATGCTGGCCTCCCGCCGGCGGCTGCCCTACGTCACCACCCTGCACGGCACCGACATCACCATCGTCGGCACGGACCGGGCGTACTTTCCGATCACGCAGTACACCATCGAGCAAAGCGACGCGGTCACTTCCATCAGCGAGGATCTGCGGCGCCAGACCGTGGAGGTATTCAAGATACAGCACGAGATCCGCGTCATTCCAAACTTCGTCAACTGCGATCTCTACGAGCCCGCCAAGGAACCGCACGCCGGGCGCCCGCGGCTGCTGCACATCTCGAATTTCCGCGCCGTGAAGCGCGTCGGCGATTGCATTCGCATCCTGGCCGAGGTTCGCAAAGATCATGACGTCGAACTCTGGATGGCGGGCGACGGTCCGGAACAGAGCGGAGCGGAGAGTCTGGCGCACGAGTTGGGCGTACACCCCTACGTCCAGTTCCTAGGCAAGCAGGACCACATTGAGCGCTTGCTGCCGCAATGCGACATCCTGCTGTTGCCCAGCCGCAATGAGTCCTTCGGTCTGGCGGCCTTGGAAGCCATGGCTTGCGGCGTCGTCCCGGTGACCACGCGGGTTGGCGGCCTTCCGGAGGTCGTCATTGACGGGGAATCCGGCTTCCTGGAAGCGGTGGGCGACACAGATGCACAGGCGCGGCGCGTGCGGGAGCTGTTGGATGATCCGTCTCTGCGTTCCACGATGGCTCACCAGGCGCGCCGGCGGGCGCAGACGGTATTTTGCAGCACGAAGATTATTCCGCGCTACGAAGAGCTCTACGCCGAGATTATCGGGTAGCTCCGACAGCTTCAGAACGCGGCCGCACCTGCCGGAACCGCGACGGTGAGCAAGCGCTGGACGTCGGCATTCCTGCCCAAACAACCACCTGCCCAGGCCGTGCAAGCTTACGCCGTGTCCCCATCAGGTTGCCGCTTCCGGCAACAGGGGCCGGGGGTGCGCTTCCGTGCTGGCGAAAGGCGTTTGCTTATCCGGCCGCGACGACTTCGCGCAAGGCCGCCAGCGCGGTCAGGCACTGATCCCGCGTCACGTCAAAGTGCGTCACGGCCCGCATCCGCGTCGCATTGATCGGATTGATCAGGACGCCGCGATCTTTCAGGCCGGCGCTGATCTGCCGCCCGGTCATGCCGGTGGCCGACACGTCGAACACGACGATATTGGTCTGGGTCTTCTCGGGCCAGGCCTGCACACAGGGCGTGGCTGCCAGTCCCTGAGCCAACAACTTCGCGTTGGCGTGATCTTCAGCGAGGCGCTTGGGCATGACTTCCAGGGCGATGAGACCCGCCGCGGCCAGGATCCCGGCCTGACGCATGCCGCCGCCGAGGCGTTTGCGGTAGAGCCGGCCTTTCTCAATCAGTGCGCGCGGCCCGGCGAGCATCGAGCCCACGGGAGCGCCCAGGCCCTTCGACAGGCAGAACATCACCGTGTCTGCCTTCCGGCACAGTTCGCTCATGGGCAGGCCCGTGGCCGTCGCGGCGTTGAAGATGCGCGCACCGTCGAGGTGAACCCGCAGGCCGCGCTCGTGCGCCAGGTCGCAGATATTGTCGAACACAGCCTGCGGGTAGACCGTGCCGCCGCCCATGTTGTGGGTGTTCTCCAACTCGATACAGCCCGTCTGCGCGGAGTGCGCGCCAAGCGGCCGGTAGTGCGGCTCAATCTTGTCCCAGGTCAAAATGCCGTCGTCGCCTTCAACCGCGCGGATCAGGCAGCCCGAGAACCAGGCCGTCATCGACAGCTCGTAGTTGAGCAGATGGCCCCGCGCATCGCAGATCACCTCCTGGCCCGGTTCGGTCAGAAGTTTTACGCCGATGTTGTTGCCCATCGTACCGCTGGGGACGAACAGGGTCGCCTCTTTGCCGGAAATCTCCGCCGCCCGCGCTTCCAATTTGTTTACCGTGGGATCTTCGCCGTAGACGTCGTCGCCCACTTCGGCGCGGAACATGGCGTCGCGCATGGCGGCCGTCGGACGGGTCACTGTATCGCTTCGCAGATCGATCAATTCACTGGGCATGGCAGTTCTATAAACTCCTGAAAAGCTTCGTTAGATAACAAGACTCCGCGCGCAGTCAGTTTGAGCCGCGCGCCGGTGTCTTCGAGCAATCCAGCCTCAACCATCCGCGCGATCGGTCCGGCGTGGCGGAGCCGCTCCGCGGGGCTTGGCTCGATTCCTTCCAGCAGGCGCAAACCCACGAAGAAGCGCTCCTCGGCGGGAACGGCGGGCTTCTCCTCTACCCGTGCGGCGGCGCCGCTTTTCCAGCGCGCGACGTAATCGGCCACGCTCTCGCTGTTCTGCCAGCGCAGCGTCCCGTCGAAGCCGTGCGCGTCCGCGCCGAAGCCCAGGTAGGGCTCCAGCTTCCAATACTTCAGGTTATGCCGCGACTCGTGACCCGGCCGCGCGAAGTTCGAAATCTCATACTGGCGCACGCCCGCCGCGGCGAGGCGTTTCACGGCCTCTTCGTACAGCGCCACGGTGGTTTCCTCGTCTGGCACCAGGTTCGCGCCGTAACGTACGCCGCCGAGCAGCAGTTCCTGGCCGAGGCGGCTGTCCTCGTCGATCTCGAACAGGTAAACCGAGACGTGCGGCGGCTGGAGCCTTTCGATCCAGCGCAGAGACTCATCCCAGCTCGCTCGCGTCTGCGCGGGCAGCCCGGCGATCAGGTCGATGTTGATCTCCTCGATGCCGCACGAACGAAGCAGTTCGACGTCGCGTGCGACGCCCTCGGCCGTGTGCTTGCGGCCGGTACGGCGCAGTTCTTCCTCAACGAAAGATTGCACGCCCAGGCTGACGCGGTTGATGCCTAGCGAATGCCACGCCTCGACGCGCTCGCGCTGCAAAGCTCCTGGCGCGGCTTCGAGCGTTGCTTCCAGCCAGGGGCGCCCCGGAACGGCGCGAAGGATGCGCTCCAGCACGCGCGGCTCCATCGACGACGGCGTCCCGCCTCCGAAATAAACGGTCTCCGGCGTCCACGGCCAGACGGCTGCGGCCATCTCCGCGCAGAGGGCTTCCAAATACTCGGCCTCCAGCTCGCGTGGAAACACGCCCGACGCGAAGTTGCAGTACGTGCACTTCTGCGCGCAGAAAGGCCAGGAGATGTAGACGCCAGGCATGAGTCCAGGCAGCGATCAGAAGTGAAATCCGGGCAGCCGTTTCGCGATGGCGCCCGCGATCAGTTCTTCCAGGCTCTCGCCCGTGCCCGGCAGCACGAAGGCGGAGCGCTCCGCATTCCAATCCAGTTTGAAGCTCTGCACGTGGGCCGATACCCAGATCTGCCGCACGGGCGAATTCGGACTGACGACGAAGCGCTCGCGAGGCTCGTCGAATTCCACGGTCAGTGCGCCGCCGTTCATGTCGACATCGAACTCATAGTTGTTGGACGCTTCGGCGAGCTTATCGTAGAGCGCCGCAATCGATTCGTCGGACCACTGTTGAAATTCCTGGTCTCCCAGCATCACCTTTTCAGTCTAAAGGAATGTCCGCGCGGGAGGTTCGCAGATCGGATGACTGCCTCTGATACGCTTTGTAATGGTTGTAAGGATGACTCCCTGGCTTTAATGAAAACCCAGTGCATTCCTCATTCGCGGTTGCCGGGAACGAGCGCGCTCTTTGCCGATTACCTCGATAACTTCGGACGCCTGAAGGACTTTTACCGGCACGACCCGAACGATCCGCAATCGATTCGGGATGCGGCCGCGCAGGCGGATATACCGCTGGAGCGCCGTTTGGCGGTCGTTTCCGTGCTGCGCAGGATCAACGGCGATTCGCCCTCGCTCGACTTGTTGGCAAAACCCGGCACGGTCGCCATTGTCTCCGGACAGCAGGTCGGGCTCTTCGGCGGGCCGTCCTACACGCTCTATAAGGCCCTGACCGCACTCAAGCTGGCTCATCAACTGACGGAGCATGGGATTCCCGCCGTCCCCATCTTCTGGCTGGCGACAGAAGACCACGACCTGGCCGAGACGGACCACTGCTGGCTCTTCGGTCCCGACCGGAGGCCGAAGCGGGTGGGCGCCCGCGTGCGCGGCCTGGCCGGTCAGCCGGTCGGGTCCATGGTTCTCGACTCGGTGCCCATCGGGGAACTGAAAGCGACGCTCGAAGGCATGCCGTTCGCCGGCGACGTGGTGGAGCGGGTCGAGGCGGCCTACCAGCCCGGCCGCACGATGGGCGAGGCGTTTCGCCTGTTGCTCTCCGGTCTGTTGGGTGACCGGGGCCTGTTATTCTTCGATCCCCTGGATCCGCAGATTCGTGAGTTGGCGGCGCCGTTTCTGCTGGATGCCTTCCAGAAAGCGGACGGGCTTGACGAAGCGATCCTGGCCCGGGACGCCGCGCTGAAGGCCGGCGGCTACCATTCACAGGTTCTATTTGAATCGCAAAGCTCGCTTTTCCTGCGTCTGGAAAATGGCCGCCGCCTGGCGCTGCGCCGCCACGAAGGCGCGTATTTTCACGAGACCCGGCGCTACGAGCGGGCCGAACTTGCTGCCGATCCTGCCTCGCTCTCTCCGAATGCGCTGCTGCGGCCCGTGATGCAGGACTACCTGTTGCCGACCGCCGCCTACATCGGTGGGCCGGCTGAAATCGCGTACTTCGCGCAATCCGAGGTCCTCTACCGTTCTTTGCTGGGCCGGATGCCGGTGGCGCTGCCCCGCTCGGGCTTCACGCTGCTGGACGAACGCGCGCGCAAGATGCTTGACCGTTTCGACCTGACGCTGCTCGACTGTTTCCAGCCGGAAGCTGAGCTTCGCGAGCGCATCGCAGCCAGGCTCCTGCCCGCGAACCTGCAGGGCCTGTTCGATGCGGCGAGTGCGACGGTGCTCGAATCCACCGAACGCCTGCACACGGCGCTCGAAAGCTTCGATCCAACGCTCGCGGCCGCCATGCGCAAGAGCGCCGCCAAGATGCAATACCAGCTCGACAAGAGCCGGGGCAAGGCGGCGAGAGAAGCGTTGCGTCGAAAGCATCGCGCGGCCGATGGAGCCGCGCGGCTGTCCGGTTTGCTGTACCCCGAGCGTCATCTGCAGGAGCGCCTCTACTCGTTCCTGCCCTTCCTGTCCGAATACGGGTTCGGCCTGATCGATACTCTTTATGAGAAGACGTATCGGGGCTGTCCCGACCATCTATTGATGACCCTATGAAAACAAACACTGTCAAACAGGCTCTGCGCGAAGGCCGCGTCCAACTGGGCACGGGCTTCTGGCAGTTCCGTTCGCAAGACGCGTTGCGCACGCTCGCCGCGGCCGGCTTCGACTGGGCGTTCATCGACACCGAACACGGCAATTTCACCACCGAAACGATTCAGGACCTGGCCCGCATCGCGGTTCGCACGGGCATCAGCCCCATCCTCCGCGTCGGTGAATTGCAGTACACCCTGGTCGCTCGGGCGCTCGATTGCGGCGCGGAGGGCATTGTCTTCCCGCGCGTGGAAGACCCCGCCGTGCTGGAACAGGCTGTGAGTTGGACCAAGTTCCCGCCGGCGGGAGTGCGGGGCTGCGGAATCGGCGCGTTCAACTTCGACTTTGAGCCCGTCTCGATCCCGCAGATCATCGCACACTGCAACGAGCACAGCATGGTGGTGCTGCAAATCGAAACCAAGCGCGCCGTCGAGGCTTGCGACGAGTTGCTCTCCGTGCCAAATATCGACGCCGTGATGGTAGGACCGGTGGATTTGTCCATCAGCATGGGCATACCGGGCCAGTTCGACAACCCGCTGCTGATTGCTACTGTCGAGAAGATTGCCGACTGCTGCCGTCGCCACGGCGTCGCCCCGGGCATTCAGAATCGCGACCTCAAGATGGCGCGGTTCTGGCGCGACCACGGCATGTTGTTCCTGGGCTGCAGCAATGAGACGACGATGCTGTACGACCGCGCGAAAGAGATCACGTCGGCGTTACGCTGAGCGCCCCTGGAGCGAGTCGAGTGACCGTGAGAGGGCGCTGAATTCGCCACCCAGCCTTGGCCTGCCAGCGCATATTCCCGCGCGGCCCGCGTGGCGTCCCGCGCACTGTGCGCCGATCGAGCCGCTATATCGACTTGCGCCAGTCGGGATCCGATTGCTTCTTGATTGAGATTCGAAAAGATCCGTCGGCTTCGAGCGGCTGTTCACAAGCCCAGCGGACGGCGCGCCGGATACCGCCTTTCGTTTCGAGTTCGGCGGACAGGAATACATTCTGTCCTTCGAATTCTCTCGGGACGGCGAAAGCCGCCTGACGGATGCGGCCTCCGTAGGGCTGGCCCGCGTCCAGGCAGCCCGATGCCAGCTTGCGGCCGCCCGCAGCGGCCAGGTTCAGGCGCAAGAGCCCGGGGACGCCCGCCACGCCATCGTTGGCAAAGGCGATGACCAGTTCGTTGGCTCCATAGCGTTTGCGCTGCCAGACCCACGAGGGGCGTACGCGGTAGCCCAAACGCTCGCGCAGCTTCGCGAAGCCGCGCGGGTAGACCTGGTTGTATTTTTCGAGATTTGCCGTCTCGGTCCACAGCGACCAGTAGTTGGAACCGATATCGAGCACGTGCAGCATGTAGGCCTCGAGCATGTTGAGGCCCGCCGGATCCTTGGGCAGATAACCGGGCGCTGCGGTGTCGTAACGGCGAAAATAGCCGTCCTCCAGGATGGAGGCGAGCCAGGGCGGGCGATTGGCGAGAGACTCGATCTGCTCGGGCTCTTCGACCATGATGCTGTCGGAGCGCAGCCAGGCGCCCGAGCGGACGCAGGCATCGATCACTTCGCGATTGCCGACGTTGCTGATATCGGGTTCGGTGTTGACGGCGAGCTGGGCCTGGCGGAAGGCGTCGATCTGCAGCCGCGTCATGGCCATCATCGTCCGCTCGGCCGTGGCGTAGTCGGGGAACGGACTCGGCAGACCGCCCGTGTGCGACTCGCCCCAGAAGCCGTACTGCATCAGGTCGATCCATTCGACTTGCGGGTTGCGATCGTACTCGGACGCCAGGAGTTCGACAAGCTCGCGGAATGCCTTCTGGAACTCAGGATGATCGTAGCGCGGCTCACGAAACCGGCCGGGGCCCTCGCCGGGCAGCGAACCGATGTCGACGATGGGCACCTTGGCTTGCACGAAGTCGGGCAAGGCGAGGTATTGGGGCTGGCCCACGGTATTCGAGGCCATCACGCGAAACGCCACCCGCTTGTTGTGGCGGCGGGCGGCGTCGAAGGTCAATTGCCAGACGGGGTGGAGATCGAGCCGGCCGGGACGCTTCTGCACGTCGCGCCAGTCGCAGCGGATGTACAGCACATCGACGAAGGGCAGGCTGGCCATCTTTTCGACGTGGGCTTCCAGGGTCTCGCGTCCCTTACGGGCGGCAATCGACGGTCCGGCCTCTTCCCAGGTGTAGCCGACCAGGCCGAGGCCGAAGTTCGGGACTGGCTGCTCCGAAGCGGTTGTGCCGCAAAGCGTGAACCAGCCGTCATCCTGTTCGACGCCGAAGGGTCCCTGGTTCAGACGATCGGCGGATTTCGGCGCAGGGCCGAAATCGTAGCCTGCCCAGAGATGCGTGGGCACGTCGGCGCGAAGGCCGCCAGAGAGCGCGCTAAACGCCGTAGCGCCCTTCAAGAGATCTCGTCTGCGCATGGTTATCCTCCATGTTGACTGGCGGAGGCTGAAGCCTCCCTCGAAAACTTGTCAACTCCCGGACTTGCGGGGCCTGTAGGCCCCGCGCGGCTCTGGAGAGCCGCCCCACACAGGACGGAGCCACCCTACACGAACGTTCAGAGGCCGAGCAGTCTCTCCGCGTTCTGGTAGTACACCTTCTTCAACACCTGTTCCGAGAGCCCGACGCCGTAGATCCGCCAGCGGCCCTGCGGAGGAACGGCGGCGGGAGCGTAGTCGAAATAGTCGTCTTCGGTCTCCAGGAAGCGGAAATAGATTTCGTACAGCGCGTCGCTGTAAACCTGCTGCGGGGTACTGTCGCCGTGCGGCGTGGCGTCGGTGCCGAAGAGAATGCGGTCCTGATACTTGTCGAAGAATTTCTTCGACGCGCGCGGCTGCCGGCCCAGTTCGCCGATGCGCGCGCCGAGTTCGACGTGCATATTCGGGTACTTATCCATGCACTCCGAGACGTAAGCGAGGTTCTCGGCGTCGTTGCCCACGTGGAGGCTGATGAACTGCGTCTTCGGGTGCTTGGCGTAGACCCGGTTGCGCGCCTCCATCAGTTCCTGGAAGCTCGGGAAATCCTTGCCGTAGAACGACCAGTCCGGGTGGTTATGCAATTCTTCGTAGCGTTCGTTGAAGCGGTCGATCGGCAGGAAAAACGCCTCCGGATCGGCGGTATGGATGTCGATCGGCATCTTCAACGCCGCCGCTGCTTCCCACATGGGGTCGAACCTGGGATCGTCCACCTTGACCAAGGGCCCCTCGGCGCCGCGCTCCCGCAGATAAAGCCCCAACGTCTTCAACACCTTCAAGCCGCGGGCGCCGTCTTTGTGGGCCCGCGCGAGTTCGTCAGCCTGAAACGTTGCGTAACCCGGCTCCGCCGCCCGGCTATACGTGGGTTCGGTGAAGCTGAGGAACCGGCCGGGGTGAGCGCGATCCAACTTCGCCACGGAAGAGCGCAAGCCGGGGCCCGTACCGGCGGTGATGTTGACCAGCATGCGCAGATTCTTGCGGTCCATCACGCCGAGCAACTCGGGGGGCTCGCCCAGCCAGGTCAGTTCCTCGCCATACGCCGCGCCATTCTTCGCCTTCCTGGAGAAGGACAGGTGCGTGTGGATGTCGATCACCGGGAAGCGGGCCTTCGCCACCTTGGTCTCGGGCACGTGCAACATGCTGCGAGGCTGGAAGTCCGGGAGGTCCAACACCTCCTTTGCCGGCGGAGGGACGGCCTGTTTGCATGCACCCGCCGAAGTGGCCAATCCGCCAGCGACCGCACCGGCCGCCAGACCAAACACCGTTCGCCTGTTGACTTTCTCCATACGACCTTCTCCTGTTCTTTCAAGCGCCCGGCACAGGGCGCCAGATTCAAACCTTCGCGCGTTCGCGCAGGAATTCCAGAGCCTGCGTCTCAGTCGGCTGATTGCCAGTCCCGCCCGAGGCGAGCGTTGAGAGCGCACCACAGGCCGCGCCGAAGCGCAGGCACTGCTCAATGGGCTCGTGGCGCAGCCAGGCGTGCAGGAAGCCGGCGTTGAAGGTGTCTCCGGCGCCGGTGGTGTCCACGGGCTTTACCGGGAACGGCGGCTGCACGCAAGTTCGTCCCTCGAAGACAGTCATGCAGCCTCGGGACCCGAGCTTGGCCACGGTCAGGGTGCGGCCGTTCGAGAGGCTGCGCACGGCGCGCTCCTCATCCGGCTCGCCCGTCACGCCGCGCAGTTCCACTTCGTTGGGGAAGAAAACATCGGCCTCTTTCAGCGTCTCGCGCAGGTCGGGTCCCCACGTCTCCGCGGGATCGAAGCCCGGATCGAGCGACGTGGTCAAGCCTCGCGCGCTGGCCTGCCGCATGAGTTCTGCAAAGTGCGGCCGGAGGCTGACCTGCAGGAAATACGTCGACATATGCAGGTGGTCGCAGCCTTCGAAGATTTCCGGCGTAACTCCGCTGGCGTCATAAACGCCCATCGCCCCGAGGTAGGTAATAAGCGCGCGATCCCGCGCCGCGGAGACCGACACCGTGATGCCCGTTTTGGTGGCGGGATCGTGCTCAACATACGTCACGTCGATGCCGGCGTTCTTCAAAATACCGGTGCAGAAATCGCCGTACGTGTCCGGCCCGACCTTGCTAACAAACCGCACCTGGTTGCCGAGCCGGGCCAGCGCCATCGCGCAGATCGCCGTGGCGCTGCCCATCGTGAGGACGCAATCCTCAACCACCACTTCTTTGCCGAGCTCGGGAAAGCTGCTGTAGTTCTGCAGGATCAGATCGGGGTTCAGCTCCCCGATCACTACGACTTTCATGCGCCCGGCTCCTGTTCCTTGCGGCGATGCACGGTGAAATCGTTCACGACGCGGCTGATCACGCCGCTGGCGGAAGGCGAATCGGGCTTCAGTCCCTCGCCCATGCAACGGAACAGGCCGATCAGCTGGCCCACCACCACGTCGAGCACGGCCAGATCGTCGTCCGCCAGGCCGTCAACGCCTTGCAACTCAACGCCGACGTCCCCGTCGAGCAGGAGTTCCGGCGGGATGTTCCGCCCGACGATCACCCGGCGCCATCCGATCTCCTTGCGCTGGAGTTCGTTGAGCAGATCGGTTTCGTACGCGCGGCGCAGCGGGTCGGAGGACAGGAAGCAGACCACCAGCGTGGCTCCGTCAATAGCGCACATCGGGCCATGCCGCAGACCGAGGCAGGTCTCCGCGAACGAGGTCAGGCGTCCATCCAGCATCTCCAGAAGCTTGAGCGCCGCTTCGCGAGCCGCGCCATGCCTGCACCCGCTGCCGAGATAAACCGCCTTGCGGAAAGGTCCGTTGGCGATGGCGTGCAGTGCTCCCGCATGGTCCAGCAGGATATGGCGCGCCGCGCGGGCCAGGGCGCTTACGCTCGCCCTGTACGCTTCCGGCGCATCCAGGCAGGCGAGAGCCCGGCCAGCGATCACCATGTTGGTGAAACTGCTGGTCATCACCAGGCTGCGATCATTCGTCCTCTCGTCCAGAACCACCCGGTGCAGACGCGGATTTTCCGCGGCGAGGCCCGCCAGTTGCCCCTTTGCGTTGCAAGTCAGAATGAGGTGCCGCACCTCGGGAGCGATGTCCTGCATCAACTCCACGATGCCGGCGCTCTCGGGGCTGTTGCCCGAACGGGCGAGCGAGATGAGACAGAGCGGGCCGGGAGGAAGCGCGGCTCGTTCGCGCAACAGAATGGACCCGCTGTCGACCGTCTGCACCGGCAGCCTGAGCGCGTCCTGAAGCAGTGGGTGCAGACAGTCCGAGGCGTACTCGGAGCTTCCCGATCCGGTCAGGACCACCGAATCGCAGCCAGCCAACGATTCCCGCAAGTCCGCAAAACGGCTTGAAACATCCCGCGCCGTCTGTTCCCAGGTGTCCGGTTGCTGACAGATCTCTTGTACCGTGTGGAAATAGCCGCGCTCGATCTGTTCCGCCTCGGGCGCTCCCAGCAGTTCCGCAAACACTGGTTGATGGCGGGCGAGATCGGCGGACCAAGATGCGAGCCGTTCCTGCTTTGAAGGCGACTTTGTGGTTTCCAAAGCGGCGCTCCTTTCCTACAACTTCTCAGCCTAACATGAAACTTATCGTATGCTTTCTAAGGCCGTCGTTTTCTTTCTATTGAACAATTTTTGTTCAAAGTAAAGTATGGACCCGTGCATTCTGTTGACATCGACGCGGCCTCATCGCACTTCAATCTCACTGACGTCGTACCAGCCGTCGTCCTTAAGCCCTTCCATGGCAAGCCGAATCGCCGGAACTCCCGTGCTCGGATCGAGCAGAGCCACACGGACCAGGTAGCGCCCGGGAGGAAGCTTTGCGTCCACGTAGACCGATCCTTCGTAGACGGAATCGCCCGGCAGCCATTTGCGCACATCGACGGGCAGGACGACTTTTGCCTGAGAGGTTTGCGAGCGGAACTCCATCGCCAACTGAAACTCGTGGTAAGGCGGCGCGGAGCCGGTATTTTCCCACCACATCTTCACCGGCAGCATGGAGCCCGCCCGCGCATCCCGCGGGTGTTCGAGCCTGCGCAAGGCGAAGCGGTAGCCGAGCTTCTTTTGAAACTCGGCAAACTGGGCTTTCCACTCTTCAGGAATCGCGGTGGATTTGATGTTGATGGAAGAGGCGTGCCAGCGCAGGGCCTGGTCGAAAATTGGCTTGAGGTCGAAGCCCCACTTCTTCCAGGCGAGCGGCGTTCCGCACGTCTCCAAGGAAACTGGCCCAGTGCGCCAGGCGTCATAGAGCCCGGGATCGCGCGCGAGCTGTTCCGGGTACACGTCGAGCATCTCAGACCAGTTGCCCTTTTCCGGCCGGCCCATGTCGCCCCAGCAGTCGAGCCGCCAGCCGCCGCCCCGCCGGGTGCCATAGACCAGCGCGCGGAATTCGTCGAAATTTACCAACTTGGGCGTGCGCGGGAAGGCCTCGAAGTAGACATCGATGAGTTCCTGCTGAACCGTCCATTCGGGCACGTATGGCCCCCAGCCTTCTCCCCAGTAGCCTACGGTCGAGATGTCCACGGAATCGAGATCGGGATGGCCATCGTAGCGCCGGCCCGCCTCGCGGACGAGTTCGCTCCAAGCCTGGCGGTAGAGCGGATCGGAAGCGTCCGGCGACCAGACTTTGCCATCCTTGTCGTCGGGCTTGTTCGCTCGTTTCGCTCCCGAATTGCGATACCACTCGGGCAGCGGGTTGCTTTGGTCATAGGGCATCAGCCGGATCATCAGCGTCTGGTGATGCTTGCGAGCCTCGTCGAGCGCCGAGTCGATAATCTCCCAGCGATACTTGCCCCGCTGGGGTTCGAGCTGCGACCAGAACCAGCGCAGGTAGGCAACGCTGGACGCGGGAAAGTCCACTCCGCCCAGCGCATCCGCGACCTTGCTTTCCGGCCCCACTTCCGACCAGCGCAGGCCGGGATAGATGGGCTGTCCGGCAAATCGTTGGAATGTCTGGATGCCGATGCCAGGATTCACGAGCGGTCCGTCGATCGTCTTGGGCCGGACGATTATGGTCTGCGCGGCGGTGGTGGCCGCAAGCCAGGCTGCGAGGACGGTCAATCTGGCGCGTTTCGTCATAACGTTACCTTCCTTCGGACTGCGTCCCTTCAGTTGCCGTGCGGAGGACGCTCGCCCATGCATGTCCGCAGCGCCCCAGATTCAGGCGCCTTCGCCCAACACTTGAATAAAGACGGTCCGCGCCAGCGGTCCGTCGTACTCCACGAAATAGGCGCGCTGTCGCGATCCGCGAATCAACGCTCCGTTTTCAACCGGGAAGAAACAGTTCACACCGCCCAGGATGCTCTTGAGGTGGTCGCCGGCATTGAAGCCGAGTCTGCCGTCGTAGTCGAGATAGCGGTTGTGCCAGTAATGGTAGGTCCCCTCGGGCGGATCCTTCGGCGCCAGACGCTCCAGATGCGCCAGCACGTCGCGCTCCAGGCACTCGATGCCCTCGGTCACCAGCAGCCCCGAGGAGGTGTGCGTCGTCATGACAAGCACTACGCCATTCTTGAGGCCGCTCTCGGTCACAACGCGTTCGATCTGATCGGTGATGTCGATCATCTCCATGTCCTTGCGGGACTGGACTTCGATCTTTACCAGTTTGACGATCATGCGGCGCCTCCCAGCAGACGGACGGCGTTGCCGCCGAAGATGAGCTTGAGGAAATCCGGGGAGAAGCCGAGCGCGCGCACGGCGTTCGCCATGTTCTTGATCTCCACCCGCGGATAATTGGAACCGAACAGAATCTGACGCCTCAGGCTGCACTCAAATACCGACAGCGGCACAACGTGCGCCATGGCATGGCGCAGAAAATCGCGCGGATTGTCGAAATAGAGCGCCGACGTATCCAGGTGCACGCTGGGGTACTTCAAGGCCAGCGCCACCGCTTCGGTAACCCATGGCCAGGCCAGGTGGGCGAGCACGATATTCAGCTTCGGGAAATCCACGGCCACGGGCTCGAACAGCAGCGGCTGCCCATATTCCAGACGGCTGCCCGGAGCCCAACTCATGCCGGCGTGGAACAGGATCGGGATGCCCAGTTCCTGCGCCTTTTCGTACACCGGATAGACGGCGCGATCGGAGGGCCGGAACTGTTGCAGGGCCGGGTCCAACTTCAGCCCGCGCAATCCCAGATGAGTGATCGCGTCTTCGAGTTTCGCGGCAGCGCCCGGCTGGTGCGGATCGACGCTCGCAAAACCGATCAGCCGGTCGCTCATCGCGCACAGCTCGGCGATCTGCTCATTCGTGTAGACGGTCTTGCCCCGCGCTGTCGTGGCATCGACGGCGACGACCACCGCTTTGTCCAGACCCGCGGCGTCGAGTTCCAGGTGGAACGTTTCGAGAGGTTGAAAGTTGTTGCCGATGTAGAAAGTTTCGCGCGCGGCCCCGGCTAACTCCGGATGGCGCGATATCATTTCCCGCACCAGCAGGGGGTGCGTGTGAAAATCGATCGCCAGATCAGACATGCATCAATGCCTCCGTCCTATCATCCCTTACGCAGCCTCGCGCCTGGCCCGGCCCGGCCCGGACACCGTGCAGCTCGATACGAGCAGCCAGCCGGTGTCGTCCCCACGGAGGGCGTGTCCCAGTGACCGATTGCCGCTCACTGTGGCAGAAAAACCGCGAAGTGCGAGCATAACAATCAAACACAAATAAGTCAAACGCCGGCTTGAGAGTAATGCGAAAAATTCGATAGCAAAAGAATTTATTCGCAAATAAGATTGTAAATTGAGTAAGGTCATATCAGTGCCGAACCTGGAGGTTCCATGTTAAAGGTCAAGAAACTCGTGCTTGCATCTGGCCTGATGCTCGCTGGACTGGCGGGAGCGCTGGGCCTGACGCCGTCCGGAGCGTCGTCTACCCGGGGTTCCGGTCATTGGACAGTGATCGGACCGGGAGGCGGAGGCGCGCAGTACCTGCCGGCCATCAGCCCGCACGATGAGAACGTGGCCTTCGTCGCCTGCGACATGACTGGCTCGTACCTTACTCACGATGGCGGCGCATCGTGGCGCATGTTCAACCTGCGCGGCCGCACGTCGCTTTTCGTCTTCGATCCGGCCTCGCGGGGCACGATGTATGCCTACGGAATCGGGCTCTTTCGCAGCGTGGACGGCGGCAGGCTATGGAAGCTGGTCTATCCCAGCCCGGAAGACGTCCGCGCGGTGACGGCGATGGGCGACCATGCCGAGGAGTCCATCGAGACGGCCTCGGGCGCGGACGAGAAGATTACAGCACTCGCTGTCGATCCGGCCGATTCCAGGACGCTTTACGCCGCGTTTCGCGCCGGCGGGCGGACGACGCTCAAGGTCTCAACCGATTGGGGTAAGAGCTGGACCCCCGCGGGCGCCCTCCAGGACGGCGCGCGCGCCATCTACGCCGATCCCCGTTCTCCGCGCGGCGACCGGACACTATACGTTGCCGGCGACACGAAGGTGACGGTCAGAGAAGGAGGAGTCTGGAAAGAGGGCGCGCCATCCCCCGGCGGACCGTTCCTCAGCGTTTCCGGCGGCTTCCCTGGGAACGGCGGCAAACTGACCGTTTACGCCGCAACCCGCGGCGGACTGGCGCTCTCCATGGACGGAGGAGCCTCCTGGCGCATGCTGCTGCCCGGGCTGCGTGTCAGGGCTGTGGCGGCGTCTTTGCATCATCCGCAAGCGGCCTACGTTTCCTACAACGGCCTGAAAAAAGACGGTCAGACGTTCTTCGGCGTGGCGACCACGCGAGACTTCGGGGAGAATTGGGCCTATCCGTGGCAGGAAGCGAATCAGCCGGCTCCCAACGTCGATCAGGGCGGCTGGATCAGTCCCACGTTGGGTCCGGGATGGGGCGAAAACCCGCTGGAACTCGGCGTCTCACCGACGAACTCCGAGCTCTGTTACGGCACCGACATGGGCAGGACGCTCAAGACAGCGGACGGCGGCAAGACCTGGGTGGCCGTCTACACGCGCAGGAGCAGTCCGTCCGGCTACACGACGACCGGCCTCGACGTGACCACGGCGTACGGCGTGCATTTCGACCCCTTCGACGTGAAGCGCATGTTCATCAGCTATACCGACATCGGGCTGTTCCGCAGCGACGACGCAGGAACAAGCTGGCGGACGGCTGACGCGCATGGAGTGCCGAGGGCCTGGTCGAATACGACGTATTGGGTGGAGTTCGATCCCGAGGTGCGAGGGCGCATGTGGGCGGTGATGAGCGGAACGCACGACCTGCCGCGTCCGAAGATGTGGCGCAGGGGGCAGCCCGAGCGGTACAGAGGCGGCATCTGCCGCAGCGATGACGGCGGCGAGACCTGGACGCCGCAGATTAACGGCATTCCGCAAACTGCGGCAACGCACATCCTGCTCGACCGGCGCAGTCCGAAAGATGCGAGGGTGCTTTACGTGACCGGCTTCGGCCGGGGCGTGTACAAGTCAACCGATGGTGGTGCGACCTGGGCGTTGAAGAACAGTGGCCTGCCCAGCCATGAACCGTTTGCCTGGCGGCTGGCGCAGAGCGGCGACGGAACGCTCTACCTGGTGCTCTCCCGGCGCAGCGACGACGGCTCCA
>Ga0315272_10000468_pt1 | contig 20281 bp, 25 predicted proteins | sample C3_middle_MG_FD_203918 | JGI IMG/M metagenome (GOLD analysis project Ga0315272, IMG submission 203918) | Sediment microbial communities from Yellowstone Lake, YNP, Wyoming, USA - C3_middle | ecosystem: Environmental > Aquatic > Freshwater > Lake > Sediment | place: USA: Wyoming | collected...
ATAAACGTGAGAAGAATAGAGAAGACCATAGAGTTCTTCCAGGATGTTCTAAACAACATTAAAGCTGGCAACAAGGAGAAGGAAGAAATAGCGAAGAATCTAGCTAACATGGTTAATAGATTGATAATAAAGGGGATCATACCCAAGATTGAGAAATAACAAGAAAACGGGCTTCCTCGGCATACCTTGAGAGATATTTATCAAGTTTTCAGGGGAACGGCGTTCAGTACCTTTATCCTTGCCTTGTCTCCAATGTTTATGCTCATGGATGTATTCTTTGCGACAATCACTCCGTCACCTATATCTACTATTACTCTCTCCACCCCATGAATAATGACCTTGTGTAGCACTTTCCCTTCAATTTTTCCGTGCTCGTCAACCAAGGCATCCCTCGAAGATATGTATACCTTGCTTGCGCTCATCGCCTCATTCGTGAAGACTTGGTTGAGGGGGACTTTGAATCCATTTATCAGTGCGTATGAAAAATCATCATTAATGAACACCTCAGCTCTCAGCACGCTTCCGAGCCACGCAAGCGCCTCAGGCTCTATAGATAAAGGGTCTAAGAGGCCAGGAGGACCACTGTAAGATATTCTCCCTGACCATAAGTACACTATCTTGTCAGCTTTCCTGAATGCCCAGTCTAAGTCATGAGTAACCATTACGAGGGTGAGGCCAAGCTCCTTGGCTAACCTGAGGGCCTCCTCGCTTATGCTTACTCTAATATTGTAATCCAAATTCGACTCCATTTCATCAAGCAGGAGAGGATTACCATTACAGACAAGCGCTCTCGCGATTGCTACTCTCTTAGCCTCACCCCCGCTTAGCTGTGATGGATATCTGCTTGATAAATGCTCAATGGACAGCCTCCTCATAATCCATCTTACTTTTTCTGCTGCAGCATCATTGTCTATTTTTCTTACCTTAAGGCAGAAAGCGACGTTGTCCCACACCTTCATGTGCATGAACAAGGCACTTTTTTGTGGAACATACAACACGTTTCGTTTATAGGCTGGTAAGCTATTCACTCTGTTTTCATTAAAATACACATCGCCGTTGTGAGGAGCAAGCCCCGCTATGACCTTTAAGAGCGTTGTCTTGCCTGAGCCGTTGGGGCCAACGACTATTGATGCCTCGCCGGGCAAGAAATCAACCGAGACATCTCGAAGAGCGAAATTGCTCACGTTTCTAAGCGAAACCTTTACCACCATGCTCACCTAGCCAATTAGTTACAACCTTCTTCTCCAAGCTGTCCACAAGTTCAATAATAGCTATCATAACCAATGAAAACACCATTATCGTGGAGAGAACGTGCCGAACATCAATAACCAAGGAATACATAAGTAACAGGTGACCAAGCCCAGATGAGAGAGCCACCATCTCAACCACGATGGTTGTTTTCCACACCATGATTATCTCTGTCTTTATAATTGGAAAAAGCTTTAGCAAAGACACGGGGAGAACTATTCTCCTCAAGACCTCCCATGGAGATGCCCCGAGGGTAAACGCTACTTCTACCTGGTCTTGGTCGATCGTCCTGCTCGCGTTTATCATGCCATAAAGAATAGGTGGAAAGCTACACATGAAGGCAGCTGTTATGGGCAACTTGAACGAGTCCAGCCCTACCCACAGAATCAAAAGGGGGATCCATGCGACGGATGGGATAACGAAGAAGATGGTTGCTATTGGCTGAACGTAGTCAGATAGCCTTAAACCAACGAAGAAGAGCCCAAGCAGTATGCCCGTTATTGTCCCAATAACGAATCCGAATGTCGCTCTGACCAGGGTTAACCATAGGTTATCCAGCACGATATATAGGTATTCTGGATCCATGAACGAGGAAACTACGCGGCTGAATGGTGGAAATAAATATGCAGGATACGCATTAGAGCGCCCGATGGCTTCCCAAACAGCAATAAAGAAAATGAGGGAGACTAGGATCTTCTTGAGCTTCAATTAGCCTTGCACCCTCACCACAAGAGATTGCGCATCGTAGTGGTTCTTGATAACTTGCTTTGAGTAAGCGAAATCTATGTAGCTCTGTATTTGATGTATATCGATGGTCGTGTTCCACTGTATGCTTTGAATAGCCTTCTGTGCTACGCTTATGCTTACTCCTAGTTGAGAGGCGGTGGCCGCTATAGCTCTTGATGGGTCTCTCTCTATTTCATGAACCTTTTCCTCAACTATTTTTAACACTGCTTTAACAACCTCTGGATTGCCCTCAAGGTAGTCGGCCCTAACGAATATGTAGCTCCCTGGCATATCAGGCCACACCTCACTGCTCTCTAGAAGTATTCTTAGGCCATTGGATTCAGCTACCTCGGGGTATGGCTTTGGCAGTATAGCTGCTTTTATTGAGCCACTAGTCAATCCCGCGAGTATTTCCTGCGGAGGCATGGACTTAATCTCAGAGAACTTGATATTATACTTATCCTGGATGAGAAGGGCGAGGAAGTACGCCTGTGTGCTCGGGCCTGGCGTATATATGGGTTTGCCGTTTAGGTCCTCCAAGCTACGTATCTCGGTAGGGTTAACAACCAGCGCGAAGCCTCCATCATGAATCTTGCCCACAATCTTCACTGGTATGCCTTGGTCTATCATAATCAATATAGGGCCTAGGCACGCTTGGCCCATAACGATGTCTCCCCTAGCAACTGCAGCCGCTAGCTCCATCCCCGTCTTGAACTTCATTACCTGAGTGACGTTTATGCCATTCTTTTCGAAAGAATCATCTTCGAGGAGCTCCCAGAAAGGGGCAGCATGGGCATTGAACTCCACGCCGAGCGATACGTTTCCTTTGAAAGAGGGCTTCTCCAGGAAGTACATCGATGTGACTACAATGATTAGTGCAACAACCATAATTATGAACAGAGTCCTGCTGGATGCCTTCATTCAAACCAGCCCTCGTAGTTAAGCGTCTTTTGTTTTAAGTAAATTATATTATTTACATTTATATAAGTTGATGTAAACTAATTTGTTAACACTAATCAACATTAAAATTTAGTTACTGATATATTTTTACATGTACAGTGACTATCGGAAGTGAAAAAATATGGGCATAGTCATCAGCGACTCTGTTCTCGAGAGAATTCTGAGGGAAGATGTGCATTATATCGATTTAACTACTTACTCCTTGGGCATAGACGACTTGATGGGCGTAGCTAGAGTTTATTTTAGAGAGCCGGGAATAGCTGCTTGTATAGAGGAAGCAGCGAGAATATATGAGCTAGCAGGAGCGCGGGCTGAGCCTCTCGTCAGAAGTGGTGAAGAGGTGGAGAGAAACCAGCTTGTCCTGGAGGCAAGGGGGAAGGCCTCATCACTTCACTTGGCATGGAGAGCTTCGCAGACCATGCTATCATACATGAGCGGGGTCGCGACATATACTCATATGATGATTGGTAAGGCAAGAAGGGTCAATCCAAGTGTGGTTATAGCAACAACAAGGCAGACTCCTCCGGGAGCAAGGGAGCTCTACTTCAAGGCAGTGATTTCCGGCGGAGGAGTTATCCATAGGCAGTCCCTCTCTGATTCTATACTGATATTCAATAATCATCTTGTCTTCTTTGAGGAACCAAGGGTGAAGAATGCTGTTCAGATGGCTGTTTCCCGATCGGGGGGGAGAGGCGTGGGCGTTGAGGTTAGCTCGCTGGATGAGGCTATCGATGCCCTAAGCGCTGGTGCTTACTACATCCAGTTCGATAGAGCGGAGCCAGAGAGCCTGTCCCTATGGGTTAAGGAGCTGAGAAAGCGCTTCCCACAAGCCATCATAGGAGTAGCGGGGGGCATAACGCTTGAAAACGTTGAAAAGTACGCATCAACGGGGGTGGACTTAATCGTTACATCCGCACCGTATAGGAGCAGGCCAGTGGACATAACAACGAAAATGGAGAAGGCCTAGCAAGATTGACTTATATTGCAAGCATTAATAAAACAAGCTACGTTTTATACGATGGTATTAAATACATGCTTTATGTTTTTTGAATATGAGGTGATAGTTGCGTTGAAGAAAATTCTATTTATCGTGGGAGCGGAATTCGAGGACCTAGAGCTATTCGCTCCTATGTACAGGCTGGTGGAGGAGGGACACGTTGTGGTCGTAGCCTCGCCGCCTGGAGGTGTGGTCACAGGCAAGCATGGCTACTCCATAAGCACTGTTAAATTAAGCGATGTAAGACTAAGCGAATATGATGCACTCGTGCTACCAGGCGGAAGAGGGCCAGAGAGAGTAAGGGTTCAAGCAAGAGAAGAAGCCGTGAGAGTAATAAGAGAAATCATGGACACGGGGAAGCCCGTAGCAGCTATATGCCATGGTCCACAGTTACTGATATCTGCCGATAGAGTAAGGGGACGGAGGCTAACAAGCTACCCGGGCATAGCTGAGGATATCATTAACGCTGGGGGAACGTGGGTTGATCAGCCAGTGGTCGTGGATAGGAACCTTGTGACCTCTCGGATACCTGATGATATACCTTACATGATGAGGGAATTTATCAAGCTTCTATAGACATCGAGATATTGAGCTCCTAAAAAACGTCAGCCTTCATAGGTTAACACAAACCAAACTTTTTTGCCCTACGGGACATAGAGTTGGGCTAATCATTCTAAGCTATAGAAAACTTGAATATTGGATTGACTGGCAGTGCGAGAAACAAGGAGTATTGCTAATCATCGTTGAACCAAGAGGGACATCATCAATATGCCCGAAATGTATTGCAAAATGAAAGAGCCCGGATATAGAGTGCTCAAGTGCCCCCAGATATGAGTTCGAGGCTGATGAAGATGCTGTGGCAGTAATGAACATCGAGATGAAGGCCCTATTCATGATGGAGGGGAAATCTCTGGCCACCCCGACTGCCCCGCAGATGACAGATGTAGACCGGAATAGATGCGGGTGAACAATGGGTTATCCTAAAGGAAATCTCGCCCTTTGGGGGGGGGAGGTCAACCTTAAACTAAGAAACTAACTTAAACACAAGCCGAGAAGCGGGCCCGCGGGGATTTGAACCCCGGACCCCCGGCTCCGAAGGCCGGTGCCCTATCCTGGCTGGGCTACGGGCCCTAATTACTTGATTCTTTGTCTCCCAATATTTCCTTTATTATGTCATTAACTCCGTTTCTGAGGGGATCCACGGCTGGTATTTGGAGAACGCGTTTGTAGTGGTCTATTGTTTTCTGTGCTTCCTGGATTGACATCTTTGATGTGTTCAGGGATATCCCCGCTAGCTTTGCGTTTTGGTATGGATTCAGTGCTTTTAGGTAGAGCAACTCGTGCTCTGGGGGTGGAACGACGAGGGGCTTGGCTGCGTGGTGGAATGAGGCTCTGTAAACCCTTGTTGGGTCATGGGCAATTACTATGTGAGTTGGCGAGGCTCCGCGAAGGATTCCCAGTGATACGTGGCCATATGCCTCATGAGTTATGGCCGCCTGCCCCTCAATAACAGCTGCTCTGCACCCCTCATCGTATAGCTCGATGAGCACCTTCTCTAGAGCTCCTGCCACGAAGTCGCTTGGAACAGCGTCGAGAACAAGGCCCCTGGCGCCCAACATTAGCATTGTCTGGCCAGTCCCAACCATGCATGCGTTGTTCCTGGCTTTGGATAGCTCTTGGTAAATAGTGTATGTAGCAATGTTCTTACCCGCCTCGCAGTCTGTGCCGGCGATAAGAACCCTTATCATGTCCTTAAGCATGAGGACGCTTCCATCCCAAACCCTGAAGTAGCTCATATCCGGCTTCCTGACATCCACGAGCTTTACGCCATGCCTGCTGGCAAGCTCAGCTAGGTAGGTATCATCGGATAAAAACTGATGAAGACCACTGTATATGTCTAGGCCTCCCTTGATAGCATCAATAATAAATTTCCTCCAAGCATCCGGGAGCCTTCCTCCAACAGGCGCAGCCCCGATTAGCAAAGCCTCCGCTCCAAGCCTAATCGCCTCATCGATGCTGGATATTATTGGGATCCCTCTTCTCCCAATCCCTAGGACCTCGCCAGCATCCATCCCAGAGTGGCGAGAGTCAATCACGCCTACCAAGTCCCAGAGAAGACCGCCATTGAAAATCACGAGGTCATGAGCTGTCTTTCCCATTTCCTCGCCAAATGCACCTTCAGCCAGAACAGCCGCTTTTCTCCTCCCTTGATGATAAATCATTGGCAAGCCTCTTTTCGCCTCTAGCACAATAATTATAATTTATGTCTTCGGGAAACAGAATATAACTTAGTTGTTCCATACAGGATTAGAGCTGAGGAGCGCTCTAGACCAGCTCCTCAAGCACTGTTAGCTGAATTCTCCCAGTGGAGAACCCGAACATCTCCTTGATTATAAGCACGCTTAGCTGAGGAGGAATTATGCCTAGATTGGTGATGAAGGCCGTGATAAGCTCGGGCGGCGTGAAATCGAATGCCGGGTTAAGAACCTCCACCCCAAGCCTCCTCAGCTCATCAGCTAGGCCCTCCGGATATATATCCAGGAGTTCACTAGCTGAACGGAACTCTATAACTACCTCTCCTCCCTCCAGGCTCGCTGGGCTGAACTTGATGAACTCGGCCGCGGAGTAGAAAGGTATCCCGGCCTCCCATGCGGCCAGGGCAAGATGGCTTGTGCCAACCTTGTTTACGAGGTACCCATCACTCGTTATGGTATCAGCGCCCACAATCACTATGTTAGCATTCTTAATGAAGTGCCTCACCGCTGAGTCAGGAACATGTGTGACCTTCACGCCATTCTTCGCTAGCTCCCTGAGTGTTATCCTCCCCTGGAATAGCGGTCGCGTCTCCGTGTTTATGACCTCAACTCTCTTGCCCTCCCTGAAAGCCTGCAGTATTATATCAACGACGGCTGTGCTGTGACAATGAGTGAAAACAACGTACTCGTCCTGTATAAGCTTGGAGCCATACTCCATTATTCTCCTGTGAGACTCATCAACCATTCTGATAAACTCATCACTAGACCTGATAGCCGTCTCCCTGGCCTCGCTTACAGACGAGCTCAACGTCCTGTTCAGCACATAGTAAACAGCGTTGGGCAAGGACACAGCAGTTGGCCTTGTCTGCAAAAGTAGGTTCGCGACCTTTGTTATATATGGCTTAAAGCCGCTGGCATCCCCAGAGTATTTCTCCGCTGCAATTCTTAATGCTTGTGCGGCTGATTTAGCGATTAGGCTTGCCCCTCTAATCCTCATGGTTTTTATTCCATCAGCTATTTCCAATACTTCCTTTGGAATCATCTCGCTTTTTCCTCCAACAACGAGAGTACTTGGTGTATACTCATAGTTCTCAGTTCTTCCCTGCCACTAAGGGATTCCCAGATAATCAGTGGTACTCCGGCCGGGCTTGTAACTCCTTTCTCCGTTATAATGGCATCTATGTACTGCGGCCTGGTAACATCCATTAGTGGCGCCTTCACAAGTACATTTGGGTATAAGAGGTCCTTGGGGAAACCGAGCAGGTCTAGGCTTGCCTCGGGAATCCTGATTAGCTCTCCATAAACAGTCTCGAAGCTAAACTTGTAGGTCCCAGCCAGAACAATCATTCTTTTCCTCCTATGATAAGAAGCAAGAGCGATCATGCTGGTTCCAATCTTGTTGACCAGCGCTCCATTAGCTGTTATGGCCTCGGCTCCAACCACGACGAGGCTAACCTTATCGAGGAAGTAGTTCACTGCGCTATCGGTTATCAACGTTGTCTTTAAGCCACGCTCGCTGAGAGCCCTGGCTGTATATAGCCCTTCTCCCCCAGGCCTAGACTCGGTGACGAAGACTTGTTTTATCTTTCCTTTCTCGTGTGCAAGGCTAAGAGTCTTAATAACGGTTGTGCTGTAACTATGAGTTAGAACCACGCTGTCATCGGGTATCCTGCGGGAAGCAAGCTGAGCTAGTTCATCAACGCTTCGACGAGAATAATCTACCTCCTCGTCGATTAGCTTCAATAAATCATGCAGAGCCTCATCAAAAGAGCGATCCCGCAGCTCCAAGGCCCTTATCGCAAGCTTCTTTATAGTGTTGACCAGGAGAGCGGATGTTGGTCTCTCCTCGTAGAATCTTCGTGCAAGGGAAGCGAGATTAGCGTATAGCTCCTTCATGCTTTTTGTCTGAGACAAGCTTTTCTTCATGTAATCAAGGAAGACCATGGCTGCCTCTGTAGCGCCTGTCCACTGAGCAGTCAAAAACCATACACCTTCTTTTTTCATTATTTATTGTTAACAAAACTTAATATTGATTAGTCCCTTTCCTCCTAGCCCACATCCATGGGGGGATCCATCCAACAAGCACATACGCGAAGGCCAGTGATAACAGCAGATAGAAGAACCATGTTATCTCGTCGTAAGGCATGAAGGCTAGTATTAGAGGGACTACTAGTCTTATTTGCCAGAACGTCCCCTTATTGGTGCTTTGGCCTGGCTCTCCAAGCCTCTTCGCGTACTTGATGGGCAGAAGGGTTGGCACGAGCAACAATAACATAACTGCCGGGGGGATAACGAGCTCTGATAAATAGCTCGATATAATGACCAAAGTGTGGATGTTTAGTGGGAGACCCGTGAACCAAGCCGAGCTTGGCTTGACCTCCGCTATTCTCCAGTAAGAAACTGTTATGAGTACCGCTCCATATATAATGGATAGGATGCTGCCAGATGTAAGCTTCAAGTAAATAATTACGGGAACTATCACCTGGTATAGCCTATCGAACAACCTGTCCAGGAGAGCGCCCTTATCACTCGTGGCATTAAGCTTTCTTGCAAGATACCCGTCCAGAACATCGAGGGACAGGGCGAGGAAAACCAGACGAATCGCGAGTAAATCTTGACCCAGGCCAATCAGAAGAATGGCTATTGAGGCTACAACCCCCATTGTGAGAGTAACAAGGTTGGGGAGAGATTTCTTAGTTAACATAAGAAAAAACCTTTCATGAGTTTATTTGAGAAATAAAAAAACTATACTAAGCTCCTATCAGCATACCCCTTAACCACGTATTTAGCTTCGAGCTTATCAACGATGTAGTCAAAGGCCTTCTCTGGCTGGCTGGCCTCACCGCAGGCATATACATCTATTGTAGCGAAACCGTACTCAGGCCATGTATGAATAGATATGTGGCTCTCAACTATTACTCCAATAACAGTTACGCCTGGATTAAGCTTCCATGACTTTACGTCTAGCAACGTCATGTTGCCTACTTTAGCTGCTTCAATAACTAGGTTTGTTAGGAAGGCCTCGTCCATTAGTTTATCTGGATTACACTCCATGGCGCTCCCATACACATGCTTGCCAATCACTCTGTAGTTCCTGCCGCTCTTCTCCTCGATAGTGATGACTGGAGCTTTTGCCTCCATCATAGAACCCCCCATTTAAATACCCACCCCCTAGATTTTAAAAATATCGGTGGTAAAATGCAAGAGCTCATCGAGCTAGCAAAGAAAGCGCTGGCTAACTCGTACTCACCGTACTCAAACTTCAGGGTTGCAAGTGCTGTGAAAACAAAGTCCGGTAAAACGTACACTGGAGTGAACATAGAGAACAGTAGCTATGGGCTAACCATATGCGCTGAGAGGGTAGCTGTATCAAAGGCTGTATCTGAGGGAGACAGGGATATAGAAACCGTGGTCGTCTACACGGATACCGACGAGCCTACTCCACCCTGCGGCGCGTGCAGGCAGTTCATAGCTGAGTTCAACAGGGAAGCAAACATAATTATCGCTTGGAGAAAAGGAGTAAAGCAGGTGAACCTAAAAGACCTATTACCACTAGCTTTCACAGGCGAGAAGCTAGGGAAAACGTGAAATGAACCGAGCAGTTATTCTTGACCACGATTACGTGGTTGACAAGTACCTAAACGTCTACCAGGTTGTAGGGGGATCCATAAACGAATGGATAATCCCTGTTATACATAAGTATAGGGTTATCAGGGAGAGGGTTTTCCTCGGTGGAAGAGGGTTCGGCCTAGCGAGGCTCTTCGAAAAGTACACGCCACGTGTAGCTAATATAAGCAAGAAGAAAATTTTCCTCGGCTTCATTAAGGCGAGCCAGCCTTTCATCACACCTATAGAGATTAAGGAGTACTTCTCGCCCAGAGAAGCCGTATCGCGCTTAATAAGAAGAGCTGGTGATGCCCTCGAGAAGAAAGCCGTTGAGCTAATCTCAATGCTCATTGATGCAGGAATAAATATGTCCGAGCTAGGAGTAACCGGTAGCTTAATGATGGGTATTCATAACCCAAGTATAAGTGATATAGACCTTGTTGTTTATGATTGCCGGCTGGTCTATGAGATAAGGCAAGCAGGGATACTCACCCCGTTTAGTAATGGTCTACACAGGAAATGGGCTGAGCAACAGTCAAGGAGGCTCGGCATCCCCATATCCATCGCTGAAAGGCTGTACAACCCCTGCAGAAGAGCTCTGTTCAAGGGAACTCAAGTATCCGTGATACCTGTCTCCCGCAGACCAGGCTGGCTCAGCGTACCGGACCTCTCAAGAGCCACTTATCTCGGAGACCTTGAGGTGATTGTTAAGCTGGACATAAATGATTGCAACTACATGTACTATCCCCACGTTTTCCGAGGCGAGATTATAGCTAGCAACAGGAGAATAAGCGAAAAAAGGAATGCAATTATAGTTAGTTATGAAAGCTTATACTCATTTATAAGCGCTGAAACCAAGCTCGCTAAAGCAAGAGGCGTGAGCTACTTGCTCGACAATACCGTAGTTATAGTGATTGGAGGAAGAGAAACAACGAGCTACATATACCCGCTGGGCTCAGGTCCAGATTCATGAATAACTAGTAGCTGATGTCCTATTGAGAACAAAGGCTTCTAGTTCATAACTATCGCTTTTCTAAGGTTCTCCTTAAACTTTTTTACATCCCGAGTTAACAGAAACAAGCTTACCAAGCCCGTCGACACGTAGAACAAGACAAATGATATCCTAGCCCTCAGTGCACCTAATATACCTAGCACCTCGACCAAGCCAAGCTCATAAAAGCCACTCCCACCCGGGGTTGGAAAAGCTGATAGCACATAAAGCGAGCTACCAACAAGCAAGACCTCGAATAAACCGATATCCTCGCTAACACCAGATACAAGCAAAGCTGATAACCCAACTAATATAAAAGACAATAATCCCAACACAAAGGAAACAACAAAGATTACTGGTTTAGTTATGGTTAACCTAACGCCTTCCTGGAAATCCCTAACTCTTCTATCAATCATGGCTGACCTGGAAGCCACAGCCCTGAATCGTTTATACAAGCTGTTTATAATCCTGCTAATAACGGAGTCCCTGAAGAAAACGAGATATATGCCTGAGACCCAAAGCAACGCAATAACAATGGAAGAAACAAGAGCTAAGACAGAGGCTTTCTCAGCAATAAAGAATAAAGCGATATTTACGGCTGCAGCTATAAGCGCGTCTACCATAGATGTAATCAAGCCAGAGCCAATGAACTTCTCTATGGGGTATGGATGCCTCGAGGAAAGAGCTACTGCCTGGGCAGGAACTGTTCCAAAGCTAGACGGCGTGAAAAGGCCCGCGAGATTACCTACTAAGCGAGACAGCACGAATGAAGAAAATGACAGCTTATTGTCTTTAAAAAGATACTCCGAGACAATCTTTAATCTCAGTCCCCTAAGTATCTCCACTAGCAACATTACAACAACGAAGGCTAGGAAAAACCGAGAGAATAAAAGCTCCTTGAGCACACCTGGACTAATCCCTGATACAACATACATTACTGCTAATACTAGAAACACGAAAAGCAGCTGAAACAATATTACCGCTTCTTTTTTCAACCAGGGCACCAGCTCTTTTATTAAAACAATTTTAAGAGCGTTATATTGATTATTCTTAAAAGGTGTGCATGAATATTGATGGATACAGAGTTCGAGCTGATAAGAAAAGCCGGCAGAATAGCCTGCGAGGCGAAGAAAAAAGCGAGAGAGATATCTAAGCCGGGTCAACGCTTACTCGATATAGCACAGCTCATAGAAGACTTTATAAATAGCATGGGCGGACAGCCAGCTTTCCCTGTGAACATAAGCATCAACTCCGAGGCAGCTCACTACTCGCCATTAGCTGATGACGAGAAAATTGTACCTGAAGCATCCATTGTCAAGGTAGACCTTGGAGTATCCGTTGATGGGTACCTAGCTGATACGGCCATAACCATCGACTTCTCCGGTGAATACGAGGATTTGATTAAAGCCTCGGAGGAAGCATTGAACAAAGCTATCGAGTCCTTAAGCCCAAACATAAAGACATCGGTAATAGGAAACATTATAGAAAAAACAATCAAGTCCTATGGCTACAAGCCAATTAGGAATCTATCAGGACACAGCATGAGCAGATACATGCTTCACAGCGGAATAAGCATACCAAATGTGGGAGGAGAAATGCTATCGCCTACCCTAAAACCGCCTATATTGATAGCTATCGAGCCATTCGCAACAAATGGTCTTGGGCTGGTTCTGGAGGGGAAGGACAAAACAATATACAGCTTGACAAGGCAGGTTGGGAAAAAAGAAAAGAAGCTCGGAGAACAAGAAGTCAATTTCCTCATGGAAATCTTCAATGAAAGGAAAAACCTCCCCTTCACTGAGAGATGGTATGCCCGGAAATACCCACTAGACTTTGTCAGACAAACCCTCATTAAGGCAGAGAAACAGAGAGTGGTAACCTCGTACCCCGTGCTCATCGAGTCTGCTAACGGTGTGGTATCCCAAGCTGAGGATACCGTGCTGATTCTTGACAACGATATCTTGATAACCACTAGGGAATGTTAAGGAAATCTTTATATATCTTGTTATACAAGTATTACTTGTATAACAAAGGTGAAAGCCATGTCCACTAACGAAGAGAAAAAAGGAGAAGAAAGCGAAGGAAAAAAGATAATCGCTATCCGAGGAATTGATGAAAGGCTCTACAAAGAAGCTGCAAGGATATCGAGAGAAATAGGCTGGACTATCGGTGAGCTCATAAACCAGTCATTAAAGCTCTTCTTAGCCACCTTCCCCGCACTCACCCAGAAGGTAGCTGAATCCACTGAGCAACTGGTTGTAAAGCCCACGAAGGAGTTTATAGAGGCAACCAAAGAAGCTGTGAAGAGACCTCTGCTTGATTACTACTTGATTAGTGACCTAGAGGAAGTTGTTTTGAGCAAAAAAGACTTGGAGGAGCTGGACAAGCCTCTAGTAGTAGCATCCGTACAGAAGGTCATCGTTGACAGGGATGTTGACTTTGATTTATTTGACTCCAAAGTCCTATACCTGCAGTTTGTAGACGAGGTTGTTGTTCCCTCAAACTACCCCAAAGTCCGATTGTACACGAAGCTTAAACACGTGAAGAAGGTATCCTTCACATAATTTTTTTCAAAGCATAAACACACTCTACGACGTCTTCCGGGCACGAGACTAGAAGAGAATCGAGGTAGACACTACTCTCATCTATACACTCGGCCAGCTTCTCTAATCTGCAGACATCCTCCCTCTGGGGCAGCTTCTCGACAAGCCCCTCGTTACGAGGAGTACTGATTATAAGGTAACCTATTTTCTCTCCTCCATAAGAATCGTTGAGCCATGATAGCTTTTCTCTTGACTTGTGCATAACCAGTACGAAGTCGGGATTCAAGGCTATTCTCTCCCGGATTTTCTCGATGGGGTACCTAAGGCTAAGAATAAACCCCACTTCAATCGCGTTAAGCCTCTTATCACTCCTTATAATTCTTAAGCCATCCTCAGGGGAAACATCGCTTACAATGCTTCCACGGTAAGGAGGATCCCCCCTCAGCAATAGAATTTTGTCTATTCCTAACAGGTGAGCGCCATATATCTGGTTTAGAAAACCAACATAAGAATAATCTGTTGTCCTGAGGTGAACTGTTGCCCTGAGTCCATGGGCCTGAGCTAAGAAAGCAATAACTATAGAGCTAGCCTTGGGGTACCCCATAGGCGCATCGGGTACATGGACTCTCTCCGACACCTCTTTTATAATGGCGAACTGCTCATCCAGCTTATCTCTAAACCTTGATGGCTGAACCTCAACGTAGAACTTCAACTTAACCTCCATGAAAAATTTTATTTATACTTAGAAAAACTTTCCTAAAAACCCAGAGTTAAAAAACGCTGACCCCCTTGCACGTTATATCTATGAAGTAGAAACGTGAACCGATATGAAACATATGTTTTCTGGTACGGCCGCCGGGATTTGAACCCGGGATTGCCGGCTTGGAAGGTCGGCCGTAGTAACTATAGCTACCTCCTCATCAAACACTATAAGCCTGCAGTGAACCAAGCTGTTTACAACTGAAAGCCCCGCCTTTAAGGGCGGGGATGGTATTGAAAGGCTTATAAGCTTTTTTTAATCGAGAACCGTGGTTGCCCCCAGGCACGTTGATGCGGGGAGCGCAACCACTCATACAAGCTGTGATGGGGATCCCTGGCCGCCCCGACTGCCCCGCAAATGACAGATGTAACCCCGAATAGATGCGGGGAACCAGTGAGCCGCCCTAAAAGAAACACTGCTCTTTAGGGCGGGGAGGTCAGCACATCTACCTCACTCCACACTCCACTCTTTACGAAAGCTCCGAGCCTGGTCTTGATGGTCTTAACCCCAACTGGGGGTCTCTAAAGAGTAGTTCGTAGGGTCTCTCAAGCTTAACTCCTTCATATAGGTCTATGAATCTTGCGATGACGTCCTTGTGTATGGCAAGCTTGACCTCCACTGGGATCCATTCACGATAGGTTTTTCTAAGCGTGAACTCTATTTCCACTTTGAAATCCCTTCTTATTTCAATTGCTTAATAGGTAATTAAACGTAAAGTGTTAGTGGGTGCGGTTGCTTTAAATACCCTTTTCCCTATTATGGGTGGTTTCAATGGGAAAGAGCACTGTTGAGTTCATATCTAAGGGGTTTATACCGCTTGGGCCTAAGAAGATCACAGTAATAGTCCTCAGAGAGCTGGTGAATGGACCTAGAACCACTAGTGAGCTACATGTGAAAATGGTCTCCGAGCTGAGACAATCAGTAAAGATCAGCCTGGTAAGATATGTGCCGCGGAGACTAGAGAAGAAGAAAGTAGTCAAATCAGAGAGCCTACTATTCACCGAGAGCCTACTATGGAGCCTAAACCTGAGCAAGAAGGATGTAGAGGAGCTCCGCTCTGCACAATTAAAGGTTTAAAACTACGTTATTGTTGAAAGAGGAATTCATTAATGTTATAAATACTACGTACCTTGAGTGAAGTGCCACAAAGCATATCGATAAGGCTATATGCGAAAGCAAATATCTAAAACATTATTGAGAAACAAGGTTTGTGACACGCCATGCTTAGCTAGCTGATCGACCATATAGTTTCATTTCATATATTTCCCTAAGGATCCTCTCTTCTATAAAGCTCTCTACTTCCTTTTTGACTTTATTTTTTTCCTCTTCGTATAGAGCGAAACGTACAGGAACAAAAGTAGTATAGCAAATGGCAGAGACGCTGCCAACGTATACCACCGGTTGCCAATTAGTTGATATGTTATTTTTCCCCGCAATGAAGGGGGAGGCATGTAATAGTGTTAATATAATGTCTTTAATGACCTTTACAATTTCGCCCGCTCCCTTCAACCATGGTGTATACTCTTAGAGATTGTTTATCCTTCTTTCTAAATCCACTAATTCATTTTCTTTATTCCTCAATTCTTTAAATGCATCTTCAAGTGCTCTACGGACTCCATCGCTGATGTACTTGAGGAATCTTACTACTGGTGTTAGATTACCGTAGAAGACTATTAAGTTGTATCCTTCCAAAATTTCTTCGTCAATTATTATTCTTTCCAATTTATCCAGCTTGTCTATTGTCTCTCTTAATATACGTTTCCCTTTCTCAGGATCCAGACGACTTATTACCGATTCTTTGAACGCACTACTCCAACCCTCCTGATAGCATCTGATGTCCTTGATTTTGAGTACAGTTTCTCTGAGTCTGGTGCCGAGTCTACCCTTGTATTTCTCTAATGGTTGCTTTTTTCAATATTGTAAAGTCCTCTATGACCTTCCCTAGTATTTTAAGAGAGCACTCTTCGTCGGGGTCGAATGTATAAAGGTGTTTCTTATAAGCTTCTTCAAGCTTCTTATATACCGCTACTGCCGTTTCTAGGTTGTGTCTATGAAACAGGATGTAGTAAGTGATTAGAAAGAATAGGTAATAGGGTTTTCCAAAGTCTATATTATCTAGGATCCTTGTATCACCCTTGCACACGAGGTCTACGAGGCCTTGGATAGCGGCTTTGATAAACTGGGGGGTCTCGCTACAAATTTTATCTTGATTAGTGATAAGGCATGTTAAGAAACCGTCAAGAATGTTCCAAATAGTTGTAGCCGAGGGCTTTATGATGGATGAGTTTATGATGGATGAGGCAATCACAACACCCTTATAAAGAACATGCTTTTAAAAGAGATTTGTACCAGGAGTAATACTTCGGCGTGGCTACATTTCCCAATATATTTTTCATATAAACCATATTACTCTCTTAATTAAGGTATCTTTATTTAAATTTGTGCCTAGCTCAGCTAATCTTAACGACAACCACGCTATTTCCCTAGAATACCTCACTGTTATGGGTTCTGAACGCTATTGTAGATTAGTCTGCACATACCAAACACTGTAGCCAAGAGTTCTCTATCGCCTAGCTTTAGCTCATCCTTTACGGGCTCCATCTCTCTATGTCGCGAAACAATTCTTGCTCTCAATAACCCTCTCCTAATGTTGCCCCCAATACCTCTTCGAGTTTCAAAATACCCTGAAGTAAACATGAGGTAGAGGCCGGGTTTTAACTGGAGTGTAAGATCTATTGGCGGGTAACCGGTTTTTGCCTTGTTAACTAAGTATTCGCTTTAAGTATCACAAATTACAATATCGCTGTCTTTGATCTTTAAAACATAGACTGCTAGAAACTTTTCGAGCTGTTCTTCAACAGACTTAATAGCGCTAGCCATTGCCTCTTCTTAAACTTTACTAATCTCTTTCCCAGAGTAATGGACGACCAGCACGTTATCCCTCTTCTTGCTGTGATTAAGAATGTTAGTGATAGACCTAGCTAGAAGAGTGCAGTCACTACAACCATGCTTCCTAGCCATTGCATTAGCTACATCTCGTAGTCTAACACCCTTAATATCTGGTAGGCTCTGGTGTGCAAGGGCAATACCTAGTTTTGCCCTCTTATAACTAGGCATATTGGTTATGTCTAGTCCATTGAACAATATAGAGCCTCCGCAAACCCTGGCATTCCTCAAACCCATTATAGCTGACAATAGAGTGGATTTCCCGCTACCATTAGGACCCATGATTACGTGAACTTCTCCACTATTTAAACTCAGCGAGGCCTCCTAAATAATTCTCTTATCGTCTACACATACACTCAGCCCTAGTAGTTCTAGCAGGGGCATTGAATCAACAATAACAGTGTTATTAATTCAAAGCCTAATATAGCCTCCAGCGCGTCAATATAATAAAAATACTAATTCAACGTCTTATAGAATACGCGTCCTTCTCGACTGCATAATGACTGTTGTTTCTCCACCCTCTATAACTGTTAAACCAGCCCCCTTTGCAATTCCCTTCAATAAAAGAGATAGTTTCCTCTTTAGCGGATCATATTGTGATAGAACAATGATGTTGTCCCCCTGTATTACAATTAATTGATTGCTTAAACCAATCAACTCGATAGCCTCCACGGGGTTTAACCCGAGTTCACGGAGGGTTTTACCAACTACTAGTCCACGCTCCAATGCAGTCTCATCGCTTGTAGGCTCGCTGGCTATATCCCATGGTATAATAGTGAAGCCTAGTCTTGAGAGTATTAATTCAATCCTCCTATCCGAGAGAGCGCGGGGTGCAAAGTAACCCATCTCTTCTATTCTTACAGACTCCTCAATGAGCCTCTTGAGGTATGATGCAATACTCATACCTCTACTCACGGCTATTTGCTTCAATAACTCAACATACTCAGCTTCGACACCAATGGTTTTCCTATTCTTTCTCAAAGAAACCACTCACCCTTATTGAGACCGTATTCTCCCCCCTCCTCACCTCGATTATGTTTAAGTGAAAGCCCTTCGCGAGGCTACTTGCAATAGTCTCGGCTAGTCTAAGTACTCTCTGGGATTGGTTCATGAAGGATACGACGTATCTATATGAGCCATCACCCTCTTCTATAGTATCTATTAAAGCACTAGATATTAGAGTTGAGAGGCCTACCTCGAATATCCCCGGAGATGATCCATGCTTGACGCGCATTAGTTCACCAAACCATATACAGGTCTTCTCGACTTCACCGAGCAATTTATTGAATTCATCCTCACTCACTTCATCTAGAAATCTCTTGACAAAGCTCCATGGTAGTATAGCGGAGCCCGTTCTTCTCAAGTCGTCAATAGAGTCTGCAATGAGTATAGCTTTTAGTATAGTAGGCTTATACTTCATAATTCTTAAATTAGCCTCTAAGATCTTCTCTATGAGTACTAAGTAGGGAATACCGACTCTCTCAGAAACCTTCATAGCTTCATCAATTAGGGATTCTGGTATTGGTACAAATCTCCTCCGTTGCTCACGAGACATTTTCCAACCCTTCAATATACTAATGAACATCGTGTATGTAATAAGCTTGATTAACATAAATTAATTATACACACTTTTATATGCAGAGTATACACTTTTATAGACACAACCCTTAAATAACTACCCGAGATATCTTCTCTAACGGGAGAGTGTAAATATGAGAAGAATAATAGTCTCAACTATATTAACAATAGCTCTAATAACATCTATAATAGCAGGACTACTAGAAATACCAATAGCACATGCCCAACTCCAGCCAGTAAAAATAACCAACATATACGTATATGACACAGACGGCGTATTGAAGCCAATAACTCAGACAGGCATTAAAGGCGTAGTAGATGGCGGTATTTGGCCAGCCGAGCCGATAATAGTAGAAGTAAGCGTAGGGCTACAAGTACCATTCAAAATAGTAGTCTCCGACCCCACTGAGACATATAAATACATAGAGCAGAACATCCCACCAATGACCCCCGGTAATTACAATATAACAGTATACGTACCCGATAAATTTGTAAATCTAGTTGGACAAGTAAAATTCAAGATCGAGTCAGGATTTGGCGAACCATTCTACTACCCAGGGACATATGCAGTATATCCAAAGCTTGTTGTAAACCCCAAGGTAACAACACTAGTTGACGAGTTAGGTACACCTTTACCTGTATCCTTTACAGTATATGGTATACCAAGCTACAACAGCGTCAAGGAAATAAGAATTGGAGAAGAATGCCTAATAAGTGTAACTGATGGAGCACCAGACGCGTATGGAGTAGTATCAAAGACATATACACTACTAACAGTATGTGGACATTCAATACCGGCAGACACGTATACAGTGTCCTTTAAACTAGCGGATGATAAATATCTACCAAAGTACAAGGTCGATACATTAACTATTAGACCAATGGTATACTTCGAGAGAAAGTCCGGCCATGGAATGTGGGTTGATGACAGCTTACTAAGCCCAGGATTAATAGGCGACCCAGAGATCAATGATGCAAAGAACATTATTGTACATGGAGTAGGCTTCCCAGCCAATGTAAAGATAGCATCTATTACACTAGTCAACAAGAACTTTACAGATCTCGGGGTCTCATACAAAGTAGACTTATCCCAACAGGGTATTGACGTGCCAACAGGTGCATTTGGAGAATTTAGAGTGACATTAGACGTTAAGAGCAACATGACTGCTGGTCTATACTACCCAGTAATCGTATACTTCGACCCAGTTACATCTAAATATAGTGATCCAATATCATTTACTAACACGTACTACCTAGTTAGACCAATACTACTATTCCTATATAATGGCCTATTATATAAAGAATACCCAGTTATACTAAAGCCAGGTGACAATATAACCATTGTAGCCTTTGGCTATGGACCGAGCAAGGGCTGGACAACCGACCCGGTTAAACTACATGTCTACATGGACACCCAGTTATTAATTAGTGTAGATCTAGAAAAGAATGGAGATGCAGTCTTCACAGCCACTCTGCCAAACAATCTATCTTATGGTTCACAATTAATTAAGGGCATTGATGACTGGAAGTACGAGTATACAGTTGCAGTAGTCGTAGGTGGGAGAGCGGTATTCACAGTAATCAATCCAATCACCATGAAGCCTGTTAATGTATACCAAGTAACTGCAAGTTACTATGGAAAGACAATAATAACGTGTCCATGTAACACCA
>Ga0315272_10000470_pt1 | contig 20225 bp, 14 predicted proteins | sample C3_middle_MG_FD_203918 | JGI IMG/M metagenome (GOLD analysis project Ga0315272, IMG submission 203918) | Sediment microbial communities from Yellowstone Lake, YNP, Wyoming, USA - C3_middle | ecosystem: Environmental > Aquatic > Freshwater > Lake > Sediment | place: USA: Wyoming | collected...
GGCGCCCTCGCGCAGCATCCCGTATTCGAAGAACAGGGAGCCGACCAGATACTCCATGCCGGTCCAGGCTTCGGTGGAGTACGGGAACGGAATCCGGGGACGCGGCGCGCCGCCGTAGTTGCAGACGACCATGGCCTGCTCGTCGTTCATGACGTAGGCGCGCTCCACGGAATCGCGGTCAAACAGGTTTTCGTAGTGGTTGTAGCGCCACAGGGTGTTGAGCGTCTTGTGGATGTGCGCCGGGTCGAGCAGATCGCCCAGGCCCGCGATGTGCGCCAGGTATTCGCCGATCAACTGGTCGGCGAGACACCCCTCACCCAATTGGAAATCGGGGTGCTCGGGATCGTCGGCGCCCATCGGCCCGGTGAGTCCTTTGGCGATGTCATCCGCCTTGATTGCGCGAATCTTCTGGACGTAATATTCCCCGTTGAAGAGGTTCGCGTCGATCCACTTGCTGCCGCTCTCGAACAGTCGCCGGCACTCCGCGGCGAACTCCTTGTCGCCCATGGCGAGCGCCATTTCCTCGGAGGCGCGCAACCCGCCCAGGTAGTAAATTCCGCAGAGCGGGTTTGGTCCGTAAAACTCGATGTCGTAGGTGTTGTGCTGCACGCCCTCCATCACACCGTCGCGATTGCCGTCCCAGCCGCCCGGCACCCAGCAGAACTCCATCGCCTTGCGCGCCCTCGGCCACACCGTCCGCAGCCACTCCCTGTCGCCGGAGAGTCGCCAGTCGAGACAGGTCTTGATGAGCTGGCCCATCTGCCCGTCGGCGGCGGCAAAGCCACTGCGGCCCGAACCCTCCGGCAGACTCTGGCGGAAGTATATGCAACCGCGATCATCCATCGAATAGCCGTACGCCGCCTTGCGCAGCGAACGGGCGAACTGCGGGAAGAGAAACTGCGTGGCCGTTTCGTAATTCCAGACGTGCGTGCAATTGCCGTGGCAGCATCCGCCGTGGTCGTTTACGCCTTCGAAGCCGTGGAATTCGCCGTCGGCGGTGCGGAAGCACGTCTGGCTGACGAGCGTCGTCAGATTCGCCGCCGCGGCGTCCTTGACGGCTGGAGGCAGCGTGGATTCCTTCAGAGCCGAGGCGAATTTCGCCGATTCCTTTTCGAGTTGCTCCAGGTGGCCGGCCAGATGCTCCGCCGCCGCCCAGGCATCCTGGAATTTCGTCGCATACCAGTTGCCGATGATCTCGTGCTCGCGTCCGCTGCCCGACTCCCAACCGCACCAGGCGGGCGTCCGATTGGGGAAGTGCCAGGCCAGAATGAACGTGAAATCCGCGGCCGCGCCGGCCGCGATCTCGCGCGTCAGGCTCAGCGCGCCGACCTCCGTGTGTTTCTCGCTTTCCGGGCTCAACTCACCGTGAACTTTGAAATCGTCCCAATACAGCATCGGGCCGACCCACCACTTGGCTTTCTGCCAGCCGCGGATGCGGGTGACCGTGGCGCCATTGGCGATCGCGGCGAGCGCAAAACTGCCGTTGGCGGGGTGCTTTTCGGCCATGCCGGGATTGTCCATAAACAAGCCCTGAAGCAGGCTGGAGTCCCGCAACTCGTTGCGCCGTTCGTCCTTCGAACCCGCGTGCGGAGTGCTGCCCTCGCGCGGCTTCACGGGGTTCTCGATGGCCCAGGCGATCGAGACTTTAGCGGTTCTTGAACCGGGGTTCGTGACGCGGTAGCGCAGCACCGCTCCCGGAATTCCGGAGGCGTCCGGATCGTGCGGGATGAACGGAGAGAACGCCGTCAATTCGACTCTTACCGGAAATTTGGGGTCGCGAAAAGCAATCTTCGCAAAAGGGAAATCGCTGGTGAACGTCGCCGACTGGAGGCGCGTGAGGCCGGGCGCATTGCGCGTGCCCAGGCCCGAACTGCCTTCGTAGGGCGGCGCGATGCGGGCTTCCAGGACGTGGGCGATAGGCTTGGAACCCGCGATTTCGACCCGAATTCCGGGGAAGGCATATTCGGGATTCACGCCCTTGTCAGGGCGATTGAAGATTTCCCAGTCCCGCAACTGGCCGCGCCCGCCGAGGCTCAGCGATCCGGCGCAGACCCCGCCCAAGGGGAAAGCAATACAGGCCAGCCTGCGGCCCGAGTAAGAGCGGGGGTAGACAATGTTTTCGCGGACGACGGGTTCCGCCGGCGGCGCGTGAGAAGGCGCGGGCGGGGCCGGCTTAACTGGCTGCGGCGCTGGTGGCTCGGCTGCGGCGGCAGTGGCCAGTGCGGGGATGCCCGCGGCCGCGACGGCAGACTTGAGAAAAGACCTGCGGGCCGGACCCGAACTCTTCGGCATGACGATTTTCTCCCGTCACAGCATACAACGGCACGCGCTGAAGATGTGACGTGCACGAGACGTACTCCGGCCCGGAAAGCGGCGAGGGAGCCCTTGGCCTGGAAGGTCGGCGGTCCCGAAAGACGCATCTTTGGAGAATCGGAAGTCTTTTTGTGTGCGTGTTGCGTCGTAACAGGTGAGTAACCATCCTTCTCCAGCAGCCTGACCTGGACTTCGGACCCCGTCGCGAAATTGGATTCCGCGGCGGGGTTTTTCATGCATGTAACGCGCAAATCGTCCATGCTGGAGGTTATGAGTCTTCGCGTTTACTCGACATTTGTTCTGGCCCTGTTCTCCGCTGCAGCAGTGCTGCACGCAGACGAGGCCGACAATCGGCGTCTGGACGAGTCCGCTGCCATGTTCAAGGAGGTAATGGACACGCCGGACCGTTCCATCCCGCGCGATCTGCTGAAGAGCGCCAAATGCGCGGTGCTGATGCCCGGCACGAAGAAGGCCGGCTTCATCCTCGGGGCGAAGTACGGCCGCGGATTCGCAACATGCCGCACGCCCAAGGGCTGGAGCGCGCCCGTCGCCATGCGTATTGAAGGTGGCAGCGTCGGCTTCCAGATTGGTGCGTCCGAGACGGACATCATCCTGCTGGTGATGAACAAGCGCGGCATGGACCGACTGCTCTCCAGTAAGTTCACGCTAGGCGCGGAAGCGAGCGTGGCCGCGGGACCCGTAGGCCGCGATTCGCAGGCGCAGACCGACGTCACCATGCGCGCCGAGATTCTCTCCTGGTCCCGTTCGCGCGGCGTTTTTGCGGGGATCGCCCTGCAAGGAGCCACGTTGCGGGCCGACTCGGACACCGACACGGCCCTGTATGGCAAAACCGTGGACCGGGAAGCCGTTCTTGACGGGAAAGTCGCCACGCCTGCTCCCGCCGTCAACCTGGTGTCCACGCTGACCCGCTACTCCGGGGTGGGCAACTAGCCGGCGCGGGTACTGGAACCCGGATCCGGCTGGCGCCGGGAAGCAAGCGCTGAAAAATGACGACCCATTTGCCGGCGAAAGCGCCGGACGCGGATGCGGGGACCCTACCCGGTCCCCCGCTGTCGCGGCGTGACGTTCGGGCGGCTTCCGCCGGCAGTGGGTCAGTTCAAATCCGGTTTCAATCCGCGAACTCGCTGGGGATGAACTGGATCCAGCCCTGCGCCGGTTGCGCATCGAGCGGCAGTCCGTCTTCCCACAGGGATAGCTGAAACCGTACCGGCGTATCGGAACTTCCACCGACGACGGCGAGGGGCAGCGCAATTTCCAGCACGCGGCGATAGGCCGCCCTCAGCGCACCGGGCACGCTCGCGCCCGGGCCTTCAATCCCGATCAATTCGACGCCGTCGCGCGCCAATTGCAGCCGGTATTCCGTCTCCCGCGCGGCGTGTTTTCCGCCTGCCTCGCCCGTCCCGTCTCCAGGCACGTCAATGGAACAGCGAATCTCCATGCCTGCCATCGCGCCGGCCTGCGACTGATGGAAGTCCACCCGGACGAACAGGCTGACCTCATCGCTGCCGTACCAGACTTCCTGCACGTTGATCTTCCGCCCGTGCATCGAACCCTGGCGCGCATCCGGCCGGTAGTGTCCGGCGCCCATCCACTCGAAGTAGCTGGACACCTCGCCGTCGATCACCGGCGTAATCCACTGCATCGGCGGCTCGTGATGCTCGACGACCCGGATTTCGAGGATCGGGCGCGACAGATCGTCCGGCGGCGTCTTCCCGATCAGGCGGTAGAAGTTGGCCAGATGATCGCGGAACAGCTTGTCGAACTCGGGGCGGTTCTCGCTCGAATGCTCGGGACCGTACCACCAGAACCAGTCGCTGCCCTCGGCGATGAGCAGCTCTTCGTAGGCCATCCTGAACCGATCGGGATCGAGCGCCCGGCCCTCGGGCGAACGGGAAAACCGCTCCCACAACTCTCGCGCCTCCAGCAGGCACTCCCAGCCGTGGTTGTCTTCCGACGCGCCGATCCAGATGTCGTAGTTCGCGTTGATCCAGGACCCCGGATGGATGTGCTTCAACTCGCCGGCCGGAACGATCTCCAGGGCCTCGCTCACGGTGACGGCTTCGAGCGAAGGATCTTCGGAGATCAGCCGGTAGAGTTCTTTGAGGAATGGCCGGCCATTCAGATCGTAATGCTCCCACGCGTTCTCGCCGTCCAGGATGATCGGCACCAACGCGTCCCGGCCCTGGGCGTGCAGACCGCGAACGTTCTCGTGGATGCGGTCGAGGAAATGCGAGGCCGCTTGGGCCGGCTCCATGCGCGAATAAACGAACCCGATCAGGTCGCTGAGGAAGTGGTCGCGAAAGATCAGGCGCATCGAGCGCTCGCCCTGGGTCCAGACCCAGGGGCGGTACGTCTCGTTGACGCCCGCGACACGGCCGAGCGTTGCTCCCAGCACGCCGTTGTCGGTGGCCATCCAACGCACGCCGCACTCGCTGGCGATCCTGAACACCTCATCGGAGACCGAACCTTCGGACGGCCACATGCCGGCCGGCCGGGATCCCAGCCGCTGCCCGGCGAAGGCAAGCGCGGTTTCGATCTGATGGCGGGCGTCCTCGGGATGCCGGAACTGGCGCGGCAGCGTCACGTTGGGGTGCGACACCGACGCGATATCCGAGTCGCACAGCAGCGGAAGAATCGGGTGGTAATACGGGGTGACGGAAAGCTCGATCTGGCCGCTCGCGGCAAGCTTCGAGTAAGCGGGCATCACCATCGAACAGAGTTCGATCTGCTTGCGGCCCATCAGCGCCTGGTCAGCGTGCGAGTAATTGCGGCCCTTGGCGGCCAGCGCCTTCACCTGCGGGTCTTCGGCGAGCACGATTTCGTCGAACCAGGCGAGTTGCGACAGCACTTGCAGATCGCGCATGGCGCCGGGCGAGAAGCTGCGCCGCGCGCGCTCCGCGTTCTGGTCGGCCGCGAGCCAGGCGTCGAACAACTCGCCATAGCGCGGATAGCGGTAGATGAGCCGCCCGGCGTTGGCCTGAAAAAAATACTTGAGGATGAATGCCTGCTCGTCGGGCGTGAGATCCTCCGCGGGTTTCAGCGCGCAGCGCAGAAACGGATCCCGCGCCTCGCCGCGCGCGTACTCTTCAATCTGGGCGATCATCGACGGCACCAGGTTGAACGTCTGCTTGACCTTGGGGAACTCCTCCAGCATCTGAACCATGCCGTAGTAGTCCTTGAGCGCGTGCATGCGGGTCCATGGCAATTGGTATTCGCCCGACGCCAGTTCCTTGTAGAAAGGCTGGTGCATGTGCCAGACGAAGACGAGCAGTGTACGTGGCATCAAAAGCCCTCCTCCCCTAGGAAGCCCCTGGGAACGCCGATCTCCAGATCCGCTCCGTTTCTATCGTCCCCAATAGCTGCGCACCGGCGCGGGCGGCGCACCGCCCTTCACAGCACGCCAGAGTATCGCATTCATTTCGTCGTCGTCGATGAGGTCGGCCTCCGCCAGATCGAATTCGCCAGAGCGCCGCGCGTCGGCGGATTGCTGCCGCGGGTTCCGTTCGTCCAGCGAATGCCGCGCGGGCACGGAGGCGAAGGGCCGCGCGTCCGGTTTGTTCGAGAACGCGTTCCACATCGGATGGGCCGAGGCGTCGAATACGGTCATCGGCCGGAGTCCCAGAATCAGCTCCATGGTGCGGAGCATCGAGGTCGTGTTGTACATGCTCGAATCGACGCCGCGCGAGCGAGTGTAAGGCGAGACCACGTAGGCCGGAGAGCGGTGTGAATCCACGTGGTCGGGACCGTTTTGTGCGTCGTCCTCCAGAATGAAGATCGCCGTTGTGGCCCAGAAGCGGCTCTTGCTCACGGCCTCCACCAGGCGGCCGACCGCCAGGTCGTTGTCCGCCGCCGCGGATAATGGAGAGATCTTGCCCGCCGCAACGCCCGACGTATGGTCGTTGCCCAGCCGCATCATCGTCAGGGCCGGCATCTTGCCCGCGGCCTCCCACTGCTTCAACTCTTCGGCGAACACCTGCTCGCGTTCCACATCCGGATAGTCCAGATCGAAGCCGCGATAGTTCATGTTCGTGCAAGGCGCAAGTTGCGGGTCGCGCGTCTTCTCCACCAGCGGTCCCGAAGCGGGAAGCGGCTTGGCGTTCTCCACCCACCAGCCGAAGTTGCGGATCGTGAGGCCTTTCTGAAGAGCGTTGTTCCAGATGCGTCCGGCGGGAGGCATCGCGGCGCGCTCCATGCCCTCGTAGTCGTAGTGATTGCGCCGGCCTCCGTAGCTGTTGGGCCACATGCGCTGCACGTAGGGTGGCGCAATGGCCGAGGAACTCCAATTGTGCCCGTCGGCGCTGACATCCGCGTTGACGTAGAAGTTGTCGAGCAGCACGAACTCGCGCGCGATCTTGTGCAGGTTCGGCGTGACGGCTTCGCCGAACAGCGTCAGCGACGAATCGCCATTGCCGATGCCCAGATCGCCCAGCACCTGGTCGTACGTGCGATTCTCCTTGACGATATAAATCACGTGCTCGATGGGCGTCGTTCCCCCTGGCAGCGACGGGACCGGGTTGCCATCCGGAATGCGCGCGTCGAGCATGCGCTCATCGCTGTAAGGCGAGTTATCGTAGACGGTCTTCGTCCAATCCGCGAGCTTATCTTCGTCGAATGGCGCGATCACACTGACTGTGCCGCGCTGAATGCCGCCGACGTATTCGAGCGCGGTATTGCCGCGGTGCATGGGCGCTTCGTTCCTGGTCGGGTTGGGGCCTTTGGGATTCGGCAGGCTGCGCAGCCCGCGCCCGTTCAGTATCAACAATCGCCCGTCGGCGAGCACGCGCGCGGCGGTCGGGTACCAGCCCGAGGGTATGAAGCCGCGCACTTCGCTCCTCGCCTTCGAGATGTCCACCACGGCGACGGCGTTCAAATCGGAGCAAACCACATACAGCGTCTTCTCGTCGGGCGAGAGCGCCAGCGCGGCGGGCGTGCTGCCCGCGGGCTGCAACGCGGTCAACGCGATGTTGATCTGCTCCAGCGACTTCAGCGCTCCGTCGGCGCCCACCGCGAAAACGCTCACCAGGTTCGTTCCGCCGCTCGCGACGAACAGCCGTGCTGAATAAGCGACCGGCTCGCTTCCCTCCTCCTGCTCGGGCTTCTTCGCGCTGTAGGCCAGATCCATCGGCTCCATGTCGGTGGCCGTTTTCGTGAGCAGCGTTCCGTTCACCGCGTCGTGCAGGGCGATGCGGCTCGCGCCCATCCCGGAGACGTAGAAGATGCGGCCGCTCGGGTGCATCTGAATCTTGTAGGGCCGCGCCAGCGTCTTCCACTCTTCGATGACGGCGCCGCTGAGCAGGTTCACCACGAAGATCGAATCGCGGTGCAGCGCGGCGGCATACAGCAGGTGGCTGTCGTTTGAGATGGCGACGTCACCGATAAAGTCGGTATGCTTGCGCTCGGCTTCCGCGACCAGAGTGAAGGTGCGGCGCGCCTCGATCTTACCGTCGGCCAGCAATTCAAACTCGAAGACCGACGCCTTCGATCCGCCGCCGACATAAAACCTGGTCGAGTGCGGCGCGAACGTCAACCCCAGCCAGGCGTCCGGCACCCGTACGCTCGCGATCTCCTTCATCGTCACCGCATCATGCGACGTGACTGTTGGCGGCATGTAGCCGGCCTGCAAGATCAGGACGTACTTACCGTCGGGAGAGACGGCCGAACTCATCGGCAACGTGTTGAGCGGAATCTGTTCGCCCGCGGGCCTCAGCGTCCAGCCGCTGTTGAGCAGAAATCCGCCGCCCGCGCGCGGGCCGACGCGCTCCGGCTGCGCCGGTTGAGAAACCAGGAAGACCGCCGGGAGCAACAGACCGCCGGCGAACAGGACTGCGGACCAACGATTGTTTCTCATTACCTATCTCATTGCCTTCCATGTAATCGTCTTGTAGCGCACTGGCCGTTACCGATTTGTGGCGCACGCTTTGTGGCGCACGCTTTAGCGTGCCGTGGTGGCATTCATGCCACCATTGGCCAGACGTCGGGATAAATCCCGCCGCTGCACGCTAAAGCGTGCGCCACAGAGGAGAACCCGCGGCCGCTCATTCAAAAAACCTTTGCGCGATAGGGAAACGCCGCCCGATGCCGAACGCCTTCGTCGTCACCTTCAAGCCCGGAGCCGCCTGCTGCCGCTTGTACTCGTTGCGGTCCACTTTATTGACGATGTCCCGGACCACAGTCAGCGGCAAAGACTGCTCGGCGGCGATCTGCGCCGGCGGCTTCAGCTCTTCGACATAGGCTTTCAGGATGGCGTCGAGGATGTCGTAGGTCGGCAGCGAGTCGCTGTCCTTCTGGTCCGGCCGCAGCTCGGCCGAAGGCGGCTTGAGGAAGACGTTCTCCGGCACGACGTTGCTCTTCTTGCGGCGGTTCACGACGTGGCATAACTCATAGACCATCGTCTTCGGCACGTCGCTGATGACGGCGAGCCCGCCGCACATGTCGCCGTAGAGCGTGCAGTAACCCACCGCGACCTCGCTCTTGTTGCCCGTGGTAAGCACCAGCGCATTCCACTTGTTTGACAGCGCCATCAGCGTCAGTCCGCGCAGACGGGCCTGGATGTTTTCTTCGGTGACGTCGCGCGGAGCGTCGCCAAAGACCGGCGCCAGATTGCCCAACAAGTTGTCGTACGCACCGCTGATCGGCACCACCTCGAAGCGGATGCCGAGATTGACCGCCAGATCGCGCGCATCTTTCAAGCTGTGATCGGAGCTGTAGGGGCCCGGCATGCCGACGCCGACCACATTTGAGGCGCCCACGGCATCCGCCGCGATGCAGGCCACCAATGTCGAGTCTATGCCGCCGCTCAGTCCAATCAGCACGCGATTGAACCCGCACTTGCGCAGGTAGTCGCGCGTTCCCATCACCAGCGCTTCGTAGACCGCTTCAATCTCATCGCCGAAGTTGTCATGCAGATCGCCCTGGAGCGTTGCCGTGTCGAACAGCACCACGTCTTCATCGAACGACTTTGCCGCCGCGACGATCTTTCCTTCACCGTCCACGCAGAAACTCGAGCCGTCAAACACAAGCTGATCGTTCCCGCCGGTCATGTTGACGTACACCAGGGGCAGGCCATGGTGCCGGGCGACAGCCGAGAAGACCTCCCGGCGCAGCGCGCGTTTGCCCACATGGTAAGGCGAGCCATTGACGATGATCAGCAGTTCCGCGCCTTTGCCCGCCAGCTCCGCCACGGGGTCCTTCTGATACAGCGGACGGTCCCAGAACTGCTTGTCGTTCCAGGCGTCTTCACAGATGGAGAGCGCGATGCGGTGGCCTCGAAACTCGCAGATATCCTGCTTGCGTGCGGGTTCGAAATTGCGCGACTCGTCGAAGACGTCGTAGGTCGGCAGCAGCATCTTCGTCTGGTGAAAGAGCACCTGCCCGTTCTCGATCAGCGCCGCTGAGTTCGTCGCGATGCGCGGCGAGCCTTCCGGCGCGCGGCCCACGTAGCCGACGATCAATCCCAGCGGCAGATCGTGCGTGGCGGCGGCCAGATCGTCGAGAGCCTGCTGCGTGCGGTCGAGGAATGAGGGCTTCTCGACCAGGTCGCGGGGAGGGTACCCGGTGAGGGCGAGTTCAGGGAAGACGGCCAGATCCGCGCCGCGCGCTGCTGCCTCGCGCGCCGCATCGGCAATCCGCCGTCTGTTGCCATTCAGGTCTCCAACAGTGTTGTCGATCTGGCAGAGAGCGATTCGCATAGAACGTGCTTCTATTGTAGCGACCGGGCTTTCGGAAGCTTCGAGACGGCCGGGAGTGCGCCCGCGGTGGTGGGCAAACCTGCCGGCTGCAACCGGTGCTGGCTCAGACGCCTAGCCCAAGGCTTCCATCTGTTCGGCCAGTTCCAGCATCTTCGTGACGCTGTTCCAGTTTCTGCCGGTACCCGGCGTTCCGAGCGCCCGTTCAATCGCCGCCGTGGGCAATTTGGACCGGCCCACGCCGTTGGGAAAATGGATGTAGTGCTCGCGAGCGCCGAACACCAGTTCCTCCGGATCGAGATGAATGGCGAGGACCTTGTCGCGAGCGTCCTGGCCGGGGTCCGAAGCGAGGAACGTAACGATGAGGTGACTCGGGTCGATGCCCGGCCGGGTGGCGAAGGGATTCCTACGAATCACTTCTCGTAATTCGGACGTCGTGCGCAGAATGACGTTGGACCGAAAACCGGATTGCCGTTCGATCCCGTCTTCGATCCGCTGAGCGATACGGCCAAGGTTCCGCCCGCTCGTTGTGAAGAGGACGTTGCCGCTTTGCCCCCAGGTCCGCACGTTGCCGAGGTCGAGAGACTCGTACAGCGCCTTAAGCGCATCCATCCCGATCTTGTGGTGGCCGCCGATGTTGACGCCGCGCAGCAAGGAGATCACGACGCTTGTCATTACGGTCCAGGATAGCTCGCGGCTCCACGGAAACTTTCGCCTGAATACAGCGAACCGCTCGCCGGACTTCGAGCCAGGTGAGCTGTTGCGCTGCCTCAAGATCAGGCAGGGCGTTAGTGCAGCGTCTTGATGAATTTGCCGTCGGAGGCGTCGATGAACACCGAAGCCTGGCTGGTGGAAAGCGTCGCACCCCAATAAACGCGCCATGCGGCCACCGGGGCCAACTGCATGTTCCATGCCAGCGCGTACTGAACGGGCATGTCGGGGTTCTTCGCGGCAAACTCGGCGATGCCCTTCTGCTTCTTTGCAGTTTCGAGAGCTTCGGGGGTGTCCACTTTGACATCGGCGATGTTGAAAGTCCGGTTCTGTGTGTTCACGATATACGTCGATTCCGCACCGGGGAAGACGCCCTTGTGGACGCCCGTCGACGATTCAGCCACTGAGTAGGTGAAATCGCGCTTCTGCCTCTTTGAGAGGGACACAAAGGTGGCGCCCCAGGCGCCGTATTTGCCCGGCTCGGCTTTGGCTTCCGGGATATCCAGATTCTCGAGCCGAATGATCGTAGCGTCGCTGTTCCACGCGCGGGCCGTCTTGTACATTTCAAAAAGAGCCGTCTGGCCGCTCACGGCGACAATGGGTTTGGCCACCTTCTTCGCCACGGGCGCTTCGGAAGAGCAGCCGGCGAGAAGGGCGAAAAGAGCCGTCGCGGGCAGGATATAGAGCTTCTGGAAATTCATGGATAGAATTAGGACCCCATGATCCTTATATGACGTATCGAAACAACAATGCAACTCAAGCCTCCCCCGCGGCATGCATTGGCGCCGCACTCCCAGGACCTTCCTTCCCGCTGACGAGGCTACCCGCGCGCATCTCCCGATGAGCCCGTCGAAGGCCTTTCGTGAGCGGGCCGGCGCGAGACTGCCGCCCCACTGCTCCCGATGCGATACTTCGAAGTAGCCTCGTCCTGCATTCTGGGAACGCGTCAGCCGCACGAGGTTTGGGAAGAGACGTTTGGGAAGAGACGTTTGGGAAGAATTGATGCGTGCGCCAACGCTCCTGCTCGCTGCCGTATTGTTCCCCGTCTGCCTCTTCGCGCAAACGCCGGGAGCGCGCTCGCACAAGAGCACGGTTGCGCCGCAGGCCGTCGTCCGGCTCGACGGCGCCCACTTGAAACCGGCCGAGGTGGATCGCATCGTCAACGGGCTGATGCAGCGAGCGCATGTGACCGGGCTCGCGCTCGCCGTGCTGAATCGTTCGGAGATCGTCTACCTGAAAGCCTTCGGCCTGCGCAACGTTGAACAGAACGAGCCGCTCACGGTGGATACAGTGATGTACGGCGCGTCGCTTACCAAGGCCGCCTTCGCCTACATGGTCATGCAACTGGTGGACGAGAAACTGATCGACCTTGACAGACCGGTGACTGAGTATCTGAGCAAGTCGCTGCCCGAGTTTCCCTGGTACGCCGAGCTGCGCAGCGACGAGCGCTACAAGAAGATCACCACGCGCATGCTGCTCAGCCACACGGCCGGGTTTCCCAACTTCCGCTTCCTGAACGCAGACGGGAAGCTCGACATCAAGTTTGAGCCGGGAACGCGTTACGCCTATTCAGGCGAGGGCATCAACTTGCTGGGCTTTGTCGTGGAACAGATCACGGGACGTTCCATTGGCGAGCTGATGCAGACGCGCGTCTTCGACCGTTTCGGGATGAAACGCACCAGCATGGTGTGGGAGCCGCGCTTTGCCACCGACTACGCCGAGAGCTACGACGCGGAGGGCAAACTCGTCGACATTGTGCGTGGAATCAATGTACGGGCTGCAGGCTCCATGGAGACCACGGTCGCCGACTACGCGAAGTTTCTGCGTGGTGTGCTGAAGGGCGAAGGGATCAGTCCGGCGTCGCGCGAGCAGATGCTGAGCCCACAGATTCGAATCCACTCCGCCAAACAGTTTCCGACGCTTGCCCCGGAGACCACTACTGAAAACGATGGCATTCAGCTTTCCTACGGGCTGGGCTGGGGACTGTTCTTGTCGCCCTTCGGCCAGGCCTTTTTCAAAGAGGGCCATGACGAGGGTACGGAGAATCACGCCGTGTGCTTCGACGAGCGCAAGACGTGTCTGCTTGTGCTGACCAACAGCTCCAATGGACACAGCCTCTTCAAGGAGTTGCTCGAAACCGTGATTGCCGATCGTTTCACGCCCTGGAACTGGGAAGATTACATTCCCGTCACCCGCTGAAGCCCGCCTGCCGCCTCCGGTGAGCGGGGCTGCCCGTCGGACGATGAAGGGAGTCCACCCCGGACTCGACCGCGTGACGGACAATAGAAGAGTGCGCCGCACCGCTTCGGACCTTCGAGTCCGGTCAGGCGGCTCGACTCGGGATGGACTACGCCATCCGGCCCGCGGAGCACTCCGCACGAGGGAGATCGCCGGAAACATAATGCGCAAGGTCGCTTTTACCATCGGTTACCTGAGGAAGGCGGGCCCTTATCTGGACGCGCTCCGGGCCGTGGGCCTGGACGTGGAGCCGTTTACGCCCGAGAATCCGCCCAGCTCGCTGATCCCGTATACCGGTCTGGTGCTCGGCGGCGGCGGCGATATCGACCCGAAATACTACGGCGAGCCGAACCGTCAAGCGCAGGATCCGCATCGTGAGCGCGACGAAATGGAGATGGCGCTGTTCAAGCAGGCCCGCGATCGCGGCGTGCCCGTGCTCGGCATCTGCCGTGGGCTGCAACTGATCAACGTCGCCTACGGTGGCACGCTGGACCAGCACATCGGGGATGCGCACCGCGGCGATACCCATCTGGGCGGCACCAGCAAACACGCCACACATGCGGTGAACGTCGTGGACGGCACGCTGCTGCGGAGCATCGCCGGGACGGCGCGCTTCGACGTGGTATCCAGGCATCATCAAGCCGTCAAAGTCCTCGGCGCGGGGCTGCGCGTCTCCGCGACGGCGGCTGACGGGATTGTTGAGGCGGTCGAGGATCCCTCGCGCGCGTTCCTGCTCGGCGTTCAATGGCATCCCGAGGAGAACGCTCGCAGTCCCGAGGATATTGCGTTGTTCCGCGCATTCGCCCGCGCGGCCGGAGTGCGGGGCTAGGCGATGGCCGGTCCAAACCGGGTTGCCCGCAGCGCCGGAGCGCGGCCTCTGCCCCAAGAGTGATTGCACCGCATGGCTTCTCTCACCGTAAGGAAATTCTTCTCGCGCAACGGCCCGCTGGCCGAAGCTCACCCGAACTATGAGTTCCGTCCGGGGCAGCTCGAAATGGCGCTCGCGGTGGAGAAAGCGCTCGACGAGAAGCGGCACCAGATTGTCGAGGCGGGCACCGGCACGGGCAAGACGCTCGCCTACCTGGTCCCCGCCCTGCTCTCGGGCAAACGGATTGTCATCTCCACCGGCACGAAGAACCTGCAGGAGCAGCTTTTCTATAAGGACATTCCCTTTCTCGAACAATTCTTCCCGGGCGGGATCCGGGCCTGCCTGATGAAGGGCCGCTCGAATTACCTCTGCCGGCAGAAGCTTTACGACGCCGAGAACGAACCGATTCTCGAAGGCCTGGAAGAGGTCTCCGACTTCGCCATCATCCGCGAGTGGGAAGCCACCACGGACACCGGCGATCGCGCCTCCATCAAGGACCTGACGGAGGGTTGCACCGCCTGGGCCAAGCTCGACGCCCGGCGCGAGACTTGCACCGGCTCGAAGTGCCCGCAGTTCGAGCGCTGCTTCATCACGCAGATGCACGTGAAGGCGATGGAGAGCGACCTGATCGTGGTCAATCACCACCTCTTTTTCGCCGACCTGGCCGTGAAGGAAGAGGATTACGGCGGCATCATCCCGGACTACGCGGCCGTCATCTTCGACGAGGCGCACGACATAGAAGACGTCGCCGGCCAGTATTTCGGACTTAGCGTCTCGAACCATCAGGCCGAGGATCTGCGTCGCGACATACTCTCCGTCGCGCGCCGCAAAGAGGTCCTGACGCCCGGTCTGGACCAGATGCTCTCCATGCTGGCCGATCACTCGGACCGGTTTTTCTCGCTGTTCCCGGCCCAGGAGGGGCGGACCGGCTTTGACGCCCAGGAGGCGTTTGTGGAGCGTCATGGTGAGACCTACCACAACTTTCTCGCTGTGCTCGAAATGCTGGCGGCGCATATCTCAACCATTCGCAATGCACCGGAGGAACTGGTGCCGCTGCACCGGCGGCTGCTCGATCTGCGTGAACGGCTGCGACGCTGGATGGAGCCCGATGGCTCGGCAACGGTCTACTTTATCGAACGCCGCGGCCGGGGCACGTACCTGCAGGCGACGCCCATCGACGTCTCCGCGCTACTGCGAGAGAGGCTCTTTTCTACCGTGTCCACGGCCATTCTTACCTCGGCAACGCTGGCGGTGGGGGAGACGTTCGACTTCCTGCGCTCGCGGCTGGGGCTGGAGGGCGCGCGTGAACTGATCGTGCCGAGTCACTACGACTACGCGTCGCAGTGCCTGCTGTACGTGCCGCATCACCTGCCCGACGTGCGGACGCCCGCATTCTCACTGGCGGCGTCGGGCGAGATTCTGGAGATTCTGAAACACACGCGGGGCCGTGCCTTCGTGCTGTTCACCTCGTATCAGCAGATGCGGACCATCCACGAACGGGTCGCGCCGATGCTCGACTATCCGGTATTGCTGCAAGGCACCGCGCCGCAGCGGATTTTGCTTGAGGAATTTCGTACCACACCGCACTGTGTCCTTTTTGCAACATCATCCTTCTGGCAAGGTGTTGACGTGCAGGGCGAGCAACTGAGCTGCGTTATCATTGATAAGTTGCCCTTCGCGGTGCCGAGCGACCCGGTGGTCGGCGCTCGCATCCAATCCCTCAAGGAGGCGGGCGGCAACCCGTTCTTCGATTATCAGGTGCCCCAGGCCGCCATTGCGCTCAAACAGGGCTTTGGACGCCTGATCCGCAGCCGCAACGACCGGGGCGTTTTGGTGCTGCTGGACAATCGCATCACGCGGCAGCGCTACGGCCAGATCTTTTTTGATAGCCTGCCCCCTTACCGTTTCACAACGGATGTGCGGGACGTAGAAGAGTTCTTTTCTAATGTTTGAGTTACGAGTCGAGGTCAGTTTTTCCGCCGGCCATGCGCTGCGAGGCTACCAGGGCAAGTGCGCCAATCCGCACGGCCATAATTATCGCGTGCAGGTGGCGGTCGAGGGCCCCCGGCTCAACTCGATCGGGCTGCTGATGGATTTTGGGGATCTGAAGAAAGCCCTGCGGACGGTCTGCGAGAGACTCGACCACGTCTATCTGAACGATTTGCCCGAGTTCGAAGCCATCAACCCGAGCGCAGAGGGCGTCGCGCGATACGTTTTCGACGAGATGGGGCGGATACTCTCATCCGATCTGGCGCAAGCCGGCGCGCGGTTGAAAGAAGCCGTGGTGCAGGAGACGGACACCGCCTGGGCGGTTTACCGGCCGGAGTGAGCCCCTCTCAGCCGGCCTTGTGACCCGCAGCCCCTGGGTACGCCCGCCGCCCAACTCCGATTCCAGTACACAGACAGAAGCGCCGTGGCTCCCAGTGCACACGGCGCTTCGTTGTTCTTAAGATCGGCGCGGAACTCTACCGGCCGTAGAAAGCAGCGTTCTTCTGGGTGAACTCGGCCCATTTCTCCGGCAGATCGTCGAGCGCGAAGATGGCCGAGACCGGGCAGACGGGGACGCAGGCCCCGCAGTCGATGCACTCGACCGGATCGATGTAGAGCAATTCGGCGTCGGCGTAAGCCGGTTCATCTTTCTTCGGATGGATGCAATCCACCGGGCAGGCGTCGACACACGCAGTGTCCTTGGTGCCGATACAAGGTTCAGCAATCACATATGCCATGGAAACTCCCCCTTCTGAATCAAAGCCTTACCTGCATTGAGAACCGCAAGCATAGCACAGGCGCCCAAAGTGAACAAAGACTCAGCCGAGAATGGCTAGATTCCTGGCCTGAATGAGTTCCTGCACCCGCCGAATGGCTTCCAGCGCCAGCGTATATTCGGGAGCGAGCTTAACCGCCTGACGGAGGCAGGCCCGGGCCAGGCTCAACTCGTCCCGGCCTTCGTAGGCCCGGCCCAGGTTAAACCAGGCATACTGCGGCGTGGCGTAGCGAGCGCAGCCCAAGGCCCGCTCGAGCCAGGGAATCGCTTCCGAGAACTCTCCCTCGTCGACCAGGTAGGCTCCGAGGTCGTTGTAAGGGTTGCCAAACTCCGGATCGATTGCAATCGCTGCCTTGCACTGCGCGATCGCCGCCTGCAACTTGCCCTGGATCCGAAAGGAGCGACCGAGGTAGGTGTGAGCCTCGGCCGTCGGCTTCACCTCAATCGATCGCTGGAACATCTGAACAGCCTCGTCTTCAAGGCCCAGCGACTGGAGGCGATAGGCGTTCCGGCACAGCTCCGCGGCCTGCCTGGCGCGTTCTTCAAGCGGTAATTCGGGACTGGCGAGGCTCTGTGACGGTTCTTGCATGAGTGGCTCCTGCTTCTTAGACGGCTACAATCGAAAATATGATTCCAAAGGTACGCAAGGCCGTCTTCCCAGCAGCGGGGCTGGGCACTCGATTCCTTCCCGCGACCAAAGCCATGCCTAAGGAAATGTTGCCTTTGGTCGACAAGCCGTTGATCCAGTACGGAATTGAGGAGTCGATCGCGTCCGGCCTGAACCAGATTGTTATTGTCACCGGGCGCGGCAAAGCTGCAATTGAGGATCATTTCGACGTCAGCTTCGAGTTGGAGAACCTGCTGGAGAAGCGCGGGAAGTTCGATATCCTTGCCGAGTTGCGGGCTATCTCGGACATGATCGACGTGGCGTACGTCCGGCAGAAAGAGGCGCTCGGACTCGGTCACGCCGTGCTGCGCGCCAAGGAACTGGTTGGTCCCGAGCCGTTTGCCGTCGTGCTCTCCGACGACGTCATCCGGTCCGAGGTGCCTTGCCTGCGTCAGTTGATCCGCGTTTTCGAGTACTTCGGCTCATCGGTGCTGGCGCTGATGGAAGTTCCGCACGATCAGATCGGCGCATACGGCGTGGTGGATGCCGAGCCGGCCGAGTTCAATGGCTCGGTGGGCGAAGACCGGCTTTTCCGGATTCGCGACCTGGTGGAGAAACCGGATCCCGACAAGGCGCCTTCGAACCTGGCCATCGTCGGCCGGTATATTCTGACGCCGGAGATCTTCGGCGCCCTGGAGGCGACAACGCCCGGCACCGGTGGAGAGATTCAGCTTACGGACGGGCTGAAGAAGCTGCTCGAAAACCGTCTGGTCTACGGCTACCGCTTCGAAGGCACGCGCCACGACGCGGGCGACAAGCTTGGCTTCCTCAAGGCGACGGTCGACTTCGCCCTGGACCGCGAGGACCTGGGTGCGGAGTTCCGGCAGTATCTGCGGTCGCTGAACATTTGAGCGGGCAGCAGTACTCCGCTGGTGGGGCGGCACTCCAGCGCCACGTGGGGCCTTCAGGCGCACACTACTCCCACTCGATCGTGCCGGGGGGCTTGTGGGTCAGGTCGATCAGGACCGCGTTCACGCCTTGTATTTCCAGTAGCTCGCGGCACATGCGGGATAACAACTCGGGCGGGATGGAGACGGCGCGCGCCGTCATGCCATCGACGGAGTGGATCGGACGGAGCACTACCGAATCGGGCCACTGATCCACGCCCAGGGGGATCAGCACCACCGGGAATTGCCAGACGTGCTGCTCGAAGCCGCTCTCGTGGCAGAGCCGGCGGACGATGGCGTCCGCCCGCCGCAGCCGGTCCAGGCGGATTGCGTCGATCCACGAGGCTGTCGTCTTCCACCCGGAGACGGGTGCGTGCGACGCCGCCAGCGCCACCACGCGGTTAATCCCCTGCGTCTTGTTGATCAGATGCCCGGCGCGTTCGTGGATTCCCGCGTCGGCCAGACCTTCCTCCAGAACGAGGACGGGACGGTAGCTGCGCGAGTCACCCTGCACGCCCACGCTCTTCACCGGCGCAAGCCAGCCCTCGTCCAGGCGCCGGACGGGCTCCGCCACTTCGCTGCACAGGCAGCGGATGGCCAGGCCGGGACCGGGGAACGGGTGGCGTTCGAGCAGGTTCTCGGGCAGCCCGATTTCGCGGCCCAGTTCGCGCACCTCGTCTTTATACAACAAGTGGAGCGGCTCGATGATGCGGTTTTCGGCGATCAGTTTCTGAATGCCGGCGACCCGGTTGTGATGGGTCTTGATTAGGTCGGCCTTGGACGTTCCGCCCGATTCGATGGTATCCGGATAGATGGTGCCCTGGCCGAGGATCCAATTCTGGTCGAGATAGTGGCCGGACTCGAGGATCGCCTCCTGCACCGCGACGAAGGATTCTCCAATGATGTGGCGCTTCTGCTCGGGGTCGGTAACCCCGCGCAACGCACCCAGGAACCGCTCTTCGGCGTGTTCGGCGGCAAAGATCCCCTCGCCGCGCGCTTCGAACACGCGTTTCACGAACTCGGTTTCCCCTTCGCGCATCAGGCCCGTGTCGACGTAGAGGGCGCGAACCTTCCCGGGTCCCAGCGCCTTCAGGCAAAGCGTAAAGGCCACGGTGGAATCGACGCCGCCCGAAACGAAGAAAAAGACGTTCCGGCCGGCGGCAACCTGCCGGATCTCGTCCTCGATCCGCGCAGCCTGGGCGCGCGGACTCCAGTCCTTCTCGCAGCCGGCGACGGCGAACAGGAAATTCGACAGGATCTCCATGCCGTGTTCGGTATGGACGACCTCCGGGTGGAATTGCACTCCGTAGAGACGGCGGCCCACATCGGCCATCGAGGCGATGGGGCATGTCTCCGTGGATCCAAGAACCTCGAAGCCGGGAGGAGCGACGGTGACCGTGTCGCGGTGGCTCATCCAGATGGAGAAGCGGCCGGATACGCCGCTGAAAACCGGAGCCTGTCCGGCGAGTTCAAGCCAGGCCAGACCGTACTCGCCGCGCTCGCCTTTGCTGACCGTGCCGCCGAGGTGCCAGGCCATCAGTTGCTGGCCGTAGCAGATGCCCAGGACGGCGGCGCCGAGATTGAAAATTGCGGGATCGACCTGTGGACTGCCGTCCTCGTAGACGCTCGATGGACCGCCGGAGATGACAATGCCGCGTACGCCCTTCAACTGGGCGGGATCCACCTCGCTGGGGCGGATTTCGCAATAGACGCCCAGCTCACGGATCTTGCGAGTGATCAGGTGGCAGTACTGGCCGCCGGTGTCCAGAACGACTATCTGGGGATTCGGGCCCCGAGGCGAACTCAATGGTGCAATTACCTCTTCCTCAATTGCACCATCTGTTTCCGTGCGCTGTCGAGGAGGTTTTTCGCCTTGGGCATCGCTTCCAGCGCTTTCAGGACCGACGGATCCGTCTCGGTGGCGTATTCATTGGCCTTATCCAGACCGCTCGCGGTCAGCAGTGCCTCACGCTTGAGCTGGATGCGGATCCAATCCTGTTCGGCGCCCCATTCCGCTTCGGTAAACGTGACGTTCTCCTTCAGCAGGAACTGGTGGAAGAGAACGTCACGT
>Ga0315272_10000473_pt1 | contig 20175 bp, 18 predicted proteins | sample C3_middle_MG_FD_203918 | JGI IMG/M metagenome (GOLD analysis project Ga0315272, IMG submission 203918) | Sediment microbial communities from Yellowstone Lake, YNP, Wyoming, USA - C3_middle | ecosystem: Environmental > Aquatic > Freshwater > Lake > Sediment | place: USA: Wyoming | collected...
CCTGTTTACGCTTCGACGGCCACCTCGCGATCACCGCCGCAAAACTCGGGGTCAGGATGGTTCGCTATTCCTTTCCTGTAGGGCTCTTTCATCCCCTACAACATGCCGGTTTATCCCGGCGCACAAGCTATTGATTCTACAGGCTCGTTCGCGGAAAAACGAAAAAAGCGTTTTCGTTTTTGCTTCAAGGAGGAATAGGATGCAGGTGCAAAAAACGGAGGAAGCTCTGGATTTGGGGACGTGGATCGGGCGCAAGCAGGCGTTCGCCTCTATCGCTGGAGGGTGTTCGGCCGCCGATGCCGAATGCCTGCGCCAGTTGCGGGAGGAAAAGAAATATCGCGCCTTGGGTTTGAGCTGGGCGGAATTCTGCAAGCAACGGATCGGCATGACCCAGCCCACCGCGGACAGGATCATTCGCCGTCTGATGGAGTTCGGGCCGCAGTATTTCCGGCTGGCACAGGCGACCGGCATCACGCCCGACGAGTACCGGCGCATTGCTGCCTCTGTGAGTGAGAAGGGGCTGGCTCACGCTGGCGAAATAATTCCGATCACCGCCGAGGATGGCCCGCGCCTGATCGCGGCCGTCGAGGATTTGCGGCGGCAGTCGGAACCGCAGGGCAGCCAGGGCGCAGCGGAAGACCCGGACCGGGCCATGGAGAAGGCGGAGCGCCTGTTTAGCACGGCCGTGGACGCGATCGGACGCGTCGAGAGCTTGCCGCTCGACGCCCTGCGACGCGAGAGACTGTCCGCGCGAGTGGCGGCCCAATTACGGCGGCTCAGGATGGCGCAGGTGCTCTCGCTGCGCCTGAAGTCGTGAAGTGGGGCGGGTCCCCATGGACATCTCCGGACGGGGGCGCGGCCCACAGGTCGCGCGCTTGGGTCAGCCGGTCGCGGACGGGGGCGTCCGCCCTACGTCGTTAGCGCGACCGCTGGGATTCGGGACAGCCGTCCGATTTCCTGGAGCGATGGGGCAGATCTCGCAAGATGCCCGAATCGCACAAGGCGGGGCCCAGATCGAAGGAGGGTGGGACAAACTGAGATGGCAAGGATTCGATCTGCGACTCGAACTTACCGCCGTTGGCGACGGCCGTAACAAAGGAGGCAGTGAGGATGGGGGAACTACAGTTCAAGGCAGGCGGTCGATTGCACATGGTTGTGTGAGGTCGACTGCGAGGAGACTTTCCGCATGAAGAATCTCTTTGAAGCGGCGACGGTGGAAGAGGTCAAGCAGCGGGTGGCGCAGGTGAGGCCCGATAGCGAGCGGCTGTGGGGCAAGATGAATCCAGCGCAGGCGCTGGCGCACTGCTCCGCGGTGATGGAGGTTGCGGTGGGGCTGAAATTCCCGCCGCGAAGCTTGGTCGGACGGCTGTTGGGGCGGTTCGCTAAATCGACTGTCTTGAACGAGCAGCCGGTTCGCCGCAATATGCCGACGGACAAAAGCTTTGTGGTGAACGATGAACGGGACGCCGTAGCCGAGCGTCAACGTCTGACCGAATTGATTGAGCGCTTCGCGGCGGGTGGGCCCGCGGGATGCACAAAGCATCCGCACAGCTTTTTCGGGCCGCTCACTCCCATGGAGTGGGCGATGCTGATGTACAAACATCTGGACCACCATCTGCGGCAATTTCAGGTTTAGTATGCTTGGTGGCCTTCCGGTGGTCCGGGAACGATCCACCAGGTGGTTGAATCAGGCATCGACGTCGGGCGAATCTGGAATGCACGCCATGGCGCAGGTGCTCTCGTTGCGCCTGAAATCGTGAAATGGGGCGGGACTCTGCCAGAGTCGCGGGGCGTATCCAAGGCCCCGCCCGCAATGTTCTGGCGACATGAATGCCTAAAGTCGCTGTGCAGACCGAAGTATGTCCCGCACCCGATGTACCTAAGGATGGGAAAGTTGCCGGCAGGCGGTAGCCGATGCCCAAGTCCCGCCGACGAGTATTCCGACACACTCCCGTTGAGCCCGTAGGGCGTGCGCCGGGAGCTTAGCCGCCCCTATCGTGGGATCTGAAACATAATTGGGCCATGGCAAACAACCGGTGGTAATTGAAATGGGCCCAGTTCCGCGATGAAGTGTTCAATTCGCATCCACATGGCGGTCTAAAGAAACGACACAAGCGCCTCGTTTGGGTAGGACCGGGTGCGCCGTTTTTTGCCATCGGTTTTCATCTCCGCAACTTTCAAACGGCCGCTAGATTCGAGCTGGCCCAAGGCTTCGCCCATGTGTTTTCGAAGGTAGGGGGTGTCGTCTTGGACATATGCCTCCACTCGCTTTACGGTGATCTCGCCAGCTCCACGGAATTTGGAGACGAGATCTGCAGCGAGTGGTTCAGCAGAGGGAGAGGAAAAGAGAATCTGCTGATTCGGATCGGTTGAATCGGAAAACGTGAAGTCGCCAAGGGGGTCGACCTTCCACATGGCTTCCTTCATTCTCAAATGACCGAGGGAGTTGTTTGAGGCAAAGAACAGATAGTAAACCGGGCGGCTTTCCCTATCACGCATCTCGAAATATCTAACGAAATGGGCCGCCTTGTTGAGCTGTCGGTGGTAAAGATTCCTGAGTGCTGTTGCGCGGTCTCCGGCCCCTGCCGCAATACTGATTGCTGCGTCGGTTCCGAACGTCTCCACGATGTGCGCCCGAATGTTGGCATCGGGGTGCTCGAGCCAGCGGTTGATCGAATCAACCATGAACGTGATGAGAACTTCACACCTGTCCATGGACAGGAGCCTCTGAATAAGCGTGTAAGGGATGCCAGAAAATCCGAACGGATCGATAAGCGCGAAAACTGGCGCAATCTGGCTGCGGTCACCGTCAATCTCGTCAAGGATCCTCTCCAGCTTGTCTGCAAACCTGCCGCGCTCGACCCGCACCTTGAAATGGCTTGGCAATCCGAGTTTGGCAATCTCGGCGTCGAGGTGGTCAGCCCGGTCAGTTCGCTCCTCAATGAAGAGGAACACCAGTTCTTTGCTCAGATGAGCGCGATGTGTTTGTGCCGACTCCATCGCGATGACGGGTGAACCTGGCTCACCGCCCGCGTAGCGTCCGGGGCCGGCGAAGCCGTCGACGTACACGATCTTCTTGTTGTTCGCGGCCAGGATGGGGAACCATGCGTCAAGATACTTGCGAAGAATCTGGTGCTTCGCCGCAGTATGGGGCTCGAGCGCCCAGAGTGTGTCACGTGGTACGGTCACGCAATCATTAAAACAAATACAATGGTCCTTGTGGGGAACGAAGTCACAGACTTAGGCCCCAGGACGACGGGCTTGCGCAATGGCCAGCAACTCACACATCGAATGGACCGACGCAACGTGGAACCCAGTGACGGGCTGCACGAAAATCAGCCCCGGCTGTAAACATTGCTATGCGGAGCGCCTCTCCAAACGCCTGCAGGCAATGGGGCAGCCGAATTATCGCAACGGCTTCGAAGTTACTCTACAGCCCCAGACGCTGGAACTGCCCCTTCAGTGGAGGATGCCGAAGCGGGTTTTTGTCAACTCGATGAGCGATCTGTTTCATGAGGACGTTCCAACGTCATACATCAAGCAGGTCTTCGCAACTATGGGACGCGCCCATTGGCACCAGTATCAGGTGTTGACGAAACGATCGAGACGGGCCCTCGCCTTAAGTGCCGAATTGCCATGGGCGCCGCAAATCTGGATGGGCGTCAGCGTCGAGAATGCGGATTATGCGTACCGAATTGACGATCTGCGGAAAACGGCGGCGCACGTCAAATTTCTGTCGCTAGAGCCCTTGCTGGGACCGCTTCCTAGATTGAAACTGCGCGGCATTGACTGGGCTATCGTCGGCGGAGAGTCCGGGCCGGGAGCGCGGCCGATCGATCCGGCCTGGGTCATTGACATTCGGGACCAGTGCTTACGAGCAGGTGTGCGGTTTTTCTTCAAGCAATGGGGTGGTGTGCAGAAGAAAAGAGCGGGCAGAACGCTCGAAGGCCGCACGTGGGATGAGATGCCTGAACCTGAGATGGTCGTTCTGTGATTTTGCGAAGAAATCCGGGATCGGAATTCGGGACAGGATTCGGGACAGCCGTTTCCCGTTCCCCGCCGGCGACGTCGAGGACCGCATGTACAAGCAGGCCATCACCGCAGCCGGCGCGGGCTGCAAGGCCGCTATTGAGGCCAAAAAATTTCTGGAAGCCGAAGGCCACTGAGCCCCTGGCGGCGCCAAGCCTCACCTCCCAGGCCTCACCTCAAGGGGCGGATGTGACACTTGCGCGCCGCCCGGCTGTGGTGATGCCGGCCTGTGATGATACCCGTCTGTGAGGATAATGGATGCGGGGTCAATTCCATGTCGCATCTGGTGTCCCGCAGCATCGCAGCCGCGTTCCTCGTCGCAAGCGGCCTCGTTCTGGTTCCACCTCTTCTGCCAAAGACGCCGGCCAAGGTGCATCTGAAGCTCAGGGACATGGAAGGCAAGTCAGTCCGGGTACAGGACTTGCAAGGCAAAATCGTCGTGCTCAATTTCTGGGCCACCTGGTGCAGGCCGTGCCGGGAAGAATTGCCCTTGATGGTCCGGTTCTCCCAGGCATACGCAGGCCGAAACGTCATCTTTATCGGCGCGTCGATCGATGTGTCCAAGGCGACGAAGAACATTCCCGCGTTGATCGATACGTACCGCGTCACTTTCCCCATCTGGACGGGAGCTTCGCTGGACGACATGGCGAAGCTCAAGATGGGCACGGGCGTTCCCGCAACAGCCTTCATCGATCGGGACGGACAGATCGTGTCGCGCGTGTCGGGACGGATCCAGCCTGAAGAACTCTGGCAGAGGATCGAGTGGCTGCTGTCCGACCGCAAAGCTCCCGCGCCCGAAGCATTCGTGGACCATTTCGCCCGCCGCTGAGAAGGGCCCGGGCCTCATGATCCGCGGGAAGTCACGCGTTTCGGGGCGCTTCCCTGTGCTCCTCCCCCCCAACGGCGCACACACGCAAGCCTCAGCTTGACGACGTACGAAAGGGACCGGCAACAGGTCAAGCGATTGGTCGATTCCGCTCCGTCCCGCCAGGCAGTTATGCGTCAATGCGTTCAGGCATGTCGGCCAGAACATAGGCCAACACGGCCAGCGAAGCCACGCTGAGCCGGAATTCCTTCGGATCGATCTTGTCCAGCGTGTCGGCATCCGAGTGGTGCCATTCAAAATAGCGCAGGCCGACCGTGCGATGGCCGAAGCCGGGTACGCCGGCGGCCATGATGGGCGCGATGTCGGCGCCGCCCCCGCCCTTGGTCATTTCACCGGCGCCGATGCCGTCCAGCAATTTACCGATGGCCTTGGCGCGGGCCAGGGCGCGGTCGGCAACGTCGTCTTTGGCGCCGCGGATGGACAGGCCGTAGCCAATGGGACGCTCCGCGCCGCCATCCATCTCGATGGCCGCGACATGGTTCTTCACGGCGTCGCCCACCCAGGCCCGATAGGCCTTGCCGCCCGCGCCCGTGTGTTCCTCGTCACACCAGCCGACGATGCGCACGGTACGGCGCGGCGTCAGATTGAGCTGCTTCAGGAGCACGACGGCCTGCCAGCAGGCCACCAGGCCGCAACCGTCATCCTGCGCGCCCTGCCCGACGTCCCAGGAGTCGGTGTGACCACCCAGCAGGACAATCTCCTCGGGCTTCTCCCGGCCCGGGATCTCGCCGATGACATTGGCCGCATCGGCGTCCGGCAGTGTCTGGGCGGACATCTTCAACTCGAATCGGACGCGGTTGCCCGCATCGAGCAGACGCTGGATGCGGAGCGCGTCCTCCACCGATATGGCGGCATGCGGTGTCTGGGGGATGCCCGCTTCGTAGCCCATCATGCCGGTGTGCGGGTCGCGCAGGCTGAGGGGCGTGACCGAGCGGACCAGCGAGGCCACCGCGCCGAGTCCGGCGGCGCGCGACGCGCCGGCCGTGCGGTATTGCACCGTCTTGCCGTAACCCTGCCACGGCACGTTGTAGAGTACGATCTTCCCGCGCACCTTGCCCGCGCCCAGCGCTTCGAGTTCATCGAAGCTCGATACGGCGACGACTTCCGCGGTAATTCCATCGGCCGGGGTCCCGACGCTGCCGCCGAGCCCCAGCATGGCGACGGGAGAGTCGATCGGCTCAACCAGGCGCGCCGACTCTTCGCCGCGCACCCAGTGCGGCACTTTCACCGGCGGCGTCTGGACGTTGGAGAGTCCTTCGCGGCGCATCTCCGCGGCGATCCACTCTATGGCCTTCATCAAAGCCGGCGAACCGTCGATGCGATTGCCGATCCGGTCGCAGAGATATTCGAGCTTCCTCCACCCGCCGTCGTCGGTGAGCGCCGCGCCAATCAGGCGCGAGGCCGCGCCACGATAAGCCTCGGTGAGGGAGGACGCACCCTGGGCCCGGCCCAGAGAAGTCGAATAGGCGGCGGTCAGGCCCGCCGGAACAAGGGAAAGAAAATTGCGGCGATGCATGGTTGTTGTGAATTGTCCTGTCGGATTTCGCGCGCGGACGGGGCTGGACTCGCCTCGTGGCTCGGTCCGAAACCGGCCGGCAGTATGGGCGCGCCGGCTCCTAGTCATTATGGAACGTCGCGGTTGAGCGGCGCTGAGGCAAGGTTCTCAATGTGTCCGGTCGCACTTAATGCGCCAACTCGCTCCATGCGGCATCCTTATGTTCAGACATGGCGGAAAACTTTGACGCGCTGCTCGTATTGAGCTTTGGGGGACCCGAGCGGTCCGAGGACGTGATGCCGTTTCTCGACAACGTCACGCGTGGCCGGGGCATCTCTCGCGAACGGTTGCTGGAAGTCGCGCAGAACTACTACCGGCTGGGTGGGGCGAGCCCGATCAATGAGCAGTGCCGCTCGCTCATCGCGGCACTCCGTGCGGAATTCGACGCGCACGGCTTGAAGTTGCCCATCTACTGGGGCAACCGCAATTGGCATCCATTCCTCGAAGAGACCATGCGCCGCATGAGCGCGGACGGCGTGCGCCGGGTGCTGGTCCTGGTCACCTCGGCCTATGGCAGCTATTCGGCCTGCCGCCAGTACCTCGAGGATCTGGAAAAGGCGAAAGCGGCGGCCGGCGGCGAGACGCCGGAGTTCGAGCGCCTGCCCGTTTACTGCCTGCTGCCGGGATTCATCGAACCGCTCATCGAACGTGTGCGGGATGCCTTCACGCAGGTACCCGAAGAGCGCCGGGCTGGGACGAAACTCCTGTTCACCGCGCACAGCATCCCGCTCGCCATGGCACAGACCTCGAGGTATCTGGACCAACTCACCGAGGTCGCGCGCCGCGTCGCGGAAGGGATTCGGCATCCCGAATACCGTCTGGTCTTTCAGAGCCGCAGCGGGCCGCCGCACCAGCCGTGGCTTGAACCCGACGTGCGCGACGCGCTGCGGGAAGAAGCGCTGGCCGGAGTGAAGGACGTTGTGGTCGCTCCCATCGGGTTCATCTCCGACCATATGGAAGTGAAGTTCGACCTCGACACGCAGGCGCGGGAGCTGGCCGAGTCGCTCGGCGTCAACATGGTGCGCGCGGCGACGGTGGGAACGCATCCGAAGTTCATTGCGATGATTCGCGAACTGGTCGAGCAGCGACTCAACGGGACGCGCCCGGCGTGGCCCTGGCCGTGCGATGAGAACTGCTGCCCGAACCCGCGGCCGGCGACCCGGTAGGGCAGTTCAGGAACCGCAGCCGTGGCTTCGATCAGGCGGATAAGCCACGCAGGGTCTGCCAGAACTCCGGGAACGAGACGGACGCGGCGCCAGCGTTCTGAATGATGCACGGCCCGCTGGCTCGCAACCCCGCGACGGCGAAGGCCATGGCGATGCGATGGTCGCCGTAGGAGTCGATTTCGGCTGCATGGAACGTTTGCCTGCCGCGCAGATGGAAGCCGTCGGGCGTGGTCTCAATGGTCACGCCCATGCGGCGCAAGTTCGCGGCCATCGTCTCGATGCGGTCGGTCTCTTTCACCCGCAACTCGGCTGCGTCCCGCACGGTCAGGCCGTCGTCACTCAGTGCGCCGAGGATAGCCAGCACGGGGATCTCGTCGATCAGCGCGGCTGCCCACTGCTTCTCGATGACGCCGCCTTTGAGAGCGCCGCCGCGGACCAGCAGGTCGCCCACCGGCTCACCGTTCTTCATGCCCATGTCGAGGATCTTGACCTGGACGCCCGCCGAGACCAGGAAGTCGATCAGCGTGGCGCGCGTCGGGTTCAGTCCGACGCCTTGCAGAATTACGTTGGAGCCGGGCACGATGGCCGCCGCAACCAGGAAGAACGCCGCGGAAGAAAGGTCGCCGGGCACGCTTAACTCGCGCGCTTCCAGCTTCGCCGGGCCGTTCACTTTGGCCCAGCCGCGTCCCGTCTCGACCTCGACGCCGAACTCGCGCAGGGCCACTTCGGTGTGGTCGCGCGTCTTGGCGGGTTCGTGCACGGCGGTCGTGCCATTGGCATAGAGACCGGCCAGCAGCACGCAGCTCTTCACCTGAGCGCTCGCCACCGGCATGTCGTAGTCGAGCGGTCGCAGTTCGCAGCCCTGGATCTCGATGGGCGGGAATTTGCCGTCGCGCGCGGAGAGCTTGGCGCCCATCTGCGATAGTGGCCCCATGATGCGCTGCATCGGCCGTTTCGAGAGCGAGTCGTCGCCGCCGATGCGAGTCGTGAACGGCTGGCCGGCGAGGATGCCCGACAACATGCGAATGGTAGAGCCGGAGTTGCCCGCGTCCAACTGTCCGTTGTATTCGACCAGGCCGTGCAGGCCGCGCCCATGGACGGTGACGTCGCGACCGTCCTCGGTGATCTCGACGCCCAGTGATCGCAGGCAGCCGAGAGTGGAGTGGCAGTCCGCACCCGAAGAATAGTTGTGAATGACGCTGGTGCCCTCAGCGATGGCCGCGAGCATTCCATAGCGGTGCGAGATGGATTTGTCACCGGGTAGCCGCACGCTGCCTTCGAGCGGTCCCCGCGCAGGGTGGATGGTTTCTGTCGTCGTGTCTGTTGTCATTGCAGTGATCCACGGCATTCTACGTGGGGCGGACCTGGGGGTCCGCCCCACCATGCCGACTTGTGTTTCTGCTCGCCGGCGCACAAAAATGGTTGGACAAGCGTCAGGCACAGGATCAGTCTCACCCGCATCGGTTCTTCCAGTCTACCGGACGCCGTATTAGGAGGTCTTGTAATGCTTAGACGCGACATGCTCTTAGCCTCGGCGGCGCTGCCCGTCACGGCCGCGGCCCTGGCGCAGCCCGGTTCGGGACGCGCGAAGAACATCGTCATCTCCAGTGCCAACGGCCTGGCCGCCTGCAAGCGGGCCCACGAGATCCTGGAGGCGGGCGGCGATACTCTCGAAGCAGTTGTATCGGGCGTCACCATCGTCGAAGACGATCCCGAGGACACGAGCGTCGGCTACGGCGGTCTCCCCAATGAAGAAGGCGTAGTAGAACTCGATGCCAGCGTGATGCACGGCCCCACGCGGCGTTGCGGCGCCGTCGGCGCGGTGCACGGCATCAAGAACCCCGCGCGGCTGGCCAAACTGGTCATGGAGCAAACCGCCCACGTCATGATGGTCGGTGACGGCGCGACGCGGTTTGCACGCGCCTGGGGCATCCCGGAGATCAATCTGCTCACCGAGAAGGCGCGGCTCGCCTATGTGGCGTGGAAACAGTCGCAGCGCGACTCGTCCGGCCACACCAACTGGACGAACTGGCTGGACATGCCCGACGAGGCGCCGCGGAAGCAGGCGCAGGATTCTCTGCGCCAGCAGTTTCCGGAAGCCAGCGACGAGTTGCTGGCCTGGGCCCTCAACGTCGCCAAGTATCCTCCCACTGGGACCATCAACTGTCTCGCCCTGAACGAGAAGGGCGAGATGTCCGGGACCACCACGACGTCCGGTCTGGCCTGGAAGATACCCGGCCGGGTTGGCGATTCGCCCATCATCGGCGCCGGGCTGTTCGTCGACCAGGAGGTCGGCGCGGCGGGCTCCACGGGCCTCGGCGAAGAGAACATACGCATGTGCGGAGGGCACACGATTGTCGAGAACATGCGCCATGGCATGAGCCCCAAGGATGCCTGCCTGGACGCCTTGAAACGCATCGTCCGCAACTACGGCGGCGACCAGAATAAGCTGGCGCGCTTCGACATCAACTTCTACGCATTGCGCAATGACGGCGCCTACGCGGGCGCGTCGCTGTGGAGCGGACGCTTGAAGCGCGGCTACATGTCGGCGCCCAAGTTCTCCGTCAACCAGGGCGGCGAGAGCAAGCTCGAGGAGTGCGTTTGTCTTTTAGAAAGAAAGAGTTAAGATCGCGTTGAAAGCGACCTAACAGGACGGCGCGCCCGGCCGCTGCAACGCCTGTGCCCCCGCCGGCGTCTAATCTGGAGTCCACACAGAAGGGGATTGTGCGCGCGAGGCGCCGCTTGGCTGCCGTGCGACAGTGAAACTATGCTCGCTACGGCTGTTTTGATGGTGCTGGCGGCTCAGACGCCGGTGGTCGGAGAGATCGAGATCTTCGGCGCCCGCAGAATCTCGCACGAGAAGATCCTGAAGACGCTGGGCGTCCAGCCGGGGGAACCCCTTCCCCCCTCGAAGGTGAAATTAGAGGACGCATTGCTTGCCATAGACGGCGTCGCTCGCGCGTCGGTCGAGGCGGTTTGCTGCGACGCCGGCAGGGCGATTCTCTATGTTGGGATCGAGGAGCGCGGCGCGGCAACATACCCGCTGCGCGACCCGCCGCAGGGTGACCTTCAGTTGCCGGAGGAGGTCGTCCAGACATACCACGACTTCACCCTCGCCCTTGCCCAGGCCGCGCGCGACGGTGACACGCATGAGGACATCAAGCAGGGCCACTCCATGATGGACAACATCGCCTGCCGCGTGCTCCAGCAAAGGTTCGTCGGCTTCGCCGACCTGTACCCGGAGGTTCTCAGGGCGGTGTTGCGCGATTCGGAGGACGAGGAGCAGCGCGCCGTTGCCGCCTACGTCCTTGGCTATGCGCCCCGGAAGGCCGACGTGGTGAACGATCTGCAATTGGCGCTCAGGGACCCGGATCCCGACGTTCGCGCCAATGCCCTGCGCGCCCTGAAGCCGATCGCGCTGCTGGCACTGAAGGATCCCGATCTCGGGATTCGGGTTGAAACCACATGGTTCGTCGAGATGCTGAACTCCACGGTTCTGAAAGACCGTCTCGAAGGTGTTCGAACACTGTTGCTGCTCACCGATCAAGGCATTCCCGCGCCCACCTATACGCATTTGTGGGAGCGGGGTCTCGAACCCCTGGAAGAAATGGCCCACTGGCGGAATCTGGAATATGTCCTGCCCGCTTACCTGCTGCTCGGCCGCATGGCCGGCATCGGCGATCAGGAGCTTGAACAGACCTGGGCCAGCGGCGACCGCGAAAAAAAACTTCAGGAAATCGAGCAGAAGCTTAAAGCGAAGAAATAGAACCGCTTAGTCCAGTTTTCTGGTTGCCGCGCTTTTCAAAACAATCACCCTATCGTTGATAGGGATAGATATATTTGGGTACACTGCGGCTAGAAACATGGCACACCCAACGCTGCCCCACCTGCGGCACATCGAGGCGGAGGCGATCCACATCCTACGCGAGACAGCCGCGCAATTCCGCAAGCCGGTGCTGCTCTATTCCATTGGGAAGGATAGCAGCGTTCTCGTTCACCTGGCGCGCAAGGCATTCTTTCCAGGCAAGATCCCGTTCCCGCTGCTGCACATTGACACGACCTACGAATACCCGGAAATGATCGAATTCCGGGACAGGTTCACCAAAGAGATCGGCGTCGAGCTGCGCGTCTACACCAATCGCGCGGCGGTGGAAGCCGGGGCCAATCCCTACGATCTGGGCACCGCCAAGTGCTGCCATCTGCTGCGAACGCGTGCGCTGGTGGAGGGGCTGAAGGAGGGCGGCTACGACGCGGCTATCGGTGGCGGGCGGCGCGACGAGGAGCGTTCCAGGGCCAAGGAGCGCGTCTTCAGCTTCCGGGACCGCGAGGGCCAGTGGGACCCGCGCAACCAGCGTCCGGAGCTGTGGAATCTGTACAACGGCCGGGTGGATGCGGGCGAGAGCATCCGCGTATTTCCGATCTCAAACTGGACCGAATCCGATGTCTGGCGCTACATCGAGGAGGAGAAAATCCCACTGGTCCCGCTGTATTTCGCCGAGCCGCGACAGGTGGTAGTTCGAGGCGACACCTTGATTCCCCTGGAGACGAACGTCAAGCTCCTGCCCGGCGAGACTCCGGTGATGGAGACCTGCCGGATGCGCTCCCTGGGGTGCACGCCGTGCAGCGGCGCGATTCGCTCCGACGCCCGGACGCCCGGAGAAATCCTGGACGAACTGGCAGTCTTCCGCCGCTCTGAAAGGGAAAATCGCGTGATCGATCATGACCAGGAAGGTTCGATGGAGCTGAAGAAGCGCGAGGGCTATTTCTGATGCACGCAATCGTGGAAAAACCCCTGCTGCGCATCTCAACGGCGGGCAGCGTGGACGACGGTAAATCGACGCTGATCGGCCGCCTGCTGTACGACAGCAAGTCGGTCTGGGAGGATCATCTCGAAGAGGTGAATCGCAGCCGGGTGAACCGTGCTTCGCATGGCCCGGATCTCTCGCTGCTGACAGACGGACTGCGCGCGGAACGCGAACAGGGCATCACCATCGACGTGGCATACCGCTACTTCGGAACGCCGCGCCGCAAGTTCATCGTCGCCGACACGCCGGGCCACGAACAGTACACGCGCAACATGGCCACTGGCGCCTCGACCGCGGATGTCGCCATCCTGCTGGTGGACGCGCGCAAAGGCATCCTGCCACAGACCGTGCGCCATGCGACCATCGCCTGGCTGCTCGGCGTCCGCAACTTCGCATTCGCCATCAACAAGATGGACCTCGAAGGCTTCCGCCAGGAGGTCTTCCTGAGAATTCAAAAGCAGGCGGGCGGACTCCTGGCCACTTTGGACGCCGCCGAGGCTGACTTCTTCCCCATCAGCGCGCTCGACGGCGACAACGTCGTGGAAGCGTCCAAGCGCACGCCCTGGTACACGGGGCCGAGTCTGCTCGACTGGCTGGAAAACGTCGATGCGGGGCCGGCTGCCGACGCGCCCTTCCGCATGGCCGTGCAACTCGTGATTCGCCCGCATCTCGACTTCCGAGGTTATGCCGGGCAGATCGCGAGCGGCGTCATCCGCCCCGGTGACGCGGTTCGTGTTCAACCGAAGGGAACGCCCGCTCGTGTTAAACGCATCGTCAGCTTTGACGGCGACCTCGACGCAGCCTGGGCTCCGATGTCCATCACGTTGGAGCTCGATCGCGAAATCGACGCCTCGCGCGGGGACTGGATCGTCGCCGCCGGCAGCACGCCGCAAAGCGCCCGCCGCTTGAAAACGACGCTGGTGTGGATGAATGAAGAGCCGGCGCGCGAGGGTACGGCCTATCTTCTCCAACACGGTACGCGGGTGACCCCAGTGCGGCTGGCGCGCATCAGCGAACGCCTGGATGCTGCGACGCAGACACAGGTTCCAGCGACAGAATTACGGCTAAACGACATCGGGCTGGCCGAATTGGAGACAGCAGACCCGCTGTCGTTCGACCTGTATCGGGAGAACCGCGCGACCGGCGGTTTCATTCTCATCGACCGCATCAGCAACTTAACGATGGCCGCGGGGCTGATTGAGTCGAGCCTGGAGGACGAACATCAGGCCGGCTCCCTGAGCGAGTCCGAACGCGCCGCGTTGTTCGGCCACCGGCCGTGCCTGGTTGACCTGTCGGCGCGGCCCGAGCTGGCAGCGGCGCTGGAAAGGCTCCTGTTGTTGCGCCACTCGCACGTTCTTGTTCTCGAAGACGCCGCGATTCCAACAGACTTCCTGCTCGCAGCGGGGCTGCTGGTGATCTCGACGGCGCCCAGGCCGGAAGCCGGGATCAACGCGTCTGAACTCGCCGGCGATCCCGCCGGCGCCATTTCTGAATTGCTCGAAGCGCTGCAACTCGCGGGCGTCTTCGGTATCGACGGCGACTATTTCCAAGGGGAAGGAATCTGATCCATGCGTGACCCGCTCAGCAGTGCATACGACTTAATCGAAAAGGCCCTTCGCAACGCCCAACGGCCCTGCATCACCTGCAGCTTCCAGTCCGAGGATGTGGCGCTGGTGGATCTGGTGCGACGCTTCGTGCCGGCCGTGCCCGTGCTGTTCCTCGATACGGGCTACCACTTCGCGGAAGTCTACGAGTATCGCGATCTCATCGCCCGGCAATTGCACTTGAACGTGGTCAACTTGCGGCCGGAATTGACGGTCGCGGCGCAGGAATCCCAGTTCGGGATCCTGTATCAATCCAACCCCGGCGAATGCTGCCAGAGGCGCAAAGTCGAGCCGCTCATGGCGGGCCTGGCGCCCTACGACGCCTGGTTCACCGGGCTGCGCCGGGAGCAGTCGCCGACGCGCGCGAACCTGCAACCGGAGGAGACTCACGCTTTCCCGAACGGCCTGAAGCTGCGCAAGCTGAGCCCGCTGTTCGACTGGAACTGGACGGAAGTTCAGAGCTACCTGGCCGCCAACGACATTCCCGAATTGCCGCTCTACGCGCAAGGCTACACCAGCATCGGGTGCGAGCCCTGCACGGCCAAGCCCGCGGACGGCGCCCATGCCCGCAGCGGACGCTGGGGCGGGCGCAAACTCGAATGCGGATTGCACACCGTCAGCCAGAAAGAGTCCTGACATGGAATCGCTTCTCGGCTTTGCGATCGCCTTCATCGTCGGCATTGCCGGCATGGGCGGCGGACCGCTCGCGGCGCCGCTACTGATGCTCGCGCTCGGCGTGCCCCTCGTTACGGCCGTAGGCACCTCGCTGCTCTTCGTCGCGGTGACAAAGCTGGCGGCGACCTCGATTTACTGGAGCCGCGGGCAAATCGAAGGCAAGGCTTTGCGGCAACTGCTCATGGGCGGAATCCCTGGAGTCCTGGTGGGAACCTACGCTATCCAGCACGCGGCCGCGAGCGAGCGGCTGCGGCCGGTCGTTCTGACTCTCATCGGTTTGGTCGTCGCGGCGATGGCGCTTTTCACGCTGTGGCGTGTGATCCGTCCTGTCCATGTGGTTCGCCAGGAGCGTCGCGGCTGGTTGAAATGGGTCGCGATCCCCATCGGAATGGAGGTTGGTTTCTCTTCCGCCGGAGCGGGCGCGCTGACCGGGCTGACGCTGCTCCATTGCACGAACATCGGGCCAGCCGCCGTGGTGGGCACCGACCTTGTTTTCGGCCTGGTCATCGCTTTGGTGGGCGGCGGAATACACGTCGCCGGCGGCACGGTGGACACGGCGCTCTTGTTGAAGCTGTCCGCCGGCGGCGTTCCCGGGGCATTGATCGGCGCCTGGGTCGCCGGGCGCATCCCGGCACGCGCGGTCCGGGCAGCACTCGCCGGAGTGATGGTCTTCCTCGGACAACAGCTCCTGTGGAAAGGTCTCAGCTCGTTCGCACGGTAAGCCGGTCGACTGGCGCGGCGCACCGGCATGCCGCGCTCGTACAATGGGAGCGCATGGTTCCCGCGGTTGTGCGTCTTTTCGGTTTCAGCCTGCTGCTCGTCGCCCGGGCCGGAGCGCAGAACTTTTCGATGGAACATAAGATCGAAAAGATCGCCGGCGGTTTTCATTACATCGGCGGCCTGGCCTGGTCGCACGACGGACACCTGTACATCAGCGATGGTCCGAGTGGAAAGGTCCAGCAATGGACTCCGGGGCAGCCCGCCGCATTCCTACCCGTCGCGTTGAAGAGCCCGGCGGGCCTCGCGGTCGACGAGCACGGCCGCATCCTGGTATGCGAAGCGGGCGCGCGGCGTATCGTGCGCATCAAGGCGGACAACACGCTAGACGTTCTGGCGGCAGCCTTCGATGGGCATCCACTGAATTCGCCGAACGATCTTGCAGTGCGGAAAGACGGGACCATTTTCTTCACGGATCCCGCTTTCGGCTCGGCCAGCGATACGATGGCGCTATCCTTTCATGGTCTTTACCGCCTGAACGCCAGGAAGGAGATTCTTGCGCTCGCCCGCTGGAACACGCGCCCGAATGGCATCGCCCTCTCCCCCGACGGCAAGACCCTGTATGTGGCAATGAGCGACGAGCGCGCTGTCCACGCTTTCGACCTGGACCGGCAAGGCAACGTGTCGAACGAGCGCGTTCTGATCAACGGCATCGAGGGTGTGCCGAATGCCTTGCAGACCGACGGGAAAGGAAGGCTCTACCTCGCCGCACACAAGGTGTTCGTCTACTCGCCCGAAGGCAAGCCACTGGGTCAGATAGAAACAGCCGAGCGGCCGTTAAGCCTGGCGTTCGACGAAGCGGGGCAGCAGGTTTTGTTCGTCGCGACGCGCACTTCTATCTACCGGGTCGCATTCGAACAGCAGCGCTAAGGCGGGCCACGCTCGCGGTCTTTCCTACAATGGGAGCAGCCGCGCTTCCGGCTACATCCGGACGGCGATCGCTTTGCAGCGCGGAAGGGGGTCCTTGTGAGTGGCCAGAACGGTGGCAGCCGCCGCTATCCGGATCGTCCCCTGTTGGGAGTGGGAGCGGTGGTCTTCCATGACGGCAAGGTACTCCTCATCGAACGCGGCAAAGAGCCGCTCAAGGGCTGGTGGACCGTGCCCGGCGGTCTGGTCGAAACCGGCGAGCGGTTGGAAGCGGCGGTCCGGCGCGAGACACTGGAGGAGACCGGCCTGCGCGTGAAGCCCGTTGATGTCGCGGCCCTGTTTCAACGCATCATGCCCGACGCTGAAGGACGCACGGAGTTCCACTACGTGATTGTGGATTTCCTGTGTGAACTCGAGGGCGGCACTGTGCGGGCGGCGAGCGATGTGGCGGCCGCCGGGTGGTTCACGCGGGAGGAGAGCCGGCAGTTGAAGATGGCGCCCGGAACGCCGGGGGTCCTCGACAGCGCGCTAGCGATCATGGAACGGAGATCGGCGCAGGGGAAACAAGCTTGAACGCAGAGAGTCTCGAATTACTGGAATACGGCCGTCTGCTAGACCTAGTGGGCCGCTACGTGAGCAGCGACGGTGGCAAGCGTCTGCTCGCTTCCACCGAACCGCTGCAGGACCGCCACGCCTTGGTCGCGCTGCTGGCCGAAACCGCGGAAGCGATTGCCTACATCGCCGACGCATCGCGCCCCGCAACGCGCGGCGGGGAAGCGCCAGCGCGTCTGCGCTTCACCGATCTGCCCGACTGCGACGCCGCCGCGGCCAAATTGCGCATTGAGGGTTCGGTCTTGGAGGGTGTGGAGATTGCCGCGCTGGCCGCCGTGCTGGAACGAGCTTCGCAGGTGAAGAGTACGCTGGCTGCTTTTGGCGCCAACTATCCCCGGCTCGCCGGGCGCGCCGCGTCGCTCGGCGATTTCCGCCCGGCGCTGCGTGAGATCTCCGGCAAGATTCTGCCCGACGGGAGCGTCGCGGACGACGCCAGCGTCGCGCTGGCGCGCATCCGGCGCGAGATGGAGCGCCAACGGAGGAACATCACCGACTCCCTGGAGCGCTTCCTCAAGCAGCACCGCGACGAAGGGCTGCTGCAAGAAGAGTTCGTCACCATTCGCAACGATCGCTTCGTTGTGCCGGTCATCCCCAGCGCCCGCAAGCGTGTGCCGGGCGTCGTTCACGGCTCCAGCGGCAGCGGCCAGACCCTGTTCCTTGAACCGCTCGAAACCATAGAGCTGAACAACGATCTCGTGCGGCTGACTGAGGATGAGTTGCGTGAGGTGCATCGCATCCTGCGCGAACTGACCGGCCGGCTGAGGGAGCATTCCACGGAGATCCGCGCCGCCGTCCGTGCGCTCGGTGAGTTCGACTTCATTTTCGCCAAGGCTCGTTTCGCCGAGGACTTCGAGTGCGTGATTCCGAAGTTCGCTCCCGAGGACGGGCCGCGCCTGGTCTTGAAAGAAGCGCGCCACCCGCTGCTCCAGGACGTCCTGCGCAGGCAGCGCAAACGAGTGGTGCCCGTCTCACTCGGACTGGACGGAGTGCAGCGCACGCTGCTCATCAGCGGACCGAACACGGGCGGCAAGACGGTCGCGATGAAGACCGTCGGGCTGCTGGCGCTGATGGCGCAATCCGGCCTGCCGGTGCCGGCTGCCGAGGCGGAACTGCCGATTTTCCCGGATGTTCTGGCCGACATTGGCGACAACCAGTCGATCGAGCAGAGCCTCTCGACCTTCGGCGCGCATGTCGCCCGTATTCGGGAAATGGTGGAGAACGCCGCTCCTGGCGTGCTGGTGTTGTTGGACGAACTCGGCCGCGCTACCGACCCCGAGGAGGGTGGCGCGCTCGGCGTGGCGATTCTCGAGGAGTTTCGCCACTACGGAGCGTTTACGCTCTCATCGACTCACCTGCTCGCCATCAAGGTTTACGGCTCGAACACGGAAGGCGTGCTCAACGCCTCCATGGGCTTCAACGAGGAGACGCTGGAGCCGACCTACCACTTGCGCACCGGAGCTCCGGGCAAGTCGGCCGGGCTCGACATCGCCTCGCGTCTCGGTCTGCCGCGCCATCTGATAGACCGCGCCCGCTCCGCCATGTCCACAACCGAGCGGGATATCGCCCTGTTTCTCAATCGGCTGGAAGAGAAGGTCCATGAAGCGACAGCCGAGACGGACCGTCTCCGACAAATGGAGTTGGAGCTGAAGGAGAGAGAGCAGAAGCTGCTTCGCGACGTGGAGAAAAAGGCCGCCCAGCGCATGCGCGAGATCGAGAGCCGTTCCACCGAGGCGCAAAAGCGCTTCGAAGAGGAGGCCACGCGCGTCATCGACCAGGTACTTTCCACGCCCGAGCAGCGCAAGGCTGCGGAACGCTCGCTGCGGCAGGTGGCCCGCACCCGCCGGGAGTTTCAGGAATCCGTCGCAGCGATCAAGGAGGATCGCAAACCAGCCCCGCAAGTTGCCAAGGACGAGATTCGCGAAGGCTGCCGGGTCCGCTTGAGGGATGTCAGCGATCCAGCTAAGGTGTTAAGAATCATGCAGAACGGGAACGTCGAGGTCTCCGTCGGATTCCTGAAGATGCAAATTCCTCCAAGTGAAGTAACAGAGATCCTGCCCGATGCTCCAGCCAAGACCAAGCTTCCGCAGGGAGTCTCGTTCCAGGCCGGGCCACGTTGGGATACTCTTACGCGCGAGATCAATCTGATCGGCAAGACGTCCGAGATCGCTGGAGAAGAAGTCGAGCGCTACCTGGACTCAGCCTTTCTTGCGGGCGTTGCCCGGGTGCGCATCGTCCATGGTCACGGCATGGGCATTCTGCGCCGCACGGTTCACGAAATCCTGAAGAAACACCCGAATGTAGACAAGTTTTACTTCGCCGAGCCTTCCGATGGCGGCAATGGCGCTACAATTGTCGAATTATTGGTAGGCTAAGAAGCACTTATCGCGTGCGGTAACTGCTGACTTGCACCGAAGCGGTGACAGGCACGATCCTGGGCAGGCCTGCAATGGCCCCTGACAGCTTTTCCGGATCGAGGTGCCACGCGCTGGGTCCCATCATTACCAGGGCGTGTACTTCATTGTGCGTCAGTTGTAGCACACGATCGAAACGTTGCTCGTCAAGCTTGAGAAACCCGTCCCCCAGGCTCGCCGCGACGGCATCTTCCTTGTTCGCGGCGACGGAGAGCAAGCCGAGCGGGCCGACCAGTTCTGCCAGATGCGCGGAAGTCGGAGCGACGACGATCAGCGCGCCGTCCGGGGCCAGGATCCGCGCGAACTCGACGCCGTTGCGTGGAGAGAAAATGCTGAGCACCAGTCCTGCCACGCCAGCGCGGACGGGCAACTCGCGCCAGACGTCGCACAAAGCCGCCCCGGCGCGGGAATGAGCCCTGGCCGCCCGGCGCAACGCGGCTTTGGAGACGTCCAGGGCCAGTCCCGCACAGCCGGGCAACGCATCGAGAACAACGCCGAGGTAATACCCGGTTCCGGCTCCTGCTTCGACGATCAGTCCCGTTTGAGTTTCGCCGTGCAGGGCTTTTGCCGCGGCGGCAACTGCTTCGGCGATGAACCGATAGTGCCCTGCCGCCTGGAACTCCGCCCGGAAGGCAACCATCCCTGCTGTGTCTCCGGAGTGCGTGAGCGGTGGATAGCCAAGGTTGGCGTAGCCCTGCCTCGCGACGTCGAAGCTGTGGGCCATCGCGCAGCGCAGCGCGCGGCCCGAGCCTGCGTCAGACTCGATCAGGCCACCGTGGCAAAGCGGG
>Ga0315272_10000475_pt1 | contig 20120 bp, 22 predicted proteins | sample C3_middle_MG_FD_203918 | JGI IMG/M metagenome (GOLD analysis project Ga0315272, IMG submission 203918) | Sediment microbial communities from Yellowstone Lake, YNP, Wyoming, USA - C3_middle | ecosystem: Environmental > Aquatic > Freshwater > Lake > Sediment | place: USA: Wyoming | collected...
CTGCTCCTGCATCTGGCGAAAATGCTGGCCATATTTGGCTGTATCCGCCCGCATGGCAGAGTCGAAATCCACCACCGGCCCGGCAGTAAAGAAAGCGGTCATCATGGAGCCCACCCGATTCAGGGTGATCTGACCTGGCAGATATTTTTCGGCCAACATGGTCATACTCTGGGCAAAACGGGCCGACTTCTCTTCGAGCGCCGCGTAAAAGCCGGGCTGAGCCAACTGCCGCATGGTGGCGGCGCCCGCTGCCATGGCCAAGGGGTTACCGGACAGGGTGCCGGCCTGATACACCGGGCCGACCGGGGAGATGGTGTCCATCAATTCCTTTTTGCCGCCATAGGCCCCGACCGGCAAGCCGCCGCCGATGATCTTCCCGAGACAGGTGAGATCCGGCATGACACCAAAATATTCCTGCGCTCCACCCAAGGCCAGACGCAAGCCAGTGATGACCTCGTCGAAGATAAGAACGATGCCCAGTTCGGTGGTCAGGGCGCGGAGCTTTTGCAAAAATCCGGGCTGCGGGGCGACAACCCCCATGTTGCCGGCCACCGCCTCGATGATCACGCAGGCAATGTCCAGTTTTTCATCGCGCAGGGTCTTTTCCAATATCTCCAGGTTATTATAAGGAATAGACACCGTGTTCTTAACGATATCCTCAGGCACCCCAGGGCTGCCGGGGATACCAAGGGTGATCACCCCGGAGCCCGCCTTGACCAGAAAACTGTCGGCATGCCCGTGGTAACAGCCATCGAACTTCACCACCACATTGCGGCCGGTATAGCCCCTGGCCAACCGGATGGCGCTCATGGTCGCCTCGGTGCCGGAGCTGACAAAACGCACCTTTTCCACCGAAGGCAGGGCATTGATCACCAGTTCGGCAAGTTCGATCTCCAAGGGACAGGGGGCACCGAAACTAGTGCCGTCCCGCATGGTTTTCTCAATGGCCTCGACCACAGCCGGATAATTATGCCCCAGGATCATCGGCCCCCAGGAGCAGACAAAATCGAGAAACTCGTTGCCATCCACATCATAAATCTTGGAGCCAGCAGCTCTTTTGACGAAGAGCGGCTCACAGCCCACGGATTTACAGGCCCGCACCGGGCTGTTTACGCCGCCGGGGATAAGCTGCTGCGCCTTTACAAACAGAGTATGCGATAGGTCGGTCTTCATGCTCCTGGCCTCCTTGACTTCACAATGGTTGGATGGTTCCGCAAAAAAAGCGGACACATGTCAATGACAATGATGCAACGCTTGCGACAGGCACTACCTGTCTCCGGCGAGCGGAAAATATAGCAGGCTGTCGCCACGCTGTCAAAATTCTTTCAAGGACAAAAACCCACCGCGCCCAAAAAACCCTTTGCGTTTCAGCATCCTTTCCCTTGACACGACAAAGCGGTTCATAGCAATATGAAGGGCAGGAGCAAGCAATCGTACGGATTATTCCACCATCAGAACCATGACAGGAGACGCCATGGAAATACATGACCCGAATCTTCACCTGAAACTTATGGAAATGTGCGACTGTTATCTTGGCACAGACTATGCCACAACCGTTCAGAAGGTGGCGGATGCCCCTTCCGCCGACACCCAGGAAGACGCCCTCCGTTATCTGGCCCTTGCCCTGCTCTACACGCTGACCGAAGAGGCTCACCAGCTTTCCCTTAAACAAAAAAAAGGCAAGATCACCGTCACCATCAAACACGATGATGAAAAAATTGCCCTACGCCCGCCAACCCGGGCTGTCTTTGAAAAGATTATCGCCATTATGCGCGGCATTCTTCATCTGGATGAAGACAAGGGAGGCATGCCACTGACCCTTGGCCTTAAAAATGACCAGATCGAGGTCCAGGTTAAGGTCGAGCGTACTGCGGACAAGGAAACCCTTAAGGTGAAATTTCCCGAGTTGGGCTGAGCGCTTCGGCCCGCCCGACAAGAAGCTGCACGCGGAAGACCTTCGGCGCAATTGCCCCCGGATTTTTTCCGCTGCCGCAACCCTACCCGGCCCTGGCAAAACGCAGCAACTGACTGTTTTGCCTTGACAATATTGGCAATGCCACTAAATAATCAAACATCTCCTGTATCTTCGCACGTCTTTGGGAGCCGGCTCTTTTTCACGTTTTTTTGCCTCCCATCAGCACATGACCATTAAGGAGTCGGTGATGACCAAGAAAAAAAGCGAACCCGAAGAAACAACACCATGGGAGCTTACAGACCTACCCGTCGCTCCGGTCGGCGCCAAACCTGCGGACGCCGATCTTAAAAAAATCATCCGCAAGAACTATCGCGAGCCCATTCTCGACGATGATACGGTTTGCGCCGAAATCGATGGCCACATCCACCGGGTCTGCGATGTCGGCAGTCGCGGCCTGGGCCTCATCGTCCCATCCCTTGGCGGTTTTCTGACCGGAGCGCCCTACAACGTCACGCTGCATGTCGGTGACAACACCATCGCCCTCCGAGGAAAAGTCACCCATATCTCTCCCAGCGAAACCTCCGGCGAGTGCCACTGCGGCATCGAGTTCATCGACATGAACCAAAAGGACGAGCACACCCTCCAGAATTTTCTGGCCACCCACCATGCCAGACTCTTTGGCAGGACAAGCCGCCCTGCCGATCTCGGCCTGGATTGAACCAAACCTCATCATGGACCCAGGGAAGAATGGCGGCAAAAGATAAACACGACATCATGGATGCCCTCCTGAAAGGCTCAGCGGAGGACACGGCGCATGCGGCTTCATCCCTTGCCAAACTGATTCATCGTTCCGGAGAAAAGACCCGCCCAAAACATCCTGACGGAAACGCATCCGGCACAGATCAGAAAAAAAACTCTGGGGCCGACAGCAAGAAAAAATCCACCCACTATCTTTCCGGAGAGATTTTCGCTGATCTGGATGAGGCGCGGGATAAAATCAACGAACTTGTGCACCAGCGCTTGAAATCCCATGTTTCAAAGTCCAGGATTGTCGATCAGGCGCTCAGGATGATCCTCAAAGAATTTGAGGAAAAAGGCGAGAAAAGCCCCCTGATCAAAGAGATTTTAAAGGATATTCGCCAGAAATAACAAGAAGTTGACCTCAGCAGGCCCGGAGACTTCACAATGATAATCACTTGCCCTCATTGCAAAAAACAGCACAATATCGATGAAAAGAGAATCCCGCCCAATGTCAAGATGGCTCGCTGCCAGGGCTGCGGCCAGCAGTTTCCTCTCGATATTCCCCGCGAAGAACCTTCTCCCGCCCCGCCTCAGCCCGCGATAATCGAGGCCGTGCCTGCTTTTCCTGCGCCCAGCCCTACAGCTCCATCCAGCCAGGAAACCAGAAGGATCGGCGTCTCCCTGAGCAAGGGTGGGGTCGGCAAGACCACCACCTCGGTGAATCTCGCGGCCGGGCTTGCCCTGGCTGGCAAAAGGGTTCTCCTGGTTGATACCGACACCCAGGGCCAGTCGAGCTTCATGCTGGGGGTAAAACCCAAGGGCGGGCTTACCGAGCTGGTGACCGGCGAGCTGCCCCCAGAGGAGGCAATCATCCAGGCCCGCAAAAATCTCTGGATTCTGGCCGGCGGCAAATCCCTGGCAGGCCTCAAGCGCCTCATCGATCGCAAAGACTACGGCGGCGAGCTAACCATTGCCGAGGCCCTGACCCCGCTGGAAAAAGACTACGATTATGTGGTGGTGGACACCTCGCCGGGCTGGGACCCGCTCACCGTCAATGTGCTCTTTTATGTCAACGAGCTGATGACCCCGGTCTCGCTGGAGGTCATGTCCATCCAGGGGTTTGGCGAGTTCCTGAAAAGCATCGCCTCCATCCAGAAATTCCGCAAGGAGGTTCAGCTCCAATACATCCTGCCCACCTTCCGCGACATGCGGATAAAAAGAGGGACCGAGTTTTTGGAGGAAATCGAAAAGATTTACGGGGATAAGGTTTGCGCCCCGATCCGCTACAACGTCCGCCTGTCCGAGGCTCCGGCCTACGGCCAGACTATTTTTGAATTTGCCCCCGGCTCCAACGGCGCCCAGGACTATCGTGATCTTGTCCGCAAGGTCACCGGCGAACCGGATCTTTTCACCTGATCCGCCAAAAGATGAAACACAATCCTTTCGGATTTCGGCTGGCACTCATCCTGTGTATATTCGCTTCGCTGCCATGTATGCAAACATCTGCTTTTCCAATAAATTTTGCCGATTTTTTTGAAAAATTGCCACATATCACGCTCCCATTCAGCCTTGCGAAAAAGGGGCATGTTTTAACTACCGATTTTAAGGCTGGCGAAAAACCGTATACATATTCCTTTTATATAAGTTTTAACCTACGCAGTTGTGATCCAGAACAGTTGCATCGTGTCGCAATATTACTTGGGCTGATAGACCCCAATACTGGTCAGGTTTTTACGCAGCTTGATGACAGAAGCATCCCCATCCCGCTCAAGCTTACCGTTATTCGTCTTGATGGCGAAAAAGAAACGGTCGTTTACAACAAAGAAGTTAGTAAAACCTCTAGCGGTGGGGGTACCAATAGCTACCTTCCTCGAGGAATTGATAGTATCAAACTTGAACCCGCCCTTTATCGAGTGCGTTTAGAAACTTTGGCTGCTGTGCCTGAATTGGCTGACATTCCGGTGAATTTTGAAATTGGTCTTCCAGGGAAACATTAGGCCGCGTTCATTTCCCAAAATACCCAGCCTAGCCTCCGTGCAAGGCCGGGAAGGATTCTACCCATGGACTTTGAAAGCAAATTGATTCCCATTTTGCGCGAGGGAGTCGAGATCGTGAAGATGATCTCTTTTAAAAAGTTGAAAGATGCCCTGGCGAAGAACCATCCCGCCCAAGAGGCCGCCTTCCTCGCCAAAATTGCCGGGGCATTGATCAATACAATCTTCGGCGCTCCGGCCTATGAGGAGCCCTTTGCCGTGTTCGCCAGAAACCACGCGAACCTCATTGCCCACGAACAGGCCAAGGTCGGAGCCATGCTTGAGGAGCTGCGGATTCCTCTCACCGACGCCCTCCGCATCCAAGCCCTGTGCGACCATCAAGAGGGCCAGGACAGCACCGCCACCCTCCAGCAGGCGCAAGCCCTGGGAATCCTCTTGGCTGACCGCGACCTGCCCCTGCCCCACAGCTTCATCGAGCTGGTCCGCAGGCTGGGCAGCGTATTTGGCCTCCTACTGTCGCCCCTGCCCGACACCGAAGAAGCCGCAACGAATTAACGGCTGCGATCAGCCCTCAAGCTCGTACTTCTTGATCTTACGCCAGAGGGAAACGCGGTCAATACCCAGCGTTTGGGCGGCCAGACTCTTGTTGTCCCCATGTTCCTTTAACACCCACTCGATATAGGCCCGTTCCTGATCGGCAAGGCTCGGGATGCCGCCGCTTTTCCGGCGGAAGGTCTGGAAACAGGCGCCGCGCAGGTCTTCCGGCAGGTGCCCCACCTCAATGGTATCGCCGCTGGCCAGAGCCACCCCGCGCTCGATGATATTTTCCAGCTCCCGGACATTACCCGGAAAATCGTAGCGTAGCAGAATATCAACCACCTCCGGCTCGATATTGCGCACCTCCTTGTGCATCAACACCCCGTATTTCCTGATAAAATGCTGGACCAACAGGGGCAGGTCATCCTTGCGCTCGGCCAGGGGCGGAATCTGGAGCGCCACCACGTTGATGCGGAAAAACAGATCCTGCCGAAAATGGCCCAGCTTGACCTCTTCCTGTAGGTTCCGGTTGGTGGCTGCGAGAAAACGGACATTAACCTTGATCGGCGCAACCCCGCCCAGATGCATCACCTCTTTTTCCTGGATCACCCGGAGGAGCTTCACCTGCATGGACGGTGACATCTCCGTGATCTCATCGAGAAAAAGGGTGCCGCCATCGGCCATCTCCACCAAGCCCTTCTTCGTTTCCACCGCCCCGGTAAAAGCCCCCTTCTCATGGCCAAAGAGTTCATTTGCCAGCAGATCCTCCTGAAAGGCCCCACAATTCACGGACAACATGGGGCCATTCCGGCGGTTGCTACAGGCATGGACAAATCGAGCCAGCAGCTCCTTGCCAGTGCCCGACTCCCCGCAGATCACGACATTGCTGTCCGAGGTGGCGACCTGTCCGGCCGTAGCCAGCAGTTTTTTCATCCCCGGATTGTCGGTAATAATCCGGGCCTCTCCCTGAAAGGCCTTGAGGTGCTCCCGCAGCCTGGAATTTTCCCGCTTGAGCCTGGTTTTCTCCAGGGCCTCCCGCACTACCTTGCGGACCTCATCGAGCTTGTACGGCTTGGCGATGTAATGATACGCCCCTGCCTTCATGGCCTCGATGGCGGAATCCACCGTGGCGTAGCCGGTGATCATAATCACCTCGGTATCGGGGTACAGCTCCCTGGTGCGCTTGAGTATCTGCATGCCGCCGACCTTTTCCATCTTCAGATCGGTCAGGACAAGGTCGAAGATATTCTCCTCCAGCAGATGCAGAGCCCGGGGGCCGCTCTGGGAGGCGGTGACCTCATAGCCTTCTTTTTTCAAAACATGCTTGAGGTTATTTAGGGCAATCTCTTCGTCGTCAACGACCAAGATCCTTGCGGGTTGTTCGTCATTCATAACCATGTTCCTGTTGCTCTCCCGGGAGCCAAATGATGAAAGTAGTACCAAGGCCGGGGCGGCTGTCCACAGTGATGGTGCCGCCATGCCACTCGATGATGTCATGCACTATAAATAATCCGAGGCCGGAGCCCTTGCCCACGTCCTTGGTGGTGAAAAACGGATCGAAGATCCTCTTAACATGCTCGGCATCGATCCCAGGCCCGTCATCCTCCACAAGGATCTCCACCTCCGCAAGCCCGGTGGTCAGGCCGATCCCCCGGGCGGAAACCCAGATATGGCCGTCGGCCTTGACCGCATCGATCCCGTTTTTGATCAGGTTGAGAAGAACCTGCTGCATCCGCTGTTTATCGGCAATAATATTGAGATCATCCGGGATATCCACGGCAATGACCACCTCGCTGGGCGCGTGTCCACGGATGAGCAGGATGGTTTCCTCAACCAAGGTTTTGAGGGGCAGCTTTTCCTTCCTGACCTCCTTGATCCGGGAGAACTCCAACAGGGTGCGGACGATATCGCGGGCCTTGTCCGACTGGACCTCTATCTGACCGATAAGACTCTTCTTGAACTCGATATTGTCTTCTTCGATCTCCTCGCCCAAAATCTGGGCCGAGGTGGAGATATTGGACAGGGGGTTGTTCAGCTCATGGGCCACCCCGGACAACAGGGTCCCCAGCGCCGCCAGCTTCTCCGATTGCACCAGCTGATGCTGCCGCATCTGCAGTTCTTTGGTCATCCGATTGAAGGCGGTGAGCAGGGAGCGGATCTCCTGCTCGCCTTCTCCCACCGCGATCTCGACAAAGTCCCCGTGGGAAATCCTCTTGGTGTAGCCCTCAAGCGCCTTGAGGGACGTCACTACCTTCCGCCCCAGAAGGGCGGCGATGGTCAGGGCGGAAACAAACAGGCAAACCATGGAGGCAAGAAGGATATTCTGGGTTGTTTTCAGAAGGGCCTTGACCTTGTTTTTCACCGCCCCCCTGGTTCTTTCCCCGAACTCAGTAAGCTCCTTGCCCGAAGAACGGAGTTGATCCTCGAGTTTTTCCTGGTGACGGCTCATGCCGGGGAAATCAGCACCCCTTGCTACCTCCAGATAATAAGCATGGAGCTGGCCCATATGCCCGTTGTAGGCCTCGATCACCCGTCCCAACTGCTCCAACTCCGAGGCGGAAACCACCAGCCGCAGAGCCGCCGCATTGTTTTCAAAGAGTTCCTTGATCTTCTGCCAATAGAGCTGATTTTCCTGAAAATCCTTTTCCTGACGGTAGAGAAAATAATTCTTCTCGAACCGCCGCACCTCCAGAATCGTATTGAAAAAATCCTCAACAACCTCGCCGAAGGCAACCTGATCTTCCACCCGTTTGACAATGCCATAGGTCAAAACGGCTGAGCCCACCATGAGGGTGAGCAGCAGGTAGAAGCCAAAGGTGATTTTCTTACGGATGCCGAGGTGAAACATGTTCTGCCTTCCTTTGCCGCGAGGACGCCTATTTCCCCTGCCGCTTTTCTATTCCAAAACACCATACATCCACTGAAAAACAAAGTCCAGAGGTTGCATTTGGCAACACCATCTTTCCCTTTGCAACACTAGTTTATAATATTGATATTATTCAATATTATTTTTTTTTCAGAACCAGCGTTGCAATACTGAAACATCGCCACCAATCAGCAACAACAGCGACAACTAGCTGAAATTACATAATAAAACATAATTATGCGGACATGGCACGCTTGTTGCTCAATGACATAAGCAACAGCAACACAGCATTTAACCTGTTCGCGCAGCATACACATACAAAGGAGAAACACCATGAACACCATCCTGAACCGAATCGACCGCCTGATGATGGCCATTACTTTTGCCGAGGCCAACGAACCCGAACTGGCACAAGAATGCCTTGGCAGCAAGAAACCGACGCTGGGCAAACGGACGCAGCAGACCACCCCACTAGCTGGCGGCCAGATCATGGCGAACCACACCGCCCATTGAACCGACCACTCTTACCATTGGAACGACCCATGAGCGCCCTGACGACGATGTTCAAAAAACTTGAAGAAGCCATGACCGCGGCGACCTTTGCCGAAGCTGGCGAGTTCGAGACGGCTCGCCAGCTCCTCAAGACCAACAAGAATGCCCGTAAACGGGTGCTCCTGGGAACCGACAAACCTGAGATCGCCGCTCGAACCATCAGCTACGCCCTGCATCTCTGTCAGCGCCTCGGTGGCGGCCTGGAAATTTTCCATATGCTGCACCTGCTGGAAAACGAAACAGCTTCCGGGCTGAACCAAGAGAACGAACCCCTTGCCGCCCTGAACTCCTCTCTGCAAGAAAAGGGCGTTATCTATCAACCGGTCAGTGGACCGGGCTGCCTGGCTGACGAGGTGCTCAAACATGCCGGTACCCGTCGGGACATCCTCTGCGTTGTCTTCGATGTGCTGGAGCCGGACGGCACCAACTGCCGCAAAGCAAAAGAAAACATGATCGCCAAATTTCAGGCCTTGCACTGCCCTGTCGTGATGTACGCAGGATCGGTCAGGGCCTGACTTCTATAACTAAATTTACACCAAAATAAGGGAGAAAAAATGACCATCACCACCTTTGACAAAAACATGTCGGCTGTCGCCTTTGCCGAGGCAGGCGAACACGACACCGCCCGCCAGATTCTGGGCGCAAACGCCACAAAACAGCACAGCAAATCCCCGGCTCCTGCGGTAAAACGCAAACCCTACCTGAAGACCATCATTTTCGGGACGATGTCGCTTTCCGCCTATTATATGCTTTTCACCAACGAAAAACTGGTCACCGAGATCTTCACCATGGGCGGCTGGCGTTGGGTGTACCCGGTTGGAGCGGCCTTCTTCTTTTCCTTCATCCACGGGGCCTTTGCCAGCAACCTGCTGAGCGCCATTGGTCTTGAAGCAAAAAAATAAATCCGCCGCAACGGCTTATCGAAAGGAGATTTACCCACAATGAAGAAGTTATTGATTATACTCATGTTCGCCCTTGCCCCCCTGTCCTTACTCGCCCAGTCGGCCCTTGCCGCTGGAGACGGACCATCCAAGGATATGCTCAAAGGCGTTATTACCCAAGTGAATGCTGCGGAACGCACCATTGTCTTCCAGAAGGATGACACCAAGGAATTCATAACCTTGAGCCTGGCCGAGAAGATGCAGCCCGAGGACATGAAAATGAACCAGAAGGTGCTGATCAACCTGGACAAACATGCTGCCACTGCCAATACGATGAAGGATGTATCCATCATGTTCATCGATATGAGCGCCAGCAAACTCCTGGCCTTGCTCGTAATCGGCGCGGTGGGCGGCTTGCTCTCCGGCTTCATCGGCTCAGGCGGCGCTTTTGTCATGACCCCAGCCATGATGTCTTTAGGCGTACCGGGCGCTGTGGCAGTGGCCAGCAACATGTGCCACAAGTTCCCCAAGGCCATGGTCGGCGCGTACAAGCGCTGGAAATACGGGCAGGCTGACATCAAGCTCGGCTTGGTCATGGCCTCCACCGCTGTCATCGGCGTACAGATCGGCATCAAGATTCAAAAATACATCCTGAACCAATTCGGCGCCGCAGGCTCAAACCTCTATATCAGCGCGGTTTTCATGGTTGTCCTCGTGTTCGTCGGCGGCTATGTGTTTTATGATGCCTGGAAACTCGCCAAGGGCGGCGGCAAAGAGACCGTGAGCAAGCTGGCCATTGCCATGCAGAAGATCAACCTCCCGCCCATGATGCACTTCAAAACAGCCAAAGTGACCATCTCCGCCTGGATCACCATCCCGGTCGGCCTGCTCACCGGCATGCTCGCCGCTACCATCGCCGTAGGCGGCTTCGTCGGCGTCCCCGGCATGATCTATGTGATCGGCGCCTCTGCCATGGTGGCCAGCGCCACCGAGTTGATCATCGCCTTTGTCATGGGTGCCTGGGGCTCCGTACAGTGGGGTCTTTCCGGCCTTATTGATATCCGCCTTGCCCTGTTGCTCCTGGCCACTTCGCTGATCGGCGTGCAGCTCGGCGCCTTGGGCACCACCTATGTCAAGGACTACATCATCAAAGTGGTCATGGCCACCACCATGCTCATCGTTGCAGTCAGCCGTGGCGTCAAGATTCCCGGCTACCTGATCGATCTTGACCTGATGAGCCCCATTAGCGCCAACACTCTTGCCCTGCTCGAAGGCATCAGCTTCTGGTCCCTGGTGCTCGCCTTGGGCTCTGCCGCGCTGATCATCATCGTGGCCATGGTCAAGGGGATGACCGCCGACCGCCACAGCAAACGGGTTCTTGCCGGAGTAAGCAATGGCTAAGTATCGAAAGATCCTCGTCGCTTACGACGGTTCCCTTTCGGCCCAAAACGCTCTCTCCCTGGCAAGTCAGCTTGCCAGGGAGGACAAGAGCTGGATCAAGGTCCTGGCCGTTGTCCCGCCCTACATGGGGGACTTGGAACTTCTCGGGGTTTCGGATATCAAAGAGGCCATCACCGGCCCTGGCCAGCAGCTGCTGACCGAGGCTCGGCAACTGGCGGACCGCGAAGGGGTCCACATCCTGACCAACCTGGAACAGGGTGAGCCCTACGAGCAGATCGTCCATGTCGCCGAGGAGGAGAACTGCGATCTCATTGTCATGGGCCGCCGGGGCAAGGGAAAGATGGAGCGGGCACTCATCGGTAGCGTCACCGCCCGAGTCATCGGGCATACCAACAAAGATGTCCTGGTTATCCCGGAAACCGCCAAACTCTCCTGGCAGAATATCCTATTGGCCACGGACGGCTCCACCTGCTGCGACAACGCCCTGGCCCGAGCCCTGGAGATAGCCCAGGAACGGAAAGCAAAACTTTCCGCCGTTTCCGTGGTCTACACCAACGACGAGTTTTATGCCGTTGGCCAGGACGTTATGAAGGAGCTGTACCAGGAAGCGGACAAGGTCCTGGACAAAGTCCGCAACTGGGCCGGGGATCTCGGCGTCCAGACGGAGCTATTCGTGCGGGATGGCGAGCCCCATCAGGCCATCACCGCCATGGCGGCAGAAATTTCCGCCAGCCTCATCGTCATGGGTTCCCATGGCCGGAAAGGCTTGACCAGACTACTCATGGGCAGCGTCACCGAGCGGGTTATCGGCTATGCGGACTGCCCGGTTTTGATCTGCCACCTGTAAGCGAAAGCTGCACTCCACAAACAAGTTGTTCCCGACGGGCGCTCAGATGAGCGCCCGTTTTTTTTGGGTTCATCCGAAATTCTGGGGAAGGGAACGATAACTTTTCTGCTGTTGCTTCCTTTCTTCTTTTGCGTGCCCAAAAGAAGAAACAAGAAAAAGGCACCCCAGCCAGTCCTGGCCCTGCGGGCTTCCCTTGCTTCTCGACGAGGGCGGGACGCGGAAAAACTCGGGCTTTGCCCTCAAACAGTTCCCGCGCCTTTGTCCGCCCCCGTCTGCGAGGCGCGGCAGGACAAATGGGGGAGAGAAGGGAAAATCCCATTGGCACGCAGCCGAGCACCGGAGAGGCTGCCGAAAAGGGGATTTGCACTGTTTGAGGCGCAGCCGAGTTTGCAAAGCCCCGGCAGCATCGAGGAGCGCAGGGCATCCCGCCAACGGCGGGACAAGTGACACGGGTGCACTTTCTTTGGTTCGTTTCTTTGGGCAAGCAAAGAAATGAACAAACTGACTTCATGCACAGTCCCCTGAATTCCCGGATGGACTTTTTTTACAGCAAGAATGAAGAGCTTCCCTCGAACTCCCACTTCCTGCATTGCCCCTGGCATTCCCACCCCCCTTCGGGTATCTTCACTCCCATGCTTCTCATCTACCCCCCAACCGCCAAAGCCTGCGAACCTCCAGCCGGAATTGCCCGTCTGGCCGGGGCCCTCCGTGGCCATGGCCTGCCCTGCGCCCTGCTGGACGCCAACCTGGAAGGCCAGATGTTTCTGCTCACCGCACCATCCCTTGGCACGGATACCTGGAGCCTTCGCGCGGGCAGGAATCTCACCGATAATCTTGCAGCCTTGCGCACCCCGGAGCTGTACCAAAACCCTTCCCGCTACCGGCGGGCAGTGGCGGATGTCAACCGGGTGCTGGAGCAGGTCGGTAAGCACCATCACCTGACCCTCAGCCTTGCCAACTATCAGAAACAGGGACTCTCTCCCCTAAGCAGCACCGACCTTATCCGGGCTGCCGAGACGCCTACGGCAGACATCTTCTTCCCCTACTTCGCAGCCCGGCTCCCCGACCTTATCGAAGAGACCCACCCTGCCCTGATCGGCATCTCCTTAAATTACCTGAGCCAAGCCACCACCACCTTTGCCATGGTCGGCTTTCTCAAGAAGCGCTATCCAGGGTTGCCCATCGTATTGGGAGGCGGGCTGGTCACCTCCTGGCTGCGCAACCCCGCCTGGCGCAACCCCTTTGCCGGATTGGTCGACCATTGCCTTGCCGGACCCGGAGAAGAAGCGCTGGTCCGCCTGCTTTCCGGCGATTTTTCCTCGCACCACCAGACCCCGTCCTATTCCGGCCTGCCCCTGAACGATTATCTGGCCCCCGGCCTGATCCTGCCCTACGCCGCCTCTTCGGGCTGCTACTGGAACAAATGCTTGTTCTGCCCGGAAAAGGCCGAAGGCAACCCCTACCAGCAGATCCCCCCAGCCACGGTGCTGGCAGACATCGCCAGTCTCAAGGTCATCACCCGCCCGACCCTGCTCCATTTTCTCGACAACGCGGTGAGCCCGGCCCTGATACAGGCCCTGGCCGCTAACCCGCCGGGCCTCGACTGGTACGGCTTTGCCCGGATCAGCCCCCTGCTGGCCGAGAGTGATTTTTGCCGAGCCTTGCGTCGATCCGGCTGCCGGATGCTGAAGCTGGGCCTTGAGTCAGGCGACCAGTCTGTGCTCAACGCCATGCACAAGGGGCAGGATCTGGCCCTGATGGAAAAGGTGCTGCAAGCCTTGGCCGAGGCCGGGATCGCCACCTACATCTATCTGCTGTTCGGCACCCCCTCGGAATCCTTGGCCGAAGCGCGGCGCACCATGGACTTCGTGGTCCGACATCATACAGCCATCACCTTTCTCAATCTGGCCGTGTTCAACATGCCCATCGGCAGCCCGGAAGCACCCATGATGATGCGGAGCGAATTTTACGGGGGCGATCTTTCCCTGTATACCGATTTCGAGCATCCCAAGGGCTGGTCGCGCAAGGAAATCAGGCGGTTTCTCAACCAGGAGTTCAAACGTCACCCGGCCATTGCCGAAATTCTCCACCGCGACCCGCCTATTTTCACCTCCAACCATGCCGCTTTTTTCTGCTGATGGCCGAAAACCCAGGCCCGCCACTCCCCACCCCTATTCTTTTTTGTTTTGACAAAATCCCCGACGATTACAGATAATGACAATAAGACATCGGCCTTGCCAGCCCGGCTCCGCACCACTGCCGGTCCTGTTGGCAAACATCTGCAAGGGAGGGTTTTATGTATAAAAAAATTATGGTTGGCTATGATGGGACAAAATTCAGTGACTGCGCACTAAAGGAGGCGATGGCCCTGGCAAAGGGGTCGGCGGCGAAACTTCTGCTGGTGAGCGCCCCGGAAATCGATGTCGAATTTCAGGCCATGGCGCCGGAGGCAAATAAGTTGATGGAAAAAAAGGCCCGCACCGATCTGGACCTGGCTGCGGCCAAGGTAAAAAAAGCCGGGCTCAGCTGTGAGACCAAGATCATCGTCACAACCTCCACCCAGGAAGCCCTGGTAGAAACAGCAAAGAAAAACAAGGTGGACCTAATCGTGCTCGGCACCCATGGCCGCACCGGTCTTGTGCGACTGCTCATGGGCAGCACCACGGCGCGGGTGATCGGGCATGCACCCTGTAGTGTCTTGGTGGTGCGCTGCCCGTAAGCCGCCCTGTCTGGCTGAAGAATAAGGAAGGGGTGACGACTGTTATAACCGTTCAGCAGCGCCGCTTCACTGCTGCCGCAGATGCGCGAAAGAGGTCTGCGAAATGTGCTTTTGCACATGAGCAGGCCGATGACAGCTAAGCGAGCGTAGCGAGACTGCGAAGCAGATGCAGTGCTGCTGGACGGTTAGCGATTGCAAACCGGGCAGCCTTGCATAGCAAAAGGTTTTTCCAACCGACAGGCGGCAAGCAGCGCCTCGTCTCGAAAGATATCCAGGGTCGGGCCATCGGCCCTGACCTCCCCCTTGTGCAGGACGATGGTCCGCTCGCACAACTCCAAAACCATATCCAGATCATGGCTGGTGAAAATCCGGGTGTGGTGAAAATCTTTTAACAGCGCCATGAGCTGCCGCCGGGCAAAGGGATCAAGCCCGCTGGTCGGCTCATCCATGACCAAAATGTCCGGCGACATGGCCAGCACAGTGGCGATGGCCACCCGTTTTTTTTCTCCGCCGGACAGCCGGTAGGGCGGCTTGTCGCGCAGATGCCCAGCCCCCACCCGGGCCAACGCCTCCTGCACCCGCGCTTCCAACTCATCCCCAACAAGCCCCAGGTTTTGCGGGCCAAAGGCCACATCATCGAAAACCGTGGGCATGAACAACTGGTCGTCCGGGTCCTGAAAAACCATGCCTACAGTGCGCCGGATCTCGGGCAGGGTGGCGGGGGTCAGGGGAAAATCGCCGATGCGGATCGCTCCCTGGCTGGTTGCCAGATAGCCGTTCAGATGCAAAAGGAGGGTGGATTTTCCTGCGCCGTTGGCGCCGATGACCGCCACCGATTCACCGTGGGTGATCCGGAAGGAAACACCGCGCAGGGCCTCGGTTCCGTCGGGATAGACATGGCGCAGATCCTTGACCTCGACAATATGATGACTCATCCCAGCACCCCTGTAACGATTGTTCCCAGAAGCTGGGAAACATTGACCAGACGGAAAAAAAGAAACAGACCCGACCAGCCCGCAAAGAAAAGAAACTCCCTGCCCCCGAACCGGGTTGTCCGGCGCGGGTGGAATTCCCCGGCAAACCCCCTGGCCAGCATGGCAAGATGGATCCGCTCCGCCCGCAGCCAGGTACGCAGCAGGAGATGGCTGACCAACGAACCGTAGGAGCGCCACCCAAGTCCTTTTTTGCCAAAAGCCCGGAGTTCGCGGGCCCGCGCCGTCCGGCCGCCTTCTTCGCTGAGGACAAAAAGATACCGGTACAGAAAAAGAAGCTGCACGGTAAAGATTCGGGGCATGCCCAACTGGTCAAGGGCCTGACAGATCGCGGGAAAGCCGGTGATGCCGACCAGGATAAGAGCAGCGCCGACGGTGAGCGTTGCCCGTACCAGAATGGAAGCAAAGGAGAGCCAGCCGCCGCTGATGCCTAGGGGGCCGAGACGGACCAGCACCGTCTGATCAAAAACGGGGTTGAACATGCCCACCATCAGGGCAAAGGGCAGGACAACCACTACCTTTCGGGCGATATGGCGGACCGGCAGATCGCCAAGGGCCATGAGCACCGCCGGGTAGAGAAAAAAAGGAAACAGCGCGGCCAGTTCGTATTTCCCCAGGGAAACCACGGCCAGGATAAAGACCAGGGTCACCAACACCTTGGCCCTGGCATCGAGCCGATGCACCCCCGTATCCCCGGTGGCCAGCAGGTCAAGCTGCCTGAAATCCTTTACCGCTCCGCCAATGGACGCCATCCGCCTCTCCCAAAAAAGGAGGGAAAGAGGCGTTCAGCCTCCTCCCCATATTCACGCAATCCCCATACTTCCCGACTGCTTCAGGCCATCCTGTCTTTTTTTCTTAGAAGGATTCCGCTCAGGAAGGCGATGGCCAAGGTCAGCAGGCCGCCGACAATTCCGGCCACGCTGGTTCCCAGAGGGGATTCCTGCCCCGCCACGTTTTCCGGTTGGTGCTCGGATTTTTTGAACGTATACCCCGGCAGGAAGGCGACTGATTCCTGAAGCGCGGCAAGCCGGGCGTGCAGCCCCACCTGCGGCTCGGCGGATTCTTCACCGCCAGTGACCCTGGCAATAGCCCATTCCAGACCATCGGGGTTTTCCGAGGCAAACCAGGAAACAAAGCCGCCGATCAGCAGAGCTGCCGCGAGAAAGGCTGCCAGGACGTTGCGCGATGGCGTTGCCCCAAGGGGACGGGCCTCTTGGACGCTCTGGATGATTTCCGGGCGGGCCTGGTAGACAAAGGAAACCACCGCACCGGTCACCAATCCCTCCACCACGCCGATGGCCAGATGGATCGGCTGCATGAGACTGACAAAGGTGGCAAAGGGCAGGGAAGAAATCCCCGAGGCCACGGTTTCAAGCACCACGGAGAAGGCGCCCAACTGGAGACCGACGATGGCGGCAACCATGGCGGCCACGGCGATCCTGGTCTTGCTCGGCGCACTGCCGACCAAGGGCTTATAGATGAAAGGGTAGGCGAGAAAGGCCGGGAAAAATCCGAGGTTGAAGATATTGCAACCCAGAGCCAGCAGCCCCCCATCGGCAAAAAACAGCGCCTGCACCACCAGCACCGAGGCAATGGTGATAAAGGCGGCAGCAGGCCCGAGCAGAACCGCCAGGAGCAAGCCGCCGCCGAGATGGCCGCTGGAGCCAGTGGCCGGGATGGTGAAATTGATCATCTGCGCGGCAAAGAGAAAAGCGCCCAGAACACCCATGAGCGGTGCCTTGCCCGTATCCATTTCTTTGCGCAGCTTTCTGGAACAGTATATGATGGCCCCAGCGGAAGCGGCCCACATGGTCCCGCCGACTGCGGGCGACAGCAACGCATCTGCCATGTGCATGATGTTTTCTCCTTGTGTATAGAAAAAGTTCTGCGATTTTACGCTAAAATTTCCAGGTGACGCCCGCAAGCACGGTGTAGTCGGTCTCGGGATCGTTGAGCCCGTATTTTATCCCGCAATCGAGAGCAACCTCCTCGGACAGGGCATAAATCAGGCCTGCCAGAACAAAGGCAGGATCGGTGCCGACGAGCTTGTCCGGGGTGCTTTCAACACCGAGGTTGGCAACCGCGGTAAGATTTTCGGTCAAGGCAAGAGTGGAGGCGATGGATGCATGCCAAAGGTCTTTTTCTTCATCCAAGGTATTCTCGTTTCGGATATAGCCGAGGTTCAGATGGAAGGCCCACGGGTCCATTTCCTTTGAGGTAACGAAAAAAAGGCTGTAGGTTGTTTTGCCCGCGCCCAACCCTTCTTCATCGTCGCCGGTGGGCAGGGTGACTCCTGGTTTGAGGGCAAGGCTTAAGCCGTCATGCTCATAAAACCTCCACTTCACTGCGAGGGAGGTGTCGGAGAAGCCGTTTTCGGTCAGAGTGGTTGTGTCGTCGCTGGTTCTGACATGCAGATAGGGAAGGTCGATAACGAGATCCACCGCATCGCTGAGCCCATAGGTAAAGCATGCGTCGCCCTGCCTTGTTTTTGTGGTAACCCCATTTTCCTTGTCATGCCCATATTCGCCCGTCAGTTCGAGCTGGGACTTACCAGTGCCCATAGTGCCGGCATCGTCTGTGATCAACGGATGGGCGGCAAAAGCGACGGTCGCAGAGGAGAGGATGCCGAAGATTACAAGGGGGGCAGACAGGTGTTGATTACGCGAGACAGGGGATAATTTCATTTCATACGCTCCTTCGGTGTTACATTGATAATTAACGTGTTATCTGGCGTCGTGCCAGGTATTTCTCTAAAAAGCAAACCGTGATTCCATTACGGGCAGTAGTGTGCGCAACAATCAGTAGCACAATATTTTATTTGGTGACACAACATAGGTACAATATTCATAAATAGGCGTCAACATATTTTACAAGGAGAAATTATATGGGGAAAACCATCCGTTTCGGGATCTCGCTGGATGAAAAACTACTGGCAAGCTATGACCAGCACATCGAGGCCAAGGGCTACATGAACCGCTCCGAGGCGATCCGCGACCTGATCCGTTCAGCCCTGGTGGAGGAGAAATGGGATGCCGGAGACGCGGATGCGGAGATGGTCGGCACCGTTACCCTGGTGTACAACCACCATGTCCGGGATCTTTCCGACAAGCTGACCGAACACCAGCACGCCCACCACGACCGGGTGATCTCGGCACTCCATGTACATCTCGACGCGCATAACTGCCTGGAGGTTCTGGTGGTGCGGGGGCCGGTGGGAGAGGTCAAACGAATCGCCAACGAACTCATCGGGGTAAAAGGTGTCAAGCACGGCCAGCTGGTCATGACCACCACCGGCCAGGAACTCCACTAACCAAAGCCAGGCTAAACGGAAAGGTTCGGGGCTTGCTTGACAGTCCTCGCCCTTTCGTTATATCCTGATACACAGAAGTAGCAGCCGTCACAACTCACTAGGCAGGGAGCCTTCATGCACCAGACCGTACTCTTCGTTGATGACAATCCGGTGATCCTCAAAACCATTGAGGTAGCCTTTGCCAAGGAGGAATACGGGGTGCTTCTGGCCAGCAGCGGCGAAGAAGCCCTGCGCCTCATAAAAGAAGATACCCCCCAGGTCATTGTCAGCGACCTGCGCATGCCCGGCATGAACGGTCTGGAGTTACTCCACCAGGCCCGGCAGAAGAATCATTTTTTTGTCGGCATGATCTTCACCGCCTATCTGGACATCGACAGCATCATGCAAGCGGTGAGCGAAGAGGCAGTCTGGCGCTACATCACCAAACCATGGCAGGACAACAGGGAACTGGTCATGGCCGTGCGCAACGCTTTCCAGTACCATGAGGCCATGGTCTGCCGCCGCCAGGCCGAGGAACAGCTCCAACGGGCGGACCGCCTCGCGGCCTTGGGCCATCTCGTGGCCGGAATCGCCCACCAGTTCAACAACATCGATGTGGGCATCCTGGGCTATGTGCAGATGGCCCTGCTCCACAAGGACCTGCCGGAAGAGGTCCGTGAACAGCTGGAACAGGTCCGGGTCTTCACCAGGCGCGGCACGGAGATCGTCAGGGAGCTGACCACCTTCAGCGACCAGAGCGCCCAGTGGGGTTTCACCCACGGCAGCCTGACGGATACGGTGATCGAGGCCCTTTCCTTCTGCCGCAAGGAGATGGAGGCTGCGGGAATCCAGATCGAAACCGAATTTGCCAAGGACTGCGACGCGGTGCTCAATTTCGGCCTGGCCAAACAGCTGATCATGAACCTGATCCGCAATGCCGCCCATGCCACCCTGGAAAAAGAGCCGCGCACCGTGCGCATCGAAACCGGAAGGCGGGATAACAATGTTTTTGTCCGGGTCACGGATAACGGCTGCGGCATCCCCAAGAAGTATCTGCCCAAGATCTTCGACCCGTTTTTCACCACCAAGGGCGCCCAGGCCGCGCCTGGCTCAGCACAGGCCGCTGTTTCCGGGGTAGGCTTGGGATTGAGCCTGAGTCAGACCGTGGCCCAGGCGCATCGCGGCAAGATCACGGTGCAGTCAACCCCGAACAAAGGATCATGCTTCACCTTCAGCCTGCCTGCGGCCTAAAGAAGCTCTTTGCAACCATGATTCTCCCCCTCTCCCTAACCCTTGTATGTTAATATTCAGGTGTTACAGGAATCTTTCGGAAGGCGTTGCACAGCCCGTCAGCCCTTTGGGACACTAAGCCCGTGGGAGAGCTTT
>Ga0315272_10000476_pt1 | contig 20080 bp, 19 predicted proteins | sample C3_middle_MG_FD_203918 | JGI IMG/M metagenome (GOLD analysis project Ga0315272, IMG submission 203918) | Sediment microbial communities from Yellowstone Lake, YNP, Wyoming, USA - C3_middle | ecosystem: Environmental > Aquatic > Freshwater > Lake > Sediment | place: USA: Wyoming | collected...
TTCGGGCCCCTTTTTTTGTGTAGGCATTGGGCGAAATGAAAATATCAACAGGCTGTTTAGCAATGTTCATAAGTGATACACCCGTAAAAAACTACCCGGTGTATAATTAATTCTAGCCAACCAGAAATTTAAGGAGATCAAGATGCGTACAGTCGGGATTTTTGAAGTAAAAACCAAGCTTTCTGAGCTGTTAAGGTCAGGTGAGCCTATTGAGATTACCAGCCATAAAAAAAGCGTCGCAGTGCTTTACCCGAAATCTGCACCGCTGAGTTTGGCACAGGTGAAGCGTGATATTAAGGCTATCAACCAGGCTGACCAGCAAGATAACACCGCTGATATGGGCGATTATGTATGACTCTGTTCAAGCGAGGTGATATCGTGCTGTGTGCGGATGGTCGAGGTGATTACACCAGCAAACCCCGACCTGTGGTGATAGTGCAGAACTCCGATTATCTGGAGGGTTTGGAAAGCGTCACGATTTGCCCCATGACCAGTGTGTTAAGTGCAGCGAGTGTCAGGGTGCGGATCAGGGCGAATGCTGCAACTGGCTTAAGAGAGCCGTCCGATGTGGAGACCGATAAAATCACCACTGTCCGCGTTTCAAGGCTGACAACCAAAGTGGGTGAAATAGCTGACAAAGATTTGGTTAAGATCAATCACGCGTTACGCGTTTGGCTGGATTTGTAACGCTAGGGAAGCGCTGAATAAGTCCCAGCTATGGTTCGATACATTTTCCGTTCGCCCTGAGTGCCGCGCGCAGCGCGGTGTATCGAAGGGTCGAACGGAAAACACTCACCACGAACGGACTTATTCAGAGCTTCCCTAATCTATGCTCTTTCCTTTGTGTGCTTTAGAAGCCGCGCTCAATCCTAATTCAGGTAAAATGCTCGCTTTGATTTTCAGCGCAGAGAAATAATGATTACAGGCAGCATTGTTGCAATCGTCACTCCCATGCACGAGGACGGCAGTCTCGATCTGGCGGCGTTTCGCGCGCTGATCGATTTTCATATCGAACAGGGCACGGACGGCATCGTGGTGGTCGGCACGACCGGCGAATCGCCTACCGTGAATGTGGAAGAGCACGAGTTGCTGATCGCCGAGGCGGTAAAACACGCGGCGAAGCGCATTCCCATCATTGCCGGAACCGGCGCGAATTCCACCCGGGAAGCCATCGAGCTGGCCGCCTTTTCAAAAAAGGCCGGGGCGGATGCTTCGCTGACGGTGGTGCCTTATTACAACAAGCCGACCCAGGAAGGTTTGTATCTGCACTTCAAGGCGATCGCGGAAGCAGTGGATATGCCGCATATTCTTTACAACGTGCCGGGGCGCACGGTGGCGGACATGAGCAACGACACGGTGTTGCGGCTGGCGCAGATTCCCAATATCGTAGGCATCAAGGACGCGACCGGCAACATCGAGCGCGGCAGCGATCTGTTGCAGCGTGCGCCGAAAGGCTTTGCGATATATAGCGGCGATGATGCCAGCACGCTGGCGTTGATGCTGCTCGGTGCGCACGGCACGATCTCGGTGACGGCGAACGTCGCGCCTAAGCTGATGCACGAGATGTGCGCCGCTGCGCTGAACGGCGAAGTCACCAAGGCGCGCGAGATCAATTTCAAATTGCTGGGCTTGCATCGCAACCTGTTCGTCGAAGCCAACCCGATCCCGGTGAAATGGGCGGTGGCGCGCATGGGCAAGATGAAAAACACTTTGCGCCTGCCACTAACGCCATTGTCGCCATCCGCATATGCGGTGGTCGAGGCGGCGATGCGCCAGGCTGGCGCACTCGCTCATTAAGCAATATCGTCGGAGAGAGAATCAATGAGAGTTTTACAGATCGGGATTGTCGGCGTGGCGATGGTTGTGCTGGCAGGTTGTAGTGTGCTTGCATCAGATGGCAAGCATATCGATTACGGCTCTGCAGCCGCACAAGCGCGGCCGCTGGAAGTGCCCCCTGACCTGACAATTCCCGGCACCGATGAACGCTACAAGTTGCCGCAGGGCGCTGGTGGAACTGCGACGACCTATTCGGATTACACCAAGGGCGGCGTCATACAAGGTTCAGCCCCCCGCGCAGTATTGCCGATTGTTCCGGGCGTGCGACTGGAGAAAAATACAGCTCAGCGCTGGTTGCGAATCAACGACAAGCCCGAAAACGTTTGGCCGGTAGTCAAGGCATTCTGGATAGAGAATGGGCTGATCATCAAGAGCGAAGAACCGGCTGCAGGCGTGATTGAAACCGATTGGGTGGTGAATCGGGCCAAGTTGGCGCCAATTGATTTGAGTAACGTCAAGGACAATGCGTTAGACGACGTAGTCTATTCGGTGGGCGAACGCGATCAATATCGAACGCGTCTGGAGCGCAGTAAAGATGGCGCGAGCACCGAGGTGTATATCACTCATCGCGGTATGGAAGAGGTTTACTCCAATGACAAGAAGGTTCCCCAGTGGCAAGCGCGCGGCAACGATCCAGAGAAGGAAGCGATCATGTTACAGCGGCTGATGGTGCGTTTTGGTAGTAGCGAAGCCCAGGCAGCCAGTGCGGTGTCAGCCAGCGCGGTGACGGCCAGTCCAGCGGCAGCGGCCAGCGCGTTGCCGGCAATCGGCACAGTGGCTGCATCAGGTGTGGCCGGGAACAGCACGATCGAGCCGGCAGGACCGGCAGGAACTGCGGCCTTGCGGGAAGTTTCCACTGGTGTGGTTGTTATCATAATGAACGATCGGTTTGACAGGGCTTGGCGCAAAGTGGGTTTGGCTATAACGAGTTCGGGTTTGCAAGTGGAAGACAAAGACCGCGACAAGGGCATTTATTACTTGCGCCCGGTCAAGATCGAGCGCGGCTGGTGGGAAAGCTTGAAGCTTTGGCAAGCCAACTCGGACGCCAAATCACGTTATCGCGTGAGCGTTAAGGATGGTGGGTCGGCGTGCGAAGTGTCAGTCATCGATCAGGATGGTACAAATAGCAACGTGACCAAACAGATGGTTGAGACGATATACAAGAACATCAATCAATAGGTATTCCCCGATAGGTCTTGGAAAATGTCCATGCGATTTGCTTCTCTCGGTAGCGGCAGCGAAGGAAATGGGCTGCTGGTTGTAGCCGGAAAAACACATGTGCTGATGGACTGCGGCTTTGGCCTGCAAAGCACAATCGCACGGCTTGCGCGCCTGGGCGTGTCTCCCGATCAGTTGAGTGGCATTGTTGTCACGCATGAGCATGGCGACCACATCGGCGGCGTGGGGAAGTTGGCGCGCAAATTCAATCTGCCGGTTTGGCTCACTCACGGTACATTGCGCAGTCAGCCGAACGATTTTGCGGATACCGTGCAGTTCCATGAGATCGATCCCCGCAAGTCTTTCACGATCGGCGACGCCGAGATCTTTCCCTACCCCGTTCCACACGATGCCGCGGAACCGGTGCAATTTGTCTTCAGCGATGGTGTGCGGAGACTGGGCGTGTTGACCGATACCGGAAGCGGCACGGTGCATATCGAGCAGATGCTCAGTGGTTGCCATGCGCTGGTGCTGGAATGCAATCACGATGTAGAGATGCTGATGAATGGCGATTATCCACCCAGCTTGAAGCAGCGTGTGGGCGGGCGTTTCGGACATTTGAACAATCAGGAATCTGCCGACATCCTCGCCAGGCTGGATGTAAGCAAGTTGCAGCACTTGATCGTCGCGCATCTGAGCCGCAAAAACAACACGCCGGAACTTGCCGTGAAGGCCTTGTCAGGCGCGATAGGGTGCGAGGAAAGCTGGGTGGGTGTTGCGACGCAAGAAGATGGGTTTGCCTGGCGCGAGATAGTGTGAAGATGCCCTGAAGAGCGGGCGAATGAAAGCAAAAAAGCCGACTTGCGTCGGCTTTTTTTCATTGCAAGGCAGCTAGATTACTTCTTCATTGCACCAGCTGGAGCTGCGGCAGCAGGAGCGGATGCTGCAGCAGGCGCTGCAACAGGAGCAGATGCGGCTTCAGCAGCAGCAGGCGCGGAAGCGGCGACTGGCGCAGCAACGGGAGCCGGCGCGGCAGTCGGAGCAGCAGGTTTTTGGCCGCAGGCAGCCAAGGAAAGAGCCAGCAGTGTGGCGACGAGAGCGATACGTTTCATTATGTTTCCTTAAGAGTTTGAAGTTGAAGTATACAAAAGCTTGCTTGTTTTTTTGAGGCACTCAGCAATGCAATGCACCCAAAATCAAGGGGGCGCATTCTATCAGCTCTATCAAGAAAGTCCAGTAAATCGGCGGTTATAAGCCCAATTTGGTTGTGGATATGGCGGGATGGGAGGATGCCCACATTTCCATGAAACGCGACTGCAGCGCGCGCGCTTTTTCCGGATCATTCTGTGCCAGGATGCCGCGCGGATCGTCAAAATGGAAGCGGCGCACATAATGCGATTCGTCCGCGACGGAAAACGGTTCGGTGATGTGCTGTAGATTCTTGGGTGTCTGATAGATGGACATGCTGGTGCCTAATTGGCGCAGCAACATCATCATGCGCGGGCAAAACGAGGATAAATGGCGGGTGTCGTGGGCCAGCACGAACAACCGGTGGGCAGGATTGGCGAGCAGGAAATTGCGCAGCACTTCATATCGCGCAACGGTGTTGAAACCCATGCCATCGTAATCTTTCTCGAACAGGTACAAGTTGCGTTGCGCCAGGCTGCACAGTGTGTCGAGCGCGGCAACATAATCCACGATGCCGTTCAGCTTGGTATGTTGCAATGTACTGTCAGTCATGATTTTCTCCCTGCCTTGGATGGGGAAATATAGCCGTCCAGATACCATTGGTAAAGTATTCCAATTGTCTCAGGTTGGCAGTTCGCCAGCACTGTGGATGTACGTTCATCTGCCAGGGTGCGCAGCAATGGGTAGTCGCGCCGATCGGGGCTAAAAGCCTCGCCGTTCATGAAGATCCAGCCGGAATGGCATAGCATCTGGCTTTTCAGGTCGAGCGATACGCCGTGCATTTTTAGGGCCTGCCGGAATTTTGCCGGGCTCATTGGACGTTCGGGCGCGTCGAAAAAAATATGTGGTTTGGGCTCGCTCAAGTAACAGCCAAGGAAATTCGCGATGTCTTCCTTGTCCCAGCGCACTTGCTGGATCGCCTGTTCGACCTGGCGCAGCATTGCCGGACTTATTTCGGAAGGATGCTTTTGCGTCATCAGGCCGGGGTCCGCGTACATGCCTTTCACTTCTATCCTGTCTTGCAGATAAACCAGGAATTGCTCGGCCAGTTCCTGATAGGCAGGCGTGCGAAAGCCGATGGAATAGGTCATGCAGTCGTCTTCGGCGATGCCGTTGTGCGCGTAGTGTGGCGGCAGATAAAGCATGTCGCCGGGCTCGAGCACCCATTCCTGCTCGATCCTGAAATCCCTCAGGATGCGCAGCGGCGCGCCCTCGACCAGGCTGCGGTCTGCCTGACTGGAAATCTGCCAGCGGCGATGTCCCTGGCCTTGCAGCAGAAAAACATCATAGGAATCGAAATGAGGACCGACCCCGCCGCCCTTGGGCGCGTAACTCACCATCAAGTCGTCCAGCCGCGCATGTGGGATAAAAGAGAAATTCTTCAGCAGCTCTGCGGCTTCTGGCAAGTGATGATTCACGCCCTGCACCAGCACCGTCCATTTGGTTCTGCCCAGCGGTTCGAAATCTTCCGGCTCGAAAGGAGCTTGTTGCAGGCTGAACTTTCCGCGCTGTTGTGTTATCAGGCGTGCCTGCACGTCTTCAGCACAAGCCAGAGCCACCAACTGTTGCGGATCGAGTAGCCCATTTAATGCAGGAAACGCTTGGCGGATCAGCAAAGGCTTCTTCTGCCAATAGTCGCGCAGAAATTCATTTGCGGTCAGCCCGCCAAGCAGGGTGGGGATGGTATTCATGTGTAATGATTATAAAGCATCTCCATGGCCGCTTTGTTGAGGACATAGAACAAAAATTTTAATTACGCGTCCCAAAAGTGTTTAGAATATCGGTCAGGGAGAAGTCATTGATGCAAGTTGTACAGATCACTGCCGGAATGGATGCGCCGCACTTCGAGTTGCCGGATGCAGACATGCAAACATTCAGTCTTGCCTCACAGCTGGGCAAAAAGAATGTCGTGCTGTATTTCTACCCCAGAGACGACACCCCGGGCTGTACGCTGGAAGCCAACGAATTCAGTGATCTCGAAGAGGAATTCACCAAGTTCGATGCCATCGTGATCGGCGTCAGCCGCGACGACTGTTTAAGCCATGCCACGTTCCGCGATAAATACGGATTGTCGGTGTTGCTGCTTTCCGACCCCGATGCGCGCGTCTGCAAGCGCTATGGTGTGATGTATGAAAAGGAAGTGGATGGACATAAAAAACTGTCCATCAAGCGTTCTACTTTTGTGATCGACAAGCAAGGCAAACTGCGTCATGCCGTTTACGGTGTGCAGGCACACGGTCACGCTCAGGAAATTTTTAATGTGATAAAGGGAATGAAATGAAAATTGCCAAAGATACCGTTGTATCCCTGAGTTACGATTTGCTCGACTCGACCGGCGAGAAGATTGAGCAAGTCGATGCCCCGATCAGTTACCTGCATGGCGGTTACGACGGCATCTTTCCGCTGGTCGAAGAAGCGCTGCATGGGAAAGGTATCGGCGACAAAGTCAGCGTGACCATGCAACCCGATGATGCATTCGGCGAATATGAACATCAACTTGTCGAAGTGGAAGCGCGCAGCTCGTTTCCGAAAGATGTCGCTGTCGGTATGCAGTTTGAGGGCGGACCCGAGGGCGCCGAAGATGATGACTACATACTCTTCACCGTGATCGAGGTGACCGATGATGAGGTGACCGTGGACGGTAACCATCCGCTGTCCGGCAAGACCCTCACCTTCAATTGCACCGTGACAGGAGTGCGTCCGGCTACCGGAGAGGAATTGGCGCATGGCCATGTGCACGGCGAGGGTGCTCACCTCCACTAAAAAAACCTCTGTAAAACTACTGATGGAACTACTAGCCATCTGACTAAGTTGGCAAACTACGCCAACTAAGTCATTGGTTATACGCTCGACAGAGCGTTGTTGCGCAAGGTTTTGAAATGCTCATGTGCTGAATGCACATTCCGCTTACTCAACCTTTCGCGCCTAGCTCTGCCATCTCTCGCTACGTTTTTCAGAGGTTTTTGGGTAGCCTTCATGTAGCGTTCCACTCGCCACTTTACAAATCCAGTTTTTCAGCCAGCCAATTCGCTACCTGCTCACCGCCTTTGGGAATGACGGGTTGTGGCCGCGGCGCATCCCATATATCTTCAAGCACTTCAGCAATATTTCCCTGTTCCAGCGTCTGCCGCGAGACCTCGCGGCAGACGCCATGCTGTTGCAGCCACTCTGTCAGGGCGGACGATTCGGGCCAGTCGGCGCGGTTGACGTAGAGCACAGGCACGCTGCAGCATGCGGCCTCGACGAAACTCCCATAACCCGGTTTGCATATCAGAGCATCGCTGCTGGCGAGCAGGTCGCTGAAATTCATCGGCAGTGATTCGAGGACGATGGCATCGGGATGTTTCACCTGCCAATTGCCTTGCACCAACCATCGCACTCCGTCTATGCGCGGCCAGCGTTCAACCGGCAGCCTGCCGGCAATTCCGCCCATGCTCACTAGTACCAGTTTCTCTTGTTTTGATAATTTCAAGTGATGGTTCAGCTCATTGCGCCGGTTCGTGCCGACAGAGGCGATGGGTGCGATTGGAACGAGATTGGGTAGGTCGTCCATAGCCATGCCCGGCGTGGCACGGAGGAAGGCATCGGCATCGCTGTAACAGTCGTGGATCTGCTTCGTAATCGCGTCATTGCCGCAGTAGTAACGGTAGATGTCCGCCCAGTTCAGAGAACACAGTGCGGTATTCGGGATGCCCACGCGCTGCGCACCTGCCAGCGGCAGATAGCCGACGTTCGAGAACACCATGTCCGCGCCGAGATCGCGCAGCAAAATCGCCTCCGCTTCGACGCGTGCATCCCAGTCTGCGTGAAAGTTGAGATAAGCCGCTCTGCTCTTTTCGACGAGTACATCTAGTGCGGATGACATCTCCATGCCGATGTCGCCTTCGCTGAGAAGGTGATTAAAAGGGAAGTGGATACGCGAACGCAAATGTTCAATGGGAACGGCGGAACGCACCGTGATGCGCAATCTTGGCATACGCTGCTGCAACAATTTCAGGACCGGGGCAGTCTGTGCAACATGGCCGAAGCCGTGGCCGGAGATGCTGACGATGAGATGCGGAACGTTGCGCATTAAACTTAACTCTGTATTTTGTGCGGAATTATTCTACACTGCTTAAATGCGAAATCACTCGTAGCTATAATTTTGACATGATACAGGCAAGCTCTGAAAAACCGTCTTGCCAGACTTTTTTCAGTATCCGGTTGCGTTGCAGGCCGGAATTAGGGAGAATGACCGCTATGGATAAGACAGTAAAAACACGTGCGTTTTCTGCTGACATAAAGAGCGCTGCTCCTCAAAGCAATCTTTCTGAAGCCCAAGAAAAAACTCTTGAGCTCGCCAGGAAAAATGCCCAGCTCGAGGAAGCGCAAAAGAAATCATTCGAATATCTGAAAACGATCGCCCAGTTACAGGAAAGCCTCAAGCAGGAAAAGGCAAAATCAGCCGAGATGGCTGAGAAGGCGGTCATGCTGGAATCCAGGCTAAAAGGCTCGGTCGACCTGGAAGCAAAAGCAAAAAAAGTGGTCGAGCTGGAAGCCAAGGTGAAAGAATTGTCTGAAGTGCTTGGCAAGATCTCCGGCATCGCTGCTACTGGAAAAGTGGGCTGATAGCTCATCTCCGTGTTGGGTGAATCGTACTCATTCCACCTGCCCATGTTAAACAAGCAAGTCGCTGTTCATATCCCGTCAATTTAAAGCACTGCTGGTCATACCTGTTTTCTTAATTGATACAGCGATTCAAGTGCTTCCTTCGGACTTAATTCGTCCGGGTGTAATTCGCGCAGTGACTTCAACACCGGATGTTCTTCCGGTTCCGGCATCTCTGGTTTTTTATTGAATAGATCGCCCTGTGGATTCTGTGCCGCACTGTTTTGTTCCAGTTTGAGCAGTTGTTTCTTCGCCGCGCGGATGACGTCGTTTGGGACGCCCGCCAGTGCGGCGACTTGCAGGCCGTAGCTCTGGCTGGCTGCGCCTTCGTTGACGGTGTGCAGGAATACGATACTGTGCTGGTGTTCGACGGCGGAGAGGTGGACGTTGGCGAGCTGTGAGTATTCTTCGGCGAGACGAGTGAGCTCAAAATAATGCGTGGCGAACAACGTGTAGCTGCGGTTCTTTTCCAGCAGGTGGCGTGCGATCGCATAGGCGAGCGCGAGACCGTCGAAGGTAGACGTGCCGCGCCCGATCTCGTCCACCAGCACCAGGCTTTTTTCCGTGGCGTTGTGCAGAATGTTGGCGGCCTCAGTCATCTCGACCATGAAAGTGGAGCGCCCGCTGGCGAGGTCATCGGAGGCGCCGATGCGGGTGAATATCTGGTCGATCTCGCCGAGCACGGCTTCGCGGGCCGGGACGAAGCAGCCGATATGAGCGAGCAGTGCGATGATGGCGACCTGGCGCATGTAAGTGGATTTTCCACCCATGTTGGGGCCGGTGATCAGCAGCATGCGGCGTGCATCGCTGAGCGAAGTGTCGTTCGGCGTGAACTGTCCGGACTGATCCTTGATCTGTGCTTCCACTACCGGATGGCGGCCTTTGCCGATGTTGATCTGCGCGGCGTCGCTAAATAGTGGAGCGCTGAAGTTCAGCGTTGTGGCACGCTCGGCAAAAGTGGCGAGAACGTCCAGATCGGCGATGGCTGCGGCGATGCGCTGTAGTTGCGGAATGAACGGCGCGAGCTGGTCGAGCAGCTGTTCATAGAGAAACTTTTCGCGCGCCAGTGCTCGCTCGTTGGCGGACAGCGCCTTGTCTTCGAAGGTTTTAAGTTCCGGTGTGATGTAGCGCTCGGCGTTCTTCAACGTTTGGCGGCGGCGGTAATCGTCCGGCACGTTGGTACTTTGCGCGTGCGTCACTTCGATGTAGAAACCATGCACGCGGTTGTATTCCACCTTCAGCGTGGCGATGCCGGTGCGTTCCTTTTCGCGTGCTTCCAGCGCAAGCAGAAAATCGCCGCAGTTGGTCTGGATGCTGCGCAGTTCGTCCAGTTCGGCATCGTAGCCGTCGGCGATCACGCCTCCCTCTCTTAATACGTTTGAGGGTTCGGCCTTGATTGTTTTTTGTAGAAGCTCGACCAAAGTGTGCTCAGCTCTTAATGCATCAGACAAGTTTTTGAGGAGTGTCGAATCAGATCTGTTCAGTGAGCCATGCAGATTCGGCAATTGCATGAGCGTGTCGCGCAGACCGGACAGGTCGCGCGGACGCGCACTACGCAACGCGATGCGCGCGGTGATGCGTTCCACGTCCACGCAAGGTTTGAGTTGTTCATGGACGTTGCGATACAGGCCATTCAGTTGCTCAACAGCTAGTAACCTTGTTCCGAGCACCATACGGTCGCGCAGCGGATGGTGCAGCCAGTGGTGCAGTAGGCGGCTGCCCATGTTGGTGGAGCAGGTGTCGAGCAGTGAGAGCAGGGTAGGTGCGGGCTCGCCACGCAGGGTCTGGGTGATCTCCAGATTGCGCCGCGTTGCGGCATCCATGCGCACGTACTGATCTTCGCTGTACACCTGCACGCTTTGAATGTGGCTGATGGCCTGGCCTTGGGTGAGCTTGGCGTAACCGAGCAGCGCACCTGCTGCCCCAAGTCCCAAGGTAAAATTTTCGCAGCCGAACCCGGCCAGGTCGAGTGTAGAAAACTGCTGGCACAGCGCGCGGCGCGAGTTCTCCAGTTCGAAATGCCATGCGGGTAAGGTTTTGTTGGGCGCTTTGCTTTGTGGCGCGGCGACATTCTCCGCGAGCAATATTTCCGATGGTTGGAGGCGTTCCAGTTCGGCGGGCAGATTTTCCGCGGTGGTTTCGCACACGAAAAATTGTCCCGAGGCCAGATTCAACCAGGCCAATCCCAGCTTGCCTTGGTGTTCATGCAGCGCCAGCAGCAGGCTGTCGCGTTTCTCTTCCAGTAGCGCGGAATCGGTTACGGTGCCTGGCGTGACGATGCGTACCACCTTGCGTTCGACCGGGCCTTTGCTGGTGGCGGGATCGCCGATCTGTTCGCAAATCGCCACCGACTCGCCCAGCTTGACCAAGCGAGCCAGATATTGTTCGGCGGCGTGGTAGGGCACGCCCGCCATCTTGATTGGATGCCCGTTGGAGGCGCCTCGCTGCGTCAGTGTGATATCGAGCAGCTTGGCTGCGCGCGCCGCGTCTTCGTGGAACAGCTCGTAGAAATCACCCATGCGGTAAAACAGCAGCTTGTCTGGATGCTCTGCCTTGATGCGCAGATACTGCTGCATCATGGGGGTATGAACAGCGGCCACAGTTGTCAGCCTTTCAATCCCGGTGTCAGGTGCGGCTTGATGACTTCAAGCAATAGCGGATGGATGTTGGGGTTGCCCACGCACAGGTGACCTGTCTTTAGGAAAGTGTCCGAGCCGCTCAGGTCGCTGACCATACCGCCCGCTTCGGTGACCAGCAGCGTGCCAGCGGCGATGTCCCAAGGCTTGAGGCCGGTCTCGAAAAATCCGTCGTAGCGGCCTGCGGCCGTCCACGCCAGGTCCAGTGAGGCGGAACCGGGGCGGCGCAAGCCAGCGGTTTTCTGCATCAGGTCCTTGAAGATGCCGATGTAGGCATCGAGGTGTTCGAACTTGGTGTAAGGGAAACCGGTGCCTATAAGGCTATCCGCCAGATGCAGGCGTTTGGTGACGCGCAGGCGCTTGTCATTGAGGTATGCGCCGCGCCCGCGCGTGGCGGTGAACAGCTCGTTCTTGGTCGGATCGTACACCACGGCCTGAGTGATGATGCCCTTGTGTTGCAAGGCGATGGAGACGGCGAACTGCGGCAAGCCGTGCAAAAAGTTGGTTGTACCGTCCAGCGGATCGATGATCCAGAGGAACTCGGACTCGCCTTGGGAGCCGCTCTCTTCTGCTAGAATCGCATGGTCCGGATAGGCGTCCAGCAAGGTCTCGATGATGGTTTGCTCGGCGGCGCGATCCACTTCGCTGACGAAGTCCGCGTGGGACTTTTTGGTGATGGTGAGGTGGTCGATCTTGTCGGCGGAGCGTTGAATCAGATTACCGGCGCGACGTGCGGCTTTCACCGCTGTGTTGAGCATGGGGTGCATTTGGGTATGACCTTTTTAATGAGCTGGGGGAATTCAGCGCACATTTTAGTTGGAATCACGTTTTGAATAAACATAATCCTTTAAGTCATGTAAGAGTCGTCCTAAGCCACACCACGCATCCGGGCAACATCGGTGCGGCTGCGCGCGCGATGAAGACCATGGGATTACGCCATTTGTACCTGATCACCCCGCGCCATTTCCCCGACCCGCAGGCCGATGCGATGGCGGCTGGCGCCGACGATGTGCTGCGCGATGCGGTTGTGTGCAGTTCCATTGACGAGGCATTGCAGGGCGTGGTGTTCACGGTGGCAATGACGGCGCGGTTGCGCGATATTTCGATCGAGGTGAAGACGCCCCGCGAGGCGATGCCGCTGCTGTTACAACAGGCTGCCACTCAACCTGTGGCGCTGCTGTTTGGCACCGAGATGTCCGGCCTGACCAACGAGGAGATGGGCAAGGCGCAAGTGCTGGTGAACATACCGGCTCACCCGGATTTCTCCTCGCTCAACATTGCTGCCGCGGTGCAGGTGGTGAGTTATGAGTTAAGCGTGGCGGCGCAGAGCTATTTGCCCAGCATACCGGAAACTCAGCCCGCAACGCATGAGCAGGTAGAAGGTTTTTTTGCGCATATGGAAAAGACCTTGTTCGAGATCGGTTTTTTCACCTCGCAAAATCCGGCGCGTATGATGCAGCGCTTACGTCGTTTATATGCCAGGGCAAGGATTGAGCAGGATGAGATCAACATCCTGCGCGGCATATTGAGCGTCGCTACCGAGTATAATTCGCGCCTCAGGGCACGTTATCAACAAGAGCATCAAGAGGAATCAAAAGCCAATGATGTTTAAGAATATCCGGGAAGACATTGCTAGCGTATTCGACCGCGACCCCGCGGCACGCAGCACGATTGAAGTGTTGACCTGCTATCCCGGGGTGCATGCGCGCATCTTGCACCGCCTGTCGAACAAGCTGTGGCACGCCAACCTGAAATGGCTGGCGCGTTTTGTGTCGCATATTGCCCGCTGGTTCACTGGAATCGAGATTCATCCCGGCGCAACAATAGGGAGAAGGTTTTTCATCGATCACGGCATGGGCGTGGTGATTGGCGAGACCGCTACGATCGGCGATGACGTCACGCTCTATCACGGCGTCACATTGGGCGGCACCTCATGGAAAGAAGGCAAGCGCCATCCGACGCTCGGTAACGGCGTGGTGGTGGGAGCGGGGGCCAAGATACTCGGTCCGATCAGCATTGGAGACAAAGCTACGATCGGCTCCAATGCTGTCGTGGTGAAGGATGTGCCTGCTGGCAGGACGGCGGTCGGTATTCCGGCGAGAATATTGGACGAGGACAGAAATAGAACTGAAGGTTTCAGTGCGTATGGTATCGGCAATGACCAGAACGACCCGTTTTCCAAGGCGATACACGGCCTGCTCGGCCATAGCGTGACCGTGGATCAACGTATCGAATTCATCCTGCAACAACTTGAAAAGATGGGTGTGCGCGTAGATGAGGAGCGCGCCACGGCTGACAAATTCGATCCAAATCGCCTGAATAAGATTGTTGACTGATATATTTGGGTATCGTATTATCCCGAGCACATTGGTGTACAAAAATCGCTACTGGCGATTTTTGAGTTACTCCAACGCTACTTAACGACTGGGAGATGAAATGCGATTAACCACTAAGGGACGGTTTGCTGTGACGGCGATGGTTGATTTGGCGATGCGCGGCGGAAACGGGCCGGTGACTTTGGCAACGATCAGCCAGCGGCAAAAGATTTCACTCTCCTATTTGGAGCAGTTATTCGGCAAGTTGCGCAGAAATAATATCGTTGAAAGCGTACGCGGACCTGGCGGTGGTTATTATCTGGCTCGCCCTGGCAGCAAGATATCCATTGCGGAAATCGTGGTGGCGGTCGATGAACCTCTGGATGCGACCAAGTGCGGGGGCAAAGGTAACTGCCTTGGCGAAAACCAACCTTGCCTCACTCACGATTTGTGGATGGGCTTGAGCGAGAAGATATACGGATATCTTGAAGAGGTTTCTTTGCAACAGATGGTGGATAGCCAGAACTTGCGAAAATTGAAGGTTGCTTCGCCTATTCCCTTGAAGAAATCCGTCAAGCCGTTGGGTGTCCCCGCATAAAAGAGATCGATGCAAACGGCAGTGATTGACACTGCTGATTTGCATGCATTACTCTCCAACCTCACTCGAGGTTTGGCAATTACCTTTTGTTCTCATATCGCTAGCCCATTTACTTTCTGGACCATGTGTTTGGATAAGGGTGATGCCATCAAGCTTGCGCGTGAACGATTTGTGCATGCGCAAGTTGGTTCCAAAATCCGAATAAATGGAAGGTCAGGCAAGTATGTGCAAGTTTTGGCAAAATATTTCCAATCGCTGGCTCTATCTGGCGGGCGCGCTGTTCGCGGGAGGGCTGATGGGTTTTGCGCTGTATTTGCAGTACGTCAAACATCAGGATCCTTGCCCGCTGTGCATGGTGCAGCGGGTGATCTTCATCGTGCTATTGGTTGTATTCGCGCTCGCCGCCCTGCATGGCCCGAAACGCATCGGTGAACGCATCTATGCAGCGCTGATCTTATTGCTGTCGCTGTCCGGTGTGGGCGTTGCCTCGCGCCATATCTGGATACAGAATCTGCCCAAGGACCAGGTTCCCGCCTGCGGCCCCGGTCTGGATTACATGCTGGATACCATGCCATTGGCCAATGTGATCAAGCAACTCATGCACGGCTCCGGCGAATGCGCAGAAAAGGGTTGGACCTTTCTTACTTTAGGTATCCCGGAATGGTCGCTGCTTTGCTATCTTGCGCTGGGCGCCTGGGCAGTGTTGATCGCGCTCAGGAAAAAGCGATCGTCGTAACGGGAGCGTCGCATGTTGAAATCCTTATTACTGCTGGGTCTGTGGATCGTATCGGGATCGGTTCAAGCTGCCCCGGATATCAAGCTGGGCACTGCCGATGATTACTGTGTGGTGTTCTGCTACATCAGGATCCCGTTCACGATCACCCACTATGATTCAACGCGAAATATTGGCATGTTGTACTGCGATGTTGATGCTGAAGCGACATCCATAATGGTTGCGAATAATGGCGAGATCAGGACCAAGAAGATGCATGAATCACCGATAGGTGTATTCAAGAACACGGCAGGAGAGATCAAGGGCTCCGTTGAGTTTGACACTGGCATCAGGAAGGCTCATTTCAAGGGATCCAAGGTCAAGACCGCCAACTGCCATTTGTAACAGTCTGTGAGATCTAACCGCACGCCCCGATCGCACCGCAACTGGTGCAGAATTCACAACCGTCCTTCTTGATCAGCGTAGCATTGCCGCATTCCTTGCATACCTTGCCGGTGATCGGCTTGATGCCGGTGCCTTTTCTTTTTCCCTTTGGGATTTCCATCACACCCATCTGCCGCACCGGATAGCCATGTTCGTCGAGGATGCCGAGCATCGAGTAGCGGTGGATGATGAGCTTGGCAACATAGGAGACGGTCGATGGGTAGCTTTCCATCTTGACGCTGCCGGGCACGCGCGCCATGAAATCGCCGAGCGGTTCGCCGAAGTTGAGCAGCTTGCGCAGCTTCATGCCGATCCAGGCCGGATCGATGACGCGCATGTCCAGGCTCAGCACTTTGCACAGCCCATCGAGCGAGCGCGGATAGACCCCGGATAGCCACATTGAGTAGGGACGGCGCTGGCCGTCTGGCAGTACCAGTTCCTTCAAACCCAACACGAAGTCATCGCCGGTTCCGGCATTGGCGATGTCCACCGTCCAGCTCATCGTGCCGTCGGTGCCGGTCTTGGGTTCTTTCTTCGCGAACAGCGCATCCATCATCGGTGTGTTCGTGTCTGCGCTGACTTCCAGCGCACCCAATTCTTCGATGCGGTATTTCAGCAAGTGCGCGAACGCCGATACCAGACTCGGCATGCGTTGCACTTCACCAGTGGGCGGCATCGGCATGTCGAATGCGTCGTCGCCTGCGGTCTTCATCAGCATTTCCAGTTTCATGCGCACCCATACCGGATCGCGCGCGCGCATATCCATCGAAAGTGATTTTGCCAGCGCACCGAGGCCGCGCGGTTGTTCCGCACCGTTCACCCAGACCTCGAAGGGATGGTTATGGCCATTGGCGGTATGTGAAACGAAGATGACGAACCTGCCGAGCGGGTGCTTCACCACTTGCGAAGCCCAACCCGCGCTGCCGTTCGGCAACTCTGGCCTGCCGGGCCAGCGCAATGAAGCGAGTGCCGGGGTGGGGGTGGCTTCCAGCACGATGCGCCTGTCCTGGTCGAATACGAAATCCTGCAGCTGTTCTTCCTGCTTTGCCGGTTTGATCTCTGGCGTGACGGACAACACCGAGCCCAGCACGCTGTTCGGGCGATAAGTCGCCAGCCCTTTCAATCCGGCCTTCCACGCTTCGGTATAAAGGTTCTTGAAATTCTCATAGGGGTAGTCGGCAGGCACGTTGACGGTCTTGCTGATCGAGGTGTCGATGTAGGGCGCGACGGCAGCCACCATCTTCATGTGATCGATCGCCGATATCTCCAGCGCGGTGACGAACACGGGAGGCAGCTTGTTCATGTCGCCGCCATTTTTTTTGTACAGACGCCAGGCGTGGTCTTCCACGGCGTAGTCCTTGGTTTTGCCATCCGGCATACGCTTCTTGCGCGTATAGAACCACGAGAAGGGCGGTTCGATGCCATTCGATGCATTGTCCGCGAAAGCGAGCGAGATGGTCCCTGTCGGCGCAATAGACAGCAGATGGCTGTTGCGTATGCCGTGCTTGCGTATCTTATTTTTTATCTCATCCGGCAGACGCGAGGCGAAACGAGGTGCGGCGAGATATTGCTCCGCATCCAGCAATGGGAACTTGCCGCGTTCGACGGCTAGATCCACCGAAGCGAGATAAGACTCATTGCGCATGATGCGCGTGAGGTCGGCGGCGAAGGCGCGCGCCTCGTCGGTGTCATAGCGCAATCCCAGCATCACCAGCGCGTCGCCCAGCCCGGTATAACCCAGCCCGATGCGGCGCTTGTTCTGCGCTTCCAATTGCTGTTCCGGCAGCGGCCAAGCGGTCACGTCCAGCACGTTGTCGAGCATGCGCACCGCGACGCGCACCAGTTGCTTGAATTGTTCGAAGTCGAAAGACGCTTTTGCGGCGAAGGGTTTTTTCACCATGTGCGTCAGGTTGATCGAGCCTAGGCAGCAACAGCCGTAAGGCGGAAGTGGCTGCTCAGCGCAGTTGTGGATATACAGGCCATTTGCGTCGAAGGCATGCACATCGGCTACGGTGACGTCATAGACATCTTCGATACCATCATCTTCTAATGACAGCACAGTTGCGACGAAGCGCTCGGCATTTGGCTTGCGCTGATAATTTGCCAGCAAGCCATTCAACTTATCCATCTTGTCGCTATCCGCAAAACCGATCAGCCCTGCATAACGTCCGATGTTCTCCCCGCTGATGATGAGTTCATGCAGTGCCTGGCAGGCATACTCCTTGGAACCACCTTTGCCGTCAGGCAAAGTCTTCATGCCTTCGGGGCGGCGATTTTGATAGATGGTGGAGATGATGCCGAGACGCTGCAGCATGCGTTGCACGGCTTGCAGATTGCCGAGATCGATTTGCGTCAAGCGGACACTGATACCCTTTTCTTGCGAACCCTGCACCGAGCCGTCCGCATCGAACATGCCGCGCAGTACGCCCCGATAGAAATCAGATGATGAGGTTTCCATCGCCGCAGTGAATCGCTTGTTGCCGGGTGTCAGGCCCAGCTCTAGCGCCAGCGTGCGCAATGCGCCTGTCGCCAGACGATATTCTCCGCGACCCGCTACTGGTTTTTGCCAGCCGTTGAAATCGGCGCGGTGCGGCAATGAGCGCGCAGCTTGTTCGGCGGCACGCATCACACCGGTAGCGCCGGCGGAAGGAAGCATGTCCCCGCCGTTGGCGATTTTCAAAGCAGCGGTGTCCCAAACACTCAACACGGCCTTGTCGGTCTTGAGCGTACCGTCGCCGATCAGCAGCCCGATCAGGTAGCCTTCATCTTCATTGTGCGCGCCGCCCCATTCCTTCATGGAGCGATGGTCGTGCAACACGATCTGGTCGTTTACGCGCAGATCGCAAGCCTTCACCCACTCGGTGTCGCGCAAGTAGCGTGTCAGTCGCGAAACGCGCAGCACTTGGTGGTCGGCGGTCAGGCGTAATGAATGTCCTTCTGTTGTTTTCAGGCGCAGCACCGGTTTGGTGCCGGTTAAGAAAAATCCTTGCGATTCTGTCGGATAGACTTTTCCATCGACGAGTGCATCAAATGTTTTTCCGATCAAGTCGCGGACCTGCCGTGCTCCAAGTCCTGTCATCACCCAGGTATCTGCGGTGACGCATGGATTCGTAGCCTCGATCACTTCACAATATGACAGGTTGTTGTCGCGGTTCATCAGGTCGATGAACAACACGCCTGGTTCGGCGTGGTCGTAGGTACTTTCGATAATCTGTTTCCACAGGTCAGAGGCTTTTACTTTTCGATATATCCATTTGCCGTCGGCGCGCTGGCTCGAGCCTTGTTCCATGAGTGCCGTAGACGGTTCGGCGGCATGTACCAGTTCGAATTCCTGATCGTTCTCCACCGCATGCATCAGCACATCGGTGACACCGACAGAGATGTTGAAGTTGCGAAGGTCACCCTGATCCTTGGCGTGGATGAATTTTTCGATATCGGGATGGTCGCAGCGCAACACGCCCATCTGCGCGCCGCGCCGCGCACCGGCCGACTCGACGGTTTCGCAGGAGCGGTCGAATACGCGCATGTATGAGATAGGCCCGCTGGCGCGCGAGTTGGTGCCTTTGACCACCGCCCCTTCGGGGCGGATCGTCGAGAAATCGTAGCCGACGCCGCCGCCGCGCCGCATGGTTTCGGCAGCTTGTTGCAAGGCATCGTAAATGCCGGGCTTGCCGTTGCTCGTGCCGGATATCGCATCCCCCACCGGCTGAACAAAGCAATTGATCAGCGTTGCCTGATTCTTTAATCCCGCTGCGGAATTGATGCGGCCGGCGGGCACAAACCCATTCTCCTGCGCGAGGAAGAATGCATCTTCCCATTGGGCGCGTTGTTCAGGTTTCTCGGCCTGCGCCAAGCCGCGCGCCACACGGCGGCGCACATCCTGAACCGACGTCTCGCCGGATTCGGCATATTTTTCCAACAAAACTTCGGTGCTGATCTCTTGCGTCATTGCTGATGTTCCTTCAAAACAAAACTAAATTACTTTACGAAAACAGATTCACCAGGCCATCTAGCCCGACAAAATTCAGTGCATAACTGGCCTGTGCGCGCACCACCGGTTTGGCGTGATAGGCGATGCTGACGCCGGCCTGCGCCATCATTTTCAGGTCGTTCGCACCGTCGCCCATCGCGATGACCTGATCGGGCCTGAGATTCAATTCGTCGCGTATCTTCACCAGCCAATCCGCCTTGCCCTGTGCGTCGAAGACTTTTCCGATCACCTTGCCGGTGAGCTTGCCATTCACGATCTCCAGGGTGTTGGCATGGGTGTAATCGAGGCCGAGGCGCGGTTTGAACCGTTCGGTGAAGAATACGAATCCGCCGGATACCAGCAGCGTCTTGATGCCATGTTCTTTTAATTTCGCCAGCATCGCCTCCGCGCCGGGATTGAGTTTCAGGCGCTCATCATACACGCGCTGCAAAGCCTGCTCGTCCAGTCCCTCCAGCAGCGCGACGCGGCGGCGCAGGCTTTCGGCGAAGTCGATCTCTCCGCGCATCGCCGCCTCGGTGATAGCCGAAACTTGTGGCTTGAGTCCCTGCATGTCGG
>Ga0315272_10000477_pt1 | contig 20044 bp, 16 predicted proteins | sample C3_middle_MG_FD_203918 | JGI IMG/M metagenome (GOLD analysis project Ga0315272, IMG submission 203918) | Sediment microbial communities from Yellowstone Lake, YNP, Wyoming, USA - C3_middle | ecosystem: Environmental > Aquatic > Freshwater > Lake > Sediment | place: USA: Wyoming | collected...
GGTGTAAACAGAAGATGTGAATTCAGATCGCCCGATTCCCCAGTTGCATTAAGTACGGTCTGGGGTGACGAAAAAGGAATTACTGTTGCCGAAGTCCCTGATTGCATAAAAATCATTGAAGATGTGTTAAAAGCTGAGAAGACCAAAGTCAGTTTTATCTGTCTTGCTGGACTTTCAACTGTTTCAACAGCAGATAAGGGAATACCATTATTCAGGCAACAGGTAAAAGAGATTCTCTGGAGCTCCGACGGCCCTGCCGGCAAACAGGCATTTAATTATCAGATTGATCCCGCTGCAGCGTTAAAAGTTTTAAAAGGTGAAATACCAGTGAGGTCCGTCGCTGCCTCAGGTGAAAAGATATTTTATAACGATAATCTGATAAAAAGCATTGCAGGAATACCTAATGTTTATGCCAGAAAAATATCGGGTTTCTTTCAAAAGTACGGGGATGAAAATCATGAATTTTCATTTTCAGCAAATGATGAAATGGTTTCACTGTTCCTTCACTACCCATTACTCTTCAAACATGATTCAATAGCCGGAAAATATGAATGTCCCTCTTCTGGCTTCGCAGCACTGAAGGAGAGTATGCTGAAAATCATTTCAGGAGAAACAGTTGCAAAAAACCAGGTAATAAAGGCATTCCCAACCGACCCTTCATTTTATTCAGCTGATGTCGAACCTTTTGTCACGGAAATTATTAACAAATACGGCATTGACGAATGGACTTCAGGGGTAATTGCCAATGAACTTCACAGGCATCTCGGAGTGTTTGCGATCATAGGAGTCAAAATGGGTATCAGGGCAAGAGAATATTTTGATACAGGAGTTGATGAGTTCAGCACAATATCATCAGCCGGGTCGACACCCCCGCTTAGCTGCATGAATGACGGACTTCAGGTTAGTACAGGCTCCACGCCCGGACATGGACTTCTTACTGTCGTGAATGATGATCCTACCAGTCCAACAGCATTGTTTACATACATGAACCGCAAAATCCGTCTTACACTTAAACCTGAAATCACAGCGAAGATCAGCGCCGAGCTTAAAGAGATAAATTTTGTATATGGGCTTGACAGCAATATCTACTGGGAACTTGTACGCAAGAATTCACTCAAATACTGGAGGGACCTTGACAGACACGATATATTTACAATTGAATTAGTAAATAATTAGTAAAGCTGTAAAGGTTTTAAAGGCCCTATAAGCTTTCCATCTTCTTTGCCATCTTGCCTTTACAGGCCTAAAGCCTCTAAAGCCTATTTATTGTATTCATCAAAAAAGTCATTTCCCTTATCATCGGTGATAATAAAGGCAGGCATATTTTCAACTCTGATCTGTCTCACTGCTTCCATTCCCAGTTCTTCAAAATCAACGACCTCAACCGATTTAATATTTTCTGCTGCAAGAATAGCGGCAGGGCCTCCGATTGATCCGAGATAAAAACCTCCATGTTTTTTGCAGGCATCTATAACCTGACGGCTTCTGTTACCTTTTGCAAGCATTATTAATGAGCCTCCCAGATTCTGAAACAGATCGACATAAGGGTCCATTCTTCCTGCAGTAGTAGGGCCGAAGCTCCCTGACGGCATTCCTTCAGGTGTTTTGGCGGGTCCGGCATAATAAACGGGATGATCTTTAAAATACCCGGGCATCGGTTTTCCTTCATCCATCATTTTTTTAATCATCGCGTGTGCAATATCGCGGGCAACGATCAATGTGCCTGTAAGGCTGAGCCTGGTTTTCACGGGATATTTGGTAAGCTCAGCGAGCACTTCCTTTATTGGCCTGTCAAGGTTTATCTCAACAGCTTTTTCCAGTTCAGGAGCCTTAGCAGGCATGAAACGGGCAGGGTTCTTCTCGAGTTGTTCGAGATATATCCCATCCTTGTTTATGAAAGCTTTAATATTACGGTCAGCACTGCAGCTTACTCCCATCCCGACAGGACATGAGGCAGCATGGCGTGGTAACCTGATGACCCTTACATCATGGACGAAGTACTTGCCGCCGAACTGAGCACCTACACCATATTCATGGCAGATTTTTTCGATTTTTTTCTCCCACTCAATATCACGGAACGCCCTTCCTGCGTTGTTCCCGGTAGCCGGGAGTTCATCGAGGTAACCAGCAGATGCTTCTTTGACAGTTTTGAGTGTCGCTTCAGCTGATGTTCCTCCAATAACGAGTGCAAGATGATAAGGAGGACAGGCAGAAGTACCAAGATCCTTTATTTTTTCCCTGACAAACTTAACCAGCGAATCTTCATTCAGAAGAGATTTGCTCTGCTGGTACAAAAATGTTTTGTTTGCAGAGCCGCCACCTTTTGTAATGAAAAGAAATTCAAACACATTTCCTTCAGTGGAATAAATATCGATCTGTGCCGGGAGATTAGATCCGGTGTTTTTCTCTTCAAACATTGAGAACGGAACAACCTGTGAATATCTGAGGTTTTTCTCCTTAAAAGTCGCGAAAATCCCTTTTGACAGATACTGTGCATCTTTCCCCCCGGTGCGTACATCCTCACCTTTTTTCCCGATGACTATGGCAGTCCCGGTGTCCTGGCACCATGGCAGATCCTCCTTCGATGCAATCACAGAGTTCCGGAGCATCATATAGGCTACAAAACGATCATTATCTGTTGCTTCCGGATCATCCAGTATTGCAGCGAGTTTTTTCAGATGAGATGCTCTGAGATAAAATGACAGGTCAGAAACTGCTTCTTTGGCAAGCAGTTCCAATCCGGCCGGTTCAACAACAAGTATCTCTCTGCCGCCTTCTTCGACCAGTTTAACATGGTTTTTAGTGAGCAGCCTGTAGGTAGTGGAGTCCTTCTGCAGCTGAAAGGGTTTCTCATAAATGAATTCTGCCATAATTGTCGGATTTAAATTATTTCAAACAGAATGATAAGCAGGAAAAAAGAAAAAATCATTGACAATATTATTTACCTGTCAATCCATTAAAATTAATTCAATAATGTTAAAGTATCGAAGAAAAATCAAATTTTTTTTTGGCTCTTATTCCTTTTGGCGTCATACCCAGAGTACAGCATTCAATAAGCTCATCATGCTGAAAAATAAAAATATAATCATGCTCCAGGGCTTCCTGAAGAAGCTGCTTTTTTTCGTCAATGGTTTTCAGTGACTCTATATCGTAACTCATGTTCCACAATAAGGGTATATGAGCGATTGTAGGAATCAGGTCACCAGTGTAAACCAGCGTTTTGCCATTATAGCTTATCACCGGGATCATCAGCCCGGGAGTATGACCATAGCACATCAAAACCGAGAAACCCGGAAACAATTCGCCTCCTGCTTCTACAAGATTCAGTCTGCCGGAATTTTTCATTGGCAGAATATTTTCTTCCAGAAAAGAATCAGCTTCGCGAAGGTTATTCTTCACGGCCCATTCCCATTGGGTACGGCTTATATGATAAGTTGCATTTGGAAATGTCCGTTCAAAATCACCGGTCAACACGCTTTTTTTTATTGCCCCGCCGCAATGATCCGCATGAAGATGAGTAAAGAATACGTCTGTTATGTCACCGGGATTGTATCCGCGTGTCTTAAGTCCTCCAAGAAGCCCTTCTCCCCCATGAAGATAAACGTGACTGAAAAATTTCTCGTTCTGTTTGTCACCCCATCCTGAATCAACCAGAATGACATGATTTCCGGTTTCAACTATAAGGGAACGAAGTGTCAGATCAATAAGATTGTTCTCATCAGATTTATATACCCGCTGCCAGAGAGCTTTGGGTATCACACCGAACATTGATCCTCCGTCAACTTTGAAATTGGAAATATTGAAAAGATGTAAGGTCATTTTTACTTTATTCATAAAACAGCATCATTATATTTTTGTTTGGCAGCTAAACGTCGTGAATGAAATTAAAACGGTTGTTTCCTTCTATTTTTCAAGTGCATCTTTTGTGCCGGCATACATTGTAAGGGAATCGGGAACAGTAACACGAAAATGTGATTTTGCTTTTTTGACCATTTCCGCACGCGACAGAGTAGTTTTATCAATTGCATCACTGTATGCATCATTATAACTCTTGCCTGACTCCATAAGCTTTCTTTCCATGAGCTCTGTTGCAATTGAGTATTCAGTCTCTTCACAGGAAGCCGCACCATCAATCCATATCTCCTTTGGCGGTATAAAATGATATGATTTGTCATTGCCGCTGAAGCCAAAATCGGGATAAATATTTTTCCTTACCATGTATCCATCTACAATCCATATCGTGATTCCTTCACTTGTATCTACCGGCACACGATAAATATTCTCAATCTTAATGCTATCGGCAATTCCCCTGATCTCCCTGATATTGCTGAAGTCGGTAGGAGAAACTTTTGGCAGGGAGGCTTCATGTTCCCTGCAGATCTTTTCATTTGAATGACGTATAGTTTGCTCCAGCGACAGTGATGAATCATGTGCGGTTAAATAAGTCCAGCCAAATTTCGCCATAAGATGCCTTTCATTCAATTCGTGGGCAAGGGTGAGATAGTATTCCTCGCTGGAAATTGCGTTGTCAATCCATATTTCTCCTTTCGGATTGAAGGGGTATCTTTGTTCATTACCTCCATAAAGGAAAGAGCTGAAAATCTTAAGTCTCACCTGGTTCCCGTCAACAATCCATATATCATAGTTCTCAACTTTACCCATATAATACCTGTAAACTCCATCAACTTTTTTATGTTTGCTGCAACTTAGCAATAGCAGGCCGATAATCATGATAGACAAGACTCTTCTCATACCGAGACTTTTTTTTAGTAAAAGTATTTCAACTGACCATTCATTAAGTCAAAAGCGCTTTCTCAATTCTGAATAAAATTAAGCATATTTCATGAACTCCTTTGCCTCAACCCAATTCTAATAATTTTCAGGGCTTTCACGGAATAACTGTTAACTCCAAATTACACAGATCTATTCTGCCTGTAAATCCGGAATAAATATGATTTAATTCCGGATGACAGTGCATTATAAGGAGCCGGAATATAATTAATCACATTGACAATGTTGCATATGCCTTCCCGTTTATCTAATTTAGCAATACTATTCTTTATACGGAAACAACTATGACTTTTAAAGAAATTGCTTTACAGTATAAATATCCGATTGCTTTAATTCATCTGAAAAACCTGCTACTATGAAAAAACTTCTTTCATTTCTGTTGCTATCAACCTTTGTTTTTTGCCTTTACGGGCAGACAGGGAAGGTTAAGGATAATCTTTCTGTGCCCAGCAAAATCCTGAAAATGGACAGGAAATACGCTGTTTATCTTCCCCCTGATTATGAAACTTCAAACCGGAGCTATCCTGTTCTTTACCTGTTGCATGGTTATGGAGACGACCAGACCGGGTGGGTTCAGTTCGGCGAGGTACTGAGGATTACTGATGAAGCTATTAAAAACGGCTCGGCTACTCCAATGATCATCATTATGCCTGACGCAAACACCGGTAAGGTAGGTTATGTAAATGATCTGAAGGGAGAATGGCGCTTTGAAGATTTCTTTTTCCAGGAATTAATGCCCTTTGTAGAAAAAGAATATCGTATTAAATCCGACAAGAGATACAGGGCTATCGCAGGTCTGTCAATGGGAGGAGAAGGGACATTCATATATGCCCTTCATCATCCGGAATTATTTTCAGCCGCATGTCCGCTCAGTGCAGCCACTGGTCCCAAAAACGTGGCTGAAATAAAGGATTACAGGTTATGGTCAGGGTACGAAGGAGTTTCCGATGCTGAAAAGGAAAAATATTTCAAACACAACAGTGTTTTAAGTCTCATCCAGAATATGCCTGACGACCAGAAAAAAGCCGTACGATGGTATATTGATTGTGGTGACGACGATTTTCTTTATGAAGGTAACTGTCTGGTTCACATCGCAATGCGTCAGAAGGAAATTCCTCATGAATTCAGAATACGCGATGGTGTTCACAGCTGGACCTATTGGAGAGATTCATTGCCAAAAGTCCTTGAATTCGTATCGATGGGGTTTCATCAATTCTAACCCCCCTGCCACCATTGTGTTATTTGCCCCCCTGCCCCCCTATATGCTGCCCCCCTTTAGGGGGTTGGGGGGTATTTAAAATAGAGGGGGGTTAATTACACTGTTTTTACTGGTGATCTCTTTGCAGCAAGCGCAAACATAAGTCTCATCATTATCCTTATCATCTGATAAGAAAACCAGTCAGTCAGCTGAAATAACCAGGTTTTACGATTTGTATACTCCTCGAAGGTCACCTGACGGCAATCCTTTTCAATGATACCAAGGAGAATTTTCTCAAACTCCCCGGCGAATTTTTTATCAAGTATGTCGGCGTTCATCTCGATGCTTCCGTAATCGCTCAGGTGATTCATGTTGTAGCTTCCTATTGTGCTCCAGTTTCCATCGACAGTTGCGACCTTTGCATGAAGGTTTGAAGGGAGATATTCATAGATGGTTATATTATTCCTCAGAATGAAATCATACAGAAAATTCGTAGCCCTTTTAAACACAGGTGCGTCTGATTCGGCTGACAGAACTATTTTGATATCAACCCCCCTTCGGCTGGCAATTCTGAGTAATCTTCGTTCATTTCTGCCCGGCAGAAAATAGCTTGCAAAGATTATCATTTTTTTATTGGCATGTTTCAGGGCTGAACGATAGCTTTTAAGAATTTCAATCTTATTCCGGTACCAGTTATTTTGTATTACCCTGAGCTTCACATTATCTTCATAATGCGGGGGATGATGCATGACTTCGCGCGACCTTTCCTGTTTTGAGATAAATGCTTTATTCCATAATCCCTTAAGAATGAAATGGACATGCGCACATTCGGGGCCCCTGATTTTAATGGCAAAGTCGAGCCATTCCTTTACCCCCGGTTTCCCATGATAGCGGTCGGCTATATTCATTCCTCCGATAATTGCTGTCTCTCCGTCCACAAGTAGCACCTTATGATGAAGCCTGAGACTAAATTGAAAATCTTTACTGATTAACCCAGGAGAGAACAATCTGAAAAGGACTCCTGCTTCCGTGATTTTTTTAATCAGTTCTTTAGTAAAACTGTTCCCCCCATAAGCATCAAGTAGAAAATATACCCTTACTCCTCTTCCGGCAGCTCTGATGAATGCATCGACAATTCTTCTGCCGGTATCGTCATCATCGACAATATAAGTCTGAAAATGTATATCCCTTTTAGCTTCATCGATTACCTGTTCACAGGCTGCAAAGAAGTTTTCACCGCTTCTGAGCAATTCAACGGAATGACCGCTCCGGTAATCATGTCGTGATGGAATTTGCATCGGATCAGATGACTATCATATTAATACAAATATAGAACTATTCTGAGGCATTCCAGTGTAAGATTCAAAATATCCTTGTCAAGCGCCAAAGGAGGATAAAGAGAAATCAGAACAAATAATTATTGCTATTTTTAGAGTTTGTTTCCCAAAATTTTATAACCATGAACAGGAGAAAAATGATAGGCCGGATAGCAGGTGCTGCTGTTGTTACAGCTGCCGCTCCAATGAGCAGTGTCCTTGGAGGATCATCTGCAGAAGAAATAAAGTTAAAGGGCAATATACATCACTCAGTCAGCCAGTGGTGTTACAGCGATATACCCCTGGATGAGTTTGCAAGGGAATGCAAAGCCATGGGATTGGAATCAATAGAGTTACTTGGAGAGAAAGACTGGGGAGTGGTAAAAAATGCCGGACTAAAATGTGCTGTAGGATATGCAACTGACTGGGGCATACCAAAGGGATTCAACAGGATCGAGAATCATGAAAAGCTGATAGCCGATTACGAGAATATGATACCCAGGGCAGCCGCGGCAGGCGTTCCGAATCTTATCTGTTTCTCAGGAAACAGGGAGGGGCAGGATGATAATGAAGGTATGATAAATTGCGCAAAAGGATTGCGAAAGCTGATGCCAACGGCTGAAAAATATGGCGTGACAATCATTATGGAACTACTCAACAGTTATGGGCACAAGGATTATCAATGCGATAAAACTTCCTGGGGTTCCGCTCTATGTGAGATGGTAGGTTCTGAAAGGTTTAAGCTGCTTTATGATATTTACCATATGCAGATTATGGAAGGGAATATTATAGATACGATAACTAAATACAGTCAATATATAGGGCATGTTCATACAGGCGGGGTTCCGGGGAGGAATGAACTCGATGAAAGACAGGAACTTTACTATCCTGCGATAATGAAAGCCCTGCTGAAGACCGGTTATAAAGGATTTGTGGGACAGGAATTTGTGCCAACATTAAAAGATAAGCTGGAATCATTGCGTAAATGCATCCTTATTTGTGATGTCTAGAATGCCCGATGGTAACATAATACGCAAATCAGAAATTTTTTAGGTCAAATTATTTTGCAGATCAAAAAAAACATCTTTTCTTTGCATCCGCATTTTAAAGTTCTTTGCACGGTCCATTCGTCTAGTGGTTAGGACGTCAGGTTTTCATCCTGGTAACAGGGGTTCGATTCCCCTATGGACTACAAATTTTTAAGTAGCAGATAATTTATATATACATGGCAAACCATAAGTCATCAGAGAAAAGGATCAGACAGATCGAGGTCAGAAAAGAGAATAATAAGTATTATGCAAAGACAACGCGTAATGCTCTCAAAGCGCTTCGCGGAACCACCAACAAGGAAGAGGCAGCTGTTCTCGTTCCTAAGTTGACCTCAATGCTTGACAAACTCGCCAAGAAGAATATCATACACAAGAAAAAGGCTTCAAACCTTAAATCTTCAATCGTAAAGCACGTCAATAGCTTATAATATTTATCAATAATATATCAAAAGGCTGTATCGAAAGGTATGGCCTTTTTTATTTGAATTTTCCCCCGCATTGATTATCTTGCATTTGCATTTCTAAATCGTTGCTGGATGTCTTTAAAAATTACCGAATGGGCGGTCGAGGACCGGCCCAGGGAAAAGCTAATTCAGAAAGGTACTTCTGGTCTGACCGATGCCGAATTACTGGCAATTCTGATAGGATCGGGTACCAGGGACAAATCGGCTGTTGATATTGGCCGTGAACTGCTGGGCGTAGTTAATAATAACCTGAACAGCCTGGGAAAACTTACAATTAACGATCTTAAGAAGATCCGGGGAATTGGCCCTGCCAGGGCAGTAACGATAGCTGCTTCCCTGGAGCTGGGAAGAAGACGAAAGCTGGCTGAGGCCCAGTATATTCAGCAAATCAGAAGCTCAAAAGATGTCGCGGATATCTTTCAACCACTACTTGCAGATCTCCTTCATGAAGAATTCTGGATATTGTTTCTGAACAGATCAAATAAAGTGATCAACAGAATGAAGCTGAGCCAGGGCGGCATAAGCGGCACAGTAACTGACGTGAGGATAATAATGAAACAGGCTGTGGAATGCCTCGCATCAGGAATCATTGTCTGCCATAACCATCCATCGGGGAACCTTAATCCGAGCGAATCAGATTCAAAAATAACCCAGAAAATAAAAGAGGCAGGTAACCTCATGGATATCCAGCTTCTTGATCATCTTATAATTTCAGACAAGGATTATTACAGCTTCGCTGATAACGGGGTTTTATAAGATATAGGGGAAATAAAAAGAGGGCGTAATGACAAATTCAACTTATCTTCTTTACTACTCCTTTATCTTTGCAAATATCCAGTAATTCGCCCATGGTTTTATTGAGAACCGGATGTCTCAGTTCCTCAGCTATTTCGCAGAGCGGCACCAAAACAAACTTCCGTTCAGCCATCAATGGATGAGGAATTTTGAGCCTGTCCTCATCTACTATTATTTCCCCGTAAAGAAGTAAGTCAATATCAATAAACCTTGATGAGTATTGTTCCTTCCCCCTCACTCTGCCTAAACCTGATTCAATTTCGTGAATTTTTTCAAGAAGGCTGAAAGGAGAAAGGTCCGTTTCAACTTTTACAACCTGATTGAGAAATTTCTCTTCCGATATGAACCCCCACGGCTCAGTCTCATATATTGATGAAAACCCGGTAATTTTCCCGATTAATTTTCCAATCCCTTCTGCCGCCCTTCGGAGATTGAGTTTCTTTTTTCCAAGATTAGTACCGGTAGCAAGAAATACAATATTCATAATCAGATAAATCTCATGCCAAAATTATCAAATACATGTATAACTTTACGGTTTGATAATGTTTTTAATATATTTTAGATTTTATTTCCTTAAACGATTGAAGAATGAGAAGTTTCCTTAAATATACTCTCGCCACTATTACAGGTATTATAATTGCATCAGTGCTGTTTTTTGTAACAATGCTCTTTAGTCTAAGCGCACTGGTTTCGACCAGCTCAAAGCCTGTTTCTGTCAGCGTTAATTCAATTCTGGTACTAAAAGCAGGCGTAGAGATCACTGACAGAGGTGAACAAAACCCACTTTCGGGCATTGACATTTTAAATTTTACGATAACTCAGACCCCGGGACTTAATGAAATATTACGCAACATCGAAAAAGCATCAACAGACAATAAAATAAAGGGGATACTGATTGAAAACGGTCTGCTTCCTTCAGGATGGGCAACTACAGAAGAAATAAGAGAAGCTCTTTTAAAATTCAGAGAGACGGGCAAATTTGTAATTGCTTATTCTGATTATGTCCTTACCCAGGAGTGCTACTACCTCTCAACAGCAGCAGACAAAATATATATCAACCCAAGCTCAATGGTTGAATTCAAAGGGCTTAGCAGCGAGGTAATGTTTTATAAAAACGCTCTTGAAAAAATCGGAGTGGAAGTACAGGTTACCAGGCATGGTAAATTTAAAGGTGCTGTAGAACCCTATATTCTCAATAAGCTGAGTGATGAAAACAGGAGTCAGATTAAAGATTATGCGGGCTCATTATGGAACCAGGTCATTTCAGACATTTCAAAATCAAGAAACATATCTGAAGCGCAGCTTAACAGACTAGCCGACAGCCTTGACGGGAATCTTGCAATACAGGCTCTTGAAACAAAGCTGGTAGATGGACTGATCTACCGTGATGCTCTTTCGGATACCCTGAAGTCTCTTTCCGGAATAGCCAAGGGAAAAGATCTGAATCTTATCACTATGACAAAATACAGCAAGGTTCCGGAATACAGAGGCAATTATTCTGCCAGGAATAAAATCGCAGTTATTTACGCTTCAGGAACTATTGTGACAGGAAAAGGTAATTATAACAACATCGGAGGGAATCTGTTTGCAGAAGAGATAAGCAAAGTAAGACAGGACACTTCTGTTAAGGCGATAGTGCTCAGGGTTAATTCACCGGGTGGAAGCGCTATAGCGTCAGATATTATGTGGCGTGAGCTTGATCTTGCAGCAAAAGCAAAACCGGTAGTGATATCAATGGGGAATTATGCTGCATCGGGTGGCTACTTCATTTCAGCGCCCGGCACAAAAATTTATGCCGACCCTATGACTATATCGGGGTCGATAGGTGTTTTCGGGCTGATACCCAATGCAGGAAAGCTTCTGGAGGAGAAGCTTGGTCTCACTACTGAAACTGTTAACACAAATAAAAATTCTGATTTTCCGTCAGTTGTTCGTCCTCTGAACCCATATGAAAAAGAACTGATGCAGATGAGTGTGGAGAAGACTTACAGTGATTTTGTAAGCAAAGTAGCCGCCGGAAGAAAGATGACCTCCGGAGCCGTTGACAGTATCGGGCAGGGCAGAGTTTGGAGCGGGAACAGCGCTTTAAAAATAGGTCTTGTTGACGAGATCGGCGGACTTAATGATGCAATCCACAGTGCAGCAAGCCTTGCCGGAATAGGCTCATATTCAATAAAAGAGCTGCCTGTTTATGAGGATCCTTACAACAGAATTTTAACACAACTGACAGGTGAGATAAAAATGAATATTCTGAAGAAGGAACTTGGAGAATCAGTTAAATTTTACAATATGATGAAGGAGCTTAAGGATATGTCGGGGATACAGGCGAGACTTCCATATTTTGTAGAGATCCGTTGATGAAGCGAAGGAATAACATATTGCTCTACCCTGTTTCGCTCCTTTATGGGATGATTACTGCTATCAGAAACTTCTTATACGATACAGGAATCCTTCCCACTGACGAATTCTCATTTCCTGTTATCTGTATCGGAAATATAACTGTGGGAGGAACCGGAAAAACTCCTCACACGGAATATATTGCCCGCCTGTTGAAGGATTATTTCAAAGTTGCGATCCTGAGCAGGGGTTATAAAAGGGAGACGCGCGATTTCAGAATTGCCGCCGCCGGGTCGCAGGTGATTGAAATCGGTGATGAGCCATTGCAGCTCTCACGCAATCTACCCGAGGTTCTTGTCGCCGTAGACAGGAACAGAGTTCATGGTATTGATATGATTTTAGACAACCATCCGGAAATTGATGTTGTGCTTCTTGATGACGGATTCCAGCACAGAAGCCTTACTCCTGGATACTCAATTCTTCTCACCGACTTTGAAAGACTATTCTTCAGGGACCATATGCTGCCTTATGGAAATCTGAGGGAAAGTAAGGTCAATATGAGAAGGGCGGATATAATATTGATCACTAAAACCCCTGAAAATATCTCACCTATACAAAGAAGACTGATTGTAAAGGAAATTGATAAATCTCCGTACCAGAATCTTTATTTTACCTCGCTCAGATATAAGTCGCCGGTACCGGTTTTTAATAATAAAGAGAAAGAGGCTTCTTCTGAAATATTAAAAGGCGAGGGATGCGGAGTGGTTCTGGTAACAGGAATAGCAAATCCCCAACCTCTCAGGGAATACCTTGAAAAAGACTACAGTGAGATAGCTCATCTCCCGTTCAATGATCACCATAATTTTACAGAAAGGGACCTGATCAGCATTGCTTCTGCATATAATGATCTTAAATCACCTGTCAGATATTTGTTTACTACTGAAAAAGACGCAGTAAGATTAAGGGAATTTACTAATATTGCAGAACCGGTCAGATCGGCATTTTTTTACATACCGATAGGAGTGTTTTTTTTGAACGAAGATAATGATGAGTTTGATAATCTGATAATTGACTATGTTAGAAAGAATCATAGAAACAACAGAGTTTCTGAAGGCAAAAGGATTTCATAACCCCGATGCAGGAATAATCCTGGGTACAGGCCTTGGGGAACTTACTTCAAAAATTGAAAAACGCATTGAGATTGACTATAAGGATATTCCTAATTTTCCTGTTTCAACAGTGGAAGGTCATGCAGGAAAACTCATATTCGGAGAGTTTGGGGGGAGAAAGATAGTTGCAATGAAAGGGAGATTCCATTTCTATGAAGGATATGGAGCCGAACAGGTAGCCCTGCCCGTGCGTGTGCTGAAATACCTGGGAGTCAAATGTCTGTTCCTTTCGAACGCAGCCGGCGGGGTGAATCCATTATTCCAGATTGGCGATATAATGATAATTACAGATCATATTAACCTTTTGCCAAATCCATTGATCGGACAGAATGATGATCGTATCGGTCCGAGGTTTCCTGATATGGGAGCCGCGTATGATAAGCAGCTCATCAGAAAAGCACTTGTAATAGCAGAAAGAAATAATATAAAAATTCATAAAGGCATTTACCTTTCCACATCCGGACCAACCTTTGAGACGCCTTCTGAATACAAATACTTCAGAATTATCGGTGCTGATGCAGTGGGGATGTCGACAACACCAGAAGTCATCATTGCCAGACATATGAACCTCCCATGTTTTGCTGTAAGCGTAATAACTGATCTTGGTGTGGAGGGGAAAATTGAATACACCACCCATGAATCGGTTCAGAATGAGGCTGCCAAAACTGAAAGCAGGATGACTACCATTATGACTGAGATGATTTCTTCCCTTTAAGTTTTTTTTAACCACAAAGGACACAAAGGGTAACACTAAGGAGCACAAAGGATTAGAGGACTACCCGTTTGATTCCGTCTTTGAGATGTAATACATTGAAATTGACTAATAATCCTAATCTGCATTCCGATAATTTCAGATAAGTAAGGATTTGTGCCATATGTATGTCTGCTAATGCATCAATAGATTTTATTTCCACAACGATACAATTCTCAACTAATATGTCAATCCTGTAACCGGCGTCAAGATGAACTTGTTTGTATACTAACGGAAGAGGTTTTTGCTTTTCTGCTTTTAGTCCTGATTCTATTAAATCATAAAATAAACATTCATTATATGCACTCTCAAGCAAACCAGGTCCAAGGGCAGAATGTACTTTGAAAGAACAATCCAGAATAATCTTAAATATTTCCTCTCGATTCATTTTTTTAATGGTTTTACCTTTGTGCTCCTTTGTGAATAACTTTGTGTCCCTTTGTGGTAAAAATTTTCTTTTACCCTTTTTAATATCTAGCCTCGTATGACAGTACATACCTTCTTCCACTGCCTTGTTTTGCCGGAGTCGTTATACATATTTATCAGAATAATATAAATGCCCGTCCTTACCAGCGATCCGTCGGAGGCAGTTCCATCCCAGACAAATGTTGCTTCAGATCCTGCCAGCTGGTTCACTGTTATCTTTTTTACCAGGCTTCCTGTTTCATCGAATACAGAAAGTGAAACAACATTCCCAGTTCCCCTGAAAGCCATCTTAATCGTAAGGAGATCTTCGAATCCGTCATTATCAGGCGAAATTTTGGTTGATGAGAATACCACATTGTCTTCCTGTGAAGGAATATCGGAATAGACAGAATTAGGAGCTCCGGGAGTCCCCCATCCGGCACTTCCGGATGCTGAATGCCAGTTGCCTTTTTCTCCGGACTCACTCTCCGGATCTATTTTTTCAAGCGATACTCCCTCATTTGCTGAAAGAAGCGAATAATGCATATCGTCATTATACTTCAGTTCATCAATCTTATCAAGCTCCCTGTTATACAATATGATATGTCCTTTATCATCAGGCATCGAAGGAAGAGATTCAGATTCTAAGAGATAATCGGGGTTGGAGGAAAAATATCTGGCTTCTGTTTTTTGAGCATCTTTAGTCATTGCGTAATATTCTCCGGGGAGGAAACATCTGGAATCCTCCGAGACAGGAACTATTCCTGACTTATCTCCTGTCTCATCATTTTGAGATACAATCTGCAGCCTGGCCAGATCAATTATTTTCTCAGAGCTGTTATATAATTCCAGGTAATCGGGATCGCCCGGCCACGGATTAAAAAGAATTTCATTAAAGAGAATTTCACCCGCAGCTGCAGGTTGAGTTAAACCAAAACTAAAATTGCATTTCTGAATCAGATTACCTGTAAAGTCACTGACGATTCCGGGAACCTGTAGCGAGTAGACTTTATCTTTCTTAAGTGGGCTCTCAGGCTTACAATAATAATTTCTGAACAGAGGATCTGAAGAATAAAGGTTTGTAAGCTTCAGGTCATCTATCCTAATGTCTTTAATTAGATCATGAAGATTGAAAACGGGTTCAGAAAATGTAATTTTTACTGTTACACTATCCTCCGGAAACACATTTGCCAGGCCTGCAAAAAGCATATCGGGGTTACCGGATGACACAGCGTTTACCGACCCGGGCGTGCCTCCTTTTCTGGACGTAGAGGCGCTCCAGTTATTCCTTTCATTAAACGGGTATCCTGTATCTATCATCTCAAGAGACCATCCTCCCTGAGATTTCAATTCGTCGCCATACCATTTCTGTGAATATTCAACTCCATGTACAAGCATGCCTGTGCTATCTGAAATATAAATAAGTCTGCCCGCATCGGTAAGTGAAGGAAACTGCTTCAAGCCTAAAACTTTTCCGTATCCGGAAAAACAGAGAGTATCCTGTGACGGGCAAAGAATAATAATGCCGAAAGGCTGAATCACCGTTTCAGGAAGCTTTGAAACCTGACTTGTAACAGAAATTCTCCAGTTCTTAAGGTTAAGCGGGAATGAAGTCCGGTTTGTTATCTCGATATATTCTTTATCAGGCAAAGAAACCTGAGGTGTAGGATCAGCCATTATCTCTGTTATTATAACATCACCTGGAGCAGCCCACAACGGGGTAAAGCTTACTCTCATATTATCTGCACAATTTCCTGAATTATCACATACCTTAATGAATTTCATGTTATTAGAAGTTCTGTTTATGAATTCCTTTTCGAAAACCAGGTCATACTTGACACTGTTCTTTTTTGCCACAGATACCAGCCTGTTTTCTCCATCATCCAGCGAAATATTTATTAATTCTGAAAATCCGGGTGCTGGTTCTTCACTCAGTGTTATTTCAACAGAGTTCTTCCCTGTAACTTCGCACTTTGTGACTGATGGTGCTGCTATGTCTTCATAAAAAACTCCCTCTATACTTATATTGTCAATCCAGATTAGGCGGTCACGGGTAGAGGAGTATTTGTAATAGATCCCAAACCATGATGTTCCGGGTAATTCATTATCAGTTCCCGAACCTGAACCGATTCTAACCCCTGTCAGGCTGCTTATATCAATTGTCCATATTCCTTCATTAGTACGCTGAACAGTAATTTTTGCAATACCTGCCGGACCAATATCTGTCTGCCAGTTTATATGTGAGTTAATAAGGGTTGTAAGTGCATTCCCATTTGCTTTCCATAGGCGTAGAGTGTCATCAGAACCTGAAAGATTTACACCAATCGCATATCCTTTTACAGCACCGGCCACCGACATCATCGACGGGCTGTTATCTGAAAGCAGGAACACTGACCAGTTATTAAGAGATGAAGGATCATAACCATATCTGATAAGGAATGACCATTTTGTAACACCTTCTGAAGGATGCAGTTTTTTCAGGCTGAAACCGATGCAATCTATACCTGCATCAGGGTTATCAAAAATATGATGAAGGGAATATCTTCCCGAGATGCTTGATGCGGTATCCGCGATCCAGTGTCCGTTGACACTTTCGGTCCAGTTGAAAATTGTTCCTGATTCGAAATTCTCGGCGATTTGGCCAAATGCCATAGCAGGCATTAATAAAGCCAGCAAAATAACTTTTTTCATGCAGCGGGACGGATTGAAAAAAAAGTTAATTTTGACAGTTTTAATGTCACAGTAAATTTAAAAAATAAGTTAATTCATTCCAAACAAATAAATATGAAAGTTGCTGTTGTAGGAGCCACCGGAATGGTGGGAAGAACAATGATGAAAGTGCTTGAGGAGAGGAACTTCCCGGTTATTGAGCTATTACCCGCTGCATCTGAAAAATCTGTCGGTAAAGAAGTTATTTTTAAGGGTAAGCCTGTAAAAGTGGTAAGCGTAATGGAGGCCGTTGAAGCCAAACCTGAATTTGCTATTTTCTCTGCCGGAGCAACAACATCGAGGGAATGGGCTCCTGTTTTTGCCAAGAACGGTACCGTTGTTATTGACAACTCTTCCTACTGGCGTATGGAAAAGAACATCCCTCTTATTGTTCCTGAAATAAACAGCCATGCTATAAAAAAGGGAGACAGGATAATCGCTAATCCAAATTGCTCGACTATTCAGATGGTAATGGCTCTGGCTCCTCTACACAGAAAATATAAGATCAAACGTCTTGTGATATCGACTTATCAGTCGGTAACAGGGACGGGCGTAAAAGCTGTTGCCCAGATGGAGAATGAGAGAGCCGGGGTAAAAGGGGATATGGTTTATGCTCACCCGATTGACAAAAACTGTTTCCCTCACGGAGGATCATTTCAGCCTGACGGTTACACAACGGAAGAACAGAAACTGGTGGACGAAACCAGGAAAATTCTCGAAGATCAGACAATCCAGGTCACTGCAACAGTAGTGAGAATACCTGTTGTTGGCGGACACTCTGAGGCTGTGAATATCGAATTTGAGAAGGATTTTAAAATTGAGGATGTAATACAATTATTGACAGATTTCCCCGGTGTAGTCGTTTATGATAATCCCGCCGAAAACAAATATCCCATGCCTCTTTATGCCCACAACAAAGATGATGTGTTTGTAGGTAGAATAAGGAGAGACCTTTCTAAAGAAAAATGCCTTAATCTCTGGATAGTATCAGATAACATCCGTAAGGGTGCAGCCACAAATGCCGTTCAGATAGCTGAATATATGGCTGCCAACAAACTATATTAACCGCTTATTCCCCGGTTACATATAAAAAGTCATTATAAGGGTATCTTTTAATGTGCAGTTTTTTTACCTCATCATAAAGAAGCTTGCGCAGCTCTTCTACGTTTTCCTTGCTTTTTGCTGAGATGAAAACAGTAAGGTGGTTCTTATCGGCCGACATCCATGTCTTCTTTAAGTCCTGAAGTGAGTAATTATCCTTTTCGAGCGGAGTCAGATCATCTTCTTCCTTCCTGTTATATGAAAATGCATCAATTTTATTGAAGACTATGATCAATGGTTTTTCCGATACTGAGAGGTCTTTCAGTGTGTTATTGACAACTCTGATCTGTTCTTCAAAAGCCGGGTGCGAAATATCAACGATATGAACCAGCAGATCTGATTCACGCACCTCATCAAGAGTCGACTTGAAAGATTCCACGAGGTCGGTGGGCAATTTCCTTATAAATCCCACGGTATCGGAGAGCAAAAACGGAAGGTTGCCTATCACCACTTTCCTTACTGTTGTATCGAGTGTGGCAAACAGCTTATCTTCAGCGAATACATCTGATTTACTCAGAAGGTTCATGATAGTTGATTTCCCGACATTTGTATACCCTACGAGGGAAACCCTTATCATTTTTCCGCGGTTCTTCCTTTGCGTAGTCATCTGAACATCAATCTTCTTCAGCTGTTCTTTCAGCAGTGAGATCCTGTCCCTGATAACCCTTCTGTCGGTCTCAATCTCAGTTTCACCGGGGCCCCTTAATCCGATACCACCCCTCTGCCGTTCAAGGTGTGTCCACATACCTGTAAGACGAGGAAGCAGATACTGATACTGTGCAAGTTCAACCTGAGTGCGTGCATGAGAGGTCCTTGCACGTTTGGCAAAGATATCGAGTATAAGGTTCGTCCTGTCGAGGATACGGCAGCCAAGAGCTTTTTCGATATTTCTCAGCTGGCTTGGAGTAAGCTCATCATCGAAGATTGCGATGTCAATTTTATTTTCGCTTACAAAAAGAGCCAGTTCTTCTATCTTTCCGGTCCCGACAAAAGTCCGGGGATTTGGTACCTCCAGCTTCTGGGTGAATCTTCCTACAGTTTCGGCTCCTGCTGTTTCAGTAAGAAAAGAGAGTTCGTCGAGGAATTCCTCAACTTCATTCTCATCCTGACCCTTGTTTACGATCCCGATGAGAATTGCTCTTTCCTTAGGTATATCTGTTTCAATCATTATTTAATACTCTGTAATATCCAAGTCCTTTGTGACCCTTTGTGTTTGCCTTTGTGTCCTTCGTGGTAAAAGAATTTTAAACACAAAGGAACACAAAGTATAGCACAAAGTAACACAAAGGAGAAAGCGGGACTGAAATACCAGTAATGGACTCTCCTTAGTAAGACAAGAATTTGAATATTCCGATTAAGTCCTAATAAATATATCTCCTGTCATTCTGAATAGCGCCCCTGATAGCCATTTTGAGCGACTCTGAGCACCTGATGATCATATCAAGATCAGTCGGGAAAGGGACAATTGATGTTTTTGTTCTTTCCAGTTGCCTTTCATTCAGTGCCTGAATATCTCCCAGGGCTCTTGACGAAATATTCTCAAAATTTGACTGGGCACCAATCGGGTCCTTTTTCAGCAATTTATCTGGATTTACCTGAATAACAGAGATATCTCCATCAATACGGCATGCCTTTGATTGTATAGTTTCAACCAATGCACACTGAACTGTCTTGTATTTTTTCTGCTTAATGTCGGTACCGGTTGAATCTTTCATAACGTTGCCTTTCTTGTCGAGGACATATGAAAATCCGTCTTCAATGTCTCTCTTAATAACTGAGTCACGTTGCACAGACTGATCGGGAGAAACTGCCACAGTTCTGATGTTCACATTGATATAATAATCATACTGGGTGTTATCATTCAGGTTTTGTGTGTGATATTCAACCCATTCCGAGTTCAGATGCGGCAGGTCAAGAGCCAGAAGATCATCTTCAAATTCCTTCGGGAATTTTATTATT